>Ga0134122_10001008_pt1 | contig 20090 bp, 24 predicted proteins | sample KB302_FD_96461 | JGI IMG/M metagenome (GOLD analysis project Ga0134122, IMG submission 96461) | Terrestrial soil microbial communities without Nitrogen fertilizer from Kellogg Biological Station, Michigan, USA - KB3-0-2 | ecosystem: Environmental > Terrestrial > Soil > Unclassified ... | reverse complement strand
GGTCCATGACGCGTTCGATCTCCTTGCGCGCGGACCGGTACTCATTGCGCGCGTAGCCGCGCGGGAGCAAGGGCAGGTGCTTGCCGCGTACGCACCCCGCGCGCCGGTGGGCGGGGGTCAGGCGGGCCGCGTTGCCGCGCGCGCTTCCGGTCGGTCGGGCCGGCGCCGGGCGCGCTCGAGCGCGCCGGCTCTTGGACAGACCAAGGCTCCGCGCGTTGACGGTCCCGCGCGGGCCGCGGGCGGGCGTGGCGTGCGGGCGGGCCTGCTCCTCGGCCTCGAACAGCGCGAGGGCAGCGGCCACGGCCTGGGCATTCTTGCTGGGGCGGGTCTTCACGTTACGGTCCTTTCTTGGTCAGGCCGGAGAGGGCCAGACCGGCCTGGCGCGTGAACTCTTGCGCCGCGGCGAAGTGTTTACGGGCAGCGGCGAAGTCCCCGGCCAGGAGGGACTCCCGGGCCTCCGCGACCTGCCGGCGCGCGTCCGTTGCGTCGGACAGCGCATCCTTGACCACGTTCCTGGTCTGGATGGCCTCGAGGGTTCGATCGACCATGGCCGATACGCGTGGCGAGATCGGCTCGCGCGCCGGGGCCGGCGCCCCCGCCGTCTTTCTGGCCAACTCCCAGCCAAGACGAACCCCTTCCAACTCCTCCTCGCCATACTGATAGCCCGTGGCGGCCCAGGCTTGTTCGAACGTGATCACGCTGCCTCCTTAGGGCTCCAAGGTACCAACCTGCACGTGTGTTTACAAGCGCTGCTAGCCTTGCCCCCGGACTTGCAGCCCGGACCGTGCACAAACACCCATTCTGCAGACTTATACCAGCGCTCCATAAGCGCGGGCTCGATCTCTCCCCAGGACACGTCCGGTCCGATTTCGCGCGCCGTGTCGGTCTGTATCTGGCCTTGCCGAAACGCCCCTTCGTGCGCCCTCTCCTCCAGCAGCTCGCTTATCGGTTCGTCGTGCAGGAAGTCCACCAAGAACCCGCCGGCCAGAGGGCTCGGGCGCGTGCGGTCGTCCCAACACTTGCCCGTGTACATCTCGCGCGTGATGCGCCAGCAGGCGGCCTTGGCGATGTCCGCGATCAGGCCCTGGAATGGCGTGTTCGCCATGGCGGAGAACCAGAGCCCGCCGCGGCGGCGCTTGGACCAGAACTGGGTGAAATCCCCTCGCTCGTTACCGCGCTCCCCGGACAGCTGTCTGGAGACCCAACGGAAGTAAGGGCGGGCCTCCGGCCAGGTTTTGTACCAGGCATTGCGTACCGTAACGGCGCTCGGGCCGTCCGGACCGTCAACGTCCAGAGGGATCTGGTGGCGGGCTAGCTTCCAGACCATGTCCACGAACCGCGGCGCGCCGGCCCCGCCCATGAACGCGAAGTTCCCGTGCTTGCCGGTCTTGCGGTGCTTGTCTATGAAGTCGCGATCGTTCGCGGCTTTCAGGGCATAGGCCTCCTCAGTGGAGATGCCCGCGAGCTCCGCGCCCAGCTCCGCGTGCGGGTCACCACCGCGGTTCAAGACCTCAGCCAGGCGCGAGTGGAGCCCCGCCCAGATACAGCACTGGGCCCACCCGAACAGCTCCGCGCTCGGGTAGTCCGTGCTGCAGAGCAAGCGCCCGCGGCGCGGCACGAACAGCTCGCGCGGGCCCTTGCGGAGGAACACGCTCCCGTCCCGGCGCTTGATCTTCTTATCGTTCGCGGGGTTCTGAATCTGAGCTCCGTACGCGGACGGGGACTTGTTCGCGTCCGTGCCCTTGCGGGCGTCGCCCTGGGTGCACGACGTGCGGCCCGTGTCCTGGAGCGTGCCGAACGTGGACTGGATCGGCTTGCCGGCCCGCGCGGCCAGGTACAGGCGCTCCGCGCGCGCCAGCTGGGTCGTGCTGGTGGCATATCGCTGGTAGGACTCCATGAGGTCGTCCCCGTACAGGATCACAGAGTCCTCGTTCAGACTCACGCCGGCCAGCGCGTTGTCCTTCTGAGTCTCCCACCAAGAGTAAGTAAGGCCAACAGGCGCGCGGTTCAGCGTGTCCGCAACGTCCTCGCCCTCCACGTACGCTAGGCCGCCGCCAGACACCAGCCAGCCCGCGTAAGACTCCTCGCCCCCGTCCGTAAGGGGAATGTCGTCATGGCCCACGCGGCGGCAATGCTCCACCATGTGGCGCTTGGCCTCCAACATGTTCTTGGTGCCGTTCCGGCGCACCAGACCGGCCTCCAGGAGGTCCTCCCGGTCGTGCTCCAGTGTCTTGCGGACCTCCGCGATATAGGCTTCGGTCCGCCGCGGGTCCACCATGAAGCCCCGGCACTCCATGAGGCGGAGCCAGAGTGCGGCGCGCGCCTGGCGGAACTGGTCGTCCAGGGGGATCGCGCGCGAGGCCGCGTACTTCTCCTGAGCGTGCCAGATCAGACGCTGGGCGTAGACGTCCTTCTCCGCGTACTGCCGGGCCCCAGGCCTCACCAGGTCCCACAGCGAAACGGGCACGTCCACCAGCTCCCCGTAGCGCATGCGGTGCGGGTCGGTCTTGTCCAGGCCCAGATCGAGCTTGTGCGCGGCCGCGATCCGGTCGAGCGCGTAGCCGCGCCGGGACATGACCTTGAACCTACCTTTGGCGATGTCGAACAGCTTCTGCCGGACGATCGTGTCCGTGACCTGGTCCCGGTCGTAGAGGTCGAACAGGGGCTCGATCAGGTCCGGGTATTGCGCCATGAGCACGCAGACGTCGAACGCCGTGTTCTGGAAGTTCCAGATCGCGGGGCCCTCCACGGCGGCGCGGACGTGGAGGTAGCATGCCGGGTCCCGGACATGGATGACCTGGATCGCGTCGTCGTCGTATGCGAACTGCAGACAGACCAGGGGCGGGGCCTGGAGGCCGGGCGCGATCAGGAATGTTTCTGTGTCCGCGGAGAAGAGGGTCACGTGCGCACCGAACGTGCTAGCGACACGAGCCACTCAGCAAAGGCGGGAGGGGTGCGTCTGCGGATTTGAGCGCTTGCTGCCTTGATGCCGGGGGGAATCAAGCCCCCCCTGCCGGTCGTGCGGCTCCGGCCGCCACTGCACCAGTGCGTGGGCGTGCCGCCGGTTCGCCGGCCCAACACCGCAAGCGTTGACGCCACGCCCACAAAGTACAGCCACGTCGGCTTGCGGCACGGGTGGCCCCATGCCACCTGCTCCACCTCAACAGCCCAGCCGGCGAACTGATCTTGATACCAGTCGTGCCTGGGCGGCACCCACTCCCCTGTGACGATCGGCTTCGGCAGGCGGCAATGAGCCCAAAGTTTGGACCCGGCCGGCTGCTCCAACACGCCCCCGAACGTGCGGACTTGCTCCACAGCCCGAGGCCCGCAATCATGCTCGCTGCCGCGGTACAGGTGCCTCAAGGAGCTCCATGGTCCGCACGGCGGATGCGCTACGACGGGCCATGGCCCCCAGTAGTCCCGCGCATCTCGCGACTCGTCCCAGCAGTCAACTCCAGGCATGAGCGGGTACGGCCCACGAGGGTCTATGTACAGGGCAGCGATGGTCACGCCTTGCCCTCCCTGATCTGCGCGAGATACGCCGCCACTGTCGCGCGTTCGGACAGGTACGCTCGGGCCAGACGCCGCCAGCGCCCCAGGGCCCGGCGCGCGTGCCGGCGAACCGCCCGAACGTCCTTGCCGTGGCGCCGCGCCCACTCCGCCGCGCTGGTCGCCCCGCGCGTGTCATTGCAGCGCTTGCAGGCCGTGACCAGGTTCCGAGACTCGTTCGAGCCCCCGCGGCAATGGGGCGTCAGGTGGTCGAGCGTCAGGCCAGCACCGTCCTCGACCGCCCAGCCGCACCACACGCACGCGAGCCCGTCTCTCAGATACACGGCCAGCCGCGTCACCGGCCAGCACCACTTCGAGCCTTGCCACGAGCCGCCGCGCGCGGGCATCACTTACCCCACACGGCCAGCGCGTGGCCGCAGATATCCGCGACTTCGCCCGGGGTCGCCAGGCGGGGCTCCGCGCTGACCCAGGACGTGCCCACCGGGAACAGCACGCGCGCTCGTTCAGTGTCCCCGCGTCCGAAGTGCCGTTCGATGACTGTAACCGCGCCGCGTGACGGGTAGGACGCGTGAAGCCAAGTGGCGTCTTGGCCGTAATCGTCCGGCGCTCGGTACGTGCAATCGTCCCGAACAGACAGGCGCACGTCCGCCAGGCGCTCGAGCGCGCAGCCGCCCGGGCCGCACAAGATCACCTGTGCGTGGTGTGTCGGTCTCCCCGAGCTGTGCTCGTAGAAGCGGACATTGCGGACCGTGCCGGACAGGATCGTGGACTCGAAGGCCCAGGGGTGGTCATGGATCAAGGACACGTTCGGTACGGCGTAGCGGTCGTCCCACACGTGCAGGCGGACCCGGCGCGACGCGCCCAGGTAGCACCTCAGCATGCCGAAGCCCTGTAGGCTCCACTCGTAGCTTTCGGCCTTGCGGAGGATCGAATAGGCCGCGTCTTGCATCGCGGCGATCATGACTGGCCCCCGGAGCCCAGCCCCCACGAGGGCCCGGCGTCCACTCTGGACCGGTCCTTAGGTGCGACCGGCCCCGGCCGGCTGGGCACCTCAAACCGCCACGAGTACCAGCCCACCGCGTCCGGGATCGGTGCCTCCGCCAGGGCCACGAACTCCCCGGACCGATTGACCGCCGTGACGGTGTAGTGCTGGCCCTTCACCGGGAATTCGGTCAAGAATCCCTCCACGCACAGCACGCGCTGACCGGGCTTGAGCCTGGGCGACTTCATGGCCGCCCCCCGCACCACGCACACATGCCGCGCCGCCCCCGCACGGAGCACGTGCACAGGGCCAGTAGCGGCTCCTTGCGCCGCCCCCTGCGCGCGGCCCGCGCATGGTCCCGAACTATGCACCAAAGAAGATACATGAAGCCCACGATCACCTCCGCGCCAAGAACGTAAACCATGATTTCCAAAGGTACCGAGACCGTGGCAACGATAACGGCCACCAGGATGAGCTCCGGCCAGGGCATCAGCGCTTGGCCGCGCTGGCCCGCGGCGCGCGGCGGCGTACCTCAGCGGCCCGTTCTGCCTGGGCCTCGGCCTCGTGCAGGTCGCCCCCTCTCCTGGAGTCCGTGAAGCCCACGGCGTACGCGTCCCGGACCAGCTCTAGGAACCAGTCCGTGCGCCCGGAGGCCTCGGGCAGGAACGGCGCCGCCTCGAGGCGCGCGGCCAGGATGGCGGAGGCCGGGTCAGGACGGGCAGGCGGGGCGGGCGCGCGCGGCCGGGGAGGGTCTTGCCCCGCGGCGGGGTCCGGTTTGATGTACAGCTTGGCCACGAGGCTTCTCCCTGGTTAGCAGGCCACAACGGCAGTGATCAGCGCCATAGCCGCGAAGCCGTAGCAGACGGCCTTGACCATCCATCTGACGTTCAACGTGTTCGTTGTTTCCATTCGCCAAGCTTGCCGGGGCGCGGCGCGGAGTTCAACCGAAATCTACTCGACGCAGAGTAAGACCGAGATCGCAGGCCCGCTGAGGGTCCGATTCACGTTGGCCAGCACACGATAGCCCGGGTGAAGCTCCACCATCTTGTCCCGGAAAGCCTGGTCCAGCTCATCGCGCGCGGCCTTGAACCGTTCGTAGGAGTAGGGCTGCTCGTGGAGCTTTTTGGTGGCGGCCTCCACCAGCTCCAGCCAGACCGGCTCGCACTCCGCCCAGGTCAGGTACCTTACTATCTGGCCGGGCATGTCGCACCCTCCACGGCCGAAGGCTCCAGAAAGCCCCGGGCTTCTGGCTCGTCCGGGCACATCTTGGCCGCGACCATGTTCGCCAAAACCTGGGCCAAGAAATCGTGTTCGAATGCGCTCAGGTCCCTGAGGTCCAGCGCTTTCTTATCGTCAGACTGAACGAAGCTGCTTATCCTCATGATCACACCCTCCACGTTTCGCGTGCCCCGAGCGGGGGCAGTCTGCAGTTCCAGGCCACTCCACACATGTTCTCCGGGTGTGCGGCGTGGTAGCCCTGGAACACCACATCATAGCGCAGGCAGACCAGCTCCGCCCCGGGCGCGCGGACCGCGTCCGCCCACCACTGGCGGCGGGACCGCACCGGGAACAGGCCCACGACCGGGCAGCCCGTCCGAGCGCACGCCAGCATGGCCTCCAGCCACAGGTCCAGGTCCGCATATTCCGGGTTCACGTACGCGCCGCCAGCCTGCGCCCAGCTCGCGCCGTCCCGGCCGTCCACGGCCGCCACGTAGCCGCCGTGCGGGCTGGGGCCTTCAAAGCCGCCGGGCCCGGTCAAGGTCAGGTCCGCGAACCAGCCCCCCTCGATCGCGTCGCGCACCAGCACGGGCTGGCCCGCGCGCTTGCCCTTGGTGTGGAGCACCGGCAGCCCGTCCCGGCCGCGCTTGGGGGCCGCGGGCAGGGCCCACGCGGACGCGCCGCACGGGTCGAGTGGGATGCGGCCTCCGAGCGCGGTGGCGGCGGCCTCGAGGAACCACGTGGGCGACCAGGCCTCCTGTTCCCGGTCCTGGCCGCCCACGGTGCCTCCGAGCGCCGCAGCGCCGCCGTACAGGGATTTCAGGCCTTCGTACGCCATGGCCGCGGCCTCCTGGTCGGAAGTCCTTGGCTGGGCTCGGGCCCGTCCTGATCGTCCGCGAACCGGTCCAGGTGCGCGCCGGGCCCGGACAGCACCTCGCGCACCTGGCGGTCGAAGTGCGCGCTGGTCGGGTCCGGGCGGGGGCGGCTCACTTGCGCACCGGCCGGCGTGGGACCAGCAGACGCCAGTCCGACACGCAGCCCCACGGGATCGACTGTCGGAGATTGCTCTCCGCGTTGTGCCCCGGGCCCACCTCCGAAACCCCGAGTGAGGCCGCCAGACCGATCCACGCAGCTTCCGTGTGGACCACGAACCCCACGGTTTTGCATGGGGCGGGCCGGTCCAGCTCCTTGAGGGACTGCCACCCGGTGTCGGTCTGGATGTCCAGCCACTCGACCAGGACCAGGTCCCCGACGGCAGGCATGCGCGCCGGGCCCATCACAGTTCCGTGCCCGCCGCGAGGGCGGCCCTAAGTTCCCCGCGCACGCGCGCCAGCCCGGGGTTCTGGCGCTCCAGGTGGGCCTGGAACCAGGCGAGCACCCGCCAGGCCGACTTGGCCAGGTGCCAAAGCCCGTCGCTGTCCACAGGGCAGCCGGCCATGTGGTCCGCCCAGTGGCGGAGCAGACAGTCCGTGTGGTCCCGGCTCTTGTCCTTCTCCCAGTGGAGCGGGGCGCCAGGGTGGTGCTGTTCGTTCCCGACGACAGAGACCGCGGCCACCTCCTGGAGCGCTTCCCGGAAAGTGCCCCACATGTCCGAGCCCAGGACCGGACGCCGGCCGGTCAGGTGCTGCTGGAGCTCCGAGAGCACCAGGATCGCCGCGGCCTCGTGGAAGCCGTCCACGATCAGGGATGTGAGCTGGACCGGGAACAGGCTCTGCCCTCCGGGCTGCAGCACGCCGCCCGCTACGGCCCGGAGGGCGTCCGGGAAGTAGTAGGCCAGGCCGCGCGCGAGCGGGCGGGCCTTGCGGCGGGCGTGCTCGGTCTGGGGCTCCGGGAGCGCGGCAGGGCCGGGGGCTCCCGCCTCCCAGTACGGAACGAAGTCCGCCTGGCGCCACAGGCCGTCCAACGGACCGTCAGGCCCTGCGACCACGACCAAGTCCGGGTGCGCGGTGTCGTGGACAACCAGGAAGTCCGCCTTGACCCCGACCACGGCCGCGACGGCCGGACCAGATATCGCCAAGACCTTGTCCCCCTTTTTCACTTCTTACCTCCGGCCAACCACACCGCGGTGTTGTGGCAGGGGCCACGCTCAGAGTCGACCAGGTAGTAAGCCTGGCTTGGGGGCTCGTTCGAGCCCACGCGCATCCCGTACGGGGACACGCCGATCATGGAGCTGTTGATGGTCACGCGCGGGAGGGAGTGGTACCAGTGAAAGTGGCCCATGTTCCACATGTCGCACGCACCGTAAGAGTCCCAGCGGGGCAGCGCGCGCATCACCGGGACCATCACGCCGCCCACGCCGCCGCCGTACTTGATCGCGTCCCCGTGCGTGAACCCGAGGTCTGTGCGGTGGACGCGCAGGCGGGAGAACTCACCGTTTGCGATCTGAAAGACCACCCGGTTGTCCTTGGCATAGTTACGGGCGATCTGGTGATACAGGAGCCACTCGAAAGAGTTCTCCGCGCCCGTGGCGATCTGGGGCTTGGGGGTCGTGCGGCCGTGGTTGCCGTAGTTGCAGACCACCGTGACGCGCTCCATGCCTGGCATGGACAGGACCGAATCCAAGAGATGGCCCACCAGGTCCTGGACCAGGAGAACCTCCTTGTTCGGGGGGAGGGTGTTGGATTGGGCCTGGTCCGGATGCAGGAAGCCCGTAATCAGGTCTCCCCCCAACCACACCACTTGCTCCCGGATCTCGAACCCGTTCCGGTGGTGGTCGTTCAGCCACAGTAGTGCCGTGGCCAGCCTGTGCGCGCGGTGCGCCGCCTCGTGCTGGTCGTAGTGGTTCGTGCCGTTCACCTTGTCCGCGCGCACGCGCTCGCCTACGTGCCAGTCCGAGCACAGGATCACAGGCGTGGCCACGCGGCGGTGGAGGTTCTTTTTGTACCTGAGTGGGACCGGCCGGCGCGGCCGGGCTTTCAGCGCCGCCACTACCTCCGAACGGTTGTGGTCCGCGGTGGCTTGGCGCGTCAGGTCCTGGACGGTGCGGCGCAGCGCCCGGATCTCCGACTTATGCCGGGCGTCCGCGATCACGGAGGCTTTCTCGATCAACCCGGCGGCGCCCTCGCCACGCTTGATGCGGAGCTTGGGCATTACTTCTGGCCCCAGGTGCGGCGGCCGAGGTGCTCTTTGCAGTAGCGATTGAGCACGGCACCTGAGAGTGTGACTTTGTACTCCTTACGGACGTACTCCTGGAAGGCCTCTGCAGACACCTTACGAAAACGATTGGTGGCCTTGTCGTTCGCGTCCAAGACCATTTTCATGTCCTTGACCACCGCGGCGGGCAGCTCCACGCGCCCCGCGGACGCTGCCTTGGCCTTGTTGATTAGGTCTGCTACTGGCATGTACTTCTCTCCTCCGCCTCAAGGGCTTAGGCAGGGCCCGCACGCGAGCCCCGGCCAAGACCTCGAGGCCTTCAGAACCCGGGGAACTGGCGGGGCTGGCTGCCCGGCGTGCGCGGGTCGTGGAACCAGCCCGCGCCTCCCCAGGTCGGGTCCGGGTGACGCTCCCAGCCAGCCGGGGGGCCGGCCGGGGGCGGTGGGGCCGCGGGGGGAGCCGCGGCCGGAGCGACCGGGGGAGGCGCGGCAGGTGGCGGCGCGGCGGGGGCGGGGGCGGCCGGGGCGCTGGGGGTGGCCAAACCGGGCACCATCCGCATGGGCTGGCCCGAGGCGTCGAGCGCGGGGCTGAACTCGAAGTTGCAGATCGTGTCCCCGCCCTTGGTCGTGCTGTGCGTCACCTTGGCCGACACGACATGGCCAGCCAGGGCCGTGCCGGTGCCCGAGAACGAGGCGAGGATTTCCTTTTCCCCGATCTTGGAGGTGCGGTCCGCCTGCTCCTTGTAGCCGAACACGCAGCCCAGAAAGTCCTTGATCGCTCCGATGCCTCGGAGGTTGAACGAGGGGAGCGCGCCCGCGTCCTGGACCAGGAACGTGCCCCCGGTGCGGCGCGGCGCCGGCGCGCCGTCGGACGCGACCTCGAGGTCCACCGCGTAGTAATGCGCGCCGGGCTTCTGGGGGTCCGTGCCATCGAACTCGCGGATTTCCTCGATCATAAGCGCCGGGTAGAACCCGACCGGGAGGGGCGGGCGCTTGCTGCCCGCACCAGCTTTGACGCCGCCTGCTGCTGAATAGATGCCCATGGTTTGGCCTTTCGTCCTTGGTTTTTCTGCCTGGTCGCTGGTAAGGTGGCATGAACTCTTGCAGGTCCACAAGGGCCAAAAGGACACGCTGTGAAAAAAGAGATTCTGAGCATCAACCTGGCCCAGGCCGTGGAGGCGGGGCTATTCGAGCCCGGCGCGCTTCGACCTCCCAAGGTGCACCTCTACGACACCCTGACGATCTTCGAGGACGGGGAGGTCCGGTGCGGCCCGGCCAAGGTGGCGACCTTGAAGGGTAAGCAGCTGGCGCAGGCCAAGGCGATCGCGGACGAGCCCGGCAGTCCGGCGGACGCGCCACCAGGCGGCGAACAGGACCTGTCCGTGTCCGACGACGGCACGGACCACGGAGAGCCCCCTCTCCTCTAGCGCCGCCACCGGTAGCCGCCACGCGCCTGTACGGCCGCGAGCTCCGGCATGCCTCGGTTCTCCGCGTACAGGACACGCCTGGCCACGCCCTTGTGGTCGGCCTGTGCCTGCGCGCCCGCGCGCGCCTCCCAATACGCGTACGCGAGCTCCCAGCACCCGATCCACACGTACGCGCGCACCGCCGGAGCGGTCTGCCCCAGGCGATGAATGCGGGCCAGCGACTGCTCCGCGGCTTTCTCGTTTTGCGGAAAGCACGCGTAATACATGCTGCTCCAGCCGTTCTCGGGCAGCTGCATGTTGCGCCCAGCGCCGTTCGCGAAGATCGACGCGACGCACGGCCCCCGGTGGTCCAGGATGAACTTGCCCGACTTGTCCAGGCCGCCCTCCCCGAAGAACGGGACCCCCGCGAGGCGCGCGAGGCGTTCGCTGAACCACCGGTGCTCCGACCACACGACCCCGTCCGAGTGCGCCGCGAGCCATGTAGCCGCCGCGTTCAGGGGCTCGTCCGAGACCCAGACAGGCACGGTATTGGGCGCGAACGTGGGTTCGATCGCCAACCACTTGGCGATCAGGCCGCCGTCATTGATGAGCCCGGCCGCGACCGCGTCCTTGAGCGGCTTCCAGCTGTCCACGCGGAGGTTGTTTTCCCGCTTGGCTCTCCGGGCCCAGGCGAAAGTCTCGGTCCTGATCTCCCGCCACTCGAGCGGCGCTGGCGGGTCCCACGTGTAGGAAAGCCCAGACCCGCCCAGCTGGCGTGCGTGCATCCACTCTTCCTTGCCGTCCTTCACGGGGTCTTCCTCGATCGGGTCCATGGACGGGGTCACGCGGAGCTGCCGCAGCAACCGGAAAGCCTCCTCGAGGGCGGGGCAGGAACCGGCCCCAGGGTCCACTGGCTCGATCGACAGTGGCAGGTCCAGGGGCTCGTCCAGGGACACGACCACGCCCGGGGTTCCCGCGTAGCGGCGCTGGTAGCCCCAACGCGCCGCGCGCGTGCGCTCGTCCGGTCCCGTGGCGGCCGTGGCGCGCTCCTCGGGCGTGCACCAGTCCAGCAGCGCCCCCGGCGCGGCGCGCACCTCGGTCTTGTGGTCGATCGCCTGGGCCCAGAGCTGTTTCTCCCGGTAGGCGGCGGCCGCCGGCACGGGCGACCCCCGGCGCAAGGCCCACTCCAGCAGGTGGCCGTAGGCCATGAGGTCCCCGAACGTGGCGGACATGGCCAGGAACGGCGTGGCCGTGGCGTCCAGGTAGCGCTCGAGCCGCACGCGCGCGACCGAGTCCGGGGAGGCCAGGTGGTGCGCCTCGTCCGCGATCACCAGGTCCGGCTGATAGCGAAACAGGAATTCGTCCTGTACCTGGGCGCCGGTCGTATCGTAAATGACGCCCTGCTTTGGGTTGGCCAAGTAGTGGTAGCTCACGATCCGAATGGACGCGGGGTCGATACACCACTGGGTGGCCAAGTGCTCCAGCTTGCGTTCGGTCTCTACCTCCATGTTCTTCGGGATGATCAGGATCGCGCGACGCGCGCCGAACACCAGCGGGGCCACGGCCGTCAGGTCGGTTTTCCCGCCGCCCGCTTCGATCTCAAAAAACCCGCCGCGGCACTGCGCCATCTGGCGGATCGCGCACGCCTGGAGCGGCCGGAACACGCGCGTGCCGCCGGCAGTGCGGAACCCCCAAGTCAGGCTCTGGACCAGGTCCGGTGGGTCGGGCTCGCGCCAAGGAAGCGCGTTGATGCGCCGCCACTCAGGGCCGCGCTGGACTTCCGGCTCCCCGGTCGAGGCCAGCGCTCCGGCGGCCGCGACGATCTGATCGACGGGCACGCCGGAGCGCTGGGCCATGTACTCGAGCGGGGTCAGACGCCTACCTGGCGCGCAAGGCCCGAAATGTTCAGGCTGCGAACCCAGTGCTTGATCGCCAGATATCCGCGATGTTCGATCCTGGCGTCCTCGAGGCCCCGGTGAGGCATTTCCGGCAGCTCGGGGAAGTCCACGCCCCAGTCCCGGAGCGTGCGCGCCATGGCGCCGATGTCCCGGATGCGGTGGGACAACAGGCGCGCGGTCTCGGGCATCTGGGCATGCATGAACGACAGATCGAAGTGGATCGAGTACCCGACCAGCACCACCTGGCGGTCCGCCGCGCCGTAAGAGCGCAAGCCTGTCGCCAGCAGCGCGTCCACTTCCTCCGGGTCCCGGCCGTGCTGCATACAGTCGCGCCACAGCCCGTTCTTGGTGTGCATGCCCACCACTACCGGGTCCACGTGGTCCAGGCCGCGGTGCGGGCACAGGAACTGCCAGCTGGTGCGCGCGTCGTCGTTCTGGTCGAGGAGGATCGCCCCTACCTCGAGAATGATGTTTTGTTGCGGGTCGAGCCCGTCCGTTTCCAGGTCCAGTACGAGCAGCATCACAGCTGACCGCCGTTCCGGAGGAACCCGGCCAGGGCCTCGAACGCGACCGCCAGCTGTTCGCGTGGCGTGAGCACGGGCGCCGGGACGACCGGGGGCGGGGCGGCCGGGCCGACGTACGCGGAGCCCGGCGGGAGGTGCGGCACGGGGCCTTCCGGCAGGTACGGCCTTGACGGGTCGATCTCCCGGCCGACGACCGGGGCGGCCGGGGGCGGCGCGGCGGGGGCTTGGGCGGCCAGCGCGAGCGCGGCTTGCACCTGGGACAGGTTCCCGTCCAACCGGCCCAGCGCGATCGAGGCCTTGATCTGGGCAGCGAGGAACTTGCGCAGGCGTTCCGTGGAGTGACGCGACGACTTGGTGATCGGCTTGGCCGACTCCGGGTCCACGATCCCGAGCGAAATGCAGGCCTCGCGGACGGCTTCCCGGTCCTCGGCCTCGCTCGCGGCCGGCCCGACCGGCGCCGCAGGGGCGACAGGGGCAGGCGCGCTCGCGGGGACCACCGGGGCTTGGTCCGCTACCGCCGGCGGCACCGTCAGGCCCTGGGCGGCCTTGTCCTTCTCGTAAAGGGCCTGGTGCTCCTCCGGGTTGCGCGCTGCCTGCGTTACGCCGCCCTCGCCCACGGGCGGGTTGATGCGGACCGCCTCGGGCACCCCGACCGGCGTGTGCTGCGCTCGCGCGACCGCGATCGAGTCGTTCATGGCCGTGGTGTAGGGCTGGTCGTAGCCGGGCCAGCCCTGCCAGACCTCTTGGGGCACGCCGGCCGCGTTCGCGACCATGCGCAGGGTCTGGGCCGAGTGGGCCAGGAAGGCCTGGGCCTCGTTCAGCGCGTCGCCCGGCTGCCAGTACGCGGGCGGCGGGGGCGGAGCGGCCACGACCGGCGGCGCGGCGGGGGCGGGAGCTGGGGCAACCACGGGCGGGGCTACGACCGCGGCCGGATTGGCGGCCGCCTGCGCCGCGCGCATCTCGGCCGCTCGAGCCATGGCGGCGGCGAGCGGGTCTAGGGTTGCTGGGGCGGCGGGTGCGGCTGCGTTCATTGACTGATTCTCCTGGTGCTGGTCGAACTGTTTGATCTGTCTGTTGTAGACGTCCGCTGTGGACAGTCTGCAATGCTCGGTGCCTCGGAACGCACACCCGCCAAACGCTTCGCAGGCGTCCAAGTTGGCGGGGACGTCCACGGGGTTCGTAGTAGACTCCTGAATGCGGATGATCTCAAGGCCAATCTGGTCGATCTCCGCCACACGCTTTGCGACCTTGTCCGGGTAGTAGTTGACCTCCACCCCCCAAGCCAGCGGACGGTTTGCGGATTTCCATGACTCCCACTTGCGGAGCTGTTCCTTGGTGGCCCAAGAGCGCTTGGGCGCGTTCGGGGCCTCCTCCGTGAGGTAGTATACCCACCGGGACGGCACGTGGTCCGGCAGCCAGCGACCGTACATGTTGGGGGGCAGGGCTTTGTACGGTGCCGAGAACGGATTGGTCAGGAGTTCGTGCGCGTACAGGTTGCCTTGGACGTCGGACAGGAGCTCCGCGTAATCCTTGGCATACACAGGGCTGGACGTGGTCTTGTTGTCCCCAAGGAGCAGACCCCGCGCGCTGGTCTGGTAGTTGGCCGCGAAGTAGTCTGATGTGACGACCGCGTTAGGGTCCGTGACCGGCCGCCGCACCCAGTCCCTCGCCCCCATCCACGTGATCCCGGCCGGGCTCACCATCTTGAACTTGCCCTCGGACACGGCCGTGCCTGGAGGAGGCAGGAAGCCCCGTCCGTTCATGAAGATCCGTCCGGGGTATTTCTTGATCGGCGTGTTGGAGTATTTGCCGGAGTATTCGACCACCTCCGAGCCGTCGGGCAGCTCCCCGGTGTCCAGGTAGTTGTCCGAATGCACGTGGACGCGGTCGCCCACGGCCGCGCTCGGGCTCTGGGCCTCCGGCACGCGCAGCGCGTTCTTGATGAACCGCTTCCTGGGACACAGCAGGTGGAGCTCGACCTGGCTCGGGGACAGGACCGGGAGCCGGCGGCGCGGCTGGGTGGCCGCGGGCGCAGGGACTGGCGGCGCGCAGACAGGAGGGGCTTGGGTCACGGCCCCGACGGTACGCGCCAGCACGCCGCCATTGCAAGCCCTTTCTTCCGCGTAGTAGGCTGCCCGCATATGCCGTTTCTCGATCAAGCCCTCGCACTCGCCCGCGGGGGCGTGCCTGTTTTTCCGTGCCATCCACTCACCTCCGGAGACAAAGCCAAGTCCCCCCTGACCGAGCACGGCTTCAAGGATGCCACCTCCGACCCCGCCGTCCTCGAGGCATGGGCCACGCGCTGGCCGGACGCACTGGTGGGCCTGCCGACCGGCCCGAGCACCGGCCTACTGGTCGTGGACCTGGACGTGAAGCATGGCGTCAACGGCCTGGATAGCTGGCGCGCCCTCGAGGCGGCCCACGGCCCCGCGCCCGAGACCTACACCGTCCTGACCCTGTCCGGCGGCTTGCACCTCTACTACCTGGGCGCCGGGGCGTGCACCAAGAACCGCCTGGGGCCGAACATCGACACGCGCGGGGAGGGCGGCTACGTGATCGCCTATCCGGACGTGGTCGTGTCGGCAGCCATCGCCCCCGCGCCGGCGTGGCTGGAGGCCCTCGTCCCGGTCGGCGGCGGGCGTGGCATGACGGCTCCGGACGAGACCGTGGCCGGGTTCGTGGTGGCGGCGTCCGCACGGCGCGCGCTTTCCGCGGCCGACCTCGAGGCCTTTGCGCGGCAAGCGCCCGAGCCCGCCCGCTCCGACGCGCGCGCGGTGGCGGCCGGCGCAGCGTGGGGCGAGCGCGGCGCGCGCGACGATCGCCTGACGCGCCTGGTGTGGCTCCTGGTCTCGGACTTCCCGGAGCTCGAGCCGCACGGCACGTCCGAGCTGTTCGCGGCCTCGTGCGCGGCGGTCGAGGCGGAAGACGGCTCGGTCACCACGACCACCTGGGTCCACGACAAGCTGCAGCGCGCGATCACGGCCGTGGCGGGCCGCCATGCCTCGCTGGCGGGCGGTGTCGACGCTACCGGCTACATCGCCAAGGCCCGGCTCGCGCGCGGCTCGTCCGCGTCCGGCGTGCCCTCGGTCGCTGCGACCCTGGCCGACCTCCCGACCATCGCAAAAGCCCAGTCCCCCGAGCGCGCCGCCGCCGTGCGCGCGCTGGAGACCGGCGCTAAGCTCGACGCCGCGACCGCGACCGCCGCCGCGCGCGCGATCGCCCGGTCCGCGATTGCGCGGGGCGTGGAGCTCGACATCCCGGCCACCGCCGCCCTGTTCTCGCCCGGGGGCGTGTCCCAGGCCCACGCGGAGGCCCTCCTTGCAGCGGAGGCCCAGCGCGCGGCCGGCGCGGCCGAGAACGCGCGCGCCGCGCATGACTGGGTGCTCGGGACACCCCAGGGCTACTTCCTGAAGGGCCCCGACGGCTACCAGGGGCCATTCCTGGCGGAGCTGGTCCCTGCCCGCGCCCGGGACGTCCTCGAGGACTCCGGCCTGGTCCTGACGCGCTTCTCCCGCGGCGAGTTCGCGGCCAAGCCCGCGCCGGTGCTGCTGCATGAATCAGGCACCGTCCCGCGCGTGACCGAATTCACGCTCACGGGCGAGACCCGCCTGGAGGCGGATATCCTGCTCTATCGCGCACTTCGCGAGCCCGCCCTAGGGCCCCAGGAGGACCCGGCCGTGGCGAAGTGGCTCGAGCTCCTGGCCGGCGGGCCGGGGCCGCTCCACGAGGCCTTGTTGGACTGGCTGGCCACGTTCCGATCGTTCGAGCGCCCCACGGCCGCCCTGTTCCTCAAGGCCAACCCGGGCGTAGGAAAGGGCTTGCTCGTGGACGGCCTGTCCCAGCTGTTCGGCGGGCGCGCGGTGCCCTTCACGGAGGCCACGGGGCCATTCAATGGCGCGATCACGGAGTGCCCGATCATCTTTGCCGACGAGAACCTGACCGCCCCGCCAGGCGTCAATGCCGTGGACGAGCTGAAAAAGCTGGTGGGCGACTCGTCCTTCCGCGTTGCTAACAAAAACGTTCGCGCAACCACCCTCCGCGGTTGCGTTCGTGTGATCATGGCCTCGAACCACCACGGCTCCTACAAGTTCGGTCGCGAGCTCACGGAGGCCGACGTGGCCGCGCTCGACCAGCGCGTGCTCATGCTGCAGCCGCACCCGGACACGGCGGGGTATTTGGAGGGCCTGGGCGGGCGCGAGTTCACGGAGGCCTGGGTGGCCGGGCTAGGGCTCGCGCGGCACGTGCTTTGGCTGGAGACCACGCGGACGGTGTCATCCGGGTCCCGGTTCTTGGTCATGGGCCGCGGGGGGCTGAGTGAACTCCTTTCGGGCACCTCGCGCGGGACGAGCCCTGTGCTGCGCGCGTGCGTAGCCGCGTTCATGTCCGGGCACGGCGCGGTGGTTTTGAAGGAAGGGAGACACTTCTGGCTCCAGAAAAAGCTGCTACTGGACTCGTGGGAGACACTGAACAAGAGGGACGAAATGCCCGAGGACATGTCCTCCGTTTGGGGACTAATTTGTGAGCCAGGTTCCTCCCACTCGTTCAAGGAGGGGTCCGTGGTCCGCCGGACCAAGGTCAAACACGGGCTGATGGTGCTAGCGGCGAAGAACATGGGTTTGGAGCTGGAGTTCGCGGATCGGTGGGACTTGGTGGCCTGCGAAACACAAAAGCTGTTCGGCAGGTAGCGGGGTAGCACCCTGGTAGCAAAGGGGTGCTACCCTCCAAGTCCGCGCGGCGCAAGGGGAACACGCCAGAGGTAGCGGGGTAGCACCCATTCTCCAATTGAGGGGGACAGAAAAAGGACTGGTCCGGGGGCAGGGGAAATAGAAGGAAGTAGAAAGGAAGTAGAAGGGAGAGGGGAGAGGGGGAGCGTGTTGTACGGCGTAATTAGGGCGACCCCCCGCTACCTGCTACCAAAACCAGATTTTATCTTTTAGCGCCGCCTACTTGGCGCTATCAACCCCTTCGATACCCCCCCGCTACCCTGCTACCTGCCCTTGGGGACCGGTTTTTGTTCGGGAGTGATCACTGAACAAAGCTGGGCGGGGCTGCTAGCGGGCCGAAGAGATTTTGACTTGAAGCTGTGGCGCGGCCGTGGGAACATTTAGGCATGCTGAACAACGCCCACCACGACCCGGTCCGCATTGCCCAGGACTTCGAGCTTTCGGAGCGCTTGGGCGCAGAGCTTCAGGCGCACTTGGACGCGGGCGGGCAGGGGAGCTACGAGGAGCGGCCCGCGCCGCGCCCGCGGCGCATCAGTAACTACGTGCGCCGGGTCAACCTGCTCACGGGAGAGGTGCGGCCCATGTGGGAGACCAAGGAGGACGTATGAACACAAAAGACCAAGAGAGCAGGGATTGGGCGTGGTTGGCAGAGCTGGCCCGGCTCAGGGACGAGGACCTGTTGGCCGATCAGGACGTGGCCGCCTTGGCGCCGGAGGACGCGGACACGGTGCGGGTGGCTGCGTTGGCGACGCAGCCGTTTCGCGTGGACCAGATGATCCCCCCGCCCCCCAGCTTGCCTGCCGTGCCGCCCGACCCTGCGCAGCCCGCGGCCGAGGACGCGGATACCGTGCCCTTGCCTGCGCTGTCCCTGCCCGCGGCACGCGCCTGGCACGAGGAGGCCGTCTACAGCCGTGAGGACGCGCGCGAAGCCTGGTTTCGAACCTGGCCGGAGGCGGCAGCTTTCCTCCCCTGCCCCTGCGAACCTTGCGCGGGGGTCCGGCGCCGCGCCGAAAAACGGACCGCGGACCGAACTGCCCTTGCGTTGCTCGGCCTGTGGCTGGTCTTCATCACGACCATGAGCCGGTGCGAGCCCGCCAAGGCACAGGCGGACGCAGGCCTGGGCCCGGACGTGCACACCATCGCGGTCGAGCTGCGCGAGATCCGGCGCGCGCTGGAGCGGGGCTGTAAGTGACCCCGGAAGTCTCGTGGACGCTTGGTTGCTTGGGCGTCTGGAGCTTGATTTTGACCGTGCGCTCGATCGCGCTTGCGCGTAGGGTGTCCGAATTGGAGTCGCGCGACCACGCGGCCGCTCGACTCGTAAAGGAGGTTCTGGCCAAATGATGCGACTCCGCGAAGCTGACTACGAATACCTGGCTGCAGCCATGTTCAACTCGAGCTGGCCGGGCTACAAGCCCGAGGGAGCCGAGGCCCACCCCCTGTCAGGGGCCGTGGACCGCGGCAAGCGCTACGCGCACTTGCACGCGAAGTACCTCGCGCGAGTGCCCGAGAACTACCCCCGGACGACCCTCCGGACCCTGGAGACCCTGTTGCTCCTGTGTACCGGGGAGGCGCGGCAGACCGCCTTTCGACTCGGGCTCCCTGAGCACCTGTGGCCAGACCCGCGCTACTCCACGGTCCGTATCCTGGAGTACCCGGCCATGGCCGGGAGCGCCGAGCACACCGATCAGGACCTGTTCACCTTCCACCTGTGGCGGGACCCCATGCCCGGGGGGTTCGAGCGCCGCCGCGCCACGCTTCAGGAGCTTTCTCTGGGGGCGGCACACCACGAGGACTTGGACAAGGCCTATCCTGGGCTACACCTGGGTGAAATGGCCGAGATCGCTGGTTTTGGGGCGGCTACCCCGCACTGTGTATCCCCCTTACCCCTGCGCCAGCGCTCGATCGTCTTCTTCGCAATCCCTGACCTGGAGGCGGAACTCCTGCCGGGCATGAAGGTAGGCCCCTGGCTCGAAAACCGCATGGCCCGCGCGCGCGGGTTACTCATTGACGTGGTGTGGTGACTTGGCATAGCGTGGGGGCATGAAGTCTCTCGCTGACCAGGAGCCTGTACCCGCGCCCCGCAAGTTCAAGCATCCCGGACTCTCAAAGCTGGGGCTCGAGCCTGTGTGCTTGTGGCCCAAGCAAGAGCGCGAGGCCAAGTACCGGCCCAGGTACACGCACGCGGACGCGAGCCGACGTGGCTGAGGACCGCAAACGCCACGGCCAGCGCGGCAGGACCATGAGCGTCCGGCGCACCAGCAAGATCTCCCTTCGTGTGCTCCAGTACGAGTACGCGGAGGAGACCGAACCGCTTCGCCCGCGCACCCGCGGCGAGTGCCAGGGCGGCCCGCGGCCCTGTCCGTTCGTGTCGTGCAAATACCACCTGGCGATCGACGTGAACCCTCGATCAGGGGCCATCAAGTTCAACTTCCCTGTCCTGGGGGAGAGCATGCTGGACGTGGACTGGGACCGCATGCCTTGCAGCTGTGCCTTGGACGTGGCCGACCAGGGGGGCATGACGCTCGAGCGCGTGGGCGAGATCATGAACCTAACCCGGGAGCGTGTCCGACAGACCGAGGCCCTGGCCTTTCAGCACGGGCGCGAGTCTTTGGACTCAAGCGGGTACACCAAGCAAGACTTCTTTGGCGACGAGGATGAACCCTGAGGCGCCTTGATTCCTCTGTGAAGGATTCCTTGATTGTGTACCCCGGCCCCAACAGTGCTGGGGTTCTGAAG
>Ga0134122_10001007_pt1 | contig 20094 bp, 25 predicted proteins | sample KB302_FD_96461 | JGI IMG/M metagenome (GOLD analysis project Ga0134122, IMG submission 96461) | Terrestrial soil microbial communities without Nitrogen fertilizer from Kellogg Biological Station, Michigan, USA - KB3-0-2 | ecosystem: Environmental > Terrestrial > Soil > Unclassified ... | reverse complement strand
TGTACCGGAAGAGCTGCGGGATTTCTTTCTTATAGTGGGTGAGGTTCTCGTCGAACGCGGCGCGCGCCGGCACGCCGGGCTGCTTCAATTCGACGACCACCCAGGGGAGGCCGTTGACGAAGCCGACCAGATCGGGCCGGCAGGTGTAGAGACTGCCGACGATGCTCCCCTGGTTGACCAGCAGGAAGTCGTTCCGCTCGGGCTCCGCCCAGTCGATGACGCGCAGGCGCTCGGTCTTCTGGCCGCCCTGTTCGAGATCGGGCAGGGAGATCGAGACGCCCTCTTTGAGCAGGCGATAGACCTCGCGGTTGGCCGCCACAAGGCTCATCGCCGAGCGGTCCCGCGTCAGCTCGTCGAGCGCGGTCTGTATCGCCTCGGGCGGCAGCGTCGGGTTGAACTTGACCAGCGCGCTCCGCAGGCGATCCAGCAGCACCACGTCGCCCTGGGTCTCGCGGCCGAGCGTTCCGCCGGGGCCGAAGGTTTCGTCCCACGCCGAGACCGTCTGCCAGCCGAGCGCGGCGAACAGCCCAATGGCGGGCTGCTCGACGAGCTGGTCTTCGGAGTATGCGTGGGGGCTCATACAGAGTACCCATCGTCGTCATAGGCCAGACGTTCCTGGGGCGTCTTGAGCTTGGTCAGCAGCACCAGGTTGTGGCCCCAGGGCAATCGTCCAACAGCTTGTTGGATGATTGCCTCGTCCGGCCACGCCTCGGCGAAAGCCCGCATGCACATGAGGTCGGCGCTCGAGAGGCCTTTCTTGGTCGGGGCCGCGTAGTTGCCTGGAAGCGGAACGATGTTAGGCATGGTTCAGGCCGCCTCTACTTCCACTTGGCCCGACAACAGACGCGGCAGCAGCAGATCGCGGGTGCGGCGAAGGTTTTGGATCTGGAAAATGAGCGCCTGTTGTTGGTCGATGATTCCGGTGAACAGGGCGGAGAATCTCTCAGCGACTTTGCCGAGCGGAATCACCAACTCGTATTTCTCCAACACGTCCCAGTTCGCGCGCGGCATCTTCGCGCCGTTCGCCGTAGCACTGGCGTGGGCGACGAATGCATCACTGGAAACGCAGGCGACGACGAATGCGTAATGATCAGCCCAACGGGCCCGGATGACGATGGTGTCGGCGGAGCATAAGCCGTCGAACGGAGCGACGCTGACTTTATGGAAGTACGGCCGGATCTTCCCAAAGAGGACTTCGCCCTTCTTGAACTTCAATTTGTTTGAGCCAAGGTGGGATGTGGTTTCCCATGCGTCGAGCGCGAGCGAACGGCGCGGAATGTGTTCAAGGCCAACGTAGGCTTGCGAGGAATCGAGGTCGCCTTTTGGGACGTTGCGGCGCATATCCTCGGCGACTGCGCCAAGGTTTTTCACTTCCCAGCCTTTGGGGATATCGCCGAGGGAAGAAGCAACTCGCGAGTGGTTTTCATGGCCGGGAAAGCGGAAGTGGACGAACCACTCGCGGTAGAGGGCGCGGGCCATCGTCTCAAGAATCCGGATGCGCCGCTGGCTGTTTTCGATCAGCTCGTCGTAGGCTGACAGGACGCCCGCAATCCGCCGTTGCACCGCCAGCGGGGGAACGGGGATGTGCGCCAGCCGGAAAATCGGATGGTGTCCTTTGTAGTCCGACAGTCCGACGCGCCCAAGAGAAGCGTAGTAGAAATAGACCGTGTCGGTGACGCCAGGCATACCGACTTTGGGGAAGATGTTCTGGATGGTTGAGAACGGCTGCTTCATAAGCCGCATCGCGCAGGTGTGATTCGCAAACGTGACGACGGGCTTATCAGGAGACGCTTCTACACCCGGTTCCCCGTCGTGGTAGCCGAGAAAATCTGTCGCCGATTGGCTAAGCACCGGTACTGTGCCATGTTCCAACACGGTTTTGGTTTCAAACAACTTTCCCGGCTTGAGTTGAACGCAGGCGTCCTCTGTCGGGAGTGCGCGCCAGCCTTCAGGAAGAGGCGACACTTCCTCCGGCTTGAGCCAAACGGGTTGTCGCAGTCCCGCCACCGTCACGCCTCCAGAATCTCCGCCACATTACGGGCGATGATCAGTTCGAGGTCGCGCGCCTGGGCGTTTAGGATTTCGAGTTCCTCGTTCAGCACTTCGAGCTGTTCCTTAAAATCCTCGTCGCTCACCTCTTCGCCTGGAGCCCCACCGACGTAGCGGCCAGGGTTCAGCGACCAGCCCTGCGCCTCGATCTCCTGGATCGTCGCGGCACGGCACAAACCGGGCACGTCGGTGTACTTCGGCCTCGCCCCGAAAACTTCCTTGAGCTTGGCTTTGGTTTCATCGCCGCCGAGGGTTAGGTCGATCGCTTCGCCGCGATAGAGGCGGACCAGATTCGCGAGGAAACTGATCTGCGCGGACGTCCATTCGCGGTGCGCGCGGTCCAGCTGCCGGTAGACGTGACGGGCGTCGATAAAGAGCACTTTGCTGGCACGGGGAGTCTTCGCCTTCCCCTTGTCGAAGAACCAGAGCGTGCAGGGAAGCGTCACCGTATAGAACAGGTTCGGGCCGACGGCGACCATCACGTCCACCGCTTGCGCTTCGAGGAGCTTCCTCCGGATCTCCTGCTCCGAGCTGCGCGCGTCGGAGGCGGAGTTCGCCATCACGAAGCCGGCGCGACCCTTGGCGTTCAGCGCGGAGTAGAAGAGTTGAATCCAGAGGTAGTTCGCGTTGTCGGATTTCGGCAGGCCAAACGGGTAGCGGCCAATCATCTTGCTGAGCCGCTCCTTGTCCACCGCGTTCACGTTGAACGGGGGATTGGCGAGGACGAAATCGAACTGGCCGGTCGCGGTGTGGGGATCGTCGTAATAGCTGTTGACGTTGCCGCCGTGGCGGATGTCCCCTTCCAGACCATGCACCGCGAGGTTCAGGCGGCAGAGGCGCCCCGTCTCGTCCGTCTTTTCGACCCCGTAAATCGCCAGCTCGGCGGCGGGGTTCTTCTGATGCTCCGCCACGAAGCGGGCAGACTGCACGAACATGCCGCCCGAGCCGCAAGCCGGGTCGAGGATGCGGCCGTGGAACGGCTCGATGATCTCGGCGAGCAGCTTGACGATACTGCTGGGCGTGTAGAACTCGCCCCCCTTCTGCCCCTCAGTGCGGGCGAACTCGCCGAGGAAGTATTCGTAGATGCGGCCGAAGGCGTCGTAATCCGCGGTGGCCGGGATCTCGGAGACCTTCTTGAGCAGCGCCTTGAGCAGAGCGCCGGTGAAGAGGTTGTAGGTCTTGGGCAGCACGCCCGCGAGCTGGGGGTTGAGCTTCTCGATCTCACGCATCGCCGCGTTGACCTTGGCGCCGATGTTGGCCGCCTCGGGCAGAGTCAGCAAGAAATCGAAGCGCGCCTCGGGTGCCAGGTAGAGGACGCCCACCGCGTGGTAGGCGGCGGGTTCCTCCACCCGGCTGCCGCGCCGGGACGAGGAACCGGCTTTCTGGAGCTTCGCCAGTTGGGCCGCGAACCGCACCTCGGCGAAGCGGAGGAAGATCAGACCGAGGATGGGGCCGGAGTATTCCTGCGCCTTGAGGCCGGAGTTGGCGCGAAACTGGTCGGCACCATCCCAGAGGCGTTTTTCGAGGGTAGCGGCGGCGGCGTCTTTCTCAGGGGGGGCAATCCAGCGCAACGGACCTCTCCACGGGGGAACTCGAAAATTTCGAAGGAACCGACGTTTGAGATCGGCGAAGTGTACACCGAGGCAGAGCACTTCCACGAAGCGAACACCCGCGGCCGTCCTGGTCGCGGGGTCGCTTTGGCTCATTTCCTCGGCGCTGATGGCCGCCTGGGTGCAGCCTTGAAAGGTGGGAAGGGGCGACGGCTCTGTTGGTACTGGATTCGCGCCTGTGCGATATTTAAGGTGTGAACTCGAAGGGTTCTGGTGCTCGTCAAACGCTCCGATGGATTTCTGCCGGGTCGCTGGCTTTCTCGCTCATCGGCTGTTCGGGATGGCGGTCTATGCAGACCTGGTGTTTTCGTTCGGTGACTCCGGCGACAACGGCCGATCTCCGAGCGACGGAGAGCGTTCGGCAAGCTTACACTTTGCTCCGCGGGACTTCCGAGGTCACTTCCGCATACGTTGGCCCGGCTGGCCTTCCTTCCTGCAATGCGGTTGCCTTCCGGACGATTCTAGACAGTCACCATCCTGGGTCGGCGTTCGAAAGCCTTCTAGCACATGCCACGCTTGAGGGGCAGATTTATGCCCTTGCCGGAATTTACCTGACGAATCCCAAGTCGTTCGCAGAGCGGGCCGCTCCCTTCCTGGACATGGGTTATCCGGTGAGCACCCAGCGCGAATGTTTCATCAAAGCGGAATCGGTGAGTGACTTGGTGGGCAATATCACCTCGGGGGATTGGCCCCGAGAGCTCAAAAGTATGCACTAGACGTTTCTCAGGTTTGCGCGATGCGAGCGGGTCGCGGCGGGCGCGGGAAGGGCGTGCTCCGGGAGCCCCACGCGCGGTAGACTTCGATTTTCCACGGAGGCTTCAAATGAAGAAGAAGTCGAAGAAGCTGGTGCTGGCGAAGGAGACGGTGAAGAGGCTGGGGGATTTGAGCCCGGCAGAGGGCGGTGATTACGGTACCAACTCCGCCTGTAACGTCTGCACTTACGACAACTCCTGCCGGGTCTACTGCCTGGACGAACCCATCGGCCCGTAGTACAAGAACCTGCCAACTACAACTCGCGCCGGGGGCTTCGGCCCCCTGTTCCAAAAAAGGGCTGGTGCATGGCCGCGAATTCGACGGCAAACTTGAACACCTCTGTGACGAAAGCCCCTGGGGCTGTCGTCGCGATCGGCACGCTCTGGCTCATGGCCGCGGGGACGATGCTCGCCTGGGGATTGGCGCTCCTCTTCGTGTTCGGAGTGATCGACAACTTCGTGCCGGGTGGGCTCGACGACTTTCCAAAACCTCCTCCGGAAGCCCTGCCGCTTTACTGGACGTTCATGCACTATTGGATCGGGGGGCTCCTCGTCAGCTCCCTGGGCCTTTTGGGCGTCTACAGCGGCATCCACTTCCTGCGGCTGAAGCCGTGGTCGCGGGCTGCGCTCGAAGCGGCGGGATGGGGCGCCATCGCCCTCGGCCTGTTCGGAGGTCTCTGGCTCAGCCAGTTCTGGACCGCGGCGCCGCTCGAAGGCGGAGACTCCTACGGGCCGAACGGGCGGATCGCCATTCGCCTGTTCACGGGCCTCCTGACGTCCGCGTACTACGTGGTCTTTCCCGTCGCCTTCACCTGGATTCTCCGCAGCCGCACGATACGCCAAGCTTTCGCAGCCGGGGGCGGTACGCCAACGGGGACTGCCTGACCTCGGAAACCGGTCCGGCGGCACTATCCCTATGTGGACCTAACCGACTTGAGATCAAGGAGACGGAAATGGACAAGAAACGGAAGCTCCGCCTGGCCAAAGAAACCCTACGCGCCCTCGCCACGAAAGAGATCGCCGAGGTCGCCGGAGGCTCGGGCCAGGTGAAGTGCAAGCCGCCGACCGGGGGCGGGACCGACTCCTGCACCTGCGCGAGCAACGGAGCCATCTGCTGCGCTTGACCGGCTCTTGAGAGGGGGGCCTGGCCCCCCTTACGCCCGCTCCTCCCACACCTTCGCGAGCTCGATGATCACCTCGACCGCCTTCTCCATGTCTTGGGCGGAGACCCATTCGAAGCGGGAGTGGAAGCTCTGCTCTCCGGCGAAGATATTCGGCGTGGGCAGTCCCATGAAGCTGAGCTTTGAGCCGTCGGTGCCGCCGCGAATCGGCTGGCTGTGCGGTTCGAGGCCCGCGCGCCGGATCGCCTCGCGGGCGTTCTCGACCACCTGCGGGTGGTGGTAGAGCACCTCCCGCATGTTGCGGTAGCTCTCGTCGATTTTCGCTTCGAAGGCGGCGCCCGGCCAGTCGGCCACGGTCTCCTCGGCGAGCTTTTGGAGCCAGGCTTCCTTTTCCGCGAGCCCTGCGGTTTTGAAGTCGCGGATCAGCAGCTTGACCGCCGTCTGATCGACGCTCGGGGTGAGCACGTAAGGGTGGACGTACCCCTCGTACCCGTCGGTCGTCTCGGGAGCGAGGCCGTCTTTGGGGAGGCGGTGAATGAAGTCGGCGGCGACTTTGATCGAGTTGACCATCACCCCCTGAGCGTAGCCCGGGTGGGTGTTCCGCCCTTGGAAGGTGATCGTCATCGAGTCGGCCGAAAAGCTCTCGTACTCGATCTCGCCGCGGCGCCCGCCGTCCATTGTGTAGGCGCAGAGAGCCCCGAACTTCTGGACGTTGAAATGCTTGGTGCCTTGGCCCACCTCTTCATCCGGGGTAAAGCCGATGCGGATCGGCCCGTGCGGAATCTCCGGGTGAGCGAGCAGGATCTCGGCGGCGGCCATGATCTCTGCCACCCCCGCTTTGTTGTCGGCGCCGAGCAGCGTGGTGCCCGATGCGGTGATCAAATCGTCGCCGATCCGCTCGGTCAAATAGGGCAACTCCGACGGGCGCAGCACGGCCGTGGGATCGTCGGGCAGGGCGATCTCTTGGCCCTGGTAGTAGCGGTGGACGATCGGCACGACCCCCGCGCCGCTCATCTCAGGCGAGGTGTCCACATGGGCGATGAACCCGATCACCGGAACGTTCGCCTTCCCGCTGGTGGCCGGGATCGTCGCCATCACATAGCCGTGCGGGTCCATCTCGGCGTCGGAGAGCCCAAGGGCGCGCAGCTCCTCGGCAAGAACGCGCAGGAGATCGAGCTGCTTCAACGTGCTGGGATAGGTGTCCGAAGTCTCGGACGACTGGGTGTCGTAGGTCACATAGCGCAGGAAGCGCTCGACGACGGAGGACGAATTCATGCGGCCGGGTCTCCTTTGGCGCCTCGGCGGTTTGGCCGTGGCTGGCGTAGGTTAGCCGATGGTTCCCCGGCCGCAAAGAGCGGGACGGGAGTTACTGGACCTCCGGCTCCGAGGTCTCGGCCGCCGGCTCTTCCGTCGCTTCTCCGGCCGGCTGCTCTAGAGCCCAACCAATGTTGCCCTCGTTGTCCTTCATCGTCACCACGACGGTGTTGGAGGAGCCGTCCGCGGATTTCGCCTGACACTCGAACGTCTCGCCCGCCTTGGCCGCGCGCAGGCTGCTGGCGCCTTCTTCGACGCAGCTCACCGTGACATCGGCTCCGGTCTGTTCCTTGAGACCCTTGGTGATCGCTTCCTCGGCCGTCTTGAGGTTGATCATGCCCTCGATTTTCACCAATTCCCAGGCGACGTTGCCCTTGTCGTCCTTCTGCGTCACCTTGAGGACGAGCTGGCCGCCATCCTTCGGCTTCGCTTCGCATTCGAACGTATCTCCCGCTTTGGCGGGAGGCGCTACCTGAGGGCAGGTCACCACCGCGTCCGCGAGGCCCAATTGGGCGGCGAGCCCGTCGCTGATGGATTTGTTGATGACGTTCATGTCGAGCTTCGTAGCGCAGCCGGTGAGCCCAAGCGACATCGCCAGGACACCGAGACAGGAAAGCAGGGGAGTGGACTTTGTGACGTTCATTGATGTTCTCCGTTGAAGGGGATAAAGATAATCGGTCTGGCGTCTGCGGGGGACCTGCTGATTTGAAGGACGGTTGCCTCGTCACTGTACCATGGCTTTTCGACCGCCCATCGGCGGGGGTCGCCTACCGAGCGCGCCCACGGTCCGGGCACGGAATTCGCAGAATTCGCAATCGAAAGAGGTTCACTTAGAGTCTCCGTCCATCTCACTCCCACCTGTAGAAGGAGCACACCTCATGACACCGAAGAACACCATCTGCCTCTGGTTCGACAAGGATGCGGAAGAGGCGGCGCGCTTTTACGCCGCCACCTTTCCGAACAGTGAAGTGACCGCGGTTCACAAAGCGCCGGGTGACTTTCCGGACGGCAAGGAAGGCGATGTGCTGACGGTAGATTTTTCCGTCTTCGGCATTCCCTGTCTCGGGCTCAACGGCGGTCCGATGTTCAAACATAGCGAGGCGTTCTCCTTCCAAATCGCCACGGACGATCAGGAAGAAACGGACCGCTACTGGAACGCGATCGTCGGCAATGGCGGTCAGGAAAGCGAATGCGGATGGTGCAAGGACCGCTGGGGCCTCTCGTGGCAGATCACCCCGCGCGTACTCACGGAAGCGTTCAACGTCGGCGGCGCTGAGGCAAAACGTGCCTTCGATGCCATGATGACGATGCAAAAAATCGACGTGGCCGCGATCGAGGCCGCTCGGCGCGGATAGGGAGGGTGCCGCGGAGGAGACCGCGGCGCAGGGCTCAAGGCTGCGCCGCGATCGCCGATCCTCCGGAGGGGCGCACTTCCTGGCACCCGTAGACGTAGACCGGTGTTCCCTTCGGCACCAGATTCGGCAGGAGGCGCGAGGCGAACATGGGGATCCGGATGCAGCCGTGGCTCGCGGGGTACGTGCGCATTTCCTCGCTGCCATGAATCGCGATGCCGCCCACGATGTACAGGGGATTGTGCATCTTGCCGAGCGGACTCGTCTTCCACCCGGAGGTCTTGGCGTAGACCTCCAACCGGCCGCATGGGGTCACGGCGTGGGTCTCGGGATAACCGTTCTCATGGAACGTCTTGCCGCTGCCGGAAGAAATCGGAAGGATGTTCCCGACGTTCCCCTCGCCGTCCACGAGGAACAGCACCTGTCGGGCGATGTCCACCTCGACGTGCGGCCCGAGCGCCTCGCGCGGCCGGGGCGGGATCGCCACCGACAGGGCGTTCCACTCAGCCCTCGTGAGCTGACCCGTGGGCCGCGCCCGCTGCATCTTCTGGAAAGCGACGAGGGCCTGCCGTGATGCGTCGTCCCAGACGCCGTCCACCGGTCCCGTCCAGAAGCCGAGCTCGGCTAGCCGGTGCTCGGCTTGGCGGATCTGGGCCTGAGAGAGCATGGCATTCTCCAGCGCGGCAGTGGGACCCGCGGCGAGCACTAGAGCCAAGACCACGAAACGACGGCTGAGCGACATCATGCGACACCCCCTGCTTGCTTCGGAGGCGCTCCGTACTCGCTCCTCCGATGGCAGGGACAGAGCAAGCGGAGTGCCAGCAGTTTCGGGCGTGCTTGGAGTGCTCAACCGGCGTCGGCACAACCCCTTAACCCTCGCGCTTCATGCGCTCTCGGCGGGCCATCTCCCGTTCACTGGGGGAATCGAGCGAAGCGTCGTCCGTCTTGATCCCACCCTCTCGCTCGTAATGGCCGACGATCAGGCCATTCGGAGCGACGCGGGACCGACTCAGCCGGAAGGAATGCGGCGCCGAGCCGTCGGCGAACAGCTTTTTGCCGCCGCCCAGCACGGCCGGCACCATGAAGAGGCTGATGGTGTCGACCAAGTCCTCGGCGAGCAACGCGTGGATAAGTTCAGTGCTGCCCTGGGTGAGGAGGTTCGGGCCGTCCTCCTGCTTCAAGCGCTTCACGTCGGCGATGTCGCGCAGGAGCACCGAGTCCGCCCAGCCCGTATCGACCTCGCCGGAGCGCGACACCACGTACTTCTTGACGCCGTTCAGCACCCGGGCGATGCCGCCGTCCTCCGAGGCCTCGTCGTAGTAAGGCCAGTATCCGGCGAAGATCTCGTAGGTCTTGCGGCCGAGCAGGAGGTCGAAACTCTGGAAGAGATATTCGATCTCTTCGCCGAACTCCGGGCAGCCATAAGGCATCGCCCAGCCGCCGAACTGGAAGCCCTGGGTCGGATCTTCGGTCGGCCCTCCGGGCGCCTGCATGACGCCATCCAGAGAAACCTGGGCGCCGACGATAATTTTCCGCATGGGTGGCTCTCCTTGTTCTTGAACCGAAACGAACGGCTCGACCGTAGGGGGCGAGCAATCGGAGTGCCAGATCGGGGAGAGCTGAAGCGTCGCGAGCGAATTCCGAACCATTTCGGAGCCGCGAGAAAGTCTTCCTATCCGGGCCCTCTCGCCGGGATCAGTTCGCCTCGTCGAAGACCGCGGCCACCGTGGCGGCCACGGCGGCCTTTTCCAGCCAGCGCTCCAGCCGTTTCGGGTCCGTCTGAGCCAGGATGCGCTCACGGACGTCGTCGGTCACCACAAGCCCGCGAACCCGCAGAACAGTCAGCACGGCGCGCGCCGCCTCTTCGGTGCGCCCCTGCCGTTCGGCCAGGCTGAGGGCACCGCGGGCATCCTGCTCGGCGATCTTCGCCCGGTCGTACCGGTCGAGCTCTCCCACGCTGAAACCTGCCATGCGGGCCACTTCCAGCGCTTGACGATACGGCGCCTCCGACAGGACCTGCGGCACCACCGTCAAGTTCTCCGCCTCCCGGAAGAAATATGCCCAACGGTCGATCGTTCCCTCCGGTGCGTCGCCGGAACGGTATTTCGGCAGCTCCAGGAAGATGTACTGCACCTGCGAAAGACCCAAAGCGCCGGCGTGCTGCTCCTGCATCCGCCAGCGGCTGAGCATCGGCACCGCTGCGTTACCCGGCACCGGCGGCCCGGGCCAAAGAACGAAATCGCAGATCGTCACCCCCACCACGTCGTCGAGACCGGGATAGTCCTCGCCGGTCCGCAGTTGGGTGACGTACGCCTTGGAGGTGTTGTAGACCACCCGCTTCTCAAACCCCTCGACGTTCAAGACCTGCATCTCGACCACGTAGTGCCGCCCGCGTTCGTCGAAGCACTTGACGTCTACCAGCGACAACTTCAGCTCCTCCACCGGCACGTGCTGCTCCGAGGAGAGGTACTTGAGGTCGACGATCCGATGATCACGTTCGAGCTCCAGGAGGGAATTGAGCAGCTCGATCAAAAGCGGCTTATGGACCTCGCTGCTGAAGATGCGTTTGAAGACGAAGTCGGTCTTGGGATCCGCGAAGACAGGCCGCATACCGAAATCCTACCGCAAGGCGGCGGGCGGGCGGGTACAAGGGTTCGATCCAGACACTGGCACCTATTCCGCCCACCTTACCCAGCTTCGTCGGCGAGAATGTCATCCTATCGGCACGAGGCAAGCGATCGTTCGCCGATCGACCCTTCTTTTTGTAATGCAGGAGTGCCCGAAGTGCCCGGAGACGCTGGAGGAACGCCGATGGACCGCAGCACCGAACGCTGGGTGGCCGTGGCGACGATCGTCTTCCCGATTCTGCACTCGGTCACGGATGCCATGGAATGGGCTCAGAAGGGTTTTTCGCCGGTTCAGCTCTGGCTCAATTACATCGCCTTTCTCCCCGTGCCGGCGATCCTGCTGGGCCTCTATGTCGCGCAGCGGCCGAGGATCTCCAGGTGGGGCCTGTTCGGTGCGCTTCTCTACGGCTTTGCCTTCGTCTATTTCACTCACACGACGCTGTACGCGCTGGCCACGCGCGCGGCCACCTACGAAGACCTCTGGGCGGTTCTGGGACGGACCTACACGATACATGGCGCGGTCATGGTGCTCGGGGGAACCGCGTTCGGCATCGCCACCTTCCGTGCGCACGCCCTGCCGCGATGGACCGCCGTCCTCTTCCTCTCCGGCCTCGGCCTCAATTTCGTCCTGACGCTGCTTCCCGTCCCGGATCTCCTGCAGACCCTGGGTACCGGATTACGGAATGCCGGACTGGTCGGCATGGGGTGGTTTCTCGGGGTGAATCGGCTCGGCGCATCGCCGGAAGTCTGATGCGGCGCCGCAGGCCAAAATCCGGGAGTCTCTGCCGGAGCTCCCGGTGGGCTCGTCAATTTTCAGCCGGCGGCGGCTTGCGGCAAATCCGGCACTCGGTGAGCGCTTCGGTCAGGAGGAGCGTGGTGCCCCCTGCAACTTCTCCCAGACTGCCTTGGGAAATGGCAGTGAGGGTCTCTCGGTGCAGGCGCGTCGCCGCACTCCAAAACCTCGGTTTCGGGACAGCCCCATGGGCGACCCGCGTGGTATGCTTTACTGAATGACCAGCGAGGAGATCGCGTCCGCAAGGCTGAGAACCGCCTTCGACCTCTTCACTTCGGGTGAACGGATGATGCGCCAGAACCTCCGGCGCAGGCATCCGGAAGCATCCGCCGCGGAGATCGAAGAAATGCTTTGGACCTGGCTCATGCAGCGCCCTGGCGCGGAATACGGCGACGGTGTAGGGAGGCCGGTTACGTGGCCACGGAAGGCTTCAGAAGCCAGTTAGAGAGCGTTACCGTCCACGCCAAGGAGACGTTGGCGGATCTGGGGTATCCATGGGCCTTGGTGGGCGGTTTGGCGGTTTCGGCACGGGCAGAGCCACGGTTTACTCGCGACGTCGATGTTGCCGTTTCTCTGAAGAGTGACCGCGAAGCGGAAACTCTGATCCTCGCGGTTCAGGCACGCGGTTACCGGATCGACACCGTCCTCGAACAGGAAACCACCGGACTCCTCGCCACTGTCCGGCTGGTCGCGCCCGGTAGCGGCGAGCACGGGGTCATTCTCGATCTTCTCTTCGCGTCTTCGGGTATCGAGACCGAGGTCGTCGAGCGGGCGACGGTGATCGAGGTCTTCCCGGGCATTGAGCTTCCCGTTGCGCGGCTCTCCGAGCTTTTGGCGCTTAAGATCCTTGCCCGCGACGACGAACGCCGCCCCCAGGATACGATCGACATTCGCACGCTGCTCCAAGAGGCCACCGCCTCCGATCTCGAGGCGACGAAGACGGCCTTGACCCTCATCGTCGAGCGGGGCTTCCACCGGAATCGCGACCTCCTGCAGGACTTTGAAGACCTGACTAAGCGGTTTCGTTCGTAGTGCTCCAACCCCGCAACTTCGCCCGACCTGGGTCGGGTCTTCGTACGCTTCTTTCAATTCGAAGCTCGACCGTGCCGCCCACCCGCCCTTGGGGGACGGGCGAGCGGCGGCTTTTCTCTAGAAGCAAGCGGACGGGGCGCAGGTGATCTCGAAACAGGTGCCGCCGCAGCTGACGCCGCAGGAGCGGTAGACGGTGTATTGGGGGCAATTGACGACGGTGACGAGGGAAATTCCGCCGCCTTGGGCACTTTCCATCTCAGCGGGGGTGAGGCGGACGATCGTGTCGCGGTGGAGTTGGAGCTTGCGCTTCATGAGAAATTCTCCCTTTCCGTAAGTGGCCGATGGATCGGCTGACGCCATGGATCAATACGGCGAGCGACGACGGGGCGAGCTCGCCGGCTAGCGTGGTAGACGTCGGTGGAGACGTTAGGTATTAGAGCCCAAGAAAAAGAGTCCGGCTCTTGACACGCCTGTTCAAATCCACAACTATTTGGTTGTGGATGACCCCTTGAGCATCACCCTATCGGCCCTCAGCGATCCCACTCGCCGCGCGATCCTGGCTCGGTTGCAGATCGGCCCGGCTTCGGTGGCGGAGTTGGCGAAGCCGTTCGAGATGTCGCAGCAGGCGGTGTCGAAACACCTGGCGCAGCTGGAAAGCGCCAGGTTGGTGCGGAAGAGAAAAGATGGGCGGCAGAGCATTTGCGAGCTGGCGCCGGAGCCCATCGCCGAGGTGGCGGATTGGGCGGAGAGCTACCGGCTGCACTGGGAGGGAGCCTTCGGGCGACTGCGGGCGCTGCTGGCGCAAGGGGATTCGAAGCCAACAAACCGGAAGATCCGGCCGAAAGGAAAACGATGACTAGCCTCCACCTCACCGAGCCGCAGGTTCGGATCGTGACCCCCTTCGACGCTCCTCGCGAGCGGGTGTTCGACGCTTGGGTGCGACCGGAGATCCTCGAACAGTGGTTCGCGCCGGAGGGATGCACGATGCACGTCGAGCGCATGGACGTTCGGCCCGGCGGCGGGTTTCACTGGGCGATCCGCAATCCGGCGTTCGGCGACTGCTGGACGATCGGGACCTATCTCGAGGTCGTTCGGCCGGAGCGGATCGTTTACACCTGGGCGATCGCCGACGCCGCGGGGAGACCCGCCTCTCCGAAGAGCCAGGGGCACGATCCCGCCTGGCCGCCGGAGACCGTGGTGCGCGTGAGTTTCGAAGAGCGGCCTGGCTCCGCGCCCTCGGGGATCCAGACCCTGGTGACGCTGGAGCAGGACGTGAGCGAAGCTCTGGCGAAGCGGACGGGCGCCTACCCGAGTTGGATCCAGATGCTCGAAGCGCTCGAGCGCCATCTCGCGGGGAAGAGCTCATGAGCGCGCGAAAGCTCCTGGTGCCGGTGGCGGTTTTTGGAACGGCCCTCGCCGTTATGTCGTCGGCGCTCTGTGCGGTCGAGGGGCATCGAGCGCCGATCCGCGGCATCGAGATGTACTACGAAATCCATGGGCCGGCGCAAGGTGGAAAGGTCGGCGTGCCGCTCGTGCTGCTTCACGGGGGCGGGTCGACTCTCGACGCCTCGTTCGGTCATGCCTTGCCGTTCTTCGCCAGAGATCGCCAGGTGATCGCGATCGAAGAACAAGGCCACGGGCGGACCTCCGATCGAGACGCGCCCTTTCGCTTCGACACCTCGGCCGACGACGTCGACGCCCTGCTCGCACACCTCGGGGTCGAGCGGGCCGACCTCCTCGGGTTCAGCAACGGCGCGAGCGTCGCGCTCCAGGTCGCGATCCGCCACCCCGCGCGGGTGCGCAAGCTCGTCTTCGCCTCGTCGTTCACGAAACGGGACGGCGCGCGGCCCGAGCTGTGGGGGTTTCTCGCGAAGGCGGATTTCGCCACCATGCCGCAGCCGCTCAAGGACGAGTTCCTGCGCGTCAATCCCGATCCCGCGAAGCTCCGCAACATGCACGACAAGGACCTCGCGCGCATGCGGAGCTTCGAGGACGTTCCCGACGAAGCGCTACGAGCACTCCGCGCGCCCACCCTCGTACTCCTCGGAGATCGCGACGTCACCCGGCTCGAACACGCGATCGAGATCACCCGGCTCATCCCGGACGCACGGTTGCTCGTCGTGCCCGGCGGCCACGGCGACTATTGGGGCGAAATCGTCGCTCGGGCGCAAACGAAGTCCAACACCGTGGCGGACGACGCGACGGAGTCCGTCGTGCGGTGGGTCGAGCAGTTTCTCGGGGCGCCCTGACGGCCCCGACGGACCGCAGCACCGAGAGGATCTTATGAGCGAACCCCAAGAGATCTCGGGTCCCATCCATGACGAAGGAACCCCATGGGGTCCGTGGGCGACCGTTGGATTCGGAACTCTCGTCGTCGCGATGGAGATGGTGGTTCAGGCCGTCGTAGTCCTGGTGCTCGGGGGTGGCGTTACCCGAGTGAGCGACGCCTTCTCTCAAGGTTGGATCGTCGCCCGTGCGGTCATCCTGGGTGCGCCGATACCCATTGGCGCAACCCTTCTGTTGGCGCGCGCCAGGAAAGGCATCAGCGTCTCCGCCTACCTGGGACTCTCCTGGCCCCCCGCGCGGCAAGCTCTCCGCTGGTCTCTCCTTCTCCTGGGTTTCCTCGTCGCGTCCGATGCACTGAGCCTCGTCCTCGGCAGGCCGGTGGTGCCCGAACCGATGATGCCCTCCTACCGGACGGCAGGGTCCCTTCCGATCTTTCTCTTCGGATTCGTGGTCGCGGCGCCGCTGGCGGAGGAGTTTCTGTTCCGCGGCTTCCTACAGGCCGGCCTGAGCAAATCCCGCCTCAGACCGATCGGAGCGATCGTCGTCACCGCTTTGGCGTGGGGCATCCTTCATCTTCAGTACGACGCCTACGGAATTGCGACCGTCATGTTAACCGGCACCCTCCTTGGGCTGATCCGCTGGCGAACCGGATCCCTTTGGCTCTGCGCCCTGCTTCATGGCCTCGCGAACGCCATTGCCTCCGCCGAGGCGATGTTCATCGTCTGGAGGAGTTGAGCCGACTAACCGCAGCTCGCCGTAACACCGTTCATGTCCCGTTGCCGATCGCCTGAAGCGCGGCTGGCTATCAGCCCGGCAAAGTAGACCATGGCCAGCCGCTCAAACCCGAAAGTCTTCAGATAGTTGCGCTCGCCTGTCCTGGCGGCTGCGGTTCCACGTTCCGACGCTTTGGTTCGATCTCCAAAGGCCACATAGGCTTCGATTTTGGCGTGATTCCCGCTTAGGACCGCCTGCAGCTTGCTCGGCTTGCTCGACCGTATGCCGTTTTCGGCCGGGAGCGGTTGTTCTGTCCTCGTTCGTCGCACCGAGGATCGGTCTCGGATTATTCCTCACCCCAATTCCCCTATTCCCTATTTCCTCCCGAAGCCACCTATTTTCTCCCGAAGCCGTTTTCACCACGAGCTGCTAGGGCAGTTTTACAAACGTATACCAAGATCCTCCAGTGCTGGCATCAACCTGAGACTGGATAAGCTGATACTGTGCATCAAAAAGTATCTTCATTGTTGGAGCGCAGGAGGGATGCGTGGTCGAATAAGAGGTTATTAAGGGAATTGGGACATTGGTGCTACTAATGCTCGTCCTTAGTACGTATGCCCCCTGGTCGGTAGAATTGTCGAGACCACACTTGACGATCGCAACCTCGCTCGCATTTAAGATTCCTGAGAGTGTGATGATGGAAAGAAAGGTTGCGGTTACAAGGCGGGCCAGAAATTTTTTGTCGTTAAACATAGAACTCTCCTTGCAGATGCGGAGTGGATTCTCCGTAAGCCAACAGATGATAGATTGTTCATTATTCGAGCGCAAGAGTATTCTTGTTAACCCGCCAAAGATTGTGCGACCGCCGGCCTGGCGGGTGCGGTTCCATATCGCAGCATGATGGAGCAGCGCTTCGAGGCCACCCGCGAGCTTCGATCTCGGAATGATTCTCGCCGAAAATCAACTTCAACTCGCTCTGCCGGATGCGTCTTCGGCTGGGTGCGGTCGCTCTGACCCTTTTTTGCCGCACGAGGATCAGTGCCGTCCTCAGGTTAGGATGGCACCTGTTCTGCACCTGTTCTGGTTCAACCGCCCCTGGGCGCGCCAGGCTCCAGCCTGGCTTTTTTGGTTCGAAAGGCCGAAGGGGAGGCGCCACCCTCTCGAAGAAGGGAGCTCAAGGTCGTTTCGGTGCGCAGCCCCTATCGCGAGATCCTTCCCTGCAAAACCGTCAGGGCGGCGTTGAGGCTCTCCGTGGCCCGTGGCTCGTTCGAAAATCGCCGGAGTGCCCTTTCGAGGATTGGGACGTCGACTTCCGGCGAACCCACGACAGCGATTCTCTCGGCCGCCTTGGCGATCAGGCGCGAGCCTCCATGCTCAAGGAGATAGCGATAGGTCGGAAGCGACCGTGGCTCCTGTTTCTGGAGCTGACGCAGGCGCGAATCGCCCATGGCCGCACCTTCCCACTGGACGATGAATTCGCCCTCGGTTCGCGTCCTCAGGATGTACGCCGACATCACCAGGCCGATGAGGAGAGCCGCCACGTGAAGGCCGCTGGCGATTCGGACGGCCCGCCGGCCCGGGAACGGATTCGAGCCGAATGCGAGGACGGTCGCAACCAGAGGCGGAATCATAAGGAACGGAACTACCAGCGGACCGGCGATCACCGAAGCCATGACCGCGGCGGCCAGACTGAGGCCGATCGATCCCAGTACTCCGGGCTGTGCCGGAAGAGGAGCTTGGGTCAACGTGCGGATCGCCCCGTGGGTGAGAAACCAGGTGAAGGCGAGGAGGATCCACCACTGCACGGGAGGAGCGAACGAATCCACGATCGACGCGGTGCAGACTCCGCAGGCGAGCGCCGGGTGAGCGGCCCCGAAGAGAAGCAAAGCGACAAAGATCCACTTCATGGCAAGGTATCCCCGGTGCCGTCAGTCCTGCGTCCCGGGGCTCGGCTTCTTTCGCGCCGGCCCTCTCTTGCCGTGGTTCTTGCGCCGGCTGATGATCTCCGCCCGGACGCCGAAAGTTTCGAGCAGCGGGTTCTCGAATCCGAAATGCGCCCGTGCGGCCGAGGCGAGACGCCTCACGACTTCCTGGGTTTCTCGATCGAGGCGCCTGCGGAGCTGCACCAGCTCCTTCCTTCGGCCGTCCATTTCCACCAGGGTCCCGTGAATCTTGCTCAGCTCGGCAAGTTTCTCGCGAAGCTCGGCCATCGGGTCGTCCGCGCCGGGGATCAGCGGCACGGAATCCTCGATGTTGTGCGCCATCGTTTGCCACTGGACGAGCCTTCCCGCGTACGACCGGTCTGCCATGACGTTCTCCTTGGGCGAAGGTGGAGAATATCGCCGCTCCAGCTCGTTGCGCCCCCTCCGGGGAGAGGTTTTCGAGGGCAAAAGACGGCTCCCTCGGCTGGGTGGAGAGATCTTCTGGAGGAAAAGACCGTTCCCGAGGTCGGGTGGGGAGGTCTTCCGGAGAAAAAGACCCTTCCTCTTCCTGCGTGGAGTGGTCTTTTGCCCCAGAAGACCGTTCCGCCCGTCCGGCGGAGAAGTCTTTTCAGAGAAAAGACCATTCCGCCGGCCTGGCGTAGGAGTCTTTCGAAAGAAAAGACCCCTCCGCTGGCCCAGCGTAGGGGTCTTTTTGGAAAAAAGAGGATTCCCCGAGGGGGGCGGAGGGGTCTTTTGAAGGAGAAGATCCCTCCGCTTCCCCGGCGGAACGGTGATCGGGACTCCAAATTCGGTCTGCGCACTCGGCGGTTCGATCGACCGCGTCCGGAAATCGCTCTTCTCCCCTCCTCTTGGCCCGCAGCGGCGCAAAATCTCGGACGCGGAATCCGGAACGGTGCATCGATTCAAGGGAGCCCGAAGTTCGAGGCGTGGAAATGCGAAATCAGCCAGCTGCCGTTGCGTTTTCGGAAGACAAAGGTTCTTCGGGCGATGCTGGCCGGGCTCGAGAATTCGAAGGTGACGATGCCGACCGAGCCGGTCTGCTCGACGGTCAGATTTTCGGGCACGATGTTGGTGCGGGGTGTCGTCCTTCGAGTCTTCTCGCAGTACGCGCGAAAGACTTCAGCGAGCGCCCCCTTGCCGTCCAACCGGGAGGCTTGCGCCGTAGGGACGAACGCCGTGATGTCGTCAGCGAAGTAGGAGGCGATCCGGTCGGCGTCGAGCGCGTTGAGAGCCGATAGGAAGCCGTCCAGGGTGGCTCGAACCGAGTCGGCACCCCGCCGCGGGGCCGAGGCGCAGCCGAACGCGAAGCAGGCACCGAGGAGGAAGAAAGTTCGCCAGAACCCTCTTCCGTAGAGTCCGGGCCGGGACGAGGTCGATTTCGCGGATGGCATCGCCGGATTCTTTCAGCTCGAGCCTGGCCACGTAGACACCGCCTGCTGGTCCATCCGAAGGTAGCCCGCCTGAGGTTCCGAGCCCCAGATTCCGGCACCGGTGCGCCTATGTCCCGTTGCCGATCGCCTGAAGCGCGGCCTTGGCCAGGAACCCGCTTCGAGTCATGTGATGCTCGGCCGCATAGTGGTCGATCTGGCCGACAAGATTTGCCGGTAGTGAAATGTTGAGGCGCACGCTCTTGGTGTTCACCTTCGATAGATCGACGTCGAGTAGGAGCCAGAAACCACCTTCGTAGCTGGGATCGGCCGCGAGCTTCTCGATCGGCGTGGGGGAAGGAATCTCCACGTCCTCGCCGTCGAAATGCACCTCGACCGCTTCCTGCGCCAGACGCGGGATCTCCCCGAGGTCGTCGGCCGCCGAGAAGCACCCTGGAAAATCCGGGAAGGTCATCCCATAGGCACTGTCGGGATCCTTGTGGACGTACACCGGATAAAGCATCGCTCAACTCCATTCCCAGCCGGCCTGCCGGAAGATATTGCGCAACGTGCCGATCGCGAGGTCCCTTCGCGGGTGAGGCACGGTGACGTGGCCCGGTTTGGAGGGGGTGCTTGAACTTCTGGTGGTCGCCTTTCCCGCCGACGCAACCGTCGGCCTCAAGCCGTTTGACCCACCTCGGCACTCCGCATGTTGTGTATCAATACGCAATCAGGAGGGTGACGTCAAGCGGGGCTGCATCAATGGACAGGCCGCTCGCGGTTAGGGAGGCACCTATTCCGAGCACCAGCTCTCCCAGGAACCGGCACTTTGGGGATTCAGCGAGGTGTGTCGGCAAGAAGGTGGGGGTGACCGATATCCGTCAGCTGCGTGTGCAACGAAGGCCCGTGCATGCCCTCTCGTGAAGTCCGTCCGAGAGCCGGATGCGGGAAATCCGCACGTAAGGTTCGATGAGCGGCGGTGGTAAACGGAGCTACGGCCGAGACTGAGGCACCGGCAAAAGGCGAAGGCCGCCGGTAACAGCAACTCCCTCGACCTACAGCCACCGTGCCCGCCGCTGACTCTACCCTATTTCGCACCTATTCCGGCCGCTGAGCTCGCTCGGTTTTAGCGGG
>Ga0134122_10001005_pt1 | contig 20101 bp, 18 predicted proteins | sample KB302_FD_96461 | JGI IMG/M metagenome (GOLD analysis project Ga0134122, IMG submission 96461) | Terrestrial soil microbial communities without Nitrogen fertilizer from Kellogg Biological Station, Michigan, USA - KB3-0-2 | ecosystem: Environmental > Terrestrial > Soil > Unclassified ... | reverse complement strand
CGCGTGGAACAGGACGTCCCGGTCAATCACTCGGAATTCTTCGCGCCGGTCATCGAGCCGACGTTGTCCACCGGTACCCAGACTCTGGTAATCGCCGCGTTGGCGTATCTGGCGAAGTGATGAACCATGCTCAACGTCGCGCCGACGATCCGCGCGGATCTCCAGATCAGCGAGGGCCTGAGCAATATCGCGGTAAGCATCACCGCGCTGTTCTCTGGCATCTTCATTGTTGTAGCGGGCGGACTGGCAGACCGCTTCGGCCGCGTGAAACTGACCTATGTCGGCCTGGCCTTGAGCGCTCTGGGCTCGCTGCTGATTGCCCTTTCGCCGGCCGGGACCGCATTCTTTCTCATGTCGGGGCGGATCATCCAGGGGCTTTCGGCGGCGTGCATCATGCCGGCCACGCTCGCCCTGCTGAAGGATTCCTTCGATGGCAAGGAGCGACAGCGCGCCGTGAGCTTCTGGTCCATCGGCTCGTGGGGCGGTTCGGGACTCTGTGCGCTCTTCGGTGGTCTGATTGCGTCCTCCCTGGGGTGGCGGTGGATCTTCTGGATATCGATCGCCGTCGCCACCGGCAGCGCCTTCCTGCTCAAGGGCACACCCGAGAACAAGGTGAAGTCCACCGCCAAGCCACGGTTCGACTGGTTCGGGTTCCTTGCGTTTATCATCGCCATGGTGGCCTTGAATATCGTCATCGGGCAGGGAGACGCGTTGGGATGGCTGAATCCCACCGTGATCGGCCTGACGCTCGTCTTCGTCATCGCCGTCGTGGTGTTCCTCAGAGTCGAAACCGGTCGGGCGGACGGCTTTGTCGACCTCACGCTCTTCGAGAACTGTATCTACGCCGGCGCCACGCTCTCGAACTTCCTGCTCAATGGTGCGGCCGGGACGCTCCTCGTCACGCTGGCGCTGGTTCAGCAAGGCGCCGGGCTGTCGTCGTTTCAGGCGGGGCTGTTGACCTTCGGCTACCTGGTCGCGATCCTCGGCACGATTCGCGTGGGCGAGAGGCTCCTCCAGCGGCTGGGCGCTCGACGGCCGATGCTCATGGGCTGCGCCATCACCGCGGCCGGGGTCCTGCTGACGACCTTCACATTCTTGCGGGCCCAGCCATACATGATCGTCGCCTTCGTCGGATTCACGCTCTTCGGCGTCGGCCTGGGCTTCTACGCGACCCCGTCAACCGACGCGGCGCTATCCAATGTGCCCGGCGACAAGGCCGGCGCGGCGTCCGGCATCTACAAGATGGCCTCGTCCTTGGGCGCGGCGCTCGGGGTGGCCATCTCGGCGGCGCTTTTCACCTCCCTGAGCGGTCTCGAGAGCCAGTTCGGACCGCTGTCCGATCTGTTCCTTGGGAGGACCGACAATGTCGAGCTCCGGTTCGCAGCTGCGATGGCGCTGCTGTTCAACGTGCTGATGGTGGTCGTTGCGATAATCGCCATCGCGCTGACTGTGCCCAGGGATGATCCCGACGCCGGGCGCTGACCAGGTACTGGAAGCGCTGGCCGGATTCAGGGAGTACGCGGCGGGCACGCTGAAGGTGCTCGAGCTCGTCGGTACGTTCGTCTTCGCCCTCAGCGGAGCGGCGGCGGGGGTCAGGTACCGACTCGATCTGTTCGGCGTGCTGGTCGTATCGTGCGCGACCGCCACCGCGGGCGGTATCACGCGCGACGTTCTGATCGGCGCAATCCCACCGGTGGCACTCCGGGACTGGCGGTACCTCGGGATCTCGGTCCTCGCCGGTTTGGTGGTATTTTTCTCCTCGCCCCGAGCCGAGCGTCGGCAGCGCCTGCATAATATCGTCCTGACCTTCGATGCGGCCGGCCTGGCGCTCTTTGCCGTATCCGGCACCCAGACGGCGCTGGGCCACGGCCTCGACCCGGTGATGGCCGCGCTACTCGGCATGCTGACCGGCATCGGTGGCGGCATGCTTCGTGACGTTCTCGTTTCGGATATCCCCGCGGTGCTCCGCTCAGAGCTCTATGCAGTCGCCGCCCTGGCGGGCGCCCTGGTCGTGGTGGCCGGCCACACCCTGAAGGCTCCGCCGGCGGCGTCGGCGGTGGCGGGAGCCGCCGCGTGCTTCGGGATCCGACTCGTGGCCCTCTGGCGCGGGTGGCGACTTCCCACCGCCGGTGAGAGGAAGAGCGCGGGGGGACGCGCCGACGATGCGGGGGGGCCGTCGTGATTCGCCCTAGGCTTGCGTCGTATCTTCCACCGTCATCGTGTTGGGTCGACGATGAGGTGTCAATGGTTGGCAAGCCGGCCTGGATTGATTCCGGTCATGTCTTGTCTTGTCGAGCGCCTGAGCGGCCTCGTCCACGTCTCACCGGGGGAGGAGCGACCTCCAACTTGGGCGGACCGCGCAAATTACGTGTGGGAGAAGGAGCGGCAAGCAGTGGCGCACGAACCGAGTGCCTGGCTACCCACGAGTGACTCATCCCGAAAAACTCCGGCTTCTACCAGGGTCAGCGATGGGAGTCTTCTCTACGCTGCACGCTTCGGACAGGAGGATGCAATGAAAGTCGCGTTGATCGGTATCAGCGGACGCGTCGGGTCGAGATTGGCGGCAGAGCTCCTGAAGCGAGGACATACCGTCACCGGAATCGCGCGTAACATCAACAAGGTCGGAGCCCGCGATGGCCTCGTGGTGAAGCGAGGGGACGCGACGGCTGCTTCGGCGCTCGCCCCGCTGCTTGCGGGCCATGACGCGGTGGTGAGCGCCTCCCGATTCCAGACGTCGGACGCGACGGCTCTGGTCGACGCGGTCAAGAAGGCGGGCGTCAAGCGGCTCCTCGTCGTGGGCGGATCGGGCAGTCTCGAAGTGGCTCCCGGCTACGCGCTGAAGGATGCGCCTCAGTTCCCGCCCGCGTTCAAGCCCGAGGCCAGCGCGGGGAGCGAGTTCCTCACCACGCTGAGGCGAGAGGACGTGCTCGATTGGACCTTCCTATCGCCATCCGTGGAGTTCGCGCCGGGCGAGCGGACCGGAGCGTTCCGACTTGGCGGTGATCAGCTTCTCGTCGACGAGAACGGAAAGAGCTGGATCTCGATGGAGGATTTCGCCATCGCGATGGTCGATGAGCTGGAGCGCCCGACCCACAGTCGACGTCGGTTCACGGTCGGGTACTGAGGCGCGACGTCCCGACGGCGCGCTGCCATGCACGGTTCGCCGGCGCCCCTTGCGCAGGTGTCTTGCGCAGGTGTAAGGACTGGCTGTGGACAGGAAGCTACGGCAGGGGACGGTGCTGTTCATCCTCGGCTTCCTGCTGTTGATCGTGCTGTTCTGGGCGCATAAGTATCTGCTCTTCTGGCTGGCACGTATCTGCTGCTCTGGCTAGAACGCCTCCTTCGTGCTGGCGGGGTCCCGACGAGATCGAGTGTCAGCGGGAGCGGGTGGCCGCTAGGAATGGATGCTCCGCTTCGCGACGGCCATCGCGGCCTCGCGGACCGCCTCGGCCAGCGTCGGGTGGGCGTGGGAGGTGCGGGCGATGTCCTCGGCACTGGCGCCGAACTCGATGGCGAGCCCGGCCTCCGCGATCAGCTCGGAGGCGTGGGGTCCCAGGATGTGGAGCCCGAGGATCCGGTCGCTCCGGGTGTCGGCGACCACCTTGACGAGGCCGTCCCGCTCGCCCATCGCGCGCGCCCGGCCGTTCGCCGCGAAGCGGGAGGAACCGGTCGTGACCTGGAGGCCCTGCGCTCGGCACTCCTGCTCGGTCTTCCCCACGCCGGCCAGCTCCGGCCAGGTGTACACCACGTTGGGGATCGCCTCGTAGTTCACGTGACCGGCCTGGCCGACGATGCTCTCCACGCAGGCGATCCCTTCCTCTTCGGCCTTGTGCGCCAGCATGGGTCCGGCGATCACGTCGCCGACTGCGTGCACCCCCGGGACCGAGGTCTCGAATCGCTCATCGACCCGGATGTGGCCCTTCGGATCGAGCGCCACGCCGAGCGCGTCGAGCCCCAGGCCCGCGGTGACCGGGCGACGGCCGACCGCCACCAGCACGCGGTCGAAGGATTCGATTACCGCCGAGCCGGCGGACTCGATCGTCACCTCCACCGCGCCGTCCTTGACCACCGCCTTGCGCGCTTGCGTGGAGAGCCGGAACGAGAGGCCCTGCTTCTCGAGCGCGGACTGGAGCGCGCGCGTGAGATCGACGTCCATGCCCGGCACGATTCGGTCCGCGACCTCGACCACCCGGACTTCGGAGCCCAGGCGCGCCCAGACCGAGCCCAGCTCGAGTCCGATCGCACCGGCACCGATCACGAGCAAGCGCGCGGGGACGGCGTCGAAGGACAGCGCCTGTTCGGAGCTCACGATCCGGGTCCCGTCCAGCTCGAAGCCGGACAGCGTGGCCGGGCCCGAGCCGGTGGCGATGAGGATTCGCGCGGCGAGCACGGTGCCCGCATCCGGGCCCTCTATGGCGACGCGATCCGGCGCGGCGATCCGTGCGTTGCCGTGGCGTCGCGTGATCCGGTTCTTCTTGAAGAGGGTGGCCACCCCGGTGGTGAGCCCCTGCACCACCTGCTCCTTTCGCCGCATCATCGTGGGGAGATCGAGCGAGACCTCACCCACCGAGACGCCGTGGACGGCCAGGCGGGTGCGCGCCTGCCAGAGGAGCTCGCTGGAGTCGAGCAGGGCCTTGGACGGGATGCAGCCAATGCGCAGGCAGGTGCCGCCGAGCGCGGCCTCGCGGTCCACGCAGACCACGCGCATGCCGAGCTGGGCGGCCCGGATGGCGGCCACGTATCCGCCCGGGCCCGCCCCGATGACCGCGAGGTCGTAGCGCTCCGCCTCGGCCACCGCGCTCACACCTCGAGGAGCATGCGCACTGGGTCCTCGAGACGTTCCTTGACCCGGACCAGGAAGGTCACCGCCTGCGCGCCGTCCACCAGACGGTGATCATAGGACAGCGCAAGGTACATCATGGGGCGGATCACGACCTGCCCGTCCACCGCCACCGGCCGATCCTCGATCTTGTGCATCCCGAGGATCCCGGACTGCGGCGGATTGAGGATCGGGGTTGAGAGCAGTGAGCCGAAGACACCGCCGTTGGTGATGGTGAAGGTGCCGCCGGAGAGCTCGTCCGGCGTGATCTTGCCCTCGCGGGCCCGCCTGGCCAGCTCCTCGATCCGACGCTCCAGGTCGGGCAAGCCGAGCGAGTCCGCGTCCCGGATCACCGGTACCACGAGTCCGCGCTCGGTGCTCACCGCGATGCCGAGATGCACCCGGCGATGATAGACGATGTCGTCGCCCTCGATCTGGGCGTTGACAACGGGCACGTCGCGGAGCGCCCCGACGCAGGCGCGGCCGAAGAGGCACATCAACCCCAGATCCACGCCGTGCCGGGCGCGGAACGCCTCGCGATGGCGCCGGCGGGCGTCCAGCAGGGCCGAGAGATCCACCTCGTTGAACGTGGTGAGGATCGCCGCGGTCCGCTGCGCCTCGACGAGCCGCTCGGCGATCCGTCGCCGCAACCGGCTCATCGGCATGCGCTCCGGTGTCTCGGCCTCGGGAGTGCGTGGTGGAACCGGCGGCGCGGCCGGCGACGGCGCGCGCGGCCCGCCGTCGTCCGCGACCGGCGGCTCGGGCGCGCGCGGTGCGGGTGCGGCGGACGGATCGGGCACCGGCTCCTCGAGATGACGGAGCACATCCCCCTTGGTCAGTCGGCCGCCCTTCCCGGTGCCGCTGAGCTGCGACGGGTCGAGCGCATGCTCAGCCACGAGCTTCCGCACGGCCGGGCTCAGCGTCGGCTCGGCCGCCGGGGTCGTGACAGTCTGCGTCCTCGGCGGCCTCGACGCGTCCGGCGGCGGCGTCCTGGTCGCGCGGACCGCTCCTTCGGTGATGCGTGCGACCACCGTGCCTACATGTACCACCGCGCCCTGCGGCTCGACGATCGAGAGCTGTCCCGAGGCTCCGGCGGGGATCTCCATCGTTGCCTTGTCGGTTTCGAGCTCGAGCACCGGCTCCTCGGCCTCCACCATGTCTCCGGTCTGCTTGAGCCAGCGGGCGATCGTGCCCTCCGTCACCGATTCGCCGAGCTGCGGGATCCGTAGTTCAACGGTCATGGCCCCGACCTCCAGTCACGTCGGACGGCAGCGGCGAGGGCTCCACGGCGCGTACCGGGCGCCCGGCCCGTGGCCGTTTCAGGGCCCGCTCCACGAGCGCCTGCTCTTCCGATTCGTGGATCTTGTAGCTACCGGTGGCCGTGCTCGCGGCCTCGGCGCGGCCGATGTAGCGGAGCCGACGCCCGTCCAGCAGCGCCTCGATCCGCTCCTGCACGAAGCTCCACGCGCCCTGGTTGGCCGGCTCCTCCTGTGCCCAGGCGAAGTCGGTGGCGCGCGCATACGGGCGGAGCGCGTTGGTGAGCTCCGCGGTCGGGAAGGGGTAGAGCTGCTCGAGCCGGATGATCGCGATCCCGTCCCAATCCCGCTCCTCCCGGCCCTGTTCGAGGCCGTAGAAGATCTTGCCGGAGCACAGGACCACGCGTCGGACCGCCTCGAGCTCCTGCGGGCGCGGATCGCCCAGCACGGGCTGGAAGGCTCCGGCCGCGAAGTCGTCCAGGCGGGAGACGGCCCGTCGGTGGCGGAGCAGGCTCTTCGGGCTCATCACGATCAGCGGCTTGCGGAAGGGCCGGTGCATCTGACGCCGAAGCGCGTGGAAGAGCTGGGCCGGTGTCGAGCAGTTGACGACCTGCATGTTGCCCTCCGCGCAGAGCTGAAGGAACCGCTCGGGGCGCGCGCTGGAGTGCTCCGGTCCCTGGCCCTCGTAGCCGTGGGGAAGGAGCAGGACGAGGCCGCTCTGACGCTGCCACTTGGACTCGGCACTGGCGAGAAACTGGTCGATGATCACCTGGGCCCCGTTGAAGAAGTCGCCGAACTGGGCTTCCCAGATGACGAGCCGCCGCGGATCGGCGCTGGCCATGCCGTATTCGAACCCGACCACCCCGAACTCGCTCAGCGGGCTGTTGACGAATTCGATCCGCGCCTGATCGCCGCCCAGCTGGTTGAGCGGCACGTACGACCCGCCGGTCTCGGCGTCGAACAGCATGCCGTGGCGATGACTGAACGTGCCGCGGATGGAGTCCTGCCCGCTGAGCCGTACCGGCGTGCCTTCGAGGAGGAGGCTGCCATAAGCCAGGGCCTCCGCGCAGCCCCAGTCGATGCCGTCGCCTCGCTCGACCATCGCGTGGCGCGCTTCGAGGAGTGTCGGGATTCGCTTGTGGGGCGTGAACCCGGGCGGCAACCGCCGCGTCGCGTCGGCGATCGCGCGAAGGCGCTCGGCCGGTACCGCGGTGGACGCGCTCCAGTCCTCGCTCGCCCACGACAATCCCTTCCAGAGGCCGCCGAAGGCGAATACCTTCTGCTGGGGCATCCGCTCGCGCGCGGCGGCGTGGGCCGCCCGGAGTCTGCTCTTGACCGCCTCCCGCGCCTGTTCGGCGTGCCCGGGCCCGACGATGCCCTCCGCGGTGAGCCGCTCGCGATAGAGCTCCGCCACCGACGGGTGGCCATCGATGGTGCGATACATCACGGGCTGAGTGAAGGTTGGATCGTCGAGCTCGTTGTGGCCGTGCCGGCGGTAGCAGACGAGGTCAATGAAGACATCCGTCTGGAAAGCTTGGCGGAAGCCGACCGCGAGCCGCGCCGCCTGCACGGCCGCCTCGGGGTCGTCGCCATTGACGTGGAACACGGGAGCCTGCACCACGGCGGCTGGATCGGATGGGTAACGAGTCGGCCGGTAGTCCTCGGGGGACGTGGTGAAGCCGATCTGGTTGTTGACGATGACGTGGATCGTGCCGCCGGTGGCGAAGCCCGGCAGGCGCGACATCATCAGGGTCTCGTAGACCGAGCCCTGCCCAAGGAACGCGGCGTCGCCGTGCAGTAGCACCGGCATGACGTGACGCCCCTGGTCCGCCCCGCGATGGCTCTGCTTGGCGCGGACGATGCCCTCCACCACCGCGTTGACGGCCTCGAGGTGGCTCGGATTGGAGCTCATCGAGAGGTGGATGGGCCGGCCAGCACGGCTCACGTGATCGTGAGAGAAGCCCAGGTGGTACTTGACGTCGCCGTCGCCCTGGGTTTCCCATGGCAGGAAGCTACCCTCGAACTCGGCCAGAATCAGCTCGTAGGGTTTCCGGAGGACGTGCGCGAGGACGTTCAGCCGCCCGCGGTGGGGCATGCCCATCACGAGCTCCTCGGTCGCCTGCGCGGCCGCCTCCTCAACGATGGTGTCGAGCAGTGGAATCAGTGCTTCGCCGCCTTCCAGGGAGAAGCGCTTCTGGCCCACGTAGCTCGTGTGGAGGAACTGCTCGAAGGTCTCCGCCGCGATGAGTCGTTCGAGCAAGCCGATGCGTTCCTCTGATCCGAGCTCGGGGCGGTTGCGAGCCGGCTCCATTCGCTCTTGGAGCCACTCCCGCTGGGCCTTGTCGCTGATCATCAAGTACTCGACACCGAGCGTCTTACCGTATGTCTCACGGAGCGCGGTCGCGAGCTCGCGCAGCGGCGCCGACCCGAGGCTCCGGAAGGGTGAGCAGTCGACAACGCAATCGAGGTCCGCTTCCACGAAGCCGAACTCGCCGAGCTCGAGGAGCGGATGACGACGAGGCGACCGATCGAGCGGGTTCACGTCGGCGATCAGATGGCCGAGCTCGCGGTAGGAGTGGACGAGATCGGCCACCGGCGGTGACGTGCTCCCGCTCGCGCTCGGGCCGGCCGCGAGGGCGAAGTCGTAACCCGCGAAGACGAGCGCCCACCTCTCGTCCACGGAACGCGGGTCCGCCCGGTACCGGCGGTACAGCGCCTCGACGTATTCCGGATTGGCGCGCGCGATGGAGTCGAAGGTATCCATGGCCTGCAGGTTCGCTGGTATTGTAGCAGCGCCCGGACAAGACGCAACGAGCGGCTCCCACGTTCGAGAGCCACGCTTCGCCTTCATCTATGCGAGCGTGGCGATCTTTCTAATGGACCGAATGGGGAGCGGCGCGTAGGGTGGCACTGGAACGGCATTCAGGAGGCTGATGATGCGGAACGTTGACCGCTCGTGGTGGCGTAGGCTGCTGGCGACGCTGGCGCCGGCGTCGCTCGACATCGCGGAGCGGCTGGCCGGGCACTACGCGACCGAGATCCGGCTGGCCCACGGTCTTACGAAAGGAGCCGAGTCTCTGACCCGGTACCCGAATTCTCGAGTCCGGGTCCTCGACGCAGCGGAGCGCGCGCGGGGGAGAGCGCAGCGTATTCGGCGCGTGCTCGAAGAATTGGGGTACCCGGCGACCGAGCCGACGTCGCGGAGCGGCCCACTCTCGATGACGGCGGGCGAGAGCTTGCGCGCCGGCGTGTCGGAGCTTAGCAGCATGAGTGAGGCGTGCCTGTCGGACGCCCATGCGGTAGCGCGCGAGCATCCGGGCGTGGCGGGTCTGCTGAATGAACTCCACCGGGAAACCGCCGGCGACCGGCGAGATCTGATCTGGATTCTTGCCCAGGCCGGACGCCTGGCCAACACGACGTCTCTCGATGCGGTTGCCGCGTGAGGTCTGGAGGAGCATGCCTCGAGGGAAAGGAAGGTGGGCGAGCATGGTATACCGGACACTGGACCGAATCACCGAGGGGTTGAAGGAGCGTGGATTCGTGGAGCGCTTCGACGTGAAAGACGGTCCGGACGACCCGGCGGTCGTGTACGCGATCGAGGCCGGCAGCGGAACGAAGGGGCTGCTGGTGGACGCATTCGGGCCCTACGCGAACCCCGAGGTCGGTCGTCTCTTGGAGACGGTCGAGATTCACGCAGGGATGAGATGAACCGGAAGCGGTCGGCGCGTCTCACCGTGCTCCTGGCCACGGACGGGTCGCGCCAAGCACATGCGGCGCTCGCTTTCGCCGCCGCGGTTCCGTGGGCGGGTACCGTGACGGCACACACGGTACTGGCGCGGGGGGGTATCCCGCTCGGGCCGTGGCCGGCTGACATCTGGGTCGCGGGCATGTCGGACGCTCCCGACCGGGCTCTCAAGCGCGAGATATCGCGAGTGCGTCGCATTGTACGCCATCGCTGGCCTGACATGACCGTCTCCACGACGAACACACCGCCTATTGAGGCAATCATCGCGGAGGCGCGGCGTCGCCGAGCGGGTGTGATCGTGGTCGGGTCCCGAGGGCTCGGATTTGCGAGCCGGCTGATGCTCGGCAGCGTGTCACGAGGCGTGGTTCGCCGGGCGGGCTGCCCGGTGCTGGTGGTCAAGGGCCGCCGACGTCGAATCAGACGGGTGGTCCTCGCGACCGATGGATCGCTCAACGCGAGCCGCGCGCTCGGATTCCTAGTCGCCCGGCTCGAGCCACCGGCCGGCGCGCGGGTCAAGGTGATCCAGATCCTGGAGCCGGTGCTCCCTCGTACGCGGGCTCTGTTGCCTGCTCCGGTTCGCCGAGCGGTACTTGCGTCCGCCGCGAGCCTGAATGCCGAGCGTGCCAGAAAAGCGCGCCGCGAAGTCGCGGGAGCCGCGGTCCTGCTGAAGCGGGCCGGATGGCGCGCTCGCGGCGTCGTGCGAGAAGGGTCGCCGCTGGCCGAGCTGCTCCAAGAAGTGGCCGCTTCCCGGGCGGATCTGCTGGTGGTCGGCGCCCGGGGCACGGGCGGCCTCGAGCGACTCCTGCTGGGCAGCGTGGCCGAAGGGGTTCTCGATCGCTCGGCAGTGCCGGTGCTCCTCGTGAAGTGACCGCGCCGGTGGGTGCGCCAGTTCCCGAGAACGCCGAAGCGTGGTACGCGCTGCCCGCTCACGAGGTGAGCCCGGCGCATTCGCACCGAGACCGAGCACGGCTTGAGCGGTACGCTCCAACACGATCACCGAGAAAGCGGCGCGGTCCAACCTCCCCGGCGTGTCGTGCCTGTCAAAAGGAGACGGAGTATGTTGAAGCGCATTCTACACGCGTCGGACTTCTCCCCCGCCTCCCAATCGGCGTTCACCATGGCACGCGTTCTGGCCAAGAGATTGGGCGCCCGTCTCATCCTCTTCCATGCCTACGAAAGGGTCGCACCCCTCGCGATGGGGATGGGGACACCCATGATGCCGCTGGCCTTCCCGGCATCCGGAGCGATTGTCGATAGGCTACGGGCCACCGCGATAACAACCGGCGAGCGCGGACTCGAGCGGCTAGCGGCGAGGGCGCGCCGTGATGGGCTCCGCGTCTCCAAGCGCCTCGAGGCCGGCGAGCCGGCTTCCGCGATCGTGCGGGCAGCCAGAAAGGAACGGGCCGCCATGGTGGTGCTGGGGACGCACGGGCGAACGGGGTTGCCGCGGCTGCTCGTCGGGAGTGTCGCCGAACGCGTCATTCGCACAGCCGCGTGTCCGGTCGTGACGGTACCCCGCCGTCGGCGATGATGGGGCTCGCCAATCAAAGGTAGGCACCGAAATGCCGAGATCGATGCCTTGGCTGGTCGCGGCTCTTCGCGAGCCAGACGTCTACCCGCACCCGGTCGACCGGGTGGAGCTGGTGGAAACCCACATCTCGTGGGTGTTCTTGGCGGGGGAGCGCGTGTACAAGGTCAAGAAGCCGGTCGACCTGGGCTTCCTGGATTTCAGAACGCTCCGGCAGCGCCGCCACTTTTGCCGGGAGGAGGTGCGCCTCAATCGGCGCCTCGCTCCGGACACCTACCTCGGGGTGATTGAGCTCAAAGGTTCCCGCCCCCACATCCGGATCGGCGGTGTCGGCCCGACCATCGAGGTGGCGGTGGAAATGCGGCGACTGCCCGCGGAGCGCATGCTCGATCGGCTCGTCGCAGGCGGCCGGGCCGAGCCCGCGCACGTGCGCGCGGTCGCGGCGACCGTGGCGCGCTTCCACGGCGAGGCGGAGACCGGCGGGCGGATCGACCAGATGGGAAGTGTCGAGACGATTCGGAAGAACTGGGACGAATGTTTCGCGCAGACCGCCGAGACTCCCGCGAATCTCTGGCCCCCCGAGCAACGGCGGACCCTTCGGGACTACGTGGGTGACTTTTTGACGCGCGCGGCCGCCCGGCTGGAGGCCCGGATCTCTGAAGGCCGGATCCGTGACTGCCACGGCGACCTGCAGGCGCAGCACGTCTGTTGCATCGAGCCGATCCAGATCTTCGACTGCATCGAGTTCAATGAGCGCTTCCGTTTCGGGGATACGGCCGGGGAGGTCGCCTTCCTCGCGATGGACCTACAGCGGCTGGGAGCCTCGGAGCTGGCTGTCGAGTTCATCAACGCGTACATGGAGGAGACCGGCGACTACGGCGTCGTGCCGCTGCTCGATTTCTACCGAGCTTACCGTGCGCTCGTGCGCGCCAAGGTGCTGGCCTTCCAGCTGTCCGAGCGGCCCGAGCTGGCCCCGGCTGCGCGAGTCCTCTTCGCGCTCGCTGGGCGCTTCGCCGAACCGCGAAGCCGCGCCCGCCTGCTGATCACCTCCGGGGTCATGGGATCCGGAAAGAGTACGGTCGCGCGGGCAGTCGCCGCGCGGCTCGGCGCCATCGTGATCCGCACCGATGCCGTCCGGAAGCGTCTGGGAGGGATCGGCATCCACGAACGAGCCACCGCCGGATTCGGGGAGGGGCTGTACACATCCGACATCAGCAATCGCACGTATACCAAGGCCCTCGGGCTCGCCGCTGAGGTCGTCGGTGCTGGGTGGACGGTCATCGTCGACGGAAGCTTCTCGAGAGCGTCCGAGCGCGCGGAAGCCCGGCGTGTGGCCCACCGCCTTGGCATAGCGCACGCCACGCTCTGGTGCGAGACGCCAGACGGGGCCATCGCCGAACGCCTTGCCCGCCGTGCTGCCGACTCCGGCGACATCTCGGACGGGCACCCCGAGTTGCTTCCGGAGCACCGGGCGCGCTATGAAGCGCCCGAAGGCGAGCCGGGCGTGGTGCGGGTGGACACGTATCCGGAGTCCCCGATCGAGCGAGTGCTCAAGGCTCTTCAGGACTCGCCTGACCCCTGAACCTGTGCGTCGTACTTCACATGATCGCGTGGCGGGCCGCCCCCAGAAGTCCGACGTTGTCATTCAGGATGAGCCGGACGGACATCGTCTCGAGCAACGACTGCATTCGCCCCTTGGCCAGGAAAGCGTCCATGAAGATCGGCTTCCTTATGTGGGGCAGAATGTTCGGCGCCATTCCCCCGCCGATCCAGACGCCGCCCCGGGCCATCAGCTTGAGCGCCAGGTTGCCTGCCTCGGCACCGTAGATCGAGACGAAGAGGTTCACGGAATCGCGGCAGAGATCGCTGCGCCCGTCGCGCGCGGCCCGGGAGATGACGACCGGGGGCGGGTCCTTCGCCAACTCGTCGGTGAGCCACCCCGGCTCCTGGCCGCGGCCCGAGTCTCGGAGGAATCGATAGATTTCATGCAAGCCCGATCCGGAAAGCACACGCTCAGAACTCACGCGATCGTGCTTGCGGAGCAGATAGCTCAGGAGCTCCATCTCGATGCCCGTCCGGGGCCCGAAGTCGCCGTGCCCGCCCTCGCATGCGAACGGGTGGTGGCGGCTCCCGTCCCAGTAGGCACCGGCCTCTCCCAGGCCGGTGCCGGCGGCGATGATCGCCCGGTTCCCTTCACGGCTCGGGCTCCCCGCGTGGAGCAGAGCCACGTCGCCGTCTCTCAGCTCCCCGAGACCGTGGGCGATGGCCTCGAGGTCGTTGATCAGGCGCACCGTCCCCAGGCCGACGACCCGGGCGAGGCCGCCGGCGTCGACGATCCACGCGAGATTGGTGGCGGCGACACGCCCCTCGCTGACCGGGCCGGCGACGGCAAGGCAGGCGCGCTGGACCGGACCCCCGACCTTGGCCAGGAACTGCTCGACGATCTCCTCGAGGCTCGCGTGCTCTCGGCTCGGAAATCTTGCGGTGATGATCTTGCGGAGGCTCGCACCGTCAGGCTCGAAGAGCCCGAGCCGCGCATTGGTCCCGCCGATGTCTCCCGCGAGGATCACCGGCTGGCTCCATCTCGGGGGTCACTCGGGCGGATCACAGGGTACTTCACGTGGACGTTGATCGGAATGTCGAGGACCGTGATCACCCGAGCCGTCCCACCCACCTGACGCCCCTCCTCAACCGGAGTGAAACCACTCCGACCGCGTCGCGCAACGGCACCGCCAATCCGCCCGAGGATCGGCCCGGGCGAGGCCGCGTGTCAAGCCGCTCTCGGGTAGACGAGCCGGCCTGAGCGCACCCTGAGAAAGGGCGTACGCTTGTGAGGTCGGGCGGTCTTGCGGCTTTGGATGTGGAGAACCTGCCACCGAGCCACCGTGAGCGCGTCCGCGATCAGGGACCGATGGCAGCGCCACGGCAGGGCCTCAGCACACATGATGACCGTGGGGCGCCGGGCCGCCAGCTGCTCGAGGCGCTCGAGGCCGGCGGCGAAGTTCGCGGTCTGCATGTAGTCGGCGTAGCCGCGAAAGGAGGCGTTGCGCCAGCCGAGGTTGATGGAATCGGGCCGCGCGTGGCGGAGCCCGCCCAGGGCCTTCAGGTGACGGTACCGAATCTTGGCCTCGCGGAGCGAGCGCGACAACGTGAGTCCGGTGAACTGTGGATTGTGACGCGACCGAGGGATGGTCCGGACGTCCACTACCTGCTCCACCCCATGAGCCCGGATGAGCTCGATCAGCTCCCTCGTGGTGCGAGTGGAGTGGCCGATCGTGTACAGCGTCCTCGCCGCCATCAGTTCACCGCCGTGGCTGCCAGCTGGCGCTCGGTGAGCCGCATCATGAGCACCGGAATCTTGGCCTGTCGGAGCACCGCTTCCGCGACCGAGCCGAACAGGAGCCGCCCAAACCCGCTCCGACCGTGGGTCGTCATGGCGATGAGGTCAGTCTCGGTTTTCCCCGCCGCCGCCACGATCTCCGCCACGGGCTCTCCGTGCCGAACGTCGGTCGTGACCCGCACGCGATCTTTACGCAGATTGACCGCCACCGGGGCGAGATACTCGCGAGCCTCCTTCATCCGGGCCGCCACGTCGTAGACCGTGAAGTGGCGAGTACCCTCGATGGCTCGAGGCGGGATCGGCCGCACGACGTACACAAGAGTCACCTCCAGATCGAGCGGACTAGCGATCTGGAGGATGAAGGGCAGGATGCCCTCTGCCAGGCGCGAGCCGTCGAGTGGCACGAGCACCCGCTTATACATTGACCGTCTCCCGCTCACGGTCGGCCGGCCGCTCGACGGACGTTTCCAACGGTGTACCCTCGACCCGGACCAGGAAGATCGGCGTCCGGGTGCCCCGCAACACCGACTCAGCTACCGATCCGACGATCAGCCGGCCGATGCCCCTCCGACCATGGGTGCTCATCATGATGAGATCCGGGTTCTTCATCCGGGCTGCCTCCAGGATCGCCGGAGCCGCGGCGCCATACCAGACCGAAGTCTTCACGCCGGAGACGCCGTTCCCTCGGAGTCGTTCGGCTACGGTCTCGAGGTAGTCCTCCGCCTCATGAACCACCGACACCTGGGCTTCAATGGGATCGATGCCGGGGAAGGTCGTCGCCTCGGTGGCGCGGAGCAGGATCAGCGTCGCCTCGGGATTGTTGCGGACGAGCTCCACTGCCCTCGGCAACACGGCTTCGGCGAAGCGCGACCCGTCGAGCGGGATCAGGATCTTGTCGAAGTTCATGGCGTTGTCCTCGCCTCTTTTCTAACGCGCGCCCCATCGCCGGACCATTAGATAGTTGAGTCGCGACGGTTAGACGGAATCTTTCTCGCACGGGTTTGCCTTCCCAGGCCGTGGTGCTAGACTACGCGCGCCACCCACACAGCACGCAAGCATGATCCGACGACAGGCATGTTCTTCAAGGCGTTGGCGTTCGATTTCGACGGTACCCTGGCATCCGACGATCGGATCGGCCCGGGCGTACGGGAAGCCCTCGAGCGCGCCCGGCAGGCTGGGCTGCGGCTCATTCTCGTCACGGGACGCACCTTCTTCGAGCTGAGCCGCGTCTGTGACTGCCTCGAGTTCTTCGAGGCCGTCGTCGCCGAGAATGGCGCGGTGCTCTATTATCCCGGGTCGGCCATGATCCGGGATCAGGGTCCCCCTCCTCCCACCCGACTCCTCGCCGAGCTGGATCGCCGCGGGATCTCCTATCAGGTCGGGCGCGTCATCGTCGGAGCCGCGCGGGGCGACGAAGCGCCAATCCGTGAGGCGCTGGCCGCGGTGGGCGTGAATCGCGTCCACGTGTACAACCGGACCGCGCTCATGTTGCTGCCGGCGGGGGTCTCCAAGGGCACGGGGGTCCAGAACGCCCTGCGATTCCTCGGCTTGTCCTTCCATGATGTACTGGCCTTCGGCGACGCCGAGAACGATCTGCCGTTCTTCGAGGTCTGCGGGTGGCGAGCGTGCCCGGCCGACGGCATGGCGTTGGTGAAGGAGCGGGCCGACTGGATCTTCCCGGGGGAGAACGGCGCGGCGGTGGCGGCGGCGGTCGTGGGTCCCGTCCTTCAGGGCCTCCTGCCGGTGCAGTTCTCGGCCCGGCACCGAATTCCGCTCGGCTGGGCCGCCGAGACGTCCGAGCCGGTGGCAATCCCGGCCCGCGGCGTCAACGTGCTGATCCACGGCGATCCGCTCTCGGGCAAGTCCTGGCTGGCCGGAGCGCTGGTCGAGCGCCTCGTGGCCGCCCGGTACGCGGTGTGCGTCATCGATCCGGAGGGAGACTATCAGGTGCTCTCCCGGCTCGCCCCCGTCACCTGGGCCGCGATCCACAGCGAGCAGGACATGGTGCGACTGCTCACCCGGCTCGAGCGGAACCTGGGCGCTTCGGTGATCGCCGACCTCTCGGCGCTCCCCCATGCGCGGAAGGTGGACGTGATCGAGGCCGGGCTCCGCGCGATCGGCGACCTCAGGCGGCGCTTGGGGCGGCCCCACTGGGTCCTGCTCGACGAGGCGCACTACTCGCTGCACCGCGAGGGGGTGGCCGAGGAGGCCCTGGCCATCGAAGAGCGGGGCTTCTGTCTCGTCACCTACCTCCCGAGCTGGCTACGGGAGCGGGTCGTCAAGACGATGGATGTCTACCTCCTGTCGCGCGTCACCGCGCCGGAGGAGCTGGCCTTCCTGAGTGTCTCGCTGCCTGGCATCGGGTCCAGCGGGGACTGGCCGGCGGCCATGCTGCCGCAGCTGCCGCGGGGCAAGTTCGTCGTCGTCCAGCCGGACCCCAGCGGTGTCCCCATGGCGCTCACGTTCGTCGCGGCAGCGCGCGAGACAATGCACGTGCGGCACGTGAAGAAGTACGCCGATTCGCAGGTGCCTCCGGCGCGGCGCTTCTTCTTTCGCGACCACGATGGGCGCGTGATCGCGGCGGCGGAGAGCCTGCACGGCTTCCGGCACGCGGTCGTCGCCGTCCCCGGCGACGTGCTCGAGTACCACGCCGACCGGGGCGACTTCTCCCGCTGGGTGCTGGACGTCTTCGCGGATCGCGAGCTGGCGCGCCAGCTGGAGAAGAGCGTGGCGCGATGGCGCCGGGGGGAGATCCCGGATCTCGGCCGCGCCATCGACCGCCTGATCCTCAACCGCTACGGCCCGGAGACCTAGGCGGTGGGCCGGGCCGCACCGCTGACTTGACGGAAGCCGGACTCTTGTGTGCGACGGAGTCAGAATATGTTCGCTCGGAGCCCCTCGAGTTCGTCGTGCAGGAGGGGCACGTGAGTGGCAGCGCGTGGTGGACACCGCCCAGGAAAGCCCGGACGACATCCGCGGGCCTGACCGGGGTGTGGCCCTGACCTCCGCGCGCTACACCGTCGGCCCGCGGTCGGTCGCGGTGCTCGTGCGGCCGCGGAGCGTATGAGGGGGCCGAACTGGCCAAGCGTCAGCTCGAGGTCCGCCGCTCACCTCGTAGCCCTCCACACCCGATCGACCGCCACGAGAAGCGCACATTTGCCCCCCACTCGTTTCACATCAGGCCGCTACCGGTGTTTTAAGCATAGCCGATGAGCTCGAACCCGCTCCGGGGCAGGCGGCAGTTGCGGTACGCCTGGGTCGTGGTATCCGTCTCTGCCATCGTCAACTCGTTGGCCTGGTCGGTCCGCTCCACTTTTTCCGTGTTCTACGTCGCGCTCCTCGGTGAGTTTACGTGGCGCCGCGGCGAGGCGGCGCTCGGTTACTCCTTGAGCTGGCTGCTGCTCCTCGTCTTCTCGCCTCTGGCCGGCTGGCTCTACGATCGGTGGGGCGCCCGGCTCCTGGTACCGGCGGGAGGGCTGCTCCTCGGCGTGGCCCTCGCGTTGACCGGTCAGGTGACGACGCTCGGGCAGTACTACCTTGCCTTCGGCGTCCTCGCTGGCGCGGGAATCGCCTGCATCCAGATACCGGCCGCCGCCATCGTCGGCCGATGGTTCGTTCGTTCGCGTGGCGCCGCGATGGGGGTCATCAGCGCGGGCGCCTCGGCCAGCGCCATCATCTTCTACCCGCTGAATACGTATCTGATCCAAGTCTTCGGCTGGCGCACCGCGCTGGCGATCTTCGGCCTCCTCGTAGCCGTCGTGACCATCCCGCTCGCCGCCTTCCTCTATCGTGACCCGCACGAGAACGTCGAGGATCGGCGCGAGGTGCCTGTCGATCGGATGCCGGGAGCGGCCGGCGACTGGACACTCGGCATGGCGCTCCGCAGCGTCCCGTTCTGGGCAGTGTTCGCGATGTGGGGGTTCGGGGTGATCGGATACCAGATTGTCACGACGCACCAGGTCGCGCACGCGCTGGAGCGCGGCTTCAGCGGCGCCACGCTCGGGTGGGTGTTTGGACTGGGTGGCGCGTGCACGGTCGCGGGGAACGTGATCGGCGGCGCCCTCTCGGATCGCTGGGGCAGGGGGTGGGTCTTCGCGCTCGGCTCGGCCATCGGGGTCGCCGGGATCGGTTGTCTGGCCTGGCTCGACGGCCCCGAAGACTTCCTGCTCCTGCTCGGCTACGTGGTCGCCGGGGTGGGCTTCGGTATGCGCATCTCCCTGCTGGCCGCCATCCCGACCGACCTCTTCGTGGGACGGCATCTGGGAGTCATTCTCGGAGCCGCCCAGGGTGGGGGCGGACTCGGAGGCTTCATTGGACCGTTCCTCGGGGGCTGGCTCTTCGACGTCACCGGCAGCTATCAGATCGCGTTTGCCGTCGCCGCGCTGGCCATCGCCGCTTCCGCCGTGGCCGCGTGGGTGGCGGCGCCCCGTCGAGCCCAGGCGGCGAGACACGCCACCAGCCGGATCAATCCGTGACACCGGCCGATCCGCGGCTCCTCACGCCCGCTCTGATCCGGCGGACGCTGACGTACCGCTGGGTGTGCCTCGGGCTGCTCTTCGTCAGCGGGCTGCTGGCCTTCTTCACCCGCCTAGCCCCGGCCGTGGTCATCCCCGATTTACGGGAGGCATTCGCCCTGAACGCGGCCGAGCTCGGGCTCCTCGCCTCACTGTACCTCTGGCCGTTTGCCCTGATGCAGCCCGTGGCGGGTGTCCTGACCGACCGCTTCGGCTCACGTCGAACGGTCACCGCCTTCCTGGTCGTCGCCGGGATTGGGCAGGTGTTGTTCGCCTCCGCCCCCAACTTTGCGGTGGCGCTCATCGGGCGAGCCCTGACCGGCCTTGGAGCCTCGATCCTCTACGTGGGCGCCGCCAAGATCATGGCGCAGTGGTTCCGCAGCCGAGAGTTCGGAACCCTCACCGGGGCCTGGACGTCGGTCGCCAACCTGGGGGGGTTGAGCGCGGCCGCGCCCCTCATGGCATTGATCACGCTGACGGGTTGGCGGCTCAGCCTGGGCGGGGTTGGAGTGGTCATGCTGGCGACGGCGCTCCTCATATATGTCTTCGTCCGTGACAGCCCCTCCGAGCGCGGGCTCCCCTCGCTCGCCGAGATCGATGATCTGCCGCAGTCTCGGGTAGCCAGCCAGTCCATGTCGCTGGGCCAGGGCGTCCTCGTGGTCCTTCGCGAGCCAAATACCTGGCTGCTTGGGAGCTATGCCTTCCTGCTCTTCGGGACGATGACAATGATGCAAGGGTTGTGGGCCGTGCCCTATCTCATGGATGTGTATGGGCACACGCAGCAGCAAGCCGCCAACGCGCTGACCCTCTGGGCCATCGGGCTCATCGTCGGTTGCACGCTGTGGGGCTACCTGGCCGACCAGGTCATGGGCTCCCGCAAGCGCGTAGTGCTCGCGTGT
>Ga0134122_10001003_pt1 | contig 20136 bp, 21 predicted proteins | sample KB302_FD_96461 | JGI IMG/M metagenome (GOLD analysis project Ga0134122, IMG submission 96461) | Terrestrial soil microbial communities without Nitrogen fertilizer from Kellogg Biological Station, Michigan, USA - KB3-0-2 | ecosystem: Environmental > Terrestrial > Soil > Unclassified ... | reverse complement strand
TCGATGGCGTGTGCCTGCTGGCGATGCGGAGCGAAGGAGCGGACGAGGAATTCCATGTGGTGATCGAGTCGCGCCGGCCCATCGACAAGAGAGACCTGGCGACGTCCATCGGCGCGCAATTGCATGGCGTGCCGCATGCCCGCGTCCACTTTTTCCCTGCGCTGCCGCGCAACAACACGGGCAAGATCGATCGCGCGGCATTGAGGCGAAAACTTTTGGCCGAGAACGGCGCGGCGCCGGGGGCGAGCGCCGCAAGGGAATGAGCGCCCGGAGGCGCTCGTCCCCTACTCTCCTTAAGCGGCGGCCGGCGGCATCTCGAAGAGTTGCCGGATTTCGCATTCGCCTTCCCATCCGGGCCAATGGTCGCGGTGAAGATCCATGAAGCGCCGGGTCCAGGCGATCGCTTCTTCTTTCGATTTCACCTGGTAGATCGCATAGCCGCCGATGACCTCTTTGCTTTCGGTGAAGGGGCCGTCGGTCACGCTGATGTTACCCGCGGCAAGGCGCATGCGTGCTCCGAGCGCGGTCGGCAGCAATCCGCCCGTCTCGACGAACACGCCCGCCTTGGCGGCGTCTTGGGCGAGCTGGCCGATGGCCTGCATCAGCTTCTGCGGCGGCGGTCCCGCGGCCGGTCTTTCGGGGCCTTTGACCATGATGATGAAGCGCATCGGCGTGTCTCCTTTTAAGGTTTCGCGGCGGCAATGCCGGCCTTGTCATCACGACGAACGACATTCATGAGAATCGACACGGCGCGCAAAGATTTTTTGCGCGGGACAGCATACGATCATGCCGCCTGTGGCGGTCCATATCGAGGTGAGCGCTTGGTCAGCAGGAAAATCTTCGAACACGCGCTCAGCAAGCCCGGCAAACCCGCCATCTTCTACGGCACTCGCAGCATCACTTACCGCGAGCTGGCTTCTTGGATCGCTCAAGCCCGCCATTTTCTTGGCGAGCAGGATCTGCGCCCGGCAAGCGTAGCGGTTCTCGCCGTCGATTGTCTGGTGGATTCCTGGGTGCTCGGCCTTGCGCTGCGCAGCCTTGGCATCACGACGGTTGCCGTGGGATCGCCCGCGACATTGAATCAACTCGCCATGCGCAACATCGGTTGCGTGATCACGACGATCCGCGAGCGCCCGCTCGGGCTTACTCCGACCGGCACGAATTTCAAGCTCATCCAGATTCCGCAGTACTTCTATCTCGGCAAAGCCGCCGAAGATGTTCCGGAGGCGCCGATGAGTCCTGCCGGCGGTCATGTTCTGCTGACATCGGGCACGACGGGGACCAGGAAGAAAGTTCTCATCGACGACGAGCGTCTCGCGATCGAGATCAAGCGTCGCGCCGAGGTTTACGACATTTCGGAACGTTCCATCGTCAACGTCTTTAACCTGGGGACGTGGACCGGAGCGGGCTACAAGGCGCCGGCATGCGCATGGAACGCAGGCGCATCGGTTGTGATCCATCAATTTCCCGACCGGCACGAGTCGCTGCGCGTGGACGGCATCACCCATGCCTATTTTACGCCGGAGACGCTGGCAAACCTGCTGAAGACGGCGCCGAGCGATATCCGGAAAAGCGAGATCATGCGGTTGTTTGTGGGCGGCGCGTCGCTGCCGCGCGCGCTCGCCGCCGCGGCGCGAACCCGGCTCTCGCCGCATCTCTACACGTATATCGGCTCCACCGAGGCCGGCCCCTGGGCTTTGACCCGCATCGCGAGCGAGGAGGACTTGGACTCGCACTGCATCCATCCCACCGCCGAAGCCCAGGTCGTCGACGAGCAGGATAGACCGCTGCCCGCCGGGCAGATGGGCGTGGTGCGCCTCCGCACGGCGGACAGCGTGACATCTTATCTCGACGACGACGCTGCATCGCGCGCGGTGTTTCGCCACGGCTATTTTTACTCGGGCGATCTCGGGACGTTCCGCGCAGATGGACGGCTCACGCTGAACGGCCGCGCCAACAATGTGATCAACGTGCTCGGCAATAAGATCGCGGTCGAGCCGATCGAACTGGCGCTGCAAGAGCGCCTGGCCGTGGACGGAGTTTGTGTGCTTTCGATGCGAAGCGAAGGAACGGACGAGGAGTTTCATGTGGTGATCGAGTCGCGGCGGCCGATCGACAAGGCGGAGCTGTCGTCGTCGATCAGCGCGCAACTGCGCGGCGTGCCCTATGCGCGCGTGCACTTCTTCGCCGCGCTGCCGCGCACCGATACGGGGAAAATCGATCGTGCCGCCCTAAGGCGGCGACTTCTGTCCGAGCCTTCGGCGTCCGCCGTCTAGTGTCGGTCTCCTACTTCCACGCCGAATAGATCGGCTTGCCGATCAGAGTCGCGGGATTGGCGCCGGGACGCGGCTTGAATTTCTGGAAGCGGCCGGAGTCGACTTCGGCGACGTAGAGATTGCCCTCCTGGTCGGTGGCCATGCCATGCACGCCCCAGAGTGTGCCTGGGAAATCGCCGATCGTGCCCCAGCCGTAGATCAAGTGACCTTCCAGATCGTATTTGAGCATCTTGTGCGTGTTGCGGTCGAAGACGACGGCGGCGCGATCATCGCCGATCTGGATGAAGTGCATGCTCGACGGGTTCACGTTGAACTTCCACTCCGAGAGATATTTGCCGTTCTCGTCGAAGATCTGGATGCGATGGTTGTCGCGGTCGTTGACGAACACGCGTCGCGTCTGCAGGTCGACGGCGACGCCGTGCACATTGTTCATGTAGCCGGGCCGCGTTTCCTTGCCGGGATCACCGTTCTGGCCCCAAGCCATCAGGAACTTGCCGTCCTTGTCGAATTTGGCGACACGCGTGCCGTTGTAGCCGTCGGCGACGAAGAAGGTGCCTTCGGGGAGCCAGGCGATGAAGGTCGGGCGATTGAAGTGCGTCGCATCGGCGCCCGGGACGTTGGGCGTGCCGATGGTCTGCAAGAGCTGCTTGCCGTCATGCGAGAAGATGTAGATCGCGTGGGTGTGGTCGTCGACGATCCAGACGCGCTTCGTCGCATCGTAGGGGCTGATGTAGACGGAGTGCGGCCGCTTGAAGAGGTGGTCCCATTGTTTCCACTCTTCGATGATCTTGCCCTCGCGGTTGACGACGACAATGCTGTGCTCCCAGCGCGCGTCGGTACCGAGCTCGCGATAAGGCGGCGCGTCGCCGCGCCAGGCTTCCATGCCCTTGGCGGGATCCTGGCGCGAGCCGCCGTTGCCCGGAGGCGCGGCGGAATTCGCATTGCGCCACGGCAGGCCGCCGATGGGGAATTCGACGTTCGGCCCGGCTTCTTTGATGAACTGCGTTTTCGGCCGCGCCATCTTGGGCAGCTCGGCGCCGCCGAGCAGAAACACGCGGTCGGGGCTCTCGGCGAAGATGCCGCGCGCGCTGCCATAGGTCCACTTCTCATGGCCGGGCAGCGTGGCGAGGTCCTGCGGCCAACCTTCCTGCACTTCGTAGGGACCAGAGATGTCCTCCGTCCCGACGGCATTCGCCACGGTGCTGAATCTTGCCGGCGTGGGTGCCGGCGCTGCTGCGGCTTCGCCCGCCGGCTGGTTCAATAGCCCGCTGCTCACGCCAATGCCGACGGCCACGCCGACCGCCAGTGCCGATACGATTGTGATTGTCTTGTTCATCGCAGTTCCCTCCCTGCCAGACGATAGGCCGGAGCGTACTCCCGGCGGCGTCCTGGCTGAAGGCAACTTCACGCGACTGTGGCTGGGAAGGCCGTGGGCGCGAAACCGCGCGCGAAACAGCAAAGCTGCCTCGCGGACATCGCGTTCGAAATCCGATCAGTCCAATCGGAACAAAGCTCTAGTAGGTCAGTCTGACCATCGGGGCGGGTTTGGCGCGGGGCTCCCGTTTGCGCGCTGCGGGGCCGCCGGCTTGCAGCTTCGCGGCAGCTTCCTTCTCCGCAGCTTCCTTATCGGCGGCTTCCTTGGCCAGACGCAGCTGACGCAGATTGGCGGTCTTGGTCGTGCTGGCGGCCCGCTCCTTCCTGCGTTCCTTCTTCAACAGGTCGTCGCTTTGCTCGGCTTTCTTGAAATAGTTTTGAGCGCTGTTTTGCGCGGCATTCTGCTTGGGATTGACCACCGTGACTCCTTAGTTGAGAGGATGCGCGCCAGATTTAGCTGTTACGGGCAGCGGGCGTCGCAGGACAGGAATTTCCCGAGTCTACACCCTCCGCCTCGCCTTGGCGATGCCGCCTAAGCGTTTTCCTGTTGAAGTTTGGCTTTTCGCCATGACGCCTTTCGGCTGCCCAATGCTGGGGTGGTCGATCTTGAACAGACGCAGCCCATCGCGCGCGCGTAAGAGTTAACCACGCTCAGGGCGAAGCCCGGCCGGAACGGGCCCCAAATAGGAAAGAGATCGATATGAAGTTCATCGGCAATTCTGCGAGAGATCGACTGCTGTTCGCCGGCGCCGTGGGCGCCTTTCTCTGTGGGTTCGCGGGTGCGAGCAGCCCCGCAATTGCGCAGGCGCCACCTCCTTCGTATGAGACGAGTGAGCAGGTCATCGTCCGTGCGCCATACGTCGTGCGGCGGGAGCCCGCATCCAGGAGCGCCGCGCCGACCGGGTTTAAGAACCCGGAGCTCATCTCGCTTTCCCGCGCAGTGAGCTATGCAGACCTTGATCTTTCAAAGCCTCCAGGCGTCGCTGAGCTGCAAACGCGGGTGAGAAACACTGCGATACAGGTCTGCCAGGAACTGAATGAACGGTATCCCAAAGCAGGCGGCCAATACGTCTATGCCAACACGGATTGCGTCAAGAAGGCGACAGACGACGGGATGGGCGTCGTCAGGCAGATCACCGCCGTGGCCAGCAGGTAGGCACCTCCAGGCTCGGCGTCGCCATAGAGTAAGTCCCCTTTAAGAGGGACCGTGCGCGCCCCTGCGCGCAGAATGAAAGCCCGGAAAGCGTCCCCCCACGCTCCCGGGCTTTCTCTTTTTCGCCTCATCACGTCCCTTCGGGCTGTGTCAGAACTTTGCGGTTCGTCTCACGCTTCCTAATGACCTTCGCGTGCGTTTCACGAACTCGCACGTTAGATATCGGAGCGCAGCGCTCGCGCAGGAAATCGCATGCACCTCGTCCAGATCCTGCTTCCGGTCTACGACAATGACGGCAAAGCGATTCTGTCCGACACCTATCATCAGATTCGCGACGAGCTGGTGAAGAAGTACGGCGGACTCACCGCGTTCACGCAATCGCCGGCGGAAGGATTGTGGACTCCGGCCGACAAAGAGACGCGCCATGATGAAATCATCGTTATCGAAGTCATGGTTACTAATTTCGATCCAGACTGGTGGCGCGCCTATAAAAAGGCGCTGGAAGCGCGGCTTCGGCAGGAATCCGTGGTGATCCGCAGCCTGGCAATGCAACTCCTTTGAAACCATTTGCTGCGCATCGTCCGGCGCAAGCGTGGCCGCCGCATAGCTAAGTCATTGGAACTTCGGCGTTCGCGCTTCGTTTGATGCGTGATGATGGACAAGCAATGACGGCACCTGCCGATCGACATCCTTCCGTGCGCAGCCTCGTGCGTCGCCTGAAGTTGCGTCACAGCACGCGCGATGAGTTGAAAATTTCGCGCCGCCGCGTCGAAGATGGCTGGACGTATCACGATGCCGACGGCAACGCGATCACCGATCCCGTTACGGTGAAGCGCCTCTCATCGCTGGCGATGCCGCCGGCGTACGAAGAGGTGCTTTATGCCGCCGATGAGCGCGCGCATCTCCAGGCCGTCGGGCGCGACGCCGCTGGACGTCTGCAGTACCGCTATCACCCCGATTGGGAGCAAGTGCGCGAGGCGGAGAAGGCGCACCGCTTGAGCGCGCTCGTTGAAGTCCTGCCGAAGATCCGCCGCACGGTGGCGCAGCATCTTTCCGCCAATGAGCCTATCCGCACATTCACTCTCGCCGCGGTCACAGAATTGATCTCAGGCAGCGCGATTAGGCCGGGCAATGAGGAATATCTGAAGAAGCACGGCTCGCGCGGCGCGGCGACGTTGCTCAAGTCCAATGTGCGCGTGAGCGGCGACATGATCACGCTCGTCTTCCGCGGAAAAAGCCGTCAGGATGTGCGGAAGGAATTCTCGTCGCCTCGCCTCGCTGCCGCCATCGGCGTTCTGCGCGGACTGCCGGGCCGGCGCCTCTTCCAATATCGCGACGATGAAGGCTCGGTCCGCTTCGTCACGGCGCGCGAGGTCAATGCCTATTTGCGCGAGATCGCCGACTGCAAGATCTCGCTCAAGGATTTCCGCACGCTGTGCGCGTCGGCGTCCGTGCTTGAGCATCTCGCGCGCACCGTGCCGGCCGACAGCGCCCGCGGCCGCCGCAAGCAGGTGCTGGACGCGGTGCGCCTGGCCGCACAGGAACTCGCCAACACGCCGGCGGTCTGCCGCCGGTCGTATGTGCACGACACGGTTGTTACCGCGTTCGAAGAAGGCGTGCTGGAAGATTTCGCGGCGACACTGAAGGCGTGCCGCTCGCCCGCACGCCGTGAGCAATTCCTCGCACAGGTCGTCGCGGCCTCCACCTAGCCGACTCGCTTCACGAGTTCGCGGGGTGCCGCTCCAGCGCGGCACGGTCCCAACGGCCGCAATTCGCCGCGGCGTCATATGTGGCTTGCAGGAACGCGAGTATCGATCCGTCTGGCGCGTCCGCTTTTCGCGCCGTTTCGTAGGGAAGCAGGAATTCGCCAAGCTCGCGGCTGTAATAGCCGCCACCGGCCACGCCGGCCGCTTGAGAAAAACCCTCCGGCTCCGGGTATGCATATGAATAGAACGCGGCTTGCCCGAAACCGCCATTTCCGGGCCAGAATCCGCAGCTGCTCACCTCATGCGAATACGCTTCGCGATTCACGAAGTCCGGAATGGTCGGGCGCGACGGCGGCGGGGGAGCGCGGCGGCCTGAAAACCGTGTCACCGCGAGATCGAAACTGCCCCAGAAGAAATGCACCGGACTGGATTTGCCGAGGAAGCGCGTGCGGAACGCCGTGAAGATCCGATCGACAGCGAGAAGAATGCGCCAGAAGTTCTGCGCCTGCTCCGCATCGTATGAGGCATGCACGCGGTCATCCTCGAAGTGAATGGGATCGGTGATTTCGACCGGCATCGTCCAGATACGAATATCGAGATCGAGGCTGCGCAGACGAGCCATGATCTCGCGATAGAACGCGGCCACCGAGCGCGGTTCGAGCGGAAAGGATTCGCTGCGCCCGTCGCTCACCGAGATGACGAGCCGGTGGGCGATGAAATCGAAATCGATTTCAAAGACACGGTCGCGATAAGGAATGGCCGACGTCGTCAAGCCGCGGCTCGTGACGTAGAGCGGGACCTGCCACCAATGATTGACGTGCGGCGCGCATGCGAGACGGATCTTGCCGACGATCTGCGTCCACATATGAAGCGTGGCGCAGGTGTCTTTCCATGCCTCATAAGGAAGAGCGGGCCACGTCTCGCCGGCGGGGGCTGCACCCGTTGTGTCGCGGTTCACTGCACCTCTCCAAACGCGGTCGAAGACGCCTCCCTCCGGTCGAGCATGATCCACCGACAGACCGGGGTCAAAGCCTAACGGCCATCCTCACCCACTGCCGTGCGCACGGCTCGACTCCCCGGCGGTGCTTGTCCACTATCAGACGGAGCAAAATCTGGGTGATCGCTTGTCCGCCGGAACGAGTTTTACCGCGCTGCTGCGTGCGATCTTCGCCCATGTCGAGGTCAAGCTGGTCGCGAGCTTCGTTGCGATTGCAGCGCTCATCCTCGCCTTTGGCCACCTTGCCGAGGAAATGCTCGAAGGCGACGCCGCTGCGTTTGACAGTCGCATCCTGCTCGCCTTGCGCAATCCGGCCGATCCTTCGGACCCTCTTGGCCCGCCTTGGCTAGAAGAAGCCATGCGGGACGTGACCGCGCTTGGAAGCTACTCCGTGCTAGTGCCGATAACCCTCGCGGTCGTGCTGTATCTCCTGATGATGAAGCGCCGCGCGCCGGCTTTTACGATCGCGCTTGCTCTCGCCGGCGGTACGCTTCTCAACACTCTGCTAAAGCTCGGCTTCGATCGGCCGCGACCCGACATCGTGCCGCCCGCCGCGCGCGTGTTCTCGACGAGCTTTCCCAGCGGTCATGCAGCCGCCTCGGCCGCGGTTTATCTCACGCTTGCTCTGCTTATCTCTGAGCTGCATGCCGAGTTGCGAATGAAATTTCTCTTCATCGGGCTCGCCATCGCGCTGACACTCACCGTCGGTGTCAGTCGCGTCTATCTTGGACTGCACTATCCGACCGACGTGCTTGCGGGATGGTGTGTCGGCGCGGCGTGGGCGCTCGTTTGCTGGAGCATCGCAGAGCTTATTCGGCGACGTGAAGCGCACGCGGGAAAGTAGCGTCTTCGACCCGCCAGCGGCCTTCAGCGCGCGCATAGCTTACCGTGGCGCCTTCGCGGAAGCCTGCTCCCTGTGTCCATCGCATCACCGTGACGGAGATGCGACCCTCGTGGATGACGATGGAATTGTAGTTGTTTCCCTCGCCGCCCCGGAGGCGGGTCGACACCGCGGTGCCGGCATGCACCACCAGCACGCTGCCCTCGATCTTCACGTCGGGAATGACGGGACCACTCGCCGAGTGGTGATGATGACCGGAGAGCAGAAGCTGGACGCCGGTTTCCGCGATCACCGGCAAGGCTTCGGACGCCCGCAATGCCAGCGTCACGCCGTGCTGCTCGTCCGCGGCCGCCAGCGGATGGTGCGTGATCAGCACTTTCGCGATGTGCGGCGGCAGCGAAGAGAATACGCGCCGCACGCGTTCTACTTGCTCAAATGAGATGCGGCCGTTCTTTCCGGTGAAGCGGCGCGCCGTGTTGAGCCCCAGTACCGCGATCGAGTCGTCCAGGAACAGCGAATGCGACACGCCGGCCGGGCAGATGAAGTGCTCGAATTTGCCGAACGGGTTCACCACACGTTCAACGACATCGTAAAGCGGCACGTCGTGGTTTCCCGGCACCAGAACCTTGGGCTGCGGCAACGTATCGAGGAAGGCGCGGGCTTGCGCGAACTCGTGCGAGAGTGCGCGCTGCGTGAAGTCGCCGCTCACCGCAATGAGGTCGGGGGCGCGCTCGGTCAAGCTCGCCGCCAGTGCTTCCACCACCAGCGGATCGTGCCGCCCGAAATGCAGGTCAGACAGGTGCGCGATCGTACGCAACGGCAGAGCTCTTCAGCGTGGCGCCGAGGGGCGCATAAACAAGCAGGGATTTCGGCCGCGAGCGGTAATGCAGCGGCGGACTCATGACGCGCACCTCTCCATCGACGGCAACAAGCAGGCGCCGCTTTGGCGTATGGACGTCGAGCCACGGGGCGGTCCAATGGTCGAGATCGGTCGCGGGGACATTGCCGAACAACGCGCGGCAAGCCAGCCAAATCAGCGCGAGCCGGCTCTTCGGTTTGGCGACATAGATGTCGAGCAGTCCCTGATCCAATCGCTTGCGCCGGCCGAAGGACTCGATGCCGACATCGTAGATGTTGTTGCCGACAAAGGCGAACGGCGTGCGGCAGATCTCTTCCTGCTCTGCGACCACGATCCCGAGGCGGTGCACCGGAAAGTATCGCAGGATGCGCAATGCCGCGAACGCAAGCGCACTCCATTTCGACTGACCGCGGCGGTGAATACGGCGGTCGCGGTCGAGCACGACATAGGGATACAGCCCGATCGAGGAATTGTTGAGAAAGATCGCCCCGTTCACATCGCCGACATCGATCCACGTGGCGTGGCCTGCGGCGATCGCATCGATCGCCTCTTCAAGCGTCGGTATCCCGAGATCCTTGGCGAAGTGATTGAGCGTGCCGAGCGGTAACACACCCAACGGCACATCACTGCCGGCAAGTACACTTGCCACGGTCTCGACGGTGCCGTCGCCGCCGCCTGCGATTACGGCGTGGACTTCACCTTGCTGAGCCTTCGCCAGCGATTGTCGCGCTGCGGACGCCAGTTCCGAGCCGCGGACGAAGATCAAGCGCACATCGATACCGCGCGCCTTGAAGGCGTCGCTTAGCTGCGCCCGCAGGGAGTCGGCGCCGGAACCGCGCGCTCCGCCGGCTCCGATGTTCAGCAACGCTTCAGCCTTAATTTGTGGGCGTGTGTCCATGTGGCACGGAGACAACGCCCAACTTGCGCATAAGGCCGACTTTGCCCGGACAAATAAGGGAATTTTAGCGGAGTTCCATTCCTTCTTTGCCGAAAGCGACGCCGTAATCCTGGAGCAGTTCGCCGTAGTCGTCGCGCGAATAGAGCCGGTAGCCGCAATCCAGGAATCGCTGCATCTCGTCGTCGTTTGGAAGGGTGAAATAGTGGCCGGCATCGGGTCTCTGCGGTACGTTCGCGATGGCGCGTCCGCTCGACAGCGCGGCGATCGCATCGGCAACCATCGCCGTCCCAGCTCCATAGAGCGAGGCGACGTTCCACATCAGCGATCTCTCCGGCACCACCGGCCGCCGGCGTATCCCGATGATCGGTCCCAAGTCGATGCCGGCATCGACGACGGAATGCAGCGTGCAGCCGATCTCGCTTTCACCATGCAGCATCGCCCAGAAGGTCGCGAGGATGCCGCGATAATCGGGCAAGATTCCGGAATGAAGATTGACGACGCCGAGCCGCGGTATGGCGATTAGCGGCGGCTTGAAAATCTGACCGAAGCGGATCGACACAATGAGGTCCGGCGCGAAACCGCGCACGAACGCGAGCCCCTCGTCGCGATTGAGGGCTGCGAACTCTTGGGGCTTTCCACTTGCGCTTGTCCGCGCGAGCTGAGCGAAGGACTGGAACCAACGCGCATCTGCGCCGCGCGTCTCGATGAGCGGAAAGAGCTCCTCTTCGATCAGCCCCCTCTCGAAGCTTTGCCACTCTTCGAAGGCGCGCGCCCTGACGGCGGAGGGTTTGCCCACGCCGCGCGACAGCACGATCTCGAATTCATGGCCCACGAGCGCGGGGCGCAAACGATTGAGCGCGAGATTGCTCATGAATTCGTTGTTGAGGCACAAGAGAACGCGCATTGCACCTCGCCTCTTCTCGCGATACTTCGGCATCTGGACGAGCTAAGGTGATTCAAATCAGTGATTTGAATCAAATCGGCTCCAAGAGCTTCCGGCGGAGCTTATAAAACAATGGCTTACGCGAGCGGGTTGCATTTCTTGCCTAGTTTTCAACGCTTTTTGTTCAGCCCAAGTTCAGACGCCGCGCCTTAGGTTCTCTCTCGAAAAGGTCATCAGACTGGGGAATCACATGACATCCCATATAGCTACTCGTTATTCGTCATTCGCACTTCGCCCTAAGAAGCAGCACTTGGCGCTTCTCTTGGCAACGCTGCTCAGCGGATGCGTGACCGAGCAGGTCGGGATGCAGACGGTGGTCAACGGCGGCAACGACTATTATCCGCCCGCGCAGTACGACAACGGCCCCGGGTACAACAACTATTCGGACAATCAATATTCGGGCCAATACGGCGGCGGCGCCGAGGTGAGTTTCAATTATTTCCAGGATCGCCTCGCCCCCTATGGCACCTGGCGCAATGACCCGCGCTGGGGCGTCGTCTGGCGTCCGGCGGCCGGCCGGGACTTCCGTCCTTATTACAACGGCTACTGGAGCAACACGCGCGAATATGGCTGGCTCTGGGTCTCCGACGATCCGTGGGGCGATGTTCCCTATCGCTATGGCCGCTGGGTGTTCGACCCGCGTGACGGCTGGCTTTGGGTGCCCGGCTATGTCTGGGGCCCGTCATGGGTGGTGTGGCGTTCGGGCGGCGGCAATATCGGCTGGTTCCCGATGCCTCCGGACGACTATTACGGCAACGGCGCCTATGGCGGCAGATTCGAGAACGAATACGGCTATCGCGATTGGTACGGCCCGAGCTTCTCGAACGACAACTTCCTGTCGCTGTGGGTCTTCGTCGACGAGGGACATTTCGGCGATCGCAACTACCGCAACTTCGCGGCGCGTCCGCGCGACCACCGGAACATCATCGATCGGACGAGGGATTCGACCAACTACGTGACGGTCAACAACTACGTGGTCAACCGGAGCGTCGACACGAATCATCTCGAGAGCGTCACCAAGCGCCGCTTCGAAGCGATAGCCGCGGGCACTGTGCTCCGCCGCGATGAAATGGTTGCCCCGGTCAATGCCGGGCGGCAGATCGAACGGCGCGAACGCGCGCAGCGTCCGATACCGGGGAATTTCCAGCCCGGGCAGCCGTTCGGCGACCCGAACGCGCGCAATCCGAACGGGCCCCAAGACAACAACAATGGGCCACGAGACTTCGGAGGCCGCGGACGCGGACAGGCGAATGATCGCTTCATGCCAAATCCGCCGGCCGGTCAACCGCCGCAGGGCGTTCAACCGCCGCAGCAGCAGTTCGGTCAGCCCGGTCAGGGTGGCCCCGGACGCGGCAACAGCAATGCCTTCGGTAATGCCAATGGCAACGGCAATGGCAATGGCAATGGCAATGGGCCGAACGGTTTCGGGCGTCCCTTCCGCGATCCGAGCGCGAATGCACCGCAGACAACGCAAGCACCGGTGCAGAATGAGGGCCAACCGGGCCGCGGTCTCGGCCGGGGCAACAATGAGCAGCGCCCGCCGGTTGTGCAGGCAGGCCCAGTGGTGCAGCCCGCGGCTACGCCGCAACCGCCGGTGCAGAATGCGGCGCAACCCGGGCGTGGAGTTGGGCGCGGTGCGCGTGTCCCGGCCTCTCAGCCGGAAGCGCAAAGCGACAACAACAGTTCGGACTCCACACCCGCCGAGCAGCCGGCTCAAAGGCGCCGGCCGCCTCTGATGCCCCGCTAAGCGCGGCAACTCCAACGACGCCAAGGGCGGGACGAAGCAATTCGTCCCGCCCTTTTCCTTTCAGGTGCTTGCCTCTCTACAAGAAGCTGAACCAGCCGGTGATGATGTATTTGTGCTGGCTGGGCGAGACGATGCCGCGATGCAGATGCGTCCAATCGACCGGCCAGATCAGGGTGAGCCCTTTGCGTGGCTGTACCTTTAAGCGCTGATAGAAAAATTCCGTGCCGCCTTCGTCGTCGACGTCGTTCAGATAGGTCATGAAGGCGAGATGGCGATTGGCCGAGGGCAGCATCTTGCCGATGCGCTCGGTGTGCCACTCTTTATAGCCGGCGGACGGCTTGTAATATTGGATGTTGATATTCTCGGTAATGCCCCAGGCATTGACCACGCCGGCCGCCTCATATTTGCCGGTGTAGCGCGCCGCCACCTCGCGCAAACCCAGCAGATATTTCGTGACGATGGGATGGGCGAATTTTTCCGGCGGAATGATCAGATCGAGCGAATCCTTGATCGCCTTGTTGACTTCGCCATCGTGGCCGATCTCGCCCTCGATCTTGCCGTCCTTGAGCTGGAAATATGAAATGAGATCGTCGCAGATCGTGAGATCGGACAGATACCAGGCGCCGATAAACGAATTTTCACCGCCGAGCTCCACTTCTTTCATGGCTTGGTCCCTTGCATGCGGTCTTATGCGGCCTTGGAGGGAGGCAGGTCAGCGAGCTCTTTCTGATAGGCGTCTTCCATGCGCGGCGTCATACCGTGCTTGGCCAGCGCGTCGGAGAACATCTCGCGGATCTCCGGTTTCTCGTCGGCATAGTCGATCTGCTCGCCGCCGATGCGCCGGCTGATCCAGGCGGTCGGCACGCCTTGCGAATTGCGGATCAGCGCGACCTCGTGCTTGAAGGCGAGATAGCGCGCCGGACTCGGCCCCGAATTGAAATGCTGGTGGAAGAATTTGTTCGGCGGCACGACCAGCGAGCCGACTTGCCAGTCGTAGCGCTTGGGCTCCTCGCCTTCCGCCCACATCAGCGAATAGCCTTCGCCGGAGAGAATGATCACATGCGCGGACGGCCCGTGCGCGTGCGCCTTCTTGTAGGTGCCGGTCGGGAACTGCGAGATGTGGCTCGACATCGAGCCCTTGGCCATGTTGAAGCGGATGTGACCGCCGCCCGCGCCGCGCTCCTTGGCTGAGATGAGCGGCAAGTTGACTGCATCGGGCACGAAATTGGTCGGCAGCAGGAAGCCCTTGGCTTCGGTCTTGGGCGTGAAGTAATCGGGCTCGCCGGCGAAGCGATTCTTGAAATCGTAGGCGGTGTTAAAGACGAAGGCGACGTCGTCGTAGAGATTCATCACCGCGGGGCCGTTGGTGACGGCGACATAACGCACCGGCTCCTGGCCGGAGCCGTTGAAGTGCTGATGCCAGCAGTTCAGCGGGATTGCGAACATGGCACCCGCTTTCCACTCGAAGGTAATGCGCGAGCCGGCGTCGTTCCAAACCGAGGTGGAGCCGCGTCCGTCGAGCACGAGGATCATCTCCTCGAAGAGCTGGCGCTGGGGCGCGAGGCTTTTGCCCGGCGGGATTTCGCAGACGTAGCAATCGTTCGAGGTGCGCGAGGCATCGTGGTTGATGTACACGCCGGCGCCCCCGCGGCGCGGCCAGGGACGTAGCGGCGCGGTGCGGAGGTTGGGCACGTAATGGCCGCTAATGATCTCGAGGCCTTCGGCGCGCACCCAGCGCTGATAGGGGGTGTCGCGGTCCTTCTCGGTGGCGAATTTCTTGGCCAGATCCTCGGAAACCTTGATGTCGCCTGCCATGCAACAACTCCTGCACATGCTTGATGTCGGTGGGGAAATTCCTAAGCCATGAACAGATGGAATGCCAGACGTTGCCAAACACCAGTGGTATGGTGACGCCAGTCGAAAATCGGAAAAGCCGCGCGATAATGGACACAGCTCAATTACGGATGCGCCGGAGGCTTGGCGAATCCGTGGGGATTCCGCTGTGGCCCGAAGGCGTGCACCCCGGGACATTTTCCGAAAGCCGTGCCGCCAACGCTCACGCCCTGTTGCAGCTCGCGTATGCAACTGGCGGCGGCGCCGTGGGTCCATTCGAAGATTGGTGGCGGCTGCTCTCCAGCGATCGCGAGTACAGCCCCGAGCTTTGCTTCCCGGTCTATGCCGGCGGGGAAGCCATCGTCGCTTTCGCCCAATGTTGGACGTCGGCCTTCGTGAAGGACTTCGCGGTTCACCCGGATTGGCAGCGCCGCGGGATTGGACGGGCCTTGCTGCTGCATATTTTCTGCGTCTTCCAGAAGAAAGACGCGCTCGCGGTCGATCTCAAGGTTGAGGCCGACAATTCCGGCGCTATTCAGTTTTACCAAAGCCTTGGAATGATCCACGTTCCGAACTGACCGACTGCTCGCTCGCGAACGGCTTCAGCGCTAGTATCCATGCATGAGAGCGCTTTCCTATCTGTTGCTGTTCGGCATGGCTGGGCCGCTGCTGTCCCCGTCCGCGGCGGCGCAGACCGAGCACACGGCGTGCAAGATTTACTTTGTCGACGATCGTTTGACGCCGCCGTCTGTCAAAGCTCTCCTTGAGATGCACGGTGATGCCGCGGCGCGGGTGTGTTCGCCCGATACCGAGAACGTCAGCTATGCGGCAATTTCAGCGGTCTGGAAGGGAGCGCGCGGCGCCTGCATCTTCCAGCAAGGGCCAGTCAGCTATCTCAAGCTGAATGAGCAGGCCGGGCCATACACGACATTCATGGCGTTGGCGCGAGCGGATTGTCCCAAGCAAGACGATCGGAGTTACAAAAGTGCCGAGGGAGTCTCGGAAGGCGTCTTCGTGGCGCTGATAAACTTCGTCGAGCGTATCTCCGCGTCGCGTGCGAACTTCGACGCCGAGCTCGTGCTGTCGCAAAGAGATCAATCCATCGGAGAAGCGCGCGCCGGCATCTTGGCATCCGAACCGCGTGCGCGTCTGACGCTGTCGGCTATTAGGTTACAGCCTCCGGACATTCACTTTTCCCAGAGCACGACAGCCGACTATGCCTATGTTCTCGAGTTCGCGGACGACTCGACGAGACGCGGCTGGCAACTCATCGTCGACCTGACGCCGCGCGGATTCAAGATCGTGCAGATCAGTCCGTGGTTTCTGTACGATAACATCGTGCAGTGATGGAGCCTAAATATCTTTGATCCCGAAACGGCGACCGATTAGCTGGGCTACGAGGACAAATACAAACAGCACGACGATCAGCATTACGCCGAGGGCGGAGAGCTGCACGTATTGGCCGTTCTGCCATAGCTCCCACAGCACGACGGCCAACACCTGGCTGTCGGGGCTATAGAGGAGAATTGAGCTCGACAGCTCGCGCAAGGAAACGATGACGATGTAGAGCCAGCCCGCGAGCAGACCGGGCTGCAAGAGCGGCAGCACGATGCGGCGAAAGGTCGTTGCCCAATCGGCGCCGGAAAGCAGCGCGGATTCCTCGAGCTCCCTGTGCACCTGGAGCAGCGAAGCGCTGCTGAAGCGCATGCCGTAGGGCAGGAATCGCGTCATGTAGGCGAGCAGCAGGATCCAGATCGTGCCGTAAATGCCGACAGGCAGCGTGAGATAGCAGATCATCACGGCAAGGCCGACGACGATGCCCGGTATCGCCATCGGCAGCGAGGCGATGTTGTCGAGGAGCACCCGGCCGGAAAATTTCGTACGCAGCACGAGCCAGGCGATGATCGCCGACAGCAGCATCACGAGAGTCGCAGTGAGCATGGCCAAAACGATGCTATTGATCAGCGCGTTGCCGATGTTGGGGTAAGCGAGCACCGCCGCATAATTGGCAAAGGAAACATTGCTCAGCGCAGCCCAGGACGGCACGCTGTAAAAGCGCTGCAGCGACGACCACAGCAAGACCAGGAACGGGAGCACGATCACGACCAGCGCGTACACCAGGAAGAACGCGCCGGCGGCATAGGTCCATCTGCCGAGCGGCAGTATGCGCGGTCGATAGCTTTTGCCGGTGATCGTGGCATAACGCGCGCCGTGACGGGCAAAGCGCGACTGCCAGAAGATGCCGAACGACGTGATGGCGAGCAGCGTGGTCGCGTAGCTTGACGCAAGGCCGAAATCGCTCGGGTAGGCCTGGATCGCCTGGTAAATCGACGACGTGAACACTTCGATGCCGGCCGGCAGACCGAGCAGCGCCGGGTTTTCGAAGGATTCGATCGAGCGCACGAAAAGGATCAGGAAGGCTGCCGCCAGCGCCGGCCAGACAAGCTTCAAGGTCACGCGCCGCACGACCGAGAAATGCGAGGCGCCGCTCAACAGCGCGGATTCCTCGAGCGAAGAATCCATCGAGCGGAACGCCGCGCTCATCAGAAGAAATGCGATCGGGGCATGCTGAATGCCGTCGACCCAGATCATGCCGCGAAGCGTGTAGACGTCGAAGAAAACGTAGTCCGTGCCGAAGGCCTGCTGCAGCACGAGATTGATGACGCCGATCTTGGGACTGGCCAGCATGATCCAGGCGGTGACGAAGAGAATGCCGGGAATGACCAGCGGAACGACAGACAGGGCATAGATCAACGATTTGAAGGGCGTGTCGGTGCGCTCGTTCATCCAAGCGAGCGTCGTACCGAGGCCAAGCGAAACGAAAGCTGCGCCGCCCGCGAACAGCACGGAATTGCCGAACAGGCGGAGGCTTTCCATCGAGCCATAGACTCGCGCGTAATTGGACAGCGTGAATTGCCCGGCGCTGTCCACCGACGCGGGAGTGCTGAAGCTTTGCCAGATCAGGAAGACGAGCGGCACCAGCGCGAGCCAAACGACGCTGACCACGGCGAGGCCGACGATCAGAAACTTCGCATCGAAAGCGCGGCGCCGGCGCGAGCGGGAGAGCGTGTCGGCTTCAAGACCGGACGCTTCCATCAGCTTCGCCCACTTTCCTCATTCGTCATGATGGTGATGACCATGGCCGTGTTGGTGATCATGGTCGTGCGGGTGATGATGAATCATTTCGCGCGTACGGCGCGGATCGTCGCTGAACACCAGCGACTTGATCGTCACCGGCACGGTGTAGGACGGAACGCGGACACGCCCCAGATCGATGTAGTCGAAATCCATTAGCGTGACGCCGTCGATGCAGAGGATTTCGCTCATCACCTTGCAGTCCTCGCGCAGGATCGCGCCCAAGGTGTGCGCCACGTCGCCGTCGAGCATGACATAGATCGGCTTTTTCGCGGCGATCTGGTCAGCGAGGCCGGCGGCGATGCCTTTGGCAAAGGCGTGGATGCGCTCATAGGCGGGCAGGCCCTGCCAGTGAAACGCCAGTGCGATCTCGGCGTCGGCGCCATCGGCCTCGAATGCCTTGCGGTGGCCGCGAATGGCCCGCGCCAGCGCTTCGTCATCGACGACCTCGTCGAAGATGAAAGGGGGTTGCAGCACTTGAAGATTGCGCCGCGGCAACAACAAGCCAGGATTGGAGATGTAGCTGGTGTTACCGGAGAGCTGCACGCTGTATTCCGAGGCGCCGAGCGCGGTAGCACGAATGCATTCGCCGGCGGGGAGCAGCGGCCACGGCAGCGCGCCGGCATCGAGCTGCTTCCGGATCGCGCGGCCCAAGCGGCGGCCCATGTCGCCGAAATCGCGCGCCTCGCGACCGTAGATGAATTCGGCGACGCCGCCGGACGCCATGATGCCGCCGATGGCGCCAAAATCGCTGAGCGGATCGGTCAGATAGAGCGCCGCAACATCATGCGGCAGCGGACAGGCGATGAGCGCGCTCACCAGGGTCTCGGCCATCGTGTCGGCAACCTTGTCGAGTCCGGCCTCGGTCACAACGTCGCCGAGCTTCCAATCGAAGCCGGCGCGGCGCGCATGAGTCCGGCCGGCGGGATCGAGCCGCACGATGCGTCCCTCTTTATCCACCACCTGAAGTCTTCCGCCGATATGCACGGCGGCCGTCGCGAGCACACGGCCACTCTCGACGAGCGCGAGCTTCGTCGTGCCGCCGCCGATGTCGAGATTGAGAATGCGGACGCCCTTCTCGTTGGACGTCAGCGCCGCGCCCGAGCCGTAGGCCGCGAGCATCGATTCCATGTGATGGCCGGCGGTCGCGCAGACGAAATCGCCGCCGGCTTCAGACAGCATCGTGGAGATCGCCTGCGCATTCTCGCGGCGCAAGGCTTCGCCCGTGAGGATCACCGCGCCGGTGTCGATATCCTTGGGCGCCACGCCGGCGGCGCGATAGGCGTCGGCGATGATGGATTTGAGCGCCGCATCGTCGATGCGCGTCTCGCTTTGATAGGGCGTCAGCGAGACCGGCGACAGATACAGCGTCTCGCGCTTGACCACGTAGTAGCGGCTGGTCAGCTCCTCGGCCAAACGGCGGAGATGAATCTTGGAAAAGATGATCTGCGTGCCCGACGAGCCGATATCGATGCCGACGCTGGTGAGCGAAACGTGATCCTGGAGCCAGAGCGGGTTTTCTTCGAGCAGGCCATCGGCTTCGAAATCGTCATGGTCATGATCGAACTCGCCGTCATGGCTATGGTTCAGCTCCTGACCGTAGAGGTGATCGGTAAGACCGTGGCCCTTGGCCGCGCCCTCGTCCGGCTGCTTTGCCATCCGTCCAGTCCTTACGGTCCGCGCACAAAATAGCGCGATCTCGTTGGATCAATTGCACTTTACGAATGAGGCGGCAACCCGCGAGGCTGCGGACAAGGAAAAGCCGGCGCGGGATGGTACTCGCGCCGGCTTCTTTATTGAGCGCTCAGATTCAAGCGGGATTTTTGCGCGACGGCTCCCGCGAAACCGGTTGATCGTTTGGTTGGACCAGCACGTAACCGAAATCGCACAGGTCCGACGTTTCGGCGAAATCGAACTCTTCCTCAGATGCTTTTTCGGAGGTTTTGACTTCCCCGGTGATCGGACCCGCCATGCTGTTCCCCTTGGACGGATAACTCACAACGCTTAATGCGATTCGGCCACTACCGGCCATGGAAATGAGCAGACTTGGTAAAAGTTCCGGGGATTAAAGTTAAAAAGGAAAGTCCCGCCGGCGGGGCCCGGCGGGACTTCCTGCACTCGCGCTGACCTAACTCAGTAGTGGTTCATCATCACGTCGAGGATGAGACCGGTGGAAAGCGCGACGAGGAGAAAATCGTCACCGTAACGCACCCAATGGTAGCCGTAGGGCGGGCGTCTCAAGTGCATCCGGTGCCAGTCGTTGACGACGACATAGCGATAGGACGGAGCGTAGAAACGGTCGCCGCGAACCCAATTGTGATGGCGGGGAGCAAAGCGAACCATGTCATGGCGCGCGAAACGGTCTGGGCCAAAC
>Ga0134122_10001002_pt1 | contig 20138 bp, 18 predicted proteins | sample KB302_FD_96461 | JGI IMG/M metagenome (GOLD analysis project Ga0134122, IMG submission 96461) | Terrestrial soil microbial communities without Nitrogen fertilizer from Kellogg Biological Station, Michigan, USA - KB3-0-2 | ecosystem: Environmental > Terrestrial > Soil > Unclassified ... | reverse complement strand
TTGATCGACGAGGCGACAACAACTCTGGCCGCTTTGCTTGAAAGCTCATCAAACGACATGGGCGCCAGTTGGCGCCCTGTCTCTCCTTCTGAATAATCAACGGGCACACCGCGCGTTACTGCACAGCTCTACATAGCCTATAAGGCTCGAGAGCACGCCCGAATACCAGACCGGGTCCGGGTTGATCGGATCGAGATCGATGCGGCGCACATCCGTCCCTGCCATCATGAGCGGATACTCGTCGAACTTGCCGGTCGTGCGGTCAAAAGCGCGCGCAATCTGGTCGTACGCATCCTCCACGAACCAAGATGTTGCCGTCGTCGCCAACGGCCATGCCGTAGGGGGTGGCGTTCTTGTTGTTCTTCACGCCGACCGGCACGTCATAGATGGTGAACTGCTTTCGTCGCTGGATGGAGCCGGACGATCGGTTCGAGCCGACCGCTGCAAGCCACACGGTGTTATCCGGATGCACCCGTGGTATTACCGCTGGCGCTACCGCTGCGTGTGGGCGGCAGATCATAGGCAGCAAAGCGCTCGGTCTTCGGGTCGAAGCTCAGAAAGCGCCGGTTGGGAGAGCTCGCCGTCATTGCCGCGGCGGATGCCGTTGAGGCGGACGAGCGGCGACTTCGCGGCTGGCAGCTCGTATTCGACGTAGCCGAGTGTCTTGCGATCAAGCCGACCCAGTCGGCCGCCGACGCGTTGCGAGACCCAGCCGTTGCCCTCGCTGTCCGCCGCGACTTCATCGGGCTCAGCCCGTGGGTTGGGCGGCTCGTATTCGACCACCATATGGCCCCTCACCTCTGGCGGCAGGAGTAGGATGCCGACGCGAGGAATCCTCCTCGGCTCCTGCGCGCGCGCTGTCACTTGGAGACTGCCGGTCATAAAGACGAAGAAAGATCGCCGCCTTATCATTCGAGCACCTCAGCGGCGCAGAAGGAGATCGCGGACGGAATGGTCAGGCCCGGGCCTATCAGCGCAGTTGGGGCGCGCGCCCTTCAGCAACGATCGCGAGGCGTGCCAATTTGAGAACCGCGCAGAGGTGCTCGGGATGAAGAACCCTCACCTATAACTACACTCGGTGGCCCCAAGTTTAACGCGCACAAGCCTCACTTCATAGCAGCCAAGGCCTCGACGAAACTGCGATTGCTCACTCCGATGGTGCCGATGCTAGGGTAGTCCAGGTCGATCGTCATCCACAGGGCAACCGCAAGAACCACCCCGTAAACAGAGTCGAGCAAAGAAAACCGGCGACCCGCACGACCGTTGCCGAGGCCCAACAGGCCGACGCCGATTGCCGCCGTCCCTAACAGGGCCGCCATGATCGGTAGGGGCAGATGTCTTTTCGCCATAGCGAGGTGTGTCGAATGGAGATCGATCACCTCGTTGATTGGCGGCAAAACCACCGCCATCAGTGGCGCGTTGTCCTGGCTGGCTTTGATCGCCGATCTCCACATTCGTTCGTGCAAGCTACTTACCTTGGCGAGCAAGGACTCAATCTGATCGCGTTGTTTGCCACTCAGCAATTGCACTCGGTCGGCTGTGTACTCTCTCAGTGCGGCCTTCAGTTCGCCGCGTTGAGGGTCGGCGATGGTATCGGCTCTCAAGTAAGCGGTACGAAGTGCATTCGCCTCCTTCACAATAACATCTACCCGCGCGGTAAAGCGCGATGCCGCCCCGGAAAATGCAAAGCCGACCAAAAAAGCAACCACAGCAGCCGTGGATGCCCGTACCAGGGCTACTTCTCGGTCGAACGGTTCGTCCGCCCCGCGGACCTGTGACCCCAGCCAAAAACCAAGTTCGTGGGCGACGACAACTCCCGCGATCAGGGCGAAGGCAACCAGTAGCTCTGTCATTTGCGGTCCGCCTAAGCCAGAGATCTCCAATTACTGGCAGCTTTAGTCTCACATCGTCCCACAGGCCCCAAGCTTTATATGTGAGCTCGCGACGACGATCCTAACGTAATGAACTCGCGCCGTTTGGTCCGGAGTCGCTCTCGATCGAGGATCGCCGCCTGGCGCACGCGCACATCGTGCCAGGGCGACTTAGCATCCCACTGGTCGGGGAAGTAGAGCCAGAAGGTGCCGTTGACGATCGGCGCCTTGAGCTCAAGGTTCGCGGTGCGCTGCAGCTCCTCGGCGAGCTCGGCCTGAAGGCTGTAGGCAATGTCGACCTCACCGCGCTTCAGCGCCGCCTACCGCGTCGCCTCCTCCGGGATGACCCTAAAGATCAGGCGCTTCACGCTTGCCGTCTTGCGCCAGTAATCCTCGAATGCCTCAACAACCAATTCTACGCCAGGCTTAAATGAAACAAATTTGTAGGGACCGGCGCCGATCGGCGCCTTCTTGAAACCTTCCTCACCCACCTTCTCCAGATACGCTTTGGGCACGACCCAGCCGGCGCCGGTGGCGCTAGCATAGAAGGTGAGAAAGTCGGGCCACGCGGTTTTCAGCTTGAAGCGCACATGACCCGGATCTGGCGTCTCGATCGAGGCGACACGGCCCTTGATCTGCGCCGCCTGGGCGCCGCGGTAGCGCTCGAACGAGAATTTAACGTCATCGGAAGTGACGGGAGTGCCGTCGTGGAATTTGGCGCCCTTCCGAATGATCATATCGTAGGTGAGTTTGTCGTCCGGCTTGGTGCCACGAGCGGTCATGCTGACGCTGTCGATTGGTCTCCCGTAATCACTCGCTGTCGGCTCCTGGTATTACCCGATGCAGCCGCTCTGAGATACACGGCATGAATTACCAGGTAGCTTTGCCGGCCGAAGGAATTGGACATGAGGAAACAATCCGGCATCAGCCGCCGGTTTTTACTTTCAACTTTGGCGACGCTTCTGGCCCTTACGGGGCTGTTCCCTCAACTATCTGCGCGGGCGCAGGGCACCGATCCGCTACCATCGTGGAATGACAGCAAGCCAAAGAGAGCCATCATAGAGTTCGTCACCCGCGTCACGCGCGAAGGTGGCCCAGAATATGTAAAGCCCGCCGAGCGCATCGCCACCTTCGACAATGACGGCACGCTATGGTGCGAAAAACCGGTGCCTGTCCAAGGCGCTTTCGCGCTCGACCGGATCAAAGCACTCACATCTCAGCACCCCGAATGGAAGGAGACGGAACCTTTCAAGGCAGTGCTCGAGGGGAACCCTGAAGCACTCCTGGCCTTCGGCGAGAAGGGGATCTTCGAGATCCTGGCGGCCACCCACTCGGGCATGACGACCGATGAATTCGCCAAAATCGCGGCCGACTGGTTTGCCACGGCCCGCCACCCGCGCTTCGACCGCCCCTATACCGAGCTCGCCTACCAACCGATGCTGGAGTTGCTCGCCTATCTGCGCGCCAACGGCTTCAAGACCTTTATCGTCTCGGGCGGCGGCGTCGAGTTCATGCGGGTGGTTACCGACAAAGTCTACGGCATTCCGCCCGAGCAAGTGGTTGGCTCGTCGGGCGTCACCAAGTTCCAGATGGGCAGCGACGGCAAGCCCGTGCTCGTGAAGGAACCCAAGATCGAGTTCGTCGACGACGGCCCGGGCAAGCCGGAAGGCATCAACCGCTTCATTGGCCTGCGTCCGATTTTTGCTTTCGGCAATTCGGATGGCGATTGGCAGATGCTGCAATGGACGGCGGCTGGAAGCGGCGCACGGTTCATGGGACTGGTCCACCACACCGATGACGAGCGTGAATACGCCTACACCCGGCAGAGGTTCAACACACTCGACAAGGCGCTCGGCGAAGCCAACGCCAATGGTTGGGCGGTCGTGGATATGAAGCGCGACTGGGCGCAGATCTTCCCACGCGCGGGTCAGGGCGCGGGGGGTAGGGCGCTGCAGTGACCGGCGGGTGACGAAGGCGGCCTGACGATGCGAACTTCAGGGGCCCCGACTTCAGCAGCGTAAGCGTGCCGGATCTGGCCGATCGGTTTCGTAGGCTGACGGAGATCTGAAACACAACTGACATAGATTCAATTGGGACACGCGCATTTTCTGCCGCCCTCCACCCTGCTAACATGCGCTGAACTGTTGCGAAGCATAGTGAGTGTCCGCTTCTCGACGTCAACCGTCCGTCCTCCACCGCACGAAGTAGTCTGCGGCGGCACGCTGGATTGCTCAGCAACTTGCGCGCATCAATCGTGGTGAGTTGGAAGGCAAATCGATGAACCCTTGGATCATCAGCGCAATCGCTTTGCTCATCGCCTACCTGCTGGGAGCAATCCCAACCGGCTATTGGGCCGGCAAGCTATTGCAAGACATCGATATTCGGGAGCACGGTTCACAATCCACCGGCGCCACCAATGTTCTGAGAACGTTGGGCAAAGGCCCGGCGATTGCTGTGCTGCTGATGGATGTTCTCAAAGGAGCGGCGGCAATCGCTGTGGCTCGCTTCATTGGGACTGGCTTGCCCCTTGAGTGGCTGAACTGGCTGGTAGCCCTGGCTGGGCTGGCGGCGGTCTTGGGTCACGCTCGCTCGATCTGGCTACGTTTCTCGGGAGGAAAATCAGCGGCGACGGGGTTGGGCGTTCTTCTCGCAATGGCTTGGCCAGTCGGATTGGGAGCGGCGCTGGTGTTTGGTGTCGTTCTGGCGCTGTCGCGCATTGTGTCGCTCAGCTCAATTTCCGGCGCATTGGCGTCGATCGCCCTCATGCAAATCTACAATCAGCCCCTGCCGTATGTCCTGCTGGCGGTCGCTGGCGGAACCTACGTCATTCTGAAGCACAAGACTAACATTCAACGCCTCATCGCCGGGACTGAACCTCGCATCAGCAAGAAGCAGCCGGAGATATCGTAGCCCGGTCAAACGTCGGCTTTCGGAGGATGGACTGAAATGAATTGCAGTCCGCCGACTTCGGCAGCATTGGCCGCCGCGGCGCGGATCCTGACGACTTTCCTCCGCGTCGGGTGACCCTCCGATTCCTGACACAGCTGCCGCGACAGCGTGGATGGTCGGTCTGCGCCGATTCTGTTGCAAAAGTCGCTCCGACGACTGATAGATGACACGACTGATAGAATTTCATTCGCCGTCGTTGGGTCCTTCGGAGAATCCCGGCTCCCTATATGAGCCTGGCAGGAATCATTTTCGGCCCTCGCCCGCGTGGCCGCGCTCCCGAATACTTTCGCAACACAATCTGCCAGGAGCAGACTCTACAGCACCACGCGGACTGCAACATGAGGTCAAGCCCTTACGACTCTTCTTCCACCGACGTGCTGCATCATGCTAGGCGCAGGGACGGGCGTGTGACCACAAAGGCTACCCGACAATGAACTATTACGTCCGCCTAGTTCGCGATACTGATAGCGCTTGGCATGATCGTTTCTTCACCTTCGTCGCAGCGATCTTCAAGGGTGGCGGTCAGACGTTTTCTGATTGGGCTGCGCGCGGCGGCTGGGGTAACGGATACGACGTCTTTGCGATGGTCGCAGACGACCAAATAGTCAGCACGGTTGGTCGCACGACCATGCGATACGTGATCAACGGTGAGGCGCGCAATGGCTATCAGCTCGGCGCAGTGGCAACGCATCCCGACCACCGCAACCGCGGGCTGGCGCGGCTGTTGATGGAAAAGGTCTTGAGCGAACTCGACGCGCCCGATCAGCCGGTTATTCTCTTTGCAAATCCAAGCGTGCTCGACCTTTATCCCCGGTTCGGGTTCCGGAGGCTCGCGCAAACTAACTTCATCAGACATTGTGATCTGCATCCGGCGGGCACGCTTGCGCCGAGTCTGGACATCGCAAGCCCAACAGACCGCGCGTGGCTGTCCGATCATTGCGCCAGAGCCAGTGCTATCGGCCAGCGCTTTGCCGCGCGCGACTATTTTCCGCCCCTGCTATTTGCTTTGACACGTCAACCGCGAACCGTTTTCAGGCTGGATCCATTTGGAGCGGTTGTGATCGCCCATCAGGATGGCGACCGACTGCTGATTGAAGACCTGCTTGCGACAAGGCCCTTCAGTCTGACGGACGCCCTGCCTCACGTCTGTGCACAACCCGTGCGGATGATCGAATTTGGTTTCCACCCGGAAGCGTGGTGCCCAAGCGCTGAGGGCCAAGCATTTGACGGTGACGGATTAACGCTTTTTGTGCGGGGCGCGGCGGCGGAGGTCAAGGGGCCTGTCCGGTTCCCGGATCTGGCACAAACGTAGTCCATCCTTAGGTCGCTCGGCGCTCGGGCTTGAGGCGAGGTCAACCTCTGCCAGTTCGGCAGGACCGAACGCGCGTCAGCTAGACCCCTAATAACTGCCGAAGTCATTGCATCGCAACGAATTTCCGGGTCGTGCCGACCAAGGCGTAAGGACCAAGAGGGGAGCCGGGCGAATCCTCCTTGCCAGCCCTTGCGCGTTTGGGTTTAAGTAGCCGCAACCCGACTGTCGTGCGCCGGGTACCCAGGGCATCCGGAGAAGACTTCGTGAGCGCGATTGGCTCCATCATCGACGAGATAAGGGCCGTCCCGCTTTCGGCAGCATCGTCGCTCCGCATTTTTGCCCTCCTCCTTACCAGCCCCTGAGCAACTCCTCCTCGGAACGATCGCTCAGGGGTGAAGCCAAGCAACGGCCTGCGTAGGGTCGGCTGCCCCCATTTCCTTTCAGCCGCCGCATCGTTGTGCACAGTCATCCGGTTGTTTCTCCGAGCTTGTGTACATGAACGGGGCGGTACCTCCGCCGCTACGATTGAGTGAGAGATGCCGTACGACCCTAAGCATATCGAGCCGAAGTGGCAGCAATACTGGGAGGTGAACGGGACCTTTGCAGCGGAGGTCGATCCCACAAAGCCGAAGTTCTACGTCTTGGATATGTTTCCCTATCCCTCAGGCGAAGGGCTGCATGTGGGTCATCCCGAGGGATACACGGCGACCGACATCGTTGCGCGCTACAAGCGAATGCGCGGTTTCAATGTCCTGCACCCCATGGGCTGGGACGCTTACGGCCTGCCGGCCGAGCGCTATGCAGTGCGCTCAGGCATACATCCGGCCATCACCACGAAGCGCAACATCGAGACCTTTCGCGCGCAGGTGAAGCGGCTGGGCTTTTCCTACGACTGGAACCGGGAGCTGTCGACGACCGATCCCAGGTATGTTCGTTGGACGCAATGGATCTTCATAAAGCTCTTCGAGCGGGGGCTTGCCTATCAGGCGGAAGTGCCGGTGAACTGGTGCCCGGCCCAGGGAACCGTGCTCGCCAACGAAGAGGTGAAGGACGGCAAGTATGTCGAGACCGGCGATCCAGTAGAAAGGCGGCTGATGCGGCAATGGGTGCTGAAGATAACCGCATATGCCGACCGCCTCCTGGAAGATCTGGAGGAACTCGACTGGCCGGACAGCATCAAGGCGATGCAGCGCGACTGGATCGGCCGGTCGGAGGGAGCGGAAATCGCATTCAAGATCGATGGCGTTGATGAAACGCTGCAGGTCTTCACAACGCGACCTGAAACTCTGTGGGGGGTGACCCACTGCGTGCTCGCTCCCGAGCATCCTCTCGTGCCGAAGATCGCCGCGGACGACCGGCGGTCCGCCGTGATGGCCTATGTCGAAGCGAGTGCCTGCAAGGGTGAGCGCGAACGCTCCGACCGCACCGGCCGCAAGTCGGGCGTGTTCACCGGCAGTTACGCGATCAATCCGGCTAATGGGGCCAAGCTCCCGCTCTGGGTCGCCGACTATGTGCTAATGGGCTACGGCAAGGGCGCCATCATGGCCGTGCCCGGACATGACAGCCGCGATCACGCCTTTGCGCGCGCGTTCGAGCTGCCGATCGTCCGCGTGGTGACTGGCGGCGGCGACATACACGAGGAGGCATGGGAGGGCGACGGCACAATCGTCAATTCCCCGCCCCTCGATGGTCTGTCGTCAGCAGCGGCCAAGACGGCCGCGATCGCCTGGCTGGAGGCCCGCGGCGCCGGGCACGCTCAGGTTCAGTACCATTTGCGCGACTGGCTGTTCTCGCGCCAGCGCTATTGGGGTGAGCCGCTGCCGATCTTGCACCGTGCCGATGGCTCGGTGGTTGCCCTGCCGGACGATGCGCTACCCCTGTTGCCGCCGGAGCTCGAAGATTACAAACCCACGCCCAGCGGCGAGCCGCCGCTGGCTCGAGCGCCGCATTGGGTGCGGACCACGGATCCAGCTACCGGCGCTCCGGCCCTGCGCGAGACCAACACCATGCCGCAATGGGCGGGATCCTGCTGGTACTATCTGCGCTTTCTCGATCCGCGCAACGACCGGGCGATCGTCGATCCGGGAAAGGAGCGCTATTGGATGCCGGTCGATCTGTACGTCGGCGGCGCCGAGCATGCGGTGCTGCACCTGCTCTATGCGCGCTTCTGGCACAAGGTGCTCTACGACATCGGCATCGTCTCGACGAAGGAGCCGTTCCCCAAGCTGTTCAATCAGGGGATGATCTTGGCCTATTCGTATCGCGACGCCGCTGGCAAATACTACACGCCGGAGAAGGTGATCGAGCACGAGGGACGGCATTTCGCCGGCGACAGCCCGGTAACCCGGAAGTTCGACAAGATGTCGAAGTCGCGCTTCAACGTCGTCAATCCCGACGACATCGTTGCGGCATACGGTGCCGACTCGCTGCGGCTCTACGAGATGTTCATGGGGCCGCTCGAGATGACGAAGCCATGGCAGACCTCGGCGGTGCATGGCATGCGGCATTTCCTGGAACGCGCTTGGCGCCTGGTCTGCGAGGACGATACCCGCAACAGTCCGCGGCTGGTCGACCTCGCACCAGATCGACGGCTCTTGCGCCTTCAGCACAAGACCGCTCGCGCGGTGACCGAGGGCATCGAGAACCTCCGATTCAACACCAGCATTGCCAGGCTCATGGAGTTGGTGAACGCGCTGACCCCAATGGAAAAACGGCCGCGTAGCGTCGTGCAAAGCCTAGTGTTGCTGCTGGCTCCCTTTGCGCCCCATCTCTGCGAGGAACTGTGGCGCGTCCTCGGCCATGGCAAATCGCTGGCCTACGCGCCGTGGCCGATCTTCGATCCCGATCTCGCGCGTGACGATCAGCAGGAATATGTCGTCCAGCTGAACGGGCGGATCCGACACACGATCGTTGCCGACGCCGAAATGGGCACGGACGCGCTGCTCGCGCTGGTAAAGGCGGATCAGCGGGTGAAGGAGCTACTGGCAGGCAAGCAGATCGTGAAGGAGATCGCCGTTCCCGGACGGTTGGTAAACTTCGTCGTCCGGGAATGATGCGCCGGTGCATCATCGCGCACCTGCGAACATTGAACGTCCGCACCACAGATGCCAATTACTCCGATGATAGCTTCGGGTCACTCGCGTCGCGCTAGTGGCTTTCCACAGCCGGTGTTCACCGAAACCTGACGATTAGAATGGCCTGGCTTGAGTGCGGCAGGTCAGCCTTGCCCCGATCACGAAGGATGCGGCGAGCACGGCAGAAGGTCATTCGATCCCGGACATGCGCGCAACCGCGTCGGTTGAGTTCGCAGCCGCGTACAGCGATGTCCGCAAGTGTATAGACGCGCCCCGCGCCCATGGTGGCGACGGTGGGGGGCTGACGGTCCAAAAGCCATAAATGTCGGCCTCCTTGGGGTCGGCACGCCGGGGACGGAGGGGGGTACCCAACTAGACGGCGGCATAGGCATGCACCACGCCAAGCGGTTCGCGATCGATCATCAACCTGGGAATGAGCACCTTCACCTCGCGCTTGGGGAGACTTAGGCGGGCCAATTGAGGCGCATTAGGAACTTCACACGGTCGATGATCGCCCGGTAGTGCACGCACTTGGCGACTACGCCGGTGGGTTCCGTGGCATGCAGCCGGAACCTCAGCCTGGATTTTTTGTGGGTGGTCAGCTCGCCGCCGATTGTGATATCTGCCCCGACAGGGGTTGGCGCAAGCTGGTCGATCTCGAGACACGCACCTGCAGCTGTGAGACAGATTCGGCGGCTTGAGGAAGGGAGGATCCGGTTAGTCGTCGAGCACGGCGAACACCGCTCCGGGCACGGGCATTACCGCTACCGTCGAACCTGGGGCGTGCCGCTCCTCCGAAAGCGACTCCACCGCGAGCTGTGTGCCGTCCAACTCCACCAGGTATATCGTGCTCGTACCCTGGTACACGCTTCGGATGATGCTGCCGCGACGCGCATCGGTTGCCTCCTGGCACCGCAGGCAGATCAATGACGGCCGCACAGCCACGGTGCACTTCGCTCCCGGCGACCAGTCGCTCCGCCATCCATGCGCGGCCACCGCGCCGACCACCGTCTCCACAACCAGGTCGGCCCCCATCACGGAACGGACGGTGCCCTCCAGCAGATTCGGGATGCCAACGAACTCAGCAGAAAAGCGTGTGCGCGGCCGCTTGTATACGTCTTCGGGCGAGCCGACCTGTTCGATACTGCCGGCGCGCATCACCACCACGCGGTCGGCGAGCGTCATCGCCTCCAGCTGATCGTGCGTCACGTAGATCGCGGTGAACGGCGCCTGCTGCCGCAACGCAAGCAGCTCTAGCCGCATACGTTCGCGCAAGCGGGCGTCCAGGTTCGACAACGGCTCGTCGAACAGGATGGCGCGCGGCTTGGCGACCATGGCGCGGCCGAGCGAAACGCGCTGCTGCTGCCCGCCAGAGAGCTCGTGCGCATAGCGTCCGCCCAGGCCCGCCAGCCCAATCCACTCCAACATCGCATTGGTCCGGGAAGCAATCTCACCCTTGCTCAACCCGGCGGAAATCAGCGGATAGGCGATGTTTTGTGCCACGGAGAGGTGCGGCCACAGCGCATAGCTCTGGAACACCATTCCCAGCCGTCTTTTTTCCGGCGGCACATTGGTGCCGGCGGCGGCGTCGAACACAGCGGAGTTGTCGATGTTGATACGGCCTGCGTCAGGGCTGATCAGCCCTGCGATGGAGCGCAGCACCGTCGTCTTGCCGCAGCCGCTGGGCCCGAGCAGCACGGTGCACTGCCCGCCTACGAAGTCGAGGCTGAAGTTGTCGAGCGCCAGCACGGCTCCGTAGGACTTCGTCAGCCCGCACACCGAGAGGTAGCTGGGTTCCGCGGCGACTTGCGAGAGGCCGCGGACGGATTGTTGCCAATCGGCCATTGCGTGCACGTGCGTCCTAATCCGGTGCGAACCGCGCGAACTTCCAGAGCACAGCCACCGGCGCGAGTCCCAGCACCAGCAGCAGCAGAGAAAACACCGCAAGCTCAGGATAGAAGCCGCTGGACCACACGTCCATCAGCCCCACGGAAAGAACGACGGTCGACGGGTTGTACAGCAGGATCACGAGCGAGATCTCGCGCAGGATCACCACGTACATCAGCAGCCAGCTGCCGATCAGTGCGGGGCGCATCAGGGGAATGTCCACGCGACGAATGGTTCCGGTCCACGCTTGCCCCGCGATGCGCGACGCGTCTTCCAGGTCGGTGTGGATGCCGTGCAGCGCGCTGCCGACGAACTGCATCGCCACCGGAATGTGCGCTGTCACGTAGGCCAGCAGCAGAATCCACAGCGTACCGTAGATGCCGCCAGGTACCAGGATCCACAGGCTCAAGATGCCGATGCCGAGCGCGATGCCGGGAATGCCGAGCGGAAGTACCATGGCGTATTCGACGGCACCTGCGAAGCGACCGCGCATGCGGATCACGTACCAGGCGAGCGCGATCGCTAACGCCACACAGCACGTCGCCCCGGCCAGCGCGAGGAAGAGGCTGTGTTGCGCCGAGGGCCACACCTGCGGATATTCGAACAGCACGTACTGGAAGTTACGCAGCGTAAGGTTCTCCGGCTTCAGGGCGTACGGCTACCAGTAGCGCATGAACGCCATCGAACCCACCGCCAACAGCGGAATCACGGAAGAACTCAGTGCGAACAGGATCGCGGCCACGCCGAGTGGATAACGCAGCCTGCCCAGCGGGAACAGCATCGGGCTGGCGCCCTTGCCGCCCACGATTGTGTAGCGGCCGCCGAGCGAAAGGGCACGCCGCTGGAAATAGATACACAGCAGCCCGACGATCACCAGCAACAGCGATTGCGCCGCGGCAAGTCCCGGCCGTCCCGGCAACGAACCTTGGTTCTGCCAGATCAGGCTGGGCAGCATGTAGATGCGTGCCTTCAGGCCCACCGTGGCAGGGATGATGAAGTCACCCGCCGCCATGATGATCACCAGCAGCAGCGCGGCCAGAAGCGCGGGCCGCTGCAGCGGGAGGATCACGGTGTAGAGCAGCCTCAGGTGGCCGGCGCCGGCCACGCGAGCCGCTTCCTCCATCGAAGCGTCGCCGTTCCTGAACCCGGCGGCGGTGAGCAGATAGACGTACGGGGTCAGAAACAGCCCAGTCATCCAGATCAGGCCCGTCATCGTGTTGATGTTGACCCAGCTCGTGCGCGTCCCGATCAGCGACGAGGCGAGGAGGTTGATGAAGCCGGCGTTCGGATCGGCCAGCGCGACCCAGCCCACTACCAGGATGAAAGGCGGCACCAGCATTGGCAGCAGCGACAGGAAGCCGATGGAGCGGCCGCCCGGCATGTCTGTGCGTGTCGACAGGAAGGCCAGGCCGACCCCGAGCGTCATCGCCAGCGCGCTCGACCCTGCCGTGTAGATGGCGGTATTGACCAGGGCCTCGTGGCTGCGGTTGGACTCGAAGACCGCGGTGAGCCACTCAAGCGTGAGCGCGCTGCCGATCTCGTTCTTCGAGACAGCGCGCAATGCCACCACCACAACCGGGTAGGACGCCATCAGCACTGCGAGCACCGCGATGATCGACAGGATGACATGATCCCAGGCGATTGATCGCGCGGAAATCTGTAGGCCGGGCGCCGAAGCGGCCTTTTCCGGTGTCACTTGACGTGTTTGTCCCACTCTGCCAGCAGCCTCGGGGTGTCGGCGATGATCTTCGTGTAGTCAGGCTGGGTCAATACGTGCGTCTTGCTGAATTCGGCCAGCGTGCCCGCCTTGGGGGCGCTCGCCTGCGGATGCGTGGGAATAGTGGCACCGGCCACGTTGATGATGCTCTGGCCCTCGGCGGAGCAGGCGAAGTCGACGAACAGCCGCGCGGCGTTCGGATGCGGCGCTTTTCCGAACACCGCCACGTTGCCACCGAACAGCACGGTGTTCTTTGGGATGACGCCTGTCATGGGCGCACCCGTGTCCGCCATCTGGATGACGCCAAACGAGTTGGTGATGCCCATGTCGATCTCGCCCGAGACGATGGCCTGGGACATGGCGTTTGTGCTGGCGTAGAGCTTGGGCTTGTTGGCGCCGAACTGCTGCAGGAAGGAGGGACCGTAGAGTTTCTCGACCAGCACCTGCCAGGCCAGCGTGGTGGCGGTGACATGCGGGTCGAGCGAGCCGAAGCGCCCCATCCACTTAGGGTCGAGGAGGTCCTTCCAATCGGCGGGCGCGCCGTCCTTGACCGCACCAGAGTTCCACCCGAGCTGCGCCATGTACATGCGGATCAGAGTCGATTGCGGCGCCTTGTACACGGCGTCGATCGCTGCGCGCTCGGGCGAATCGTAGGCGGCGAGGTACGGAACCAGCAGGCTCAGCGCCGGCTCCTCGATGATCAGCGCGTCGGCCTGCGTGCGGCCGGCGGCTTCTTCCGCCTGCACCCGTGTCGCGACATCGGCGGAGCCGGCGCGATAGACCGAGACGTTGACGCCGTAGGTCTTCTTGAACGCTTCTGCGATGGCGTTCGAAGGGCCTGTGGAAGCGGAGGTGTACAAGCTGACCGTACCCTCCTTCTTCGCCGCCTCGATGACTTTCGGGTCGCTCGCCGCCATGGCGCGCAACGACGGTATCAACGCCCCTAGTCCGAGCGCAGCACTCATTTTCAGCACGGCCCGGCGCGTCGTGGTTGTCATGACAGATTCCTTGCGTTCGTGGTCGGTTCAGCTCGCCTTGGCCTGCTCCAGCCTCCGGGAGACGATGACGCCCACGTCGGTGACGAGGCGCGCAACTTCGATGCCCACCGACGCAAACGCCTTCATCTTGTTCTGCGGTCGGCTGCGCTCGTCTTCGCCGACGACCGCGCCGGCATGGCCCATGCGCGCACCCTGCGGGCTGCCCTGGCCGGCAATGTAGGCGACGACGGGCGTGCGCATCGTGGCGGCATACTCGGCGGCGGCGTATTCCAGCCCGCCGCCGGGTTCGCCGATGAGGACGATCAGGTCGGTGTCGGGATCGTCTTCAAACAGCCGGAGCACGTCGACATAGTGCGTGCCGATGACGCGGTCGCCGCCCAGGCACACCACGCTCGATTCGCCGTGACCGTGGCGATGCAGCTCGTCGATGACTTCGTACGTGAGCGTTCCGCTCTTCGAAACGATGCCGATGCGGCCGGGTCGCATGTTGTTGTCGTTCAGGTCGGACAGGTTCGCGCGGCCCGGGCTCGCAGCGCCGGCGGAATTCGGCCCGAGCATGCGCGTGCCCCTCGCGTTGGCGTACGAACACATCCTGATGGCGTCATGCACCGGGATGTTCTCGATGTAGAGGCAGACGAGCGGGATGCCGGCATCCACCACCTCGAAGATTCCGTCGACCACATACTGCGGCGCGATGCAGCTGAGGACGGCGTTCGCTCCCGTGGCAGTAACTGCTTCGCGCATGGAGTCGAACACGGGTAAGCCGGCAACGCCGGAGCCGCCTTTGCCGGGGGTGACTCCGCCCACGAGCGGGGTGCCATGGGCAACCATCTTCTCCGCGAACAGCCGCCCGGTCGTGCCGGTGATCCCCTGGATGAGGATGCGCGAATCGGAACCGACCAGGATCGTCATCGTGCCATTCGCGCCTTGCGCGACATCGCATCTACGACGGCGAGCACGCGCGCGGTCGCCTCGCTGAGCGATGGCGTGTAGAAGCAGCCGCCCTCCTCCATCATCTTCTGTGAAGTCTCCTGCTGCACCCCCCGCATCCGCACTACCACGCTATCACGCGACGGTGCACCGGGCGAATCGAGCGATTGCAGTAGCGCCAGTGCCAGCGCGTGCGTGGACCGCAGCTGATAGAAGGCATTGATGAAGACCACGTCCGCCTCCAACAGGAACAGCGTGCGGATGACCTCGGCGGTGTGATCTACGCCTCGCGCGAGCGCTCCGTGCAGCTCGATCGCGCCGGCGACGCCCACACCGGACAACGCGATCTGATCGTAGGTGGCCATCGTCAATCCCGCCCCGTTGCCTAGCAGCGCCACGCTGGGGCGCTTCGGCGGCGGACCGCTCGTGCGGCTGTCCACGCCGATCACACCAAGTTCGCGGCAGCGTTGCATGAACCTGCTGTCGGCGGTCCATGCCGCCGGACCCGGCCGGTTGGGATGCCGGAACATCGCGTCGTCGTCGAGCACGACCTTGGCATCGGCGGCTACAAGCTGGCCTTCCGCCGTGCAGACCAGCGGATTGATCTCCACCAGCTCCGCGTCTTCCTGGACCAGTGTCGCCACCGTTTTGCGCACGATGTCGCCGAATTGCCCGCCGAGCGCGTCCTGCAGGCCGAGCGCGCGCCGCAGGTGTTGCACCTGGAATTCCATCAGGCCGGCAAGTGGGTCGAGATCGATGGTGGCAATCCGCGATTTCGGTACCTGCTCAATGTCCATCCCGCCGGAGGCGCTCGCCATCACGCTCACTTGGCCCTGGTCTCGGTTGACGATCGCGGCCAAATAGTATTCGTGCTCGATGCGCAACCTGGGCTCGATGTAGACGGCATGCACCGGCTCGTCGCCGAGGCGGCTCCCCTGCAGGGCGCGGGCGCGCTGTTCGAGTTCGCTGCATGTATCCGCGACCTGGATACCGCCGCGCTTGCCACGGCCGCCCGCCAGCACCTGCGCCTTGATCATCCAGCCGTTGCTGGAGTCCGGTACTTGCGGCCACAGCGCACCCGCAGGAACAGGCACGCCGTGCCTTACCAATAGCGCCTTGCCTTCGTACTCCAGCAGCTTCATGTTTCGTCACCGCTAGCGGCTCTTGAAGGGTCCCGCCTTTCGCTTCTCGGCGAAAGCCTTCGCGCTTTCCTTAAAGTCTTCCGTCAGGTGCAGCTTGAGCGGCGTCGTCTGCAGGTAGGCTTCGCGCTCGGCCTGGTCCATGTACCAGCGGCGCGTGCGCACCGTGGCCCGCACGCTCAATTGCGGGTTCGCGGCGATGTCGCGCGCCAGCGCGTAGGCCTGCTGCAAATGCTCGCCCTTAGCCGCAACGCGGTCCACGACGCCCGCAGCCAGCGCTTCTTCGGCAGTGAAAAATCGGCCTGTAATCGTCACCTCGGTCGCAAAGGAGCCCGCCCCGCGGAAATTGAGTAACGCCCAGTAGCGCGATGACGCCAGTCCGCGCGACGTCTCCGTCACCTGAAAGCGCGTGGCCTCCTCCGCCACGATCAGTTCGCTTTCGAGCACGATGCCGAGGCCCAGGCCCACCGCGAAGCCATGCGGCGCAGCGATGACGGGTTTCCAGTTCACCGCCTTCACGAACAGCTCGGACGCATTCGCACCCCAGCCTTGTGGGCCGCCGTGCTTCTTGAGTTCGTCTTCGTTGCGAAGCTGGCGCTGGTGCACGTCGGCGCCGCTGGAGAAAGCACGGCCCTCGCCGCGGAGCACCGCCACGTCCGCCTCCGGATCGATGTCAAACTGGCGCAGCACGCGCGCAAGCTGCATCACCATGTCGTCGTTGAAGGCGTTGAGCTTCTCGGGACGGTTGAACGTGATCGTCGCGATCCGGTCGCGGCATTCGTACCGGATGAATTCGCCGCCGGCGGTTTTACTCATAGGGACGCACCGGATCGTACTGCAGGTCGATCCAATCCGCTGTGAAGTCGGGCTCCCGCCGCTCCTTGAAGGCGCGCGGCCCTTCGCGGGCATCCTTGTGGAACATGAGCTCCACGTTGGCAAGGATCTGCGCCTCGAAACCCTTCACCGGGTCGAGGCCGAGGCCCTGGTTGCGCGCGTTCTTGATCGCACCGTAAGCCTGTGTTGGTCCCTTCGCCAGCCTGTGCGCGAGTTCGTAGGCGCGCTCCTCGAGTTTCTCCTTCGGTACCACCTCTGTCACCAGTCCGAGCCGCTGCGCTTCTTCCATCGCGATGAAGCGGCCCAGCAGCAGCATCTCCGTGGCACGGCCAAGGCCGACATAGCGCGGCAGCAGGTAGGTCGAACCGCCCCCGAGGCCCCGGTTCACGTATACCGCGCCATAGCGGCAGTCCGGGTCGGAGAAGCGGAAGTCGCACGCGAGTGCCACGTCCAACCCCGCACCCACAGCGTGACCCTGGACGATGCCGACCACTGGCTTGCGCAGGGTCAGCAGGTCGATGACGATGCGCGGGAAGCCGGTTTTCAAGCGGGTTTGCAGGTCGGGCGGGCCGTACTTGAAGCGGTCTTCCGGGGCGAGGTCATCGCCCGCGCAGAACGCGCGTCCTTCGCCGCGCACGACGAGAACCCGCGCCGCGTTGTTGCGGCGGACCTCTTCGATGAGGTCCACGAATCGCAGGATCATCTCAGGATACAACGCATTCAGCTTCTGCGGACGATCGAGTGTGATCGTGGCGATCGCACCCTCGACGTCGAGACGGACTCTTTCGGAAGACGTGTTTTCGGACACCGCGGACTCCTTGACTTGGCGCTAATATGATCGGTGCGGGAGCCACGGCTACTACACCATGAATATCCCGCGAACAATTAGTCTCGTTTCGGGGACGCCGTGCCCGCGTTCCCGCCACCCCATTTTGCCGACGCAATCGCAGCTCTGATCGAGCAGTAGCAAGCAGAGCGACCGTGGCAAATGACCGGTTTGGTGCAGATTTCTCCGACGTCGGCGACGCTTGGATGCGGCTGGGCTGCTCGACGTCCGAGAAGCGCCCAGGCACGAAGTCGCGGGTGGTGATGGGGGTCCGGTGCCAACAGGCACGCTATGGAGAATTGAGGCTGGTTCTAGAGTTGGTGGCTACGCAAGTCCAGCCATGGAGGGCTCTGGCGCGGGCCACACCGCCGCGGATGGTAGTGGAGAGGGGGGAAAAGGTAGCGGAGCGCTCGGGTTTGCTGGTTCGGCGGTGGGACATAGCATGGCGCCGGCCGAGGGTGATCGTTGCCGGCGGCGGGCCAGCGGCTCAAATCTTGGCAAATGCTAGTGCTCGTGCGGTGCTCGGTCATGAGGTGTCAATGCTGATCGGGGCTGGCGTGACCCAATGTCGTGGCGCCTGGCCGCGCGCGAACACTTCGATGACGCGCATGCGGCCGCCGCAGCATTGGCAAGCACGCGGATGAGGGGGTGCTGGGTCATCCTCATCGGCGGGCTTGGGTTCGCATGAGGGAGCATGCAAGGCCAGCAGCTCTCTCGCCTTGGCCACGTTCTCAATGCGATTGCCGGCGCGCCTCCTCGGGGCTCAGGATCAGCGCCCACCACAGCCGCCTGTCGCGTAGCGACTTATTGCAGGGGTCAAACTTCGCGCGGTCGCCAGCCGGACCGCACTCCAGGATACCCTCAGGTAGCGGACGACTTCACGAGACATTTACCGGACGGCGAACGATGGTCAGTTGTTCCACTGACCACCGACCATGTTCAACGCGTCTCCATCATTCTGTGACGAGGAGCGATTGCATGACGCGAAGACATGAGCGTGCATCGATGTTCTCGTCCCACGTCTGCTGAAGCGTCATGCCCTGGAAGGCGGCTATCAAGACGCGAGCGGTTGGCTCAGGATCCAACGCGCGCGCCAGTTGTCCGCGCCTCTGCGCCCTCCGCAAGAGATCTGCCAGCATCACAAGCGGCCTTTCCAAACCATCTCGAACGACCTTCAATAGGGTCGCATCGTGATGGCTTTCGGCCCAGAGTTGTACAGCAAGCCTTCGCCAGGCCCGATCTTCGCGACGAGCTGGGGAAGGGAAGAAGGCATTGGCGAGAACGACCAATGCCTCTTCGAGGCTGTCTGCCTTAGAGGCAAGTTCGAGGCTGTGAAGGTCACGGCGATGGCGCGCCTCTACAACCGCGTAGACGATGTCCTCCTTGCTGGCAAAGTGGCAGTAGATCGAGCCGGGACTAAGACCGCTGGCGTGCACCACGTCCTGCAACGTGGCTTTGTGAAAACCGCTTTCCGCAAAGCAACCGAGCGCGGCATCGATGATCTGTTGGCGCCTGGCTGCGGCGCGTGCTGGACTAAGCCTCGGCATGATTCGGCACGGCGGCCAGGGCTGCACGATAAAAGGCATAGCCACGCCAGCGAGATTGGGCAGACCGCCAATACCGGGAGCGATAGTCGTTGGCGCCAAGATCTTCGACAAGCTCAAGGCCGAGCGATTGCAGCCGTCCGCTTAGGTGAGCCGGGTCGATCCCGTACGTCCAAGCCTCACCAGCCTTCGCGACAGAACGGAGAATGCGGTCAGCACCGTCGAATGTTTCAGGGTCTGAGAGAACGTCTGAATGTACATAGGTAAACGCCAGAGTGCTGCCCGCGGCGAGGTTGCTCACCCAGAGTAGAACCGCATCAATTGCATCCGCCGTCAGATAGTTGGTGACGCCCTCCCAAATTACGGCTGTGCGCGCGCGCATGTCCATGCCGCTTTTTGCCAATGTCTCCGCGAGTGGTTCGCGATCCAAATCGATGGCCACTTGCACAGTCCTGGCTGGATCGAGACCCGCAGCTATCAGCCCGCGTCGCTTTGCTTGGGATGTCGTGGGATGATCGACCTCGAAAACCGGAACTCCTGCGAGGGCCGGAAGGCGCCACGCCCTGCTGTCAAAGCCCGCTCCGAGAATTACGACTTGATGGGCACCGTCTAGGACGGCAGCCGTTGCCCAGTCGTCGATGAGACGCGTGCGCGCGACGCCGGACGTGCGAGCACCCGGCCAGCGATGATCCACGAACGCGGCGATTATCGAACCCAGCAGCGGTGACCGCGCCAGTGCCACCACTTTTCGGACGATTGGGGGAAGGACGGTGGCTGCAAAGGTGTCACTGAGGAGGCGAATAGAAGGAGGGCGCCGAGTTTCGAGCGCCCTGAAGAACGCCATCACCTGAGCTGTTCGGCTGGAGCGATCGGCTTGCATTGGAGGGCTCATAAAAAACAGAATAACAGTTCTTTTTGACATCGTCCGACCGGTCTGTCAATGGATGCCCCCAGGGCAGCTTTGGGTCTTGGTTGTGCGAAAATGATTTTGGCCCGCTCAAGAGCCGCTGAGATGGCTGCTGGATAGCCCAGGAGCGCTGTACAGAGCAATTTTTTC
>Ga0134122_10001001_pt1 | contig 20139 bp, 16 predicted proteins | sample KB302_FD_96461 | JGI IMG/M metagenome (GOLD analysis project Ga0134122, IMG submission 96461) | Terrestrial soil microbial communities without Nitrogen fertilizer from Kellogg Biological Station, Michigan, USA - KB3-0-2 | ecosystem: Environmental > Terrestrial > Soil > Unclassified ... | reverse complement strand
TCTCGGTGGTGGCCGGATCATTAAAAAAAAAACGCTCGCCGTTCCAGTAGAGGTTCAGGCTATCGACGAAGGCATTGACCGCTGCCACATCGGTGAGGTAGAGGCAGGCAGGCACCGTTGACAGCGCGGTTAGCTGATGCTCCTGATCGAGATAGGAGTTGAGAAGGGCGAGTGAGGCGACCGGGTCCGCCGCGGCCGCCGGATCGGGTTGGGTGGCGGTCAGCAGAACCGCCTTGGTTTGGGCAACCAGGCGATTGTGTTCGGAATGAAAGATGGTGTGGACGGCGGTGAGCCCGATGTTCTCGTTGGCACGACCGTCGCCGGCGATGTAGTGGGCGTCGAGCAGCTCGTTGTCGTACACGCCAGGAGTTGGTGGCGCGTTATGGTCATTGACGACGGTGTCGGCATCCGGTGTGAGCAAATGGCCGTCGATGGGGTCGAAGGGATTGGCCGACGCAGCCATGTCGATCAGGAACTGGTGGCCAGTGCGCAGGGCGTGCGCGAGATCGATCGGCGCCGCCGGATTGCCTTCCACAAGCGCGGTACCATCGTCGGCCGTACCGAAAATGCCGTCGGTGCCCGCCGTCTGCATCACAACTTGCGGAAAACCGTGGGCGCCTTTGATGAAGTTGCCGTAGGCGTCGGTCGCCAGCAGCGGGACGTTACCGACGTCAGCATCGGTCAGATTGATGCCGAGGAGGTCGCGTGCCTGGGCCTTGACGGTCGCCCAGGTGGCCATGCCGCCGAGGTCGGTGTCATCGCCGCCGCCGAATTTGCCGTCGGCACCCAAGTCGCGATTGGTGATCAGCCTACCGGTCGCATGCGGGGCGCCGTCGGTGCCCGTCGCGTACTCGCGCAAAAATACTTGGTGCGAAGGGCTCGAGGTATAGGTCTGGTTCTGATCGACAAACGGGGTGGTGGTGTTTTGCTGCTCGTGGATGTCGTCGGCGGTGCCAAGAATGCCGTCGGGGCCGGGCAGCATGGTGGCCCGCGTCTCGATCATGAAATTGGGACCGTCATCGGCCGTGTTCGGAATTCCATCAGGCCCGGGGTTGAACAGCGGATCATCGGGCTGCAGCGGAATGAAGATGAAGCCGTTGCCACCCTTGGTGACGAGGTCGAGGCCGTGGTCGAAAAACTGCCCGAAGAAGGTGAACCAGGAATTGAACGGCGCCGACAACCCGAGATCCGGCGAGGAGTTCTGGAAGAAAAAGACCTGGGTGTCGTCGGCCGTGCCGAAGGTTTGGTCCAGCCCCGGGCTGGTGACGATCTGAACGCCTTCTTTCAGCACGTCGTCTGCAGTGTGGAGAATGCCGTCCGCGCCCGGATCGTAGGCGGTCGCGTAAGCCGCCGGATTGTTGACGGTTTGGTCGACGATCAGGTTGCTAATGGTGCGCGGATCCGCATCGAACACGAAGCCGCTGGTTTGCGCGTATGAAGTTGGTTGGCCCACGGCCTGACCGCCAGGGCCATCGGGGTCGAAGGTAACCGGGTCCGCCGTCTGGAAGCTCGGATCGCCGAGCCGCGGGAAGGTGTTGTCGGCAGCACCAAACTCGCTCTGACTGGGCACCAGGTTATTTTGCGAGCCGTCGACGGTGCGCAGCCCGAAGGGCAAGGTGACGTTCGCCAGCAGGTCGATCAGGGGGGTTCCGGCGGCGTTTGCCTCGGCAATCTCGATTTGATCGAGAATGAATTGGAGATCAGAACTATTAAATGTGACTGCCATGACGTCCTCCGGCGGGGCAGCGTGATCGCTGCCGGAATAGGCTTGCAGGCTAAATGCCCGATCTTTTCCGATCTTAGGGAGGCTGGGGGCATTCGCTCATGGGCGAGGGACCTGGAACTTGGTCGCCGCGCCTAATCATGGCAGGGACGACGGGTTAGGCGCATGGTCGCCCCCTGATCAGACCTTTGGCAGCGCCCGGCGATCTATGCCAAAGGGCGCGTAACGGCTAAACTGTCGGCATGATTCTCGCGTTGTTATGCCAAGGGGTTGCGGTCCCGACCGCGCGTGCTGTTCTGCGCTGGAGGGAGCTACGTTTGCCGCACAGGTTTGCTGTCGGCGCTTGTCTGCTCGTGCTCGCCGGCATGACCTATATTGGCTTCTACGTCACCGAGCACATCAGGGAACATGCGATCCAACGCGCGGCCGGCGGTGTGGCGCTGTACATGGACAGCGCCGTGGAACGGCACGTGCAGGAGCTGGCGGCAAAATCGACGCTGTCGGAGGAGAACCTGCACGCCCTGGAGCGGCTCTTGTCGCCAGCCTCCATGCACCGGCCGGTGGTCGCCTTCCGCATTTGGAAGGACGACACCATCATCTTTGGCAACGAGCACCAGCTCATCGGTCGGACATTTCCGATTACACCCACGCGCAAGCTGGCCACCGAAGGGCACCTGGGCGTCGAGCTGGACCACCCCGATCGTGACGACGATGAGCAGATCTGGGCCCTCAACCTCCCCATCCTCGAGGTCTATGCGCCCGTGCGCCAAAGGGAAACCGGGCATATCATTGCCGTGGTCGAGACCTACGAAGTGGCGGTCGGGCTCAATCGCGAGATTTGGACCGAGCAGCTCGCTGCCTGGTTGATTGTGCTTGCCATCGCGGGCATCGACATATTGCTCATGTTCAGCTTGGCCCGCAGCGGCAAGCGGGAGCGCGACTCCTTCATCGATCGCATTGCCGAGCTGTCGCGCCAGCGCGCGGAAAGCGATGAGCACCGACAACGGGTCAGCCATGCCAGCCTGCAGGTGAGCGCCATGAGCGAACGCTCCCTGCGCAACGTCGGCGATGAATTACGCGACGAGACCGCGCAGCATATTTCCCTGGCGCTGTTGAAGTTCGAGTCGTTGCAGGATCTTGTCGCGCGCGCAAAAAGCCATACGCCAGAGGGTGCAGAGAGCTATGATGCTGATTTGGAAACGATCCGCACAGCCCTCAACGAGTCGCTGCGCCATATCCGGGGCGTAGCCGGCAATTTGCTACCGTCGGACTTCGAGGACCTTGCCGTGGTCGAAGCCTTGGCCCGGGCGGCCCGCCAGCATCAACGCCGCACCGGCGTCGCGGTGAGCATCGAAACCCGCGGGCTGCCGGAGCAATTGCCATTCCCCATCAAGGCGTGCCTTTATCGCTTCGCCCTGGAGAGCCTCGACGGCTTACCGCCAAATACCCGGGTGCAGTCCCGACGCCTCTATGCCGCCTACGATCAGCGCAAGATCGTGCTGGAAGTCACAGGGGGGCCTGCCTCGCCGGCGGATTCCCAGCACGCCACGACAGCAACAAAAAGCTTCGTCAGCCTGCGCGATCGCATCGAGGCCGCGGGCGGCAAGTTGAGACTAGCCTCGACACCCACGGGCGAGTTTTCGCTGGTGGCAGAACTTAACTTTTCGGAAATCGAGCAAGCCGATGGCTGACAAACTTCGCATTGCCGTCGTCGATAAGTATCCGATTTTTCGCACGGGCGTGGTGCAGGCGCTGCGCCGCGACAAAAACATTGTCGTTGTGGGAGAAGGCGGCTCCGCCGAGGAGGCCGTCCAGTGCGCCGGCACAAAAGATCCGCACATTCTATTGCTGGAATCGGCGGTGCCGGGCAGCCTGAAAGCCGTGCAGGCAATCTTGCAAGCGAACCGCAACGTCAAAGTCATCTTCCTGGCCTCGACGGAGGACCAAGAGCACGTCACCCGCGCGCTCCATGCCGGCGTGCATGGCTACATCATGAAAGGCGTGACCGGACGGGAACTGGTGAAGGCCATAAAGGCCGTGCACAGCGGGGAGCGCTATATTACGCCCGCCTTGGCCTGGCATTTGATCACCCAGCCCACTGCCGTCACGACGCGACGCGACGGCGAGGCAAGACCTCTGCTCAGTATCCGTGAGCAGCAGGTGCTCGATTGCACCAAGAAGGGGCTTACCAATCACGAGATTGCAAACATATTGGGTCTGGCCGTCGGCACGATCAAATACTACAAGACTCTCGCCTTCAAAAAAATCGGCGTGCGCAATCGGTTGGAAGCCATTGTGGTGACCAACAGCAGCACCGAAGAAAGCTGCTAGGGCTTCCGGCCGCCCTTTCGCAAACCGGGGCGCATTCGATCCGGTATCGCGGTCGCTAGCGATCGGATTTTGCACCCTCACGCCGCATCGGCGCTCAGTTCCGGGCCAGAGCCGCGCTGAGCAGGCAGGCCAGAACCGATGACGCGAACATCAAGCCGAACGCCCAATCGTAGGTGCCGTTGGCGTCAAAAAGTACTGCGCCGATCCAGGCACCAAAGCCCCCGCACATGTGATGGACCATGACGATTAGGCCGGTGATGCTGCCAAGCCTCCCCATGCCGAAGGCCTCGCGCGCAAAGACCACCAAGAGCGGCGCCGTCATCAGGAACGTCAAGCCGAACAAGAGGGCGAAGGCGGCAATGGCGAGGGGCGACTGGTCGACCACGATCAAGGCAAATGCCGCAATGCGCACCAAGAAACAGGCAACGGCCGGCGTGACCGGCCCCGCCTGGTCACTCCAGGCGCCGGCGGCAATCACGCCCGCGAAACCAACCAAACCCATCAATGCCAGCAGATGGCCGGCAACCAGGGCATCGACGCCGCGATCCTGGGCGAAGGCCACCACGTGGGTCGAGACAAAGAAGTCGTCGAACCCGCACAGGGCATAGACGCCGAGCAAGAGCCAGAACGGTCGCGTACGGGCGGCGGCTCGCAGGCTCAGGCCGTCCCACGCCAAGGTCCGGCCTTTGGCCGGGGTCGCGTCCGCCGCTTCCGCGCCGGCCGGCACGGCGCGGGCTACAATGGGCAGCAGCGCCAAATGCCCCAACGCGCCCCAGAAGAAAAGTGCGCGCCAGCCCGAATGCGCAAGGATCACGGCGAAAGCGCCGATGATCACCAGCTGCCCGGCGCTCATGCCCGCGCTCACGATGCCGTTGGCGAAGCCGGTCCTGTCGGGGAAGGCACGGCTTACCATCAGCGCCACCGGCGTTATCGAGGCGATACCGTTCCCCAACGCGAAGATCACGCCGAAATACGCGAAAATCTGCCATGGCTCCGACAACACGCACAGGAGCCCCATGCCCGTCGCGCTGATGAGGAGACCGGTGCCGAGCACTAGACGCAGGCTGACCGCGTCCGCGAGCCGACCGGCAAGGAACATGCTGGCGGAGGTGACCATGAAATAGGCGGCGACCGCCAGCCCAAGCGTGGTGCGGCCGACGCCGAGTTCCTCGGCAATGGGTTTTAGGGTGAGACCGATGGCAAAGCGCGCGCCACCGCCGACGAATAAAACCAGGAACCCGGCGGCCAGAATGACGAGGCGGTTCATGCCCGGCTATCGCCCAGTGCCAAGCTCGCCAGCCAGTGAAAAAACTCTTCGCCACTCCAGTCCTGGCTCGCCACGGGATCGCCCCCCTTTGCTGTCGAGACTAGCAGGGGAGCGCGGCCCCAAGGCAAGCCGTAACCTTCGAAATGAGAAGAGAGCGCCCGGGGGCGCGGCTGGCGTGCGCGACGTGTGGGCGCAAGAAAATGCCGCCACCCCCCTTGCGGGACGCCGCTCTTACGATTGGGCTCGACCAGGGGACGAGCCCAACGCGCGGAGCAATCTCCGCGGCCTTGCGGGCGGGGCGAGATCTCATCAGGGTTGCGGTGGCAATTGCCAATCCCTCGCCAGTGCAAAGCGGGGGCGGGACCTAGCGACCACCCTCGGTAGACGTGAGCGCGGGGTTGTTGGCAAGGAGCGCTTCCGACGGCACCAGCTGTCAAAGCCGGGACCGTGCGCAGTGGACCCAGAAAGCCGCACCGGCGCAGGAGAAGGGCGCAACGGCGAGTGCTCCGCCCGGCCCTGAGGCCAGTGCCAGCACGGCGGGCACGCTCAGCAGCGCCACGGCGAGCCAGATCAGTGGATTGTCCATGCGACAAGCCCTCTCCGTCCCGGAAGGGCGATTGAGGGCCAGAAGGCTTAAGGAACCGTGAAGAAGCCTCGAGAAGCGGCGCCATCCCGCTGACAGCGCACCGCACGACGCGAGCGCCACGGTTGAGCACTGAGGAGCGTTCGTCACGTACGCGAGCCTTGGCGAAGGGGAACGAATCATGATCAGAATCCCCACTCTGTCTCACCAGCCCCTGCCTTGAAAGGTCCGTCTTGGCCTACCTGCAATCGCTCAATACCGGTCAGCGCTGCGCCGTCGAACACGGCGTCAGCGGTCAAGGAACCAACATTGCCGGTCCGTTGCTGGTGATCGCGGGCGCCGGCTCGGGAAAAACCAACACGCTGGCGCACCGCGCCGCCCACCTCATCGTCAATGGCGTTGATCCCGGGCGGATCTTGCTGCTGACCTTCTCCCGGCGCGCGGCCGCCGAGATGGAACGGCGTGCCGAACGCATCATCAAGGCGGCCGTCGGCACCGACCGCGTCCGCATTGGCTGGGCAGGAACGTTTCATGCCGTGGCCGCGCGTTTGCTGCGCAGTCACGCCCACAGCATTGGGCTTGATCCCGCGTTTACCATTCATGATCGTGAGGACTCGGCCGACCTGATGAACCTAGTGCGACACGAGCGCGGGTTCTCGGAGCAGAACCGGCGCTTTCCCCTTAAGGCCACCTGTCTCGCCATCTATTCGCGGGCCGTCAATGCCAACGAGGCGTTGGCAACGGTGCTGCTGAAGTGGTTTCCCTGGTGCGCCGAATGGAAGGGGGAGCTCGGCGAACTGTTCGACGGCTACGTCGCAGCCAAGCAAAGCCAAGGCGTACTCGACTATGATGACTTGCTCCTCTATTGGGGCGAGCTCATGAAGGCACCCGAATTGGCGCATGGGGTGCGTGCGCTGTTCGATCACGTGCTGGTCGATGAATATCAAGACACCAATGCGCTGCAGGCAGCCATCCTCCTGGGTCTCAAGCCGGACGGCGCCGGTCTCACCGTCGTCGGCGACGATGCCCAGGCGATCTACGGCTTTCGCGCCGCCGATGTGCGCAATATTCTCGATTTTCCCGGTCACTTCAGCCCAGCAGCCCGGGTGGTGACGCTCGAGGAGAACTACCGCAGTACGGAGCCGATTCTGGCGGCGTCCAATGCGGTCATAGGCTTGGCCCGCGACCGTTTCAGCAAGAACTTGCGCTCGCACCGCCCTGGCGACGACAGGCCGTCGCTGGTCACGGTCAGCGACGACGTGGCCCAGGTGTCCTTTGTCGTAGAAAGCATTCTTTGCAATCGCGAGGACGGCACTCCCCTGAAAGAACAAGCGGTTCTGTTCCGCACCTCGCATCACTCAGCGATGCTCGAAATCGAGCTTGCGCGGCGCAATATTCCCTTCGTCAAGTTTGGAGGCCTCAAGTTCGTAGAGGCCGCGCACGTCAAGGACGTGCTGGCGGTCCTGCGCTGGGCGGAGAACCCCGCCGACAGGGTTACCGGCTTTCGCGTGGTGCAGGTCCTGGATGGCATTGGCCCCACCACCGCGGGCAAGATTTTCGAACATATACGGGAGCGGCCGTTCCTCGCGGCACTCGCCACCTTCGCGCCGCCGGCGAAGGCTGCCTCCGCCTGGCGTGACCTCGTCGCGCTAATGCGCCGCCTCGGCGAGGCGGGCGGGGATTGGCCCACACAATTCGATACGCTGCGGCAGTGGTATCAGCCGCATCTGGAGCAACGCTACGCCGATGCCATCGTGCGCACCGGCGACCTTGATCAACTGCAGCGCATCGCCGCCGGCTATCCCACACGTTCCCAATTTCTCACCGACCTAACGCTCGATCCGCCGAGCGCGACCTCGGATGAAGCCGGCAAGCCCCTGCTCGATGAGGACTACCTGATCCTTTCGACCATTCATTCGGCCAAGGGCCGAGAGTGGAAGGCGGTCTTCCTCCTCAACGTTGTCGACGGCTGCATCCCGTCCGATATGTCGACCGGCACTGCCGAGGAGATCGAAGAGGAGCGGCGCTTGCTATATGTGGCCATGACGCGGGCCAAAGATCAGCTGGCCCTGATCGTACCGCACCGATTTTACGTGCACGGCCAATCACGCTATGGCGACAAGCACCTTTATGCCTCGCGTACCCGTTTCATCCCGGCCAGCATCATCGACCAATTTGGGGTTCGGGCCTGGCCGCCGGCGCGCCGGGGTGCCGCTCCAGCGCAAGCGGGCCCAGCCCTGACCGTCGATCTTGCCGCCCGGCTGCGCGGAATGTGGCGCCGCGCCGGTTGAAGCGAGCGCCACGACGAGCTCCTGACGCCTGGCGCCGGCCACGCGCTCGCCCCCCTTCGACCGCAGGCGCGCGGTCGCCGGGATGCGCTCAGCGTTCATTCGGCGCGAGGTAGAAGCTGTTGACCCAGCCGGTGATCCCGCGATGCTGGATCGGGCACCACGCCGAAACACATAACCCAACGATTCGGATATCGGCCGCGTCGGGCACAATGCTGCCGATCACGCCATGCTCAGCCGATGGGCCGTTGCGCACATTAAGCACGTCGTCCTCATCCACCCCCGCAACCCGGAATGATGCTGCCCCTAATGGCGGCGGTGGAATAGCCGCGGCCAAGGCCGTAGGCCGTTTCACCGGCGCTGTCTTTGTTGTCGGCGCGGCTTTGGTATCGGCATCTGCTCTGCTCCCCTCGGGCGGCCGCGGCAACGCCGGTCGTTGCGGCGCCGGTGCCTCATCGGCGACGTCCGCCTCTCCACTTACCGGACCTCCACGCAGCGGGCCTTCACCTCCCGAGCCTTCACGTACCGGGCCCGCCGGGCTTGCAAGCGATGACGCCGTCGCCCGCGCAGCTGGCGAGGGCGGCAGGGAGATCTGGGGGTCGCTGGTTCTGGCTTCGAGCTGCCGACGGTTCTGCGGCACGGGGACGTTGCGCTCAGGGCGAGCGACGATACTTGCGGTTCCCGATTCCCCATCATCACGCCGCCAAAAAACCCGCGTGCCTTCCTGGCTCAGCCGCAGGCAATGGACGGCACCGTCAAACCAGCGCCGCCATTTCTGACACAGGCGATTTGCCGAGATCCACCAGGTACCGTTGTCCGTCGCTGAGCCTAGCAGATACGCGAGTGCCCCCGCCTCGGCGGACATGCGCCCATCTTCCCCATAGGAGATGGGCAGCGTCGACCCCATGGGGGTGTCGACCGCAAAGACGGCGCCGGCCACCGTCTGCTTGATTTCAGCGCCGGAGAGTGCGGAGGAGCCGGCATGAGCTGGCGTCGCCGCCAACATCACGATCAAGCCTAGAGTACGCCACAACATGCGTTCCCCCTCGCAGCGGACATGGGTGCCACTATGCCGTCTATTGATGGGAGGAGTATGGCAATCGGCCATTTTGCCAAGAGCCCCATTTTGCTAACAGACTGGAGCGCCTGGCCACTTTGGCCGCTGCTCGGGCCTTGCTTGCGCGGGCGCCCCAAAGGCCTGAGCCGAGAACAACGCCAGCAGGCTTTCACGGGGGGCTAAGGCGAACCCCTAACACGACGGGCGCCTGAGAGCCGCTGCCTGCTGGCCTTGCCTTGGCCTTGGGCCCTTGACATCACGGCCGCCGCGATCGATGGCGTGGTCGCCAGTGGCGTCGAAGCTTCGCGTGACCTCTCAGTGGGTGACTTTGCTGAGCCCCACTCGTAAGCGCTGTTCGGTGAGCGGCTTTTCGAGAAAGCCGAGGGGCTGAACGGCCTCTGCCCGCCGGCGGGTCTCACGATCGGTATTGGCCGTCACGAATATGCTGGCAATTCCGAAGCGGTCGCTGATCTCGTCGGCGGCATCGATACCATCGCGCGATCCCATCAGGCGAATATCCATGAGCACCAGGTCCGGACGCTCTCGCTCGGCGATGCTCACCGCCTGATCGGCTGAGACAGCAACCGCGACAACAACGTGGCCCAGCGCCTGCAGTAAGCCCCGCGTGTGGAGCGAGATATAAAACTCATCCTCGACGATTAAGACGCGCAGCGGCCTCATTCCGACATCCTGCGAATCGTCATGCTCGGATGCCGCCTTGCCACCTGGCGTGGGAACGGCGGCCAACCAGAGTGGAACCGGGTGCGCTTGGATTTGCAGTGCGATCATGTCGAGGCCGGGCTGGTGGTGGGAGGGTCAGTGAGCACAAAGGTTGCAGGGATGTCCAGACGCCAATGGATGCCATCGCGGTTGAAGTCGAGTTTTGCCGTGCCCTGTAGGGCCTGGGCCACGAGCTCGGTAATCACCAGCGAGCCAAATCCCTCGCGCTCTGGGGGACGTACGGGCGGCCCACCCCGTTCGATCCACTCAAGATAAACGCGGCCGTCGGGCTGAGGACCGCGCCATTTCACCAACACCCGTCCCTGGGGAGAGGTGAGCGCACCATGTTTGTAGGCATTGGTGACAAGCTCATGCAAGGCAAAGCCAATGTTTTGCACGGCATTGGCGCTGAGGAACAAAGCCGGACCGTCCAACTCCACGCGCGGACCGGCGCCGAACAGATCAAGATGCGCCCGCACTAGGTCGCTCAGCCATGCTCCCTGCCAGTTCTGGCGCAGCATAAGGTCCTGCGACTCGGCCAATCCCTGAATGCGCTGGCCGAATTGCTCCACGAACTGCTCGACCGTCGCGCTCTGGCGCGCGGTTTGCAATGCCATCCCCTTCACCACGGCAAGTTGGTTCTTCGAGCGGTGCGCGAGCTCGCGCATCAAGAACGCCGAATGCTCATGCCGGAGCTGGAGCTCCGAAGATGCCGCGCTCAGGGCTGCGGTGAGCGCATTGGCCTCAACGAGTGGGGATCTGAGTGGCTCGACGGCCTTGCCAAGGCCAACCGCCGCCGCGGCAATCGTGGCCGCGTCGAGGGGGCGTGCCATGAAGCCGCCGAACAGGTAGGCAAGCGCGGCGCCGAGCGCCAGCGCCGTGCCCAACATCGCCGCAGCGAAGAATTCCCCGCGCTTGCGTGATGCCTCGACGTAGGAGACAGGTACCGTGGCTGACACCAGCCAGCCGGCACTCGAGGACCGCACGGTCGCACGCAGGATGCTCGCTCCAGCCACGCTGGTGGCCCGAAACACGCCCTTAGCGGCCCGACTACTCTCCAGCAATTCCTTTGGCAGCGGTTTTCCGACGAATTCGGAATGCCGCTCGGAGCGCGCCAGAATAATGCCCTTGTTGTCGGTCACTCCCGTCACCCATTGCGGTTCGAGGCGTTGGCTGTGCAGCAAGCCCTCGAACAGGGTGGCATCGAGCGCCATGATCAGGACATAGCGGACGGCATTTCCCGCAAATACCGGCACTTCGACATTGATGACCGGCTGACGCAAAACCGAACCGATCAGCAAATCCGAGACCTGCCGTTGCTTGGTGTCGAACACGCGTTGGGCCGTCTGTGGATCCGCGGTCCGCGGCAAGGGACTACCAAACGGCACTCGGGTGTTGATGAGCTGCTGATGGGTATGGTCGACGAGCAATATGCCCGCCTTGTCACGCCTGAGCGCGTGGCTGGCTTGTTCGTGGAATGCCGCAAGATCGCCGCGCGCAAGGGCGGCGGACGTTGCAAGCGTCTCGAGCGTGATCGTGGCACGGTCAAGCTCGCGATCGAGGTCCCCGCTCAGATCCTGGGCGACCTGCAGCGCCCGACCTTCAATCTCTCGCTCCTCAAGGCTGGCCATGCGATTGAGGGCAAAGACGGCGATTGCGAGGAGCGGCAAAGTCAACGCCAGGGCGAACAGGCTAAGGAACGTTCGAATGCGCTGGGGCGGGACCCTGTTTATGATCAGTCGCGCTGGCATGGGGTGCTGTGCGGTCGGCGGGAATTGTAGCAGTAGGTTAGCGCGAAATTACCCCTGTCAAGGCAGGAGCAAAGCGTCCAAATCGTTCCGCACGGGCTTCGCGCTTGCAGGGGCGATCGAAACCATTGCTGGCGGGACTTTCTCAAAGCCCGACCAAGGGCTGCGAAGATTTGTCGCCGGCAGGCGACCTTAGATCGGTCATCTGCCATACGCTGCGCAGGGTCAAATTTATCGCCTGCACGGAACCGAGACACATTTTCGTCGCTATTCTCTACTGCGGTGCAGGCGGTGGGCCTCCAACAAGGAGGAAGGATGGTCATCTATCTGTTCAGAGACAAAAATAGCGACGACATCTTTGCATTTTCGACAGACGTGACCGGGCGCAGCATCCCGCCCGCGACAGCGACCACCGAATGGATGTTCATCGAGGCTCTCGACACCTTGAAGTTTCCGGAGCCCTGGGATATCGGCGACTTTCAGTACGTCCTCGACCACCTGCAGGCGACCGGCTTTTACCTTTTCCAAGGTGAGTTCATCGAGCCGGCCCCCCTGGGACAGTCGAAGCCGGCCGGACTTGTTCGTCACTGAGGGCGGGTTCAGTTTGTGCGGGCGCAAGGAACCGGCCTCAGTGTCGCCGGGTCCTGCGCGCGGCACGGCTTGCCGTCTATCTTTTGGCCTTTGTGGGCGTCAGCTTTCCATCGGTCATTTGGTAGACCTTATAGGCCGTGTACGAACTCGATGTCGCAGCGACAGCCGTGAGGCCAAGAAAAAGTAGCACCATCCACCGGGGCACAGGGTCCTCCTCCCAATATCGCCGTGGTTCTGGCTCGCGTGCGCGCGCACGCGTGTGACGGGCAGCGCAAAAACCATCCGGATCCTGACTACAGGTACGAACCTATAGGGCCTCGGCCAACGCGTATCAAACGCTTCCGTGTGTGCGGGGCGTGTTCGCCGCTCGCCTGGGCCGCGCCGTGACGAGTTGGGGGAGGCGGCGTGATCTTGCGCGCCACCGACCCCATGCAGACGCCACAAAGGTTTGCACCATGTTTGGGCAATTTCGCTGGCGCACTGGCGTCGTTGCCGCAAAGCGGGCCGGGTCCGCCATTGCCAGCGCAAAGGCGTCTGCTCCGTCACTTTGAAGTTGTGACGTCCAGCATGGTTTGCACGACTTCGAGTAGCATATTCTCGGTCTTGGGACTGAGAGCGAAATATTCCCTCCAAGCGGTCTGCTGCGCCAGGCGCAACCAGGCAAGATAGTCTTGCTGAGTGAAGCGGTGATACTTGGCGCCGGCGCGTGTGAATGTTTCGATGAACTTTTTCTCGGCGTCTTTCTGCGTCGCCGCAAAATAGTCCTCCGAAACCTCGGCGGCCGCTTCGAAGGCCTCTTGCTCCCTTTCCGTCAAACCGTCCCAAACGGACTTCGAAATCAAGAGCGGGGTCGCAAACATCCAAATGCCCGGGCTGCCGGCGGTGAAGAATTTTGCATGCTCATAGAGCTTGGCCGAAACGAACGTCTCATAGGACGTTAGAGCCCCATCGAGCTTGTCGGCCTGCATGGCGGCGTAAAGTTCGTTCGAGGTCAGGTCTACGGGGGTTGCACCCGCCCGGCTCAGCATTAGGTCGAACAGCGGATCACCCCCGCGCAACCTCAATCCTTTGACCGTCTCGGGTCCACCGATTTCACGATTGCGCGTAACGAAGCCCCCGGGCACCCACCACCAGGCGAGAATGTGGACACCGTTCGCGTTGGCGATGGCCTGCAGTTGGTCGGAGACCTTGGAGTTCTTAAGGGTGCGGGCCGCATCCACACTCGGAAATAGCCCTGGCAAAACGGCAAGGGAAAATTCAGGGATCTTTTTTACCGCATAGGGCAGAGGATAGACGCTCATCTCGATTTTTGCCGACTGCAGGGCATCGAATTGCTGCTCGGCCTTCAGTTTGAGTGCCAACTGCGGGTAAATCTGAAAAGACATTTCGGGCAGGCGCGATTGGACCTCGCGCACAAAAATGCGCGCGGCCCGATCGCGCGCGTCGATCTCCGCCGCCCATTGATGTGAGATCTTGAGCTCTTTGGCCAGGGCGCACTTCGGCGCCAGAACCGCAAGCAATGCCAGCAAGGTAATCGCAACACGCATGACGCACTCCCTCTGGCGCGGACCCCGCGCATACATGAAGGCGCAAAGTTCCAGCCCTTCATGTCATACTATGGGCAGTGTGGCGGTCTGTGGGCAGTGAGGGGTCGCCTATCGCGGCCGCGCAAGCCGACAGGCGCCTTGCGCTCGCCCTGTCATATGACAGTCACAGGTGACAGGCATTGGCCGAGCGCGGGCAAGGCGGCAGTCCCCGCGCGCTGCCGCCATTTGGTTCAAGCCGTTACTTTTTCACGCACTTGCCAGCTTTATCATCCCACTTCATATCCTTGGCCTTGGTACAGTCGGCCTTTGTCTTCGGCGCGTCCTTCATTTGCGCGAACACCGGAGTTGCAAAGGCGACGGCAAAGGCCAGCGCCACAGCAGACAGCAACATTTTCATGGGGTTTGCTCCTTCATGAGCCCCGGCGGGCTTGGCGTTGTTAGCACTTTGCTGGCGGAAAAATATGGCGAGGCCGGAATCGTACGTAAGCGTCCCTCAGCAGCATTGAGGGTGGCAAGGGCAACGGCAGCGTTCAAACGCTGCATCGGACTGGTCTAGCTCGCGCTCGCTGGCCGATCTGCTGTTCACGCCAACAGGCGAACAGAAAGCCGCCGCGAAGCGTTCAGGCTTCGCACAGCCGAACCGCCAGGGAGCTTCGCAATGCCCGTAACCGGCCGATGCCATTGTGGATCCATCGCATTAGAAATTGAGGGAGAAATCCCCGCGCAACTTACGCGCTGCACCTGTTCGTTCTGCTCCAAGCGGGGCCACCTCTACGCCTATTACGCGCCGACACACGTGCGCTTGCTCACCAGCTCCGCCGCTGCCGCGACCTACCGCTGGAATACAAAGTGTATCGCCCATCTCTTCTGTCCGACCTGCGGCTGCGGCATCTTGAGTGACAGCCCCGCGTTTCAGCCGGACGGCAGCTGGGATGGCAAGACCAGGCGCCTGGGCATCAATGCGCGCCTGTTCGATGATTTCGACGCGGCAGCCGCACCGGTCACGGTCATCGACGGCAAAAATTTATGGTGAAGAGACACGCCGCGTCACTGTCGGACGCGGCGGCGAATGCCCATCCCCGGCTGCCGACAACAATTGGATCGTTTCCTGCCCTGGGGGCGCCCCCCAAATCTTGTGGCGCCTAGCCTTCGCGACGCCAGACACCCAGCAGGAACACCGTGCGCTTGCCGCGATTCGGTCCGGCTTGGGCGTGGATCTCCTCGAGCGTTTCACTCGATCGGCGCATCGTCTTATCCAGAACGTGCTTGGCGACAAAGCCAATGGCGATGAACGATCCAAAATAGATGACTGCCACCACGACGGCCCAAATAGCATCCGACGGCATCGGCGGTGGCAGCATCGGCTCCATAGGACGATCTAGCGCCCCGCGAGAATGTCGGAGGCCACCTGGTAGTGGGCCACCGTTTCATTGATCGAGGCCGCGCTCCTCGGATCATCGTGCGAGAGCTGCCGGCCCGTTTGGCTATCCAATACCCGCGCCCGGTGCTTTGGCGAAAGCTCGACCAGAATGCCATCCTCCATGTGCCCAACGGTCAAATAGTTGGCCATCAAGGCACGCTGATGATACTGGCCTTCCGTGAGTATGTCCTGCCCGAAAAAACGCGACGTGTAGCTAACGTTGAGAAGAGCGAGAATCGTTGGGCCGACATCAATTTGCGAGGCGACTACATCGATCGCTTGTGGGGAAAGTAGGCTCGGCGCGTAGATGATGAGGGGTATATGATAGTTCTCCGGCGGCAGATCGGTCCGCCCTCGGGCGTGCGATGTGTGATCGGCGATGAACACAAATAGGGTGTCGTTGAACCAGACTCGGTTCGACGCCTCCTGCATCAGCTTGCCAATTGCCCAATCGGCATACTTGACCGCCCCCTCCCGCCCGGAACCCGAAGGGATATCGATGCGGCCAGACGGATAGGTGAATGGCCGATGGTTCGATGTCGTCATGACGTGGGCAAAGACCTTTTGATCGGCAGCAACGCGCACGTCGATCTCGCGCACGAGCATCTTGAAGAGGTCCTCGTCGGCCACGCCCCATACGGTTTCGTGGGAAATTTCGCTCTTACTGAGCGAGCTGCGGTCGACAACCGTGTAGCCATTGCCGCCGAAGAAATCCTGCATATTGTCGAAGTAGCTATAGCCGCCATAGATAAATAGAGGCTGGTAGCCCTCCGCCTTGAGCACGCCGCCGAGCGTTTGAAAGCCTTTGTTGTTCTTGCGCGTCAGCACGGCGTGGCCCGGCGTCGGCGGAATGGAGAGCGACAGGGCTTCGAGACCACGCACCGTTCGGGTGCCGGTGGCGTACATGCGCGTGAACTTCAGACCCTCGCTCGCCAGCTTGTCCAAGTTGGGGGTAAGGCCCTGTCTGCCGCCGAATGATTGCAAGAAATCGGTGCCCAGGCTCTCCATGGTCACGAGGACGACATGCATGCGCCGGGCCGGACCGTTGCCGGCCACGGTGCGCTCCAACGGGTGAGCAGCCTCCGTGAAGACGCTCGCTGAGCGGGCTTCCTGGAACTCATCTCGCATTTCCAGCCGCGCCGCGCGTTCCGGCATGGTGATATAAAACGTGTGATAATCGAGATCGTTGTTGCGAAAGGCTCGGGCAAACTCGTAGTAGCCGTTGCCTGCCAGCTCGCGAGCCGACATCGACGCAAGCATCTCCCGCGGTGAATCGCCGACAGCCAAAAACGAGGCCATGGGCAACAGCAAGATCGTGCTCGTGAGCACCAGACGGTTGGGCAAACTTCCGCCCGCGCCGACCGCGACCGTCCAAACTTTGCGCCTAATCGACCAGAACACGCCAAAAGTGGCCAACAAGACGCCGACAAGCAGAGGGATCACGGGGAAGGACTGGCGAATGTTGCCGAGCGTTTCGCGCGTATAGATCAGGTAATCGACGGCAATGAAGTTGAAGCGCGCGGCAAACTCATTCCAAAAAAGGACCTCGGCCACGCAGGTAAACAGCAAGCCAAAAAGACAGAGCAAAAGCAGCGCCGTGGCGATGACCGCATGGGCTTTGCGGCCCCACGAGCGGTCCGGCAGCAACAAGGCCGTCAAGGCGAATGGAATGAGCACATAGCTGGCGGCAGCGGCATCGTAGAGCAATCCCACCACGACGATCGGACCCAGGCGCCACGGCAAGGCATCGAGTAGATCGCCCTCGAGGCCGATCAGCCCAAGGCGCGTGGCCGTATTGATCGCCACGAACAAGCCGACGACCCAGACAAGGATGTGGTAGCGCGGCACCCGCCCCAGGATGGATCCAAACATCGAAATTGTCCCCAATGCCTCTCTCAATCGTTCGCTCGATGGCTCTTTGCCCCTTGCTTGCAAGATTAGCAGAGATTTGGGGCGGTGCGCGCGAATAGAATTGCCGCCTCGAGGCGAAGGAGGTGACGATATCAAGCCAGCTTGAGCCGGTGGTCCAATGCAAGCCCTGGCTAGGGGCTCACGGGTCGACACAAATGGACCGCCAAAGCCCCTGCCAGCGTCAACAACGCCACCATCATCCAGGCCTCATAGACCGCTTCCACCGTCGCCTGCCACCGCACGGCCGCCTGCACGTAGGCGAGAAGGTGAAGTTCGACGGGTGTGCCCGGAACCTGTGCCAGAAATCTATCGAGGGGCATCCGATACGCTGAGCGTGGCGGCGTCGCCGCGCGCCAAGGCCGCACCCAAGGAGCCCAGGGATGGCGCCGGGCTGATGGTTTGCGCCGTCATTGGCCCAGCGCCCGAGGCCGGTCGCGGCGCAAAGCGGCATCTTCATCGCGGATGCGAATCCAGAGGATGACGGCGTTGAGTAGCGTGAACACTACTGCGAACGTCACAAGACCGAAGGCGAGCGGAAGGACAAGGATTTCAGCGGCCACGATACAATAGTTGGGATGGCGTAGAAAACGATACGGCCCGGAGGCGACCAATGGTGCACCGGGTACAACAATAATTCGTGTGGTCCACCTCTCGCCAAGGCTGGCCAGCACCCACAACCTTGCAGCTTGCAACAGCGCAAAAAGCAGCAAGAGCAGCAGGTTCACCGCCCTGGCGGGCGCCAAAATCCACAGACCCAGGAGCCAACCCGCATGCACAACGACCATTGGTAAATAGTGCCGGCGGCCGACCTCCACGGCGCCCTTAGCCACCAGAAGGCGCATATTGCGCCGCGCCAGCCCGAGCTCGGCCAGGCGCTGGAGCGAAACAAAGGCAAGGACGGCCACAGCGAGCGTATTTGGCCCGGTCAAGGCGTCTTGGAGGGAGGCGATCACGGGGTGCAGCAAGTCATGGGTCGCATTGGCGCACGCGCGGCCGCATCCGAGCTTCAAGCCTCCTGCGAAGCCAAGGGACGTCTCACGTCAACCTAGTCAAGCACGGGCTCCATTGCACGTCGTTGCTGATGCGCCACCGATCACACCATCGTGCTTGGATTTGCCACACTGCCACGGCACAAATTAGGCGGAAGCTGGAGCACACCTCAGGGTAGGCGGATGCAGCAACGACTGGTTGGCACGGCGGTACGGGGCGATCCGCGCTGTCGCTTGGATGTTGAGATCCTGTCGGTGGCCACGGCCAATCCAGCGCACAAGGTCGAGCAGGGCGAGGCCCTCGAGCGCGCCAAGGCCATTTTTCCGCACCTGGCAAGGCTCGAAGCTCTTTATGCCCACACCGGCATCGACACACGTTATTCCTGCGAACCCTATCAATGGTGTCAGCAGACGCACGGCTGGGAGGATCGCACGGCGACCTTTCAGCGGCACGCCTTGGCACTCTTGGAACAGGTCGCCGTGAAGGCCGTGCAAGATGCCGGCCTCGCGCTCGCCGATATCGACATGCTCATCGTCAACACGATCACCGGTCTGGCGATACCGAGCCTCGATGCGAGATTGATGAATCGGCTTGCCTTCCGCCGATCGATCGAGCGCTTGCCGATATTCGGGTTCGGCTGTGGTGGCGGGGTGGCGGGCCTCGCACGCGCCGCGCGCCTCGCCCAGGGCATGCCCGGCGCCAACGTCCTATTTTTGACCGTCGATCTGTGCAGCCTGTGCGCGCGACCCAATGATCCGAGCCTCGCCATGTTTGTCGCCGCCGCCCTCTTCGGCGATGGCGCTGCTGGGGTCGTGTTGCGCGCGGCGCCAACCCAAGACGAGGCCCGATTGGAGACACCTTCTCGTCCCCGCATCCGAGCGGTAGGCGAGCATTGTTGGCGCAATAGCGAATACATCATGGGTTGGGACATCAAACAGGATGGTTTTGGCGTCGTGCTAAGCCCGGAGCTGCCTGGCCTTTTGCGTCGCGAATTGCGCCCAGCGCTCGACGCGTTTCTCGAGCGTGCCGCTTTGCCGCTGAGCGAATTTAAGGGCTTCCTGTTCCATCCCGGTAGCGGCAAGCTCCTGGAGGCGGCCGAGGACATCTTGAACATCGAGCGCGCGCAGATCGCCCACTCGTGGGCCATCTTGCGCCATTACGGCAACATGTCTTCGGTTACGGCCCTGTTCGTGTTGCAGCGGGCCCTCGAGGTCGGCGCCCACGGTCGGCACCTGCTTGTGGCCTTCGGTCCGGGTTTCTCCGCCTACTTTGCCGTGGTCGACCTGTAACCCTGCAGGCGCGGTCACAGGCGATCCGCCGTGCCAATTGCCGCCCGTAAATTGCGGATGGTTGGGCCAGCATATGCCCTTTACCGGCGCAGGCCGCAACAACGCTACGCCGGTAATTCGTAGCCAATCGCAGCTTCAATAGCGCAGGTCTTGCACACCGCAGGGCGCGCCAGCATGCTCTGATAGTGCGCATCCAAATTCGGGAACTCGCTCGGGCTCGGCCGCAACGAATTGTAAAAGCGCCAGTACAAACGAAACAAGTGAATGTCGACAATCGAGTAGGCGCCCATCGCCCACGGTTGCTCGGCCCAGGGTTGCTCGCCGAGCCGCTTGTCGGCCAACGCGTAAGCGCCACGAGCACGGTCGAGGCCGCGCGCACGGGCCGGATGGAGGGTCGCCGCGATAAATGACATCCAGGAGATCGCTCGGGCCTCCGCCTCAATGTCATTGGCGCGCAGCAAGCCCGCCGCTGGAAAGCGCTTTGCGAGATAAAAGAGGATGGCGGCAACCTCGGTCAGCGGACGACCGTCAACCAGCAAGGTTGGTACCTTGCCTTCGGGGTTGAGCCGGAGATAGCCCGGGCTTCGATTTTCTTTTTTGGCGAAGGAGACCGGTTGGGCCTCGAAGGGGACGCCGATTTCGTGCAAGGCAATGTGGGGCGCCATCGAGCTGGA
>Ga0134122_10001000_pt1 | contig 20140 bp, 15 predicted proteins | sample KB302_FD_96461 | JGI IMG/M metagenome (GOLD analysis project Ga0134122, IMG submission 96461) | Terrestrial soil microbial communities without Nitrogen fertilizer from Kellogg Biological Station, Michigan, USA - KB3-0-2 | ecosystem: Environmental > Terrestrial > Soil > Unclassified ... | reverse complement strand
TCGACTTCCTCGACAACCGTCTCGACCAAGGCACGGGCACGCTGCGCGCCCGGGCGCTGATTGCCAACGAGGCGGGTCTGTTTTCGCCGGGCCTGTTCGCGCGCGTGCGCGTCACCGGCACGCCCGCCTATGCCGCGCTGCTGCTTCCCGACGAGGCGATCGGCACCGACCAAACCAACAAGTACGTCTACGTGGTGGCCGACAACGGCATGGTGAGCCGGCGCAACATTCAGTTGGGTCCGCTGGTCGACGGCCTGCGCGTGGTGCGCGAGGGCCTTGCCGACGGCGACTGGGTCATCACCAAGGGCTTGCACCGCGCCAGACCCGGCCAGAGTGTAGCACCCAATCGGGTTGCCCTCACCGTCTCATCCTCGCTGCCGGCCAATTCCATGCCGCCGACGAAGGTGCCGGAATGAAAGGCTGCTCGAGGGCCGGAGGGCGTGCGCGGTGAGAATCAGCCGCTTCTTTATCGACCGGCCGATCTTTGCGGCGGTGTTGTCGCTGGTCATCACCATCATCGGCGGCATTGCCTATTTCGGGCTCGGCATCAACCAGCTGCCGGACATCACGCCACCCACGATCACGGTCAGCGCCAGCTATCCCGGCGCCAGCGCGCAAACCGTCGCCGACACGGTTGCCGCTCCCATCGAACAGGAGGTCAACGGCGTCGAGGGCATGATCTACATGGCCTCGCAATCGACCGCCGACGGCAACTTGTCGCTGACCGTCACCTTCGACGTGGGCACCGACCCCGACAAGGCGCAGGTACTGGTGCAAAACCGTGTCAGCGCCGCCGAGCGGCGCCTGCCCGATGAGGTCCGCCGCAGCGGGCTCACCGTGCGCAAGCGCTCACCGGATCTATTGTTGGCGATCCACCTGATATCGCCCGACAACACCTACGATCAGGTCTACATCTCCAACTACGGGCTGCTCAACGTCCGCGACAAGCTGATGCGGCTTTACGGCGTGGGTGACGTCTCGCTCTTCGGCGTACGCGAGTACTCGATGCGCATCTGGCTCGACCCGGAACGCATCGCCCTGCGCGGCCTTACCGCCGAGCAGGTACTCGATGCCCTGCGCGCCCAGAACGTGCAGGTGGCAGGAGGCGCCCTCGGCGAGCCGCCCGTCGACTTCAATAATGCCTTCCAGGTCTCCCTGCAGATGAAGGGCCGCCTGCGCAATGCCGATGAATTCGAGGACATCATCGTCAAGATCGGCAGCGACGGCCGTCTGGTGCGCCTGAAGGACATCGGCCGGGTCGAGCTCGGCGCCCTCAGTTACTCGGCAAACGGCTATGCCGATCGCTACCCGGCCGTCGTCATCGTCGTCGATCAGCAACCGGGCAGCAACGCCGTGCGCGCCACGCAGGGCATCAAGGACACCATGGAGGAAATCGCCAAGAGCTTCCCCAAGGGTCTTGAATACCGCCTAACCTACAATCCGACCGAGTTCATCGAAGTTTCGGTGGCCAAGCTCTACGGCAGCATTGTCGAAGCCACCGTGCTGGTGGTCCTGGTCGTGCTGCTGTTCCTGAAGACCTGGCGCGCCACGGTCATCCCCGTCGTCGCCATACCCGTGTCGCTGATCGGCACCTGCGCCGTCATGCAGGGCTTCGGCTTCACGCTCAACATGCTGACCCTGTTCGGCCTGGTGCTGTCGGTGGGCATCGTGGTGGACGATGCCATCGTCGTGGTCGAGAACTTCGAGCGCCGGATGCGAGAGGGGCTCGCGCCGGTGGAGGCAGCGCGCGTCTCGATGGACGAGGTCGGCGCCGCGATCATCGCCATCGCCCTCGTGCTGTTTGCGGTTTTCGTTCCAACCACGTTCATCACCGGCATTACCGGCCAGTTCTACCGGCAATTCGCCGTCACCATCGCCTCGGCGACGGCGATCTCGCTGCTGATATCGCTCACCTTGAGCCCGGCCCTGTGCGCCCTGCTGCTGAAACCGCACGCTCAGGCCCATGGCAAGGCCGCCTACCTGCTGGCACCGGTGCACGCCGCGTTCCGCGCCTTCGACGCCGGCTTCGAGGCAATGGCACGCGGCTACGGCCGGCTGGTGCGCGCACTGGCGCGCGCCTGGATGCCCGTGCTCATCGTCTACGGCCTGCTGATTGCCTTCGGCGGTTGGTTTTTGCAGCACCAGCCGACCGGCTTTATCCCGACCCTGGATCGCGCCATCGTCATTATCTCGCTGCAGCTGCCGCCGGGCGCCGCGCTGGCGCGCACCGATGCCGTGGTGCGGCGCGCCACCGACCTCGTGCTGTCCGTGCCCGGCGTGAAGTTCTCCAATGCCTTCACCGGTCGCAACGCCGCCACCTTCACCGCGGCGACCAACGCTGCCCTCCTGTTCTTGGTGCTCGACGACTTCGAGGAACGCCACAAGAAGGGTCAGTCGATCGACCAGGTCACCCGCGAGGTGCGCACCAAGCTGGGCCAGATCGAGGAAGCGCAGTCGCTGGTGTTCATCCCGCCGCCGGTGCGCGGCATGGGTGCGTCCGCCGGGTTCTCCATGCGCCTGCAGGACACCATGGGTCTGCCGTCCAACGAATTCGCCCAAATTACCCAGGAATTCGTGGCCGCGGCCAACCGCACCCCGGGGATTGCCAACGCCTTCACCACCTTCCAATCGGCAACCCCGCAGGTGTTCGTCGACGTCGACCGCGACAAGGCGCAGATGCTCAAGGTGCCCATCAGCAACATCTTCGAAGCCATGCGCGTGTTCATGGGGTCGGCCTACGTCAACGACTTCAATATGTTCGGCCGCACCTACCGCGTCACGGCCCAGGCCGACGGCGACTTCCGCCTCGACCCCGAAAGCGTCGCCAAAATCCGGGTGCGCAACGCCGACGGCCAGATGGTGCCACTCGGCAGCCTCGTCACCTTCAAGGAGATCGCCGGACCGGAACGCGTGCCGCGCTACAATCTGTTCCCATCCGCGGAGGTGAACGGCTCCGCCCGGCCCGGCATCAGCTCGGGTCAAACGCTCGAGATCATGCGCAAGCTGGCTCAGGAGATGCTGCCGCAGGGCACCACCTTCGAGTGGACCGACCTGTCCTATCAGGAGGCCAAGGTCGGCCGCACCGGCTATTACATTTTCGTCCTGAGCGTGATCTTCGTGTTCCTGGCCCTGGCGGCCCAGTACGAAAGCTGGTCGCTGCCGCTTGCCATTATGCTGATCGTGCCGATGTGTCTGTTCTCGGCCGCCTTCGGCGTTTGGTTGCATGGGCGCGAGATCAACATTCTCACCCAGATCGGCTTCGTGGTGCTGATCGCGCTTGCGGCCAAGAACGCGATTTTGATCGTCGAATTCGCGCGCCAGATCGAGGAGCGGGGCGAGGATACGATCGCGGCCGCCGTCGAGGCGTGCCGCCTGCGGCTGCGGCCGATCATCATGACCTCGCTCGCCTTCACCCTCGGCGTGACGCCGCTGTATCTGGCCACCGGCGCCGGCGCGGAAATGCGCATTGCGCTGGGGACCGCGGTATTCTGGGGTATGATCGGGGTGACGCTGTTCGGCCTCATCTTCACCCCCGTGTTCTACGTGGTTGTTCGCAAGCTGACGGGCAGGACGCTGGCGGCCCGGGGCAAGCCCGAGCCCGTCATCCTGGCCCAGGCCGCCGAATAGCTATGCCGGTGAGGCCCAGCGGGCGGCACGCTTTTCGACGAACGAGGCCAGGCCTTCGCTGGCCTCCGCGGAGCGCCGCTTCAGGGCATGGGCGAGCGCCAAATCCTCCAGCGTCTCGGGGCCAACGCCGCCCCAGGCGCTCTTGAGGGCAAGGGCTTTGGTCTCGGCCAGCGCGGCAGGTCCGTTGCCGATCAGGTTGGCGATCATCGCCTCGCCCGCCGCCTCCAGGTCGGGACCGGGCACGAGTTGGTGCACGAGCCCAATTCTGAGCGCTTCGGCCGCCCCGAATCGCTCCCCGGTCAGGGCGTAGCGTCGCACCTGGCGCACCGATATCGCATCGCTGAGCTGCGGAATAATGATGGCCGCCGTCAGCCCCCAGCGCACCTCGGCGATCGAGAAGATGGCATCCTCGGCGGCAATCACAATATCGCAGGCAGCCACGAGGCCGGTGCCGCCGCCGAAGCAGCCCCCCTGGACGAGGGCCACGGTCGGGATGGGCAAGCGATTGAGGCGATCGACCGCGTCGGCCGTTGCCCGGCTGGCCTCGACATTGTCGGCCAGCGTGCCACCGGCGATCGCGCTCACCCATTTGAGGTCGGCACCGGCCTGAAAATGCCGGCCATTGCCGCGCAGGAGCAGGGCGCGCAACCCCGGTTCGCCGGCCAGGCTCGCCAAGGCCCCCAACAGCGCCCCGATCAGTTCGCCGTTATAGGCGTTGCCGACCTCGGGTCGATTGAGCACGATGTTGGCAACCCCGCGGGGATCGACGCTCGACAGGAGAGGGGGATTGCTCATGCGTGGCTCCGCTCACGATTGGGCATCCAGTATGGCGCCCCGGCATCGTCAGGGCAAAAATGCGCACTGGCCGGGCATGGGGGCAGCCCGCGCTGGGTCGCCGTCTTCCTTTGGCCACATCTGTGTGGCGCCTACCTTGGCGGCAGGACGCTGGCTCCTTGGGTTCGCCGATGCCCAGCGGGGGCCTCAATCACGATGTTACACTGTTGTGAAGGGCGCGTGACGCCACGCAGCTTGCTATCGGTGCTATTGCGCACTAGACGCGGGGACCGCGGGGCGGAAGGCGAGTGGGCCAGGATGAGGGAGAGCACCAGCGCATGACGGGCGGTTACAGGCATTGGCGGCACACTGTTTCCCTCGCAGTGTCGCTCGCTTGCGCGGCGACCGGATCGCCGGCATTGGCCCAAAGCGGCGAATGGCGCTGGTGGGACGGGACGCCGATCTTTGCCTCCCCGGCCTACCAAACACGTCGGGCGAGCGAGGACGATCCGCGGCGCAAGCCCGAGCCGCCACCCAACGATCTGCGGCCGAACTCCGCCCCGCTCAGGAGCGAGGCGATCGTGGAAGCGCTCGAGATGGCGATCCAGCGCTATCAATTGATTGCCTCCCGCGGCGGCTGGCCGAGCCTACCCGGCACGCGCATGATCCGGCCCGAGGATGACGACGAACGCCTGCCCCAGTTGCGCGAGCGCTTGATGATCACCGGGGAGCTGGCACGCCGGCAGAAGGAGAGCTCCTCCTTCATGTTCGGTTCCAGCTACGAGGACATCGAGCCCGCAATCCGCCGCTACCAGGAAAATAACGGCCTGCGCGTCACGGGCCGGGTGGACAAGGCGACCCTACAGGCGCTCAACGTGCCAGCCGTTGCCCGCCTGGCGCAGCTGCGCCTCAATTTGCAGCGCATCAAGGAGCTATCGATGCAGCGCCTCGAGGATCGCTATATCCTCGTCAACGTTCCAGCCTTCCAGCTCGAGGCCGTCGCGCACCATCAGGTCGAGCTCCGGCATCGCGTCATCGCCGGCAAGCCGGAGCGGCAGACCCCCACGGTACGCGCCTCCATCAAGGCCATCAATTTCTTCCCCTATTGGCGCGTGCCCGACAGCGTGGCGAGCTTGGATCTGATTCCGCGGCTGATCAAAGAGCCCGACTACCTCCAGAAGGAGCAGATCCGGGTCTTGACCGGCTCCTTCAACGGACCGGAACTCGACCCCAACAATATCGATTGGCGCCAGGCGGAGGCCGGCAAAATCAAGTTCCGACAGGACCCGGGCTTGCAGAATGCGCTGGGCCTCGTGCGTCTCGACATGCCCAACGAACATGGCGTCTACATGCACGACACGCCCATGAAGCCCCTATTCAATCAGCGCGGCCGCGCCTTCAGCGCGGGCTGCGTGCGCGTGCAGGATGTCTTCCAGCTGGTCGAATGGGTGCTGAAATACGAGTCGGGCTGGGAGCAACTCGGTCGGGTGCGCGAGGTACTCGACGCCGGCCAGCCGCTCGACGTCAACCTGAAGCAGCCGGTGCCCGTCTATTTCGCCTACATTACGGCATGGGCGGAGCCCGACGGCCGCGTCGTCTTCCGTCCGGACATCTACGGCCGCGACGGCGTCCGCGACCTCATCGCCAGCCACGAGCGCGATCCGAGCGAGGGTCCCCCGCCGCCCTTCACCTTGGCGCCCTAAGCCGCAGCGACGCGGCAGCCACCCAGCGAGGAGGGCTCCCCACGCCCGCCCGGGGGGCGGGCGCGCCGGTCACGCCAGCGGGCGGGCAACCTCGGGTGGCACCTCGCGCTGGTAGGCTCGCCCGACGGCCAACAGCTGCGCCTCCGCATAAGGGCGCCCGATCAACTGAATGCCATTGGGCAGGCCGCCCGCGCGGGGCACCGGCAGCGCCAAGGTGGGCAGGCCCAAATAGTTGATGGGCCGTGTATATTTGACCACACGCGCCATCGCCGCCTGCAGGGTTGGGCCGCCGCCAATATCGAGCTCGGCGATGGTCGGTACTGGGTCGGCAAAGATCGGCAGAATGGCGATATCGATGTCCTTGAAGGTTTCCTCGAGCGTCCGGCGAAGATAGATACCGCGCGCCCGCAAGGCCGTCAGATGATCGACGGCGCCAATGAAATGGCCGAGCTCCAACCTGGCACGCACCTGCGGGCCATAGTCGTTGGGTCGTGAACGCAGATAGGCGGCGTGGGCCGCCGAGCAATCCGGCATCTGCGTCAGCTGCACCAGATGGTCGAGCGTTTGCCAGTCGGGAAAACGGCACGCCGCCGTCACCAATCCTTGCTTCTCCAGGATCTCCGTCACCCGCTGCAGTAACCCTTGCACGTCGGGGTGGGCGCTGCCGACCACGGCCGCATCGATGCCAAGCCGCAAGCCCCGAACTGGATCATCGAGGCGGGCGAGGTAGTCGGGCACGGGGAGCGTGCTCGCGGCGGCATCGCGGGGATCGGGGCCCGCCAACAGACCTAGCATGAGGGCCAGATCTTCCATGTGCCGCGCGATCACACCGATGGTATCGAGGGCGGGCGCCAGCGGCATGGCGCCGGCGCGCGGGACCCTCCCCCAGGTCGGCTTGATGGAGCAGACGCCGCAGGCTGCCGCCGGCAAGCGCAACGACCCGCCGGTGTCGGAGCCGAGGCCCGCGGGGATGGCCCCGTAGGCCACGGCCGCGGCGGTACCGGCGGAGGAGCCGCCGGTGATCCGCGTCGGGTCCCAGGGGTTGCGGGCGTGACCCAGCACGTAGTTGTGGCCGGTCGGACCGAAGGCGAACTCGGTAAGATGCAGCGCGGCAATTTGCAGGGCGCCGGCCGCCTTGTAGCGCGCGATGACCGTGGCGTCTTGCGTGGCGGGCGCCTCGGCGCGGATACGTGCGCCCCAGCTGGCGATTTTGCCCTTGCGATCGAACATGTCCTTGTGGGCCAGGGGCACGCCCGCGAGCGGTCCTGCGGGCTTGCCGGCGGCGATGGCAGCATCACACGCCTTGGCTGCGGCAAGCGCCTCCTCGGCTTCGAGGCTCAAGGTGCAGTTGGTGAGCTCATGAGCGGCCGCAAGCCGCTCAATGGCCGCCCGGGTGGCCTCGAGACTGGAGATCTTCTTGCCGCGGATGGCTGCGGCCAGCGCCCGCGCCGAGAGTTGCTCGAGCTCCGTCATGGCCGCGCCTCGGCGGCGAGGATGCGGCGAAAGTCGTCGACATCGGCGCTGAGCGGCAGCCCGGCGGCAACCTTGGCTGCCGTCTCGGCGAGCAGGGCCGCATGCGCCTTGGCGGCGCGGCGCCGCTCGGGCGGCATTTCCAAGCCCGCGGCCGGGCCGGCCTCGGCGGCGGGCTCAGGCTGCGGGTCGATCGTTTGCTCAGGCATGGTCGAACTCCTGGGGCCAAAAGGTGGCCAAGTGGTGCCCAGTGGGCCAAGGGCGATGAAGCGATGAAGCCTAGCCGGACGGCACTGCACCCACAACAGGGCAGGCTTGGGCCAGCGCCAACGCGCGCCCGGCGGCAACGGCGCTGCCTCTGGCGCCGATCTCAGCGCCGCCCAAAGCGCGGTCGCCTCAGAAGGCAACTCGGGCACCCCAGACGTCCCCAGGCGCATGTGAGCGAGGTCGGGGCAGCGGGGGCCTGCGCCGATTTTTTGCGTCGCGGCTTGCGGCGGCAGGGCAGGCACCCTCAGCGCACCCCGGCCGGGTTCGCGCGTGGCGCGCGCCAGCTTGGCCGACGTGGGGATCTGGCACCCGTGCTCTAGAGCAACCCTAGTTCTGCCAGCTGCTTGCGCAGCTTTGGCGGCATCGCGGTGATGCCGCTGGCGGCACCGCGTTTGAGGTCGGGCGGGGCCTCGGTCTGGCTCAGGTAGCGCCAGCCCTGAAAGGGGCGGCGTGGGGTGGGGCGTACGGCGATCAGCTCGTTTTTCAGAATCAGTAGGCAACAGGGCGTGCCGTCTTCCTTGTGGCCCTCGGCGATGTCGAGCAATGGTTGGCGCACCTGCACGATGCCTTTGATGACCCAGTAGAGCGAGCCGCCGTCGAGCAGCTCGTCCCGGCGCTTGGGGCTTTGGAAGGTGCGATGGAACAGGTTTGGTCGCTTTTCGCCGGTGCGGCGGCGTTCCTGCAGCCGCTCGGCCTGCCAGCTGGCCAGGTCCTCGATCGACTCGGCACCGACGCACAGCTTGATCAAATGCAGCGCCATCGCGTCCTCGTAGCGGTAGCAACCCGCCACAGATTTACCGGATCCTTGTGCTTCCGGCGAGTGACCCGCCAGCATAAGCTGGGGACAGCATCAGCTTGCCAGAAGGATCCGCCCGATGCACACTTTTTCCCGTCGTTCGTTTCTTGTCGGCACCTGCGGCTTAAGCATGGCCTCGCTCATGCCTCGCGCCTTCGCTCAAAGCAAGATCACGCCAGGGCCCGATACGGCCTTGATCGTTGTCGATGTGCAAAACTGCTTCACGCCCGGCGGCAGCCTTGCGGTCAACAAGGGTGATGAAATCATCCCCCTCATCAACCGATTGGCCAAGGCCTTCCAGAACGTGGTGCTGACCCAGGACTGGCACACCCCGGGGCACATCTCGTTTGCCTCCTCACACGCCGGCAAGAAGCCGTTCGACAGCGTGCAGCTGTCCTACGGCACCCAGATCTTGTGGCCCGATCACTGCGTGCAGGGCACGGAAGGTGCCGCCATCCACAAGGACATCAATATCCCCCACGCCCAGCTCATCATCCGCAAGGGCTTCAATCGCAACGTCGACAGCTATTCGGCCTTCGTGGAAGCCGACGGCCGATCGAAGACGGGGCTCGACGGCTATTTCAACGAGCGCGGCATCAAATCGGTCTACGTCGTGGGTCTTGCCACCGACTTTTGCGTTGCCTGGACGGCGATGGATGCGCACAAGCTCGGCCTTGCCGCCGCGGTCATTGAGGATGCCTGCCGCGGCATCGACACCCAGGGTTCGCTCGCCGCCGCCTGGAAAGGCCTGGAGCAGGCCGGGGTCAAACGTATTCAGTCGAGCGAGATTGCGCTGCCGGGTTGACGCCGCGCGCCATCAACGTCCCTGATAGGCCGGCGTGCGCACGACCAGGCCGTCGAGCTCGTCCGTCACCCTGATTTGGCAGGACAGGCGGGAATTCGGCTTAACATCGAAGGCGAAGTCGAGCTGATCCTCCTCCTCGGGCGTACGTGCACCCACGCGTTCCTGCCAGGCCTCGTCGACGTACACCATACAGGTGGCGCAGGTGCACGAGCCGCCGCACTCGGCGACGATGCCGGGCACGCTTTTGCCCAGCGCCGTTTCCATGACGGTGTCTCCGATCGTGGCGTCGACCGTATGCGCGGTGCCGTCATGCTCAATGAAGGTAATTTTCGGCATTGCCAGGCGTTGCGGTTGTCCCCCCTGCCGCGGCAGGAATAGATAAGCAGTTGGGCATCCAAACTAATCATTCTCGGCGGCGGGCGCCAGGGTGGCGATCGGAGCGCCGAGCGTGACTTGTTGTCCCTCCTTGACGGCGAGTTTGGCCACCCGACCGGCGCAGTGGGCATGCAGCACGTGCTCCATTTTCATGGCTTCGACCACGGCGATGCGATCGCCTTTGGCCACGGGCTCGCCCTCGCGCACGAAGAGCTTTGCGATGCGCCCGATGATCGGGGCGCGCACGCTCATGTCGTCGCTTGCCGCACCGGCAACGGGCGAAGCGAAGCTCGGCCAGCACAAGGTGGCCTGGCGCATGCCGTTGAGGACATAGATGGGATTGCCATCGCCGACGACGAGCGTGCGCGCAATCGCGGCGGGCTCATCGGCTCCGTCGCTGCCAATGACGCGCGGTCCGCCGCGCCCCCACTCAACCGTAAACGCCTTCGCCACGCCGTCAACCAGCAGCGTCACCGTCTGGCGCCGCGACGGGCCGAGCTGGAAGCCATCCTGAGCGCTCCAGGGCGAGTAGCGTTCCGTCGCCGTCGCCGGCCGCAACTCCTCGGCCCAGTCGTGCGCATTGAGCAGCATGTGGGTGACGCCGAGGCCGACGGCGCTAGCGGGCATCGGCGCACTCTGCGTCAGTCGGGCAAGCTCGCGACCGATCAATCCCGTATCGAGCGCCGCGCTCTGGAACGGGGGATCGCTTATGAGCGCATGCAGGAAATGCGTGTTGGTCTTCGGTCCCGCCACCAGCGTCGCCTCGAGCGCCCCTCTTAAGCGGGCAATGGCCGTGACGCGCTCCCTCCCCGACGCAATCAGCTTGGCGATCAGCGAATCGTAATGGGGGGTTATGACCGAACCGGTTTCGACGCCGGCATCGACGCGCAGGCCCTCGAGTTGCGGCGTCTCGAAGGCCACGATCGGCCCCGTCGACGGCAAGAAGCCGTTGCTGGGATCCTCCGCGCACAGCCTGACCTCGATCGCATGGCCCGAGATGGCGATTTCTTCCTGCCGCAGCGGCAGCGGTTCGCCCGCGGCGACGCGCAACTGCCATTCCACCAGATCGAGACCGGTGATGGCTTCCGTGACCGGATGCTCGACCTGCAGGCGCGTATTCATTTCGATGAAGTACCAAGGCGCCGCCGGCGACAGCGCGCCGCCCTCGACCAGGAACTCGACCGTGCCCGCGCCCTCGTAGGCCACCGCCTTGGCGCAGGCGACCGCCGCGGCGGTCATCGCCTGACGCAGCTCGCGCGACATGCCAGGCGCTGGGGCCTCTTCCACCACCTTCTGGTGCCGGCGCTGTAGCGAGCAGTCGCGCTCGAACAGATGCACGACTTCGCCGTGGCTGTCGCCGAACACCTGCACCTCGATATGGCGCGGTGCGATGATCAGCTTTTCGATCAGCACGCGATCGTCGGTGAAGGCGGCGGCGGCCTCGCGACGGGCGCCCTCGAGCGCGCCGGCGAAGTCGGCTTCCCGCTCCACCAGGCGCATGCCGCGTCCGCCGCCGCCGGCGACGGCCTTGATCATCACGGGATAGCCGATGCGTTTGGCCTCTTTGGCCAGCGTGGCCGACGTTTGGTTGGCGCCTTGATAGCCCGGTATCACCGGCACGCCGGCCGCGCTCGCGATCCGTTTGGCGTCCGCCTTGCCGCCCATTCGCCGCATGGCCTCGGGCGAGGGGCCGATAAAGCGCAGGCCGGCGGCCGCCACGGCCTCGGCGAACTCGGCATTCTCGGCGAGAAAGCCGTAGCCGGGATGGACGCTGTCGGCCCCTGTCGCCCTTGCAGCAGCGATGAGCTTGTCGATCCGCAGGTAGCTTTCGCTCGCCGGGCCCGGACCAATGTCGACAACCTCATCGGCCAGCGCCACGAATGGGGCGGCGCGATCGGCCTCGGAGCAGACGGCGACACAACGCACCCCTAAGCGGCGCGCGGTGCGCATGATCCGGAGGGCGATTTCGCCGCGATTGGCGATCAGGACCTTTTTCAGCATGGAGAGGGAGCTTATGACATCTCGGCGCGGCGACGGGCAACCCCGTGTCTAGCATACGCGGACCGGGCCTAGTCCTTCCCCTCGCAGAAGCCTTGGTATTGCGTGATGACCGGCTGGCCCAGGATCCCCAAGTGACGCGAATGCACGGCGGGGTATTTGCCGGTTGCCTCGTCCTTGTCGTAAACCGTGGTGATATTCAAATAGCCCTCCGTCACCACCTCGAGGAAGTGCGTTGCGTTCACCGCTTGCACCAGGCGCAAGGTCCCGGTGCCGCGCTCCGTGTGCAACTCCGCGCTCTGCGCCCCGCCGTTGATGGCGCTGATGCTGAAGGTCAGCGGCGCCGGCTGTTCCAGAACGAACTGGCCCTTGTCGTAGGCATGCGCCGTGCCCGCAGCGAATTTGCACGTGAAGCTCGTGGGGTCGGCCGCGGCTGGCGGGAGGCCGATGAGGAGGCAAAGCAGCAATGTTGCGCCGAGGCGAACCGACATGAAACGTCCTTGCAACAAGCCCGGCAAGCCGTGGCAACAAGCCCTGGCCACAAGCCCTGGCCACAAGCCCTCGCCACAAGCCCTGGCCACAACCCCTGGCCACAAGCGTCCTTGCGACCTTTCGGCTCGCAGCGGAACCGGCCGGAACCATAAAAGGGGAACATAGAAGAATGCCCGCCGGAAATGTGCAACCGGCAAATCGTCTCCTGGGCGAGATGGCGCCGGCCGGTGGGGCGAAAACCTTGTCGATCGAGGCGGGACCGCGTTAGGCTCGCGCCTTGCCGCGACCTGGAACCAGCAGCAAAGGCGTGAACCCTGGCACATGAACCGCATCACATGAACCGGATCACATGAACCGCATCACCGGCCGCTCCGCCTTTCTCGCCCTCCTCAAAGACGAGGGTGTCACGCATTTGTTCGGCAATCCGGGCACCACCGAGCTGCCGATCATGCATGCTCTCAAGGACCATCCGGATCTCACCTACGTGCTCGGACTGCAGGAGGCGTTGGTAGTGGCGATGGCCGATGGGTTCTCGCGCGCGAGCGGGCGATTGGTGGCCTGCAATGTGCATGTGGCGCCCGGGCTCGGCAACGCCATGGGCTCGCTGTTCAATGCCAAGTTCACCGGCACGCCGATGATCCTGACCGCCGGGCAGCAGGAGCAAGGGCACGGGCTCACCGAGCCCTTGCTCTATGATCCCCTGGTACCGATCGCGGCGCCCCTCGTGAAATGGGCGGTGGAAGTGACGCGGCTCGAGGACGTGCCGCGCATCGTGCGGCGCGCCGCCAAGGTCGCCATGACACCGCCGACGGGCCCGGTGTTCATCTCCCTTCCCGGCGATATCCTCAATGCCGAGGCCGGTATCGAGCTTGGTGCCTCGACGCGCGTTGAAACCCGCGCCCGCCCTGCCGACGACGTGCTCGACCGATTGGTGCGGCGGCTGCTTGCGGCCGAGCGTCCCGTGATCATCGCCGGCGACGAGCTCGTCAAGAGCGACGCCTTGCATGCCGCGGCGGCCTTTGCCGAGACGCTCGGCTGTCCCGCCTACCAGCAGAGCGCGCCCTGGGGAGCCCACTTTCTGTCCGAGCACGTCGCATATGTCGGTTCGCTCTCGCGCGATCAACGGCAGGTCCGCGATCTGCTGGCGAACTTCGACCTCATGATTGTGCTCGGGGCCGACCCCGTGCGCATGTCGGTGTGGAGCGAAGTCGAGCCGCTGCCGCCCAACCTGCCCGTTGTCCACATCGGCCTCATCGACTGGGACATGGGCAAGAATTTTCCGGTCGAGCTCGCCGTGCACGCCGATCTCAATGAGACGCTCAAGGCACTGACACCGCGCGTGAGCAAAGTCGGCGGCGAGGCACTGGCCAAGCGCGCCTCGGCGCGCTTGGCGCGGCTCGCCACCGAGAACTGGAACGCCAAGCGGCAAAGCCTCAGCCGGCGCCTTGAGCAGGGCGCCGAGGCCAAGCCGATCGACTACGACTGGCTCAGCCTCAAGATCGCCGAGGCGCTGCCGAGCGATGCCGTGGTCGTCAACGAAGGCCTCACCTCGGCGCGCCACCTGACGGATCTCATCCCCTATCGTGACCGCTACGGCTTCCACGCGCTCGCCTCCGGGGGCATTGGTTGGGGCCTGCCCGCCGCGGTCGGCGTGGCCCTGGCGCAGGCGCCGCGGCCCGTGTGCTGCTTTAGCGGCGATGGCAGCGCCATGTACTCGATCCAGGCTTTGTGGACGGCCGCCCATCACAAGCTGCCGATCACCTACGTCATCGCCAACAATGGCGGCTATCGCATTATCAAGCAGCGCCTGCGCTCGTTCCATGGCAACGATCACTACATCGGCATGGACTTCGCCGATCCGGCCATCGACTTTGCGGCGCTGGCAAGGTCCATGGGGATGCCGGCGGAAAGGATCACCGAGCCCGATGCGGTCCCGGCGGCGCTGCGGCGCGCCTTCTCGACATCGGGTCCCAAACTGCTGGACGTCGTGGTCGAGGGCCGCGTCTGAGGTGGCGGCAAGGACCCAGCACAAAAGCAGCGAGGACGGCATGGACAGGTTGAAGGACAAGGTCGCCCTGATCACGGGCGCCGCCCGCGGGCTGGGGGCCGCCATCGCCCAGCGCTTTGCCGAGGAAGGGGCTCGCATCATCATCAACGATCAGTCGGCGCCAGCCGCGGCGGCCACGGCTGAACGGTTGGGTGGGCATTGGGTGGCGGCGGACGTCTCGAACGCAGCCTCCGTGGCGGCGATGTTCGAGGAGGTGAGCAGGCTTACCCCGCGCCTCGACGTTCTCGTCAACAATGCCGGCATCAGTGGCCTTGAGGGGCGCAACGATGCCGATCAGATTATTGCGCTGCGCTTGCGCCAGGCCGAGGAGATCGCGCGCGGTGGTCCGGTCTCCACCTTCCTCGACGGCACCGTCAATACCACCGACGCGGGCTGGCGCCGCATGCTGGGCGTGCACGTCGACGGCACCTTTTATTGCACGCGCGAAGCGCTGAAGATCATGAATCGGCAAATGTCGGGCGCGATCATCAATATGGCGAGCGTCATGGGCACCTTCGGACGCCCGGGCAACGTGGCCTATTCGACCGCCAAGGCTGCGATTTTGGGTTTCACGCGGGCGCTGGCGCACGAAGTGGCCGTGCGCAACATCCGCGTCAACTCGATCGCGCCGGGTTGGATTCACACGGACATGACGGCGCCCTTGGGCGCGCTGCGCGACCGCATTGCCGCGCAGACGCCGCTGCAGCGCCTGGGCGACCCCGACGACATCGCCTGGGCGGCGGTCTACCTCGCCAGCGAGGAGGCAAAGTACATGACCGGGCAGGTGATCTCGCCCAATGGCGGGTGGTACATGAGTCAATAGAAGTGACGGCATTTAGGGTAGCGAGGGCAGTTGCGATGAGGAGGTTGGCATGAAGGGCGTCGTCTTTCTCGGCGATCGGAAGCTTGAATTGCGTGACTTTCCCGATCCCACACCCGGCCCGCGCGACGTGGTCATCGAAATCAAGGCGTCGGGCATGTGCGGCAGCGACCTGCACGTCTATCGCGCAGTCTTCAAGCCGGGTGACACGCAATCGGGCTTCAAGCGCGGCGCCGAACCGGTCATTGCCGGCCATGAGCCCTGCGGCGTCGTGGTGGCGTTGGGCGCCGCCGTGGCACCCCATGAGGCCAAGCTCGGCCAGCGGGTCATGGACCACCACTACAAAGGCTGCGGCACCTGCAAACACTGCCGCACGGGCTGGACGCAAATGTGCCTGGATGGGGCCGTGGTGTTTGGCGCCAGCGGCAATGGCGGGCATGCAAAGTACATGCTGGCACCGGTGTCGACCTTGGTGCCGCTGCCCGATGCGCTTTCCTTTGAGACCGGCGCCGCCATCTCCTGTGGCACGGGGACGGCCTACGGCGCGCTGAAGCGGGTCAATCTGCAGGGTGGGGAGACCATCGCCATCTTCGGGCAAGGACCGGTTGGATTGTCGGCAACGCAACTGGCTGCCGCCATGGGTGCCCGCGTCATCGCCCTTGATATTTCGGCCGAACGCCGTCAGCTGGCCCGCGAGTTCGGCGCCCACGAGGTGATCGATGCGCGCGCGAACGACCCGGTCGCAGCCATTCGCGATCTCACGCACGGCGAGGGCGCGCACAAGACGCTCGACACGTCCGGGGCGGCCGAGGCACGCGCCGCCGCGGTGCGTGCCACGCGCTCATGGGGCACGGCCTGCTTTGTTGGCGAACGTGGACAGGTAACGCTCGACGTCAGCCCGGATCTGTTGCGTCGGCAGATCACGCTCGTCGGATCGTGGACCTTCTCGACGCAAGGACAGGCGGACTGCGCCGAGTTCGTGGCCGACCACAACATCCCCGTCGAGAAGCTGTTCACACACCATTGGCGGCTGGATCAGGCCGAGGCTGCCTATCGCCTGTTTGACACGCAAACGACCGGCAAGGGCGTGATCTTGCCGTGAGTTGCTGGCGCCGATTAGCGCCAGGCAAACACCGGTTGCTCCAGGTCGGCCACGCGCGTGGTCCTGCCCTGCAGCAGCTCGCTGAACTGATAGAGCACGGCGGCCGTGGGGGCGTGCACGTAGCCACCGTTGATGCGCAAGCGGATCACGCGCCGGTCGCTTTCCGGAATGCTGACGAAATCGGCGGCATCCTTGCGGGTAAGCTCGCTGAGCGCGATGCGATGAATGGAGGCGACCTCGCGCGGATCCGGCCGCGGCAGCTGACCCAGGCCCGCCCATAGCACGACGGGCGTGATCAGGTAGCCCGAGCGCGTCGGATAGTCGTCGAGCAAGCCCAGCACGGCATCGGCCCGCAAGGTGACGCCGACCTCTTCGGCAAGCTCGCGCAGGGCGGCGTCCGCACCGGTCTCGTGCGCCTCGCAGCGTCCCCCAGGCAGGGCCCATTGGCCGCCGTGGCCGCGCAGCCCCTCGGCCCGCCGTGTCAAGAGAAAGGCGGCGGCCCCCGGCGGCTCTGCGTGGTCCTCTAGCGGCAGCAGCGTAATGGCGACGGCGGCCCGTTTCAGGCCCGCGCTGCCGTCGGGCTCCGCCACCCGGCTGAACGCCGCACAACGGCCCAGGACCTGCCGTCGAAAGGCGTCACTGAATGGCCAACACATTGCTTTGTCAGTATAGGAGGCGGTGCGATCTGGGAAGTCGTCTTTACCACACCGGCACTCGCGCGCGGCCCCCAGCCTAATGCACGAGCAGTTGCGTCAGGACCCGGTGCTGATCGGGCTCGGGCGTTTGCGGATCGATGCTGCCCGCCACGTGCGCCTCCTGGTCGACCAGGTAGCTCTTGACGGTATGGTCGATGCTGTACTCCCCGCCCGCACCCTTCACCTTTTCGTAGAAGGCACCAAACTGGCGCGCCGCTGCGGCAATCTCCGCGGCGCTGCCGGTCAGCGCGGTGATGTGAGGATCGAAGGACGCCAGCAGCGCCTTGAGCACGCTTGGCGTGTCGCGCTCCTGATCGACCGATACGAACAGCAGCTTGAAGGCACCCAGGCCCGTCCCGGCCGCTTTGATCAGGTTTGACCATTCGAGCAGCGTCGTCGGGCAAACGTCCGGACAGTGCGTATAGCCGAACACCACGGCGAACGGCTGGCCCTTGAGGTCGGCCGGCGTCAGGTGGCCGCCGTCATGGGTGGTCAAGGCATAAAGGGTCTCAAGCGCGATCGTCGGCTGCTGCTGCTTGGACTTGGCATCAATATAGGAAATGAGATCGGCGGCGTCGCTGGCATGGATCTGCAGGTAGGGCATGCGCACGCCGGGAAATTTCGCCGCCAGAGCCAGCGCGATGGGGTCCTTGCGGGCGCGCATTTTGATGGGGTCGGAAAGAAACTCGGTGATCCAAAGGCGGCTGCGGCGCAAGGTGAGACCATCGAGATCCGGGCCGACGCGGTCGCCTCGGCCGATCGAGTGGCAGCCGGCGCACAGCTTGACGAACATGGCCGAGCCCGCCAGCCGTCCCTCCATCAGGTGGCCCCTGTCGTAGCCAACCCCTTGGCCAATCCCTAGGCCAGCCCCTTGGCCAACCCCCTGTGATGACGCGTCGGCCCCGCCCGGCGCCCGATCGACGGCCGACACCTGCGGCTGGCGGCGCCCATTCGGGTCCATGTCTTCGATCGCGCGCACGAAATGTTCGAGGTCGCCCAGGGCATTTTCCCGCTGCCACTCGCCGGTGATGCCATTGCCGAGCACCACGTCGTTGCGGTGGTCGCCAAGGTCCGGGCGGCGGTCGCCGAACTTGTAGCGGATCAGCTGAATGTCCTCCGGCAGTCCCGTCAGGAACAGCCAGCCCGGGCCGGCGTGGAAGGCATCGGCGTACTGCTTCAAGCGCTGCGGCGTGTCGTGTTCCGGGTCGATGCTGATGGAATAAAAAAAGATATCGCGCCCGACGCGGTCGCCGAGCAACTCCCGCGCCTCGCCAAGCCGCGATGTCGCCAGCGGGCAGATGTCCTTGCAGCTCGTGTAGATGAAGCTCATGACGACGATCTTGTCCTTGATGAGATCGTCGTAGAAATTGAGGGTTTTACCGTCCTGGGTGACGACGGGAACGTTGGGGACGTACTCCTTCCCCCAGCGTCCGGCCTCAACTTGCCAGGCGCCCAAAATCAGGGCCACAAACGCCAACACGCCCACCCTAGCAAGCCGCCGCATGCCTCCTCCGCGCAACGGGGGACCGGGGGCAACCATCGCTGACGCCCCCGGTGCACCTTTCAGCTCTTTACTGTCTCCCGCCTATGTGGACTTGGGCACAAACAGGTCCGGTCTCTGCCGCGGATCGCCTTCGGGGAGGATTTCGGGCGTGGTGAAGACCACGCCATCCTCCGTCGGGTTTGGCGTATCGGTCACGGCCGTGCGTTCACCCGAGAGCAACTGGATGCGCATCAGCAGGGCGAAGTCCTCATGCACCGTGTTGTGGCAGTGGTTCACGTAGGAGCCGCCGTACTCGCCGAACTGGATCTGGAACTGCACCTGGCCCGACGGGCGCAGCCGCCAGACATCCTTGCGCACCAGGTTCTCGGTCGCCGGGAAGGCTCCGGTCCCCCGGTTCATGGTGATGCCTTCCTCAAAGTGGAGGTGGATCGGGTGGTCCCAGCCGCCGCCTTCGTTGATGTAGGTCCAGTGCTCGATCTCGCCCGCCTTGGGATAGAGGTTTGAGATGCGGTTGGCGTTCATGGAATGCGATTGGCCGCCATTGACGCTGATGGTCCAGGGGAAGTTGAACACCACCTCCGAGCAGTCCGGCGTGCACTCCCCGGTCGCCGGGTTGCGCGAGTCGCCGGTGCCTTTGCGGCCGAATTGGACCACGCGGGTGCGCACCGGGGTCACGATCGGGATCTGATCGGTCAGAACGGGTGACACCTGGCTGGTGTCGTTGGCGCCGCAGGAATTGGCAACCGTCAGCGTATAGCCGGGGACATCGACGCTGGGCACCGACCCCACCACCCGGAACTGCATGATGGCGCCGAGCACCGGATCGTTGCTGTCGCCGCGCAAGGCGTCCGCCAGGGACTTGGCACCATCGGGCTTGTTGCCGCTGGTTTGCTTGAGCATATCGACGAGATGCAGCCGGTCGCCGACCCGGAACCTGGAAAAGTCGACGACGATGTCGTAGCGCTCGGCGATGCCCTGTTCGTCGAGCTCGGTCAGCGTGATCGGGTTCACCACTAGGTTGCCGTCGTTGGCGATGAACTGGAAGGGCACGGCGCTGCCGTTGGGACCGGCAATGGCGAACTTCCAGAACCGCGACATCGACGCCGCCAGGATGCGGAAGCGGTACTTTCTCGGCAACACCTCCATGAACGGCGCGTAGCCGAAGTTGACCAGCGGGATGTCGCCGATCATGCCGTCGGTGGTGAAGATGTCAAAAAAGAGCTGGCCGTCCTGATCGAGCGTCGCATCCGAGATGATGAGGTTGACGTCAAAATCGAGGTTGCCATGGTCCAAGAGCTTGCCGCTGGGCAGGCGCAGGTTGCCGTACTTGGGATCGTCGGAGTACTTGTTGCCGCTCGGAATTTCCCGCCCACGGTCCTTGGCGCTGTAATAGTTGATCATCATGAGCATGCCTTTGTAGACATTCTCGGCCGTGAAGAAGAACCGGTGGTCGTGGGCCCACATGGTGCCTTGATATTCACGGTAGTCGCCGGCCACCGGCGTGATGCCGCCGTTGCCATCGGGGCCACCCGTGGTCTTGATCGTGGCACCGGTATTGATCTTGTCGCGCCGGGCGAGCGTGGTGCTCCAGCGGTAGTCGTAGAAGGTGCCGGGGAAGTGATGCACGTTGGCGGCGCCGTCGCTTTCCGCGCCGTTGTGGGCGTT
>Ga0134122_10000999_pt1 | contig 20149 bp, 18 predicted proteins | sample KB302_FD_96461 | JGI IMG/M metagenome (GOLD analysis project Ga0134122, IMG submission 96461) | Terrestrial soil microbial communities without Nitrogen fertilizer from Kellogg Biological Station, Michigan, USA - KB3-0-2 | ecosystem: Environmental > Terrestrial > Soil > Unclassified ... | reverse complement strand
GAGACGATGTCCTCGATCTGCTCCTGCGAGTAGCCCAGGCGCTTCAGCGCGGCGGGCACGCTTTGGTTGACGATCTTGAAGTAGCCGCCGCCGGCGAGCTTCTTGAACTTCACGAGCGCGAAGTCCGGCTCGATGCCGGTGGTGTCGCAGTCCATCATGAAGCCGATGGTGCCGGTGGGCGCGAGCACGGTGACCTGGCTGTTGCGGAAGCCGTGGTCGCCGCCCAGCGCCATCGCCTGGTCCCACGCCTCGCGGTGCGCCTGCTGCAGCGCGTCCGGCACGCCCTCCGCCTGCACCTGGTACGCCGCCTTCCGGTGCTTGCGGATGACGCCCATCATGGGCTCCGCGTTGCCGGCGTAGCCCTGGAACGGCCCCATCTTCTGCGCCATCCGCGCCGACATGGCGTACGCCTCGCCGCACATCAGCGACGTGATGGCGCCCGCATAGTTCCGCCCCGCCTCCGAGTCGTAGGGCAGGCCGGACGCCATCAGCAGCGCGCCCAGGTTCGCGTAGCCCAGGCCCAGCGGCCGGTAGGCGTGCGAGTTGGCCTCGATCTTCATCGTCGGGTAGCGCGAGAAGCCGACGATGATCTCCTGCGCCAGCAGCACCACGTCCACCGCGTGCCGGAACGCCTCCACGTCGAGCTCGCCGTCGATGGTGCGGAACTGCATCAGGTTCAGCGACGCCAGGTTGCAGGCCGAGTCGTCGAGGAACATGTACTCGCTGCACGGGTTGGACGCGTTGATCGGCGCCGTGCCCGAGCAGGTGTGCCAGGCGTTCACCGTGGTGTCGAACTGCATCCCCGGGTCGCCGCACAGGTGCGCGGCCTCCGCGATCTCCCGGAACAGCGTCCGCGCCTGGTACGTGTCCATCGGCCGGCCGTCCCGCACCGCGTGGGTCGTCCACGGCCCGTCGCCCTCCACCGCCTTCATGAACGCGTCGGTGACCCGCACCGAGTTGTTCGAGTTCTGGAAGAAGACGGAGGCGTACGCCTCGCCGTTGAACGACCCGTCATAGCCGGCGTCGATCAGCGCCCACGCCTTCTTCTCCTCGCTGGCCTTGCAGCGGACGAAGTCCAGCACGTCCGGGTGGCCGGCGTTGAGGATGACCATCTTCGCCGCCCGCCGCGTCTTGCCGCCGGACTTGATGACGCCGGCGAACGCGTCGAAGCCCTTCATGAACGAGACCGGGCCGGAGGCGGTGCCGCCGCCCGCCAGGAGCTCCCGCGCCGAGCGCAGCGTCGACAGGTTGGAGCCGGTGCCGGAGCCGTACTTGAAGAGCATCCCCTCCGTCTTGGCGAGGGTGAGGATGGACTCCATGGAGTCGTCCACGGAGTTGATGAAGCACGCCGAGCACTGCGGCTGCTCCTCCACCCCCACGTTGAACCAGACCGGGGAGTTGAAGGACGCCTTCTGCCGCAGCAACAGGTGCGTCAGCTCCGCGTGGAAGGCGCGCTGGTCCTCCTCGAACGCGAAGTAGCCGCCCTCCAGGCCCCAGCGGGTGAGCGTGTCCACCACGCGCGCCACCAGCTTGCGCACGGAGCCCTCGCGCTCCGGCGTGCCCGGCGTCCCGCGGAAGTACTTGGACGCCACCACGTTGGTGGCCAGCATCGACCAGGACTTGGGGACCTCGATGTTCTTCTGCTCGAAGACGGGCTTGCCGTCCTCGCCGTTGATGGACGCGGAGCGCAGCTCCCACGCCAGCTCGTCGGCCGGATCCACGCCAGGTGTGGTGAAGTAGCGGGGGACCTGCATCCCCGGGCCCGCGGCCGCCTTCGCCTTCCGGGCCTTTCCGCTCTTCACCGGCGACTTGCTGGGAGCAAGCTCCTTGTCCATCGTGGGTCCCCTCCGTTTACTGTAAGTGCAGACAGCGAAAAGGCTTTCCCGGCGCTCGCCTGGCCGCGGCGGGCGTCAAAAGTGTTCGATATGCGAATGAGGACCCCTCGCTACCGCGGTCGGGCCCTGTATGTCTTATGGGGTGGGAGGTGCGTTTGAGGCGAGGGGTATGTGACGATACATCGCAATCGGTGGGGGGCGACTTTTAGCGAAGGTGGCAGTCACGTGTCAAGCGCCTCGAATACTATCCCTTGTGTCAAATTTTCAGTCATCCTCAAGCCTTAGGGGTCTTCGGCCACTCTGAAAACCGCGCTCCGGGGCCGATTTACCGCCTCCAGCCGCACTGGAAACTGGACCCCCGGGTACGCCGATCCCTGATCCGGGTGACGTAGTGCCATGACGGTACATGCAGTGCGAACGGCTGACTCGCACGCCGAGGCCGGCAAATCGGCCTCCGGCGCGCGGACTTTGCGCACAGTCAGGATTGGTTTTGCAGCAGGCGCCCCGGAGCTTTGCTCACGGTTCTGGTTTGGCGGGCGCGGCGGGCGCCGTGGACATGAGCAGCCGCTCGACGGGGCGTCCGCCGACGAGGTGTTCGTCGATGATGGCGGGCACGTCCTCGAGCGTGACGCGGGCGTACCAGGTGCCGCCCTGGGGCTCCTGGGTGCCGTAGACGACGATGGAGACGCCGTGCTCGCAGGTGTCCAGGCAGCCGGCGGAGCCGACGCGCACGGCGCCCTTGAGCCCGCGGAGCTTGGTCTCCGCCTTCAGCTTGTCCTTGATCGCCTCCGCCCCCTTGGTCGCGCAGCAGCCCTTGGGGTTGCCGTCCGCGCGCCGGTTCGTGCAGACGAAGACGTGGCGCTGGTACGGAGGGGCCATGCCCTGGTTGTAGCGACTCCCGGCGGCGAGTGCACGGGCCGCGGGCTTTTAGGCCGCGGCGGGCGCGGCGGGGATGGGCCTGCGCGCCGAGGCGGGCAGCGCGGTCACCAGCGGCGAGGCGCGGACGTGCTCGCGGGTCTCCAGCTGGTCGACCAGGAAGCGCGCCAGGTCCGCGCGCGGCAGCGAGGCGGCGAACGGGAGCTGCGCCGGGTTGACCCGGTAGCCCTGCGCGGGACCGCTGGTGAGGCGCGGCGGGCGGACGATGGTCCAGTCCAGTCCGCTGGAGCGGACGAGCTGCTCCGCGCGCTCGTGGTCGCGGTGCGCGCGAGCGTAGAAGAGCGGGCCCAGCAGCCGGCCGTAGACGTTGAAGTGCTCGCGGCTGTTCCCCACGCCCAGGGCGGACAGGTAGATGATCCGCTTCACCCGGTGGAGCTGCATCCCTTCGAGGATGCGGGTGACCGCCTTCTCCATCAGGTCCGGCGGCGAATCCTCCCGGTGGCCCAGCGTCACGACGACGGCATCCCGCGCCGCCAGCGCCCGCGTCACCGCCCCCGCGTCCGCCAGCTCGCCCATCACCGGCAGCAGCCCGGGCCGGCCCAGGAGCCAGGACTCGCGCCTCCGGGTGAACGCCCACGCCGCGTGCCGTTGCCGGAGCGCCTCGTCGACGACCAGCCGCCCCGTGGCGCCCGTGGCGCCGAACACCGCGATCCGCATTGACGACCTCCCCACTCTGCGATCGGACGGCCTGGAGATCTAACGGGTCGAAGTTGCCCCGCCGTATTGGCCCCATGAAGAAGTGTGAGGTGGTCCAGCGGCCGCGAAATCTCCAGTGATCCAGATCGCTTGCGCGGACCCGGAGGGAGCGTCACATCAACTGCCGCGCCTTGAACGCGGTGGCCAGGCTCTGCGCGACGTCGCGGGTGATCAGCGGGATCACCCCGCCGCCGCCCATGATGTTCACGATGGCGGAGATGGAGCCGCGGCACACGCCGCCCCACTTCGGCAGCGGATCCAGCCCGACCGACCCGTACGCGGAGAAGTCCACGTAGAGCGAGGTCTGGTCGATCCCCGTCTCGGTGCACAGCGTGTGCGGCTCCGGCTGGGTGTCCACCACCTCCTGCACCACGAACCCGCCGCCCACCGGGTCCTCGGCGGCGCGCTTGCACAGCTCCGCCCAGGGGAGGGACGTGCCGTACGCCGCCTTCACCCGTTCGTCGTAGAGCGCCGTGCCCACCGCCTTGCCCAGGAACACCGCCTTGCCGCCGTAGTCCCAGGCGCGCTTGAGCACGTACTTCTTCGGCTCCGCGGCGACCTGTTCGATCAGCTGCTGGATCCGCGACTGGTCCTCGTCGATGCCGGGCGCGTGCCGGAACGGCCGCGTCCACGGCACCGTCTCCTTGATCGCCTGCAGCTCGTGGTCGGAGAGGCGGGCGTCCTCGCGGAGCGCGCGGTTCTCCAGCGCCATCGACAGCAGCGCGAAGGTCGTCTTCACCTCCACCTGCGCCGAGGGCGGGTTGAGCACCACCGCGCGCTTGCCGCCGATCTCCGAGACCAGCTCCTGCACGTACGGCGAGGGCGCCTCCTCCAGGCGCCGCACGAAGAGGTGCCGGTAGACCAGGTCGTACGCCTTGCCGCCGGCCTTCACCGCGCCGTCGCCGGAGAGCTGGTCCGGGTGCACCACCGCCGTCTCGGTTCCCCACTCGTTGAAGCGGTCCGCCAGGTAGCGCAGCTCGGTGATCTGGGCGTCGTTGGGGCGGCAGAGGATGGCGATCCGCTGCGGCGAGGCGTCCTTCCACTCCGCCGCGTACCCCTGCAGGAGCGCCCGGTAGAGCGCCAGCGCGTTGGACCCGTTCTTCGCCATCAGCCCCGCGATGTGGTGGTCCTTCATCCCGGCTTCGCGGCCCACCGCCTCGATGAACGAGCTGGCCGCGATGTCCGAATACCCCTGCATCGCCGGGATGGTGGTGTTGAGCTCCAGCGCGCGCGGCTTGCCGGCGAGCACGAAGTAGTCGACGCGGGTGGTGGCCAGGCGCTCCACGCCGTCCGCGGTCCGCTCCAGCACCGCCTTCTCGATGGGGCTCATCGCGTCGAAGAGCAGCGGCCGCGATTCGCCCTGGAGGATCGCCTTCGCCATCTTGAAGCCGGCGGAGGAGAGGCGGGTGGTGAGCTGGACGCGCCGCTGGATCTCCTTTTCGTCGCAGACGATCGGCGTGGCGGTGATCGGGATCGGCTTGGTGCTGCCGTCCTGGGCGGTCACCGCCAGCCCGCGGCGGTAGGCGTTCTTGGCCAACTCGGGGCCAAAATGCTTCGCCTGGTGGCGAAGCGCTTCGATAAATTGCCCGATCAAGTCCAATGCAGACCCTCGAGTTCTTCTTCGATCTGCTGAGCGCGTACTCGTACCTCGCGTCCACCCAGGTGGAAGCGGTGTGCGCTCGGACCGGAGCGGCGCTCGTGTGGAGACCTTTCTTGCTCGGGGCGGTCTTCAAGGCCACTGAAAACGTCAGCCCGTTGAACAACCCACACAAGGCTGCCTACCTGCTCAAGGACCTGCAGCGCTGGGCCGACCACTACGGCATCCCTCCTCTCACCTTTCCCGCCGAGTTCCCGTTCCGGGTGGTGGACGCGGACCGGCTGGTGCTGGTCGCCGGGGAGGACGGGAAAGCCGGGGTGTTCGCCCGCGCCGCCTTCAGCGCCATCTGGGCGGAGGGGAGGGACCTGGGCACGCCGGACGCGCTGGCGGAGGTGCTGAGGTCGGTGGGCATCGACCCGGCGCCGGCGCTGGAGCGCGCCGGGTCCATCGAGATCAAGGACGCGCTGAAGAAGAACGGCGAGGAGGCGGTGTCGCGGGGCGCGTTCGGGGCGCCGACCTTCTTCATCGGCGACGAGATGTACGTGGGGAACGACCGGCTGGCGTTCGTGGAGCGGGCGCTGGCCGGGCGGTAACGGGTAGCGACACGAGAGGAGAGGCACGACATGGGCAGCGCGACCGGCGGGCAACTGGTGGCCCGCATGCTGAAGAAGGAGGGCGTGCGGCACGTCTTCACCCTCTCCGGGCTGCACGTGGCGCCGATCTACGCGGGGCTGGTGGAGGAGGGGATCCAGGTCATCGACACCCGCCACGAGCAGGCCGCCGCGCACGCCGCGGACGCGTACGCGCGCATCACCCGCGGCATCGGCGTGGCGGTGGTGACCGCCGGGCCGGGCGTGACGGACGCGCTCACCGGGGTGGCCAACGCGATGTCGGCGGCCTCGCCGATGCTGCTGCTGGGCGGCGCGGCGCCGATCTTCAACCAGAGCCGCGGGAGCCTGCAGGAGATCGAGCAGGTGGACCTGTTCCACCGCATCGCCAAGTGGTCGGACCGGGTGCCCACGCCGGAGCTGGTGCCGTCGTACCTGGCCAAGGCGTTCCGGGTGGCGCTCTCCGGGCGGCCGGGGCCGGTGTTCCTGGAGCTGGCGTGGGACGTGCTGTGCAACGGGGTGGAGGAGAACCAGGCGGTCCTGCAGAGCTCGTACCGGACGCGGGCGGGGATGGCGCCGGACCCGAAACTGGTGGAGCAGGCGGCGGCGCTGCTGGCGAAGGCGGAGCGGCCGGCGGTGATCGCCGGGTCGTCCATCTGGTGGGACGGGGCGTGGGAGGCGCTGGCCGCCTTCTGCGACCGCGCGCAGGTGCCGGTGTACTTGAACGGCGCCGGGCGCGGGTGCTTGCCGAACGGGCACCCGCTGTTCTTCCAGCACACGCGGAAAGACGCGCTGAGCGGGGCGGACCTGGTGTTCGTGATCGGGACGCCGTTCGACTTCCGGCTGAACTACGGCGCGGAGCCGACCTTCGGCGGCGCCTCGAAGATCGTCCAGATCGACGTGGACCCGACGGAGATCGGGAGGAACCGGGCGGTGGAGGTGGGGATCATCGCCGACAGCCGGAGCGCGCTGGAGGCGCTGGCGAGGGCGACGCCGGCCGGGAAGCGGGACGCGTTCCTGGCGGGGCTGCGCGAGAAGGAGAAGAAGAAGCAGGCCGACCTGGACGAGTGGTGCCGGTCGGACGCGGTGCCCATCCACCACTACCGGCTGGCGCGGGAGATGTCGCAGGTGGCCAACACCTCCGGGCGCGACCCGGTGTGGGTGGCGGACGGCGGGAACTGGGTGGCCATGGCGGCCAAGGTGATCGAGCTGCACCGGCCGGGGCGGTGGCTGGATCCGGGGCCGCTGGGATGCCTGGGGGTGGGCGCGCCGTTCGCGCTGGCGGCGAAGACGTTGAATCCGGAGCGGCAGGTGTGGGTCATCCAGGGGGACGGGTCGTTCGGGTTGAACGGGTTCGACTACGACACCGCGCTGCGGTTCAAGCTGCCCATGGTGAGCGTGGTGGGGAACGACGCGGCGTGGGGGCAGATCCGGATCCCCCAGGTGCAGATGTTCGGGGAGGACAAGTCGCCGGGCACGCTGCTGGCGCCCACGCGGTACGACAAGGTGGTGGAGGCGCTCGGCGGACACGGCGAGCACGTCACCGAGCCGAAGCAGATCCGGCCGGCGCTGGAGCGCGCGCTGGAGAGCGGGACGGTGGCCTGCGTGAACGTGATGCTGGATCCGGAGGCGCCGGTGAAGGCGGGCGCGATGGGGTACGCGGTATGAAGCTGAAGCTGGAGAGGGACAAGGCGGCGCTCCTGGTGATCGATGTGCAGGAGCGGCTGTGCGCGGCCATGGACCGGGACCAGCTGGACCGGCTGATGAACCGGACGGTGGCGGCGATCCGCGGGGCGCGCGCGCTGGGGGTGCCGGTGATCGCCACCGAGCAGTACCCCAAGGGCCTGGGGCCGACGTCGGGGCTGGTGAAGGTGGAGTTGGGGGACGAGAAGCCGGTGGAGAAGATCGAGTTCAGCGCCGCGGTGGACGAGGTGATGCGGAAGCTGGGCGGGAGATCGCAGGTGATGGTGACGGGGATGGAGGCGCACGTCTGCGTGTTCCAGACGGTGCGGGACCTGGCGGGGCGGGGCGTGCAGCCGTACCTGTGCGTGGACGCGGCGCTGTCGCGGGCGGACGAGGACCGGCGGGTGGGGGTGGAGCTGTGCCGCGAGGCGGGGGCGGTGATCACCACGGTGGAGGCGGCGCTGTTCGACCTTTTGGGGAAGGCCGGCACGCCGGAGTTCAAGGCGATCTCCAACGCCGTGAGGTGAGCCGTGGCGGAGTGGGTGGTGATCATCGGCGGTGGATCGGGGATCGGGGAGGCGACGGCAGGGGCGTTCCTGCGGCGCGGAGCGAAGGTGCTCATCGCGGGGAGGGACTGGTCGAAGCTGGAGGCGGCGGCGAAGCGGCTGGGGGACGTGGCGTTCGAGGGGGTGGACGCGCGGAACGTCGACCGGCTCCAGGCGCTGTTCGAGCGGCGCGGGCCGTTCGAGCACCTGGTGCTCACGCTGAGCGGCGGGCGCGGGGGCGGGCCGTTCAAGTCGCTGTCGCTGGATGACCTGCGGAGCGGGCTGGAGGGGAAGCTGTTGGCGCAGCTTGCGGCGGCGCAGGCGGCGCTGCCCTACGTGACCCAGTCGATCACCTTCGTGAGCTCGGCCAGCGCTCGGGCGGCGATGACCGGGACGGCGGGGCTGGCGGCGATCAACGGCGCGGTGGAGTCGGTGGTTCGCCCGCTGGCGGTGGAGCTGGCGCCGATCCGCGTCAACTGCGTCGCGCCGGGCGTGATCGACACGCCGTGGTGGGACGCGCGGCCGCCGGAGATGAAGGCCGCCGCGTTCGAGCACACCGCGAAGACGCTCCCGGTGGGGCGGGTGGGCAAGCCGGAGGACGTCGCCGCGGCGATCGTCGCCGTCTCCACCAACGGCTTCATCACCGGGACGGTCGTGGACGTGAGCGGCGGCGCGATGCTGGCGCGGTGATCAGCGCATCCAGGTACCGCTGGGCGTGAGTGCGCCGTTCGGGAGACCGGATCAGCGCGATCCACCTACGGAGGGCGGCGCGATCGAGTGCCCGGGGCAGCTCAATCTCCGGCGGTCGAGCGAAGAGGCGGAAGCGCGTCGATGAGAGATAGGCCAGATCGAAGAGCGCTTTCTCGAGCGTGGCGAACTTTTCGCCGGAAGCGGTGGTCTTGAACCCATCGAACAGGTTGGCATCGATGCGATGCAGCGAGTAGGTCCCCACGGTGGTACGCACGTGATGAGCGCGACCGAGGGTGACAGCGTAATGAACGCTTGGGATCTGGGAGAGCGCTCCATGCCTGTACAACGCGCTGTAGAGCGACCCGTATGCCGGGTAAGGCCATGCGACCAGATCGACCACCAACCAGGGCTCGATGGTGTCCTGGCCGATCCAGACCGCCCCGCGCATCAGCGGCTGCACCAGCTTGGCCTGGCGCAGCCTTCGGAGGAGTTGTGCCGTGGCTCCGGACGAGATCCGGAGCATCGCCGCCACCTCATCATTCCGGATCGCCGGGAGGCCGGTCGCGTAGAGCTTGGCGTATGCCTCGGCGGCTTTCATCGTCCGAGCTCCTCGAGAAGCTCGACGACCTGGAGTTGCATGGCATCCCAGGCCGCGCGGTCCCGGAACGGTGTTCCCTGCTCGGGGTCCAGGAATGCGACGACTTGGCCGAGGTAGTCGTCATAAGAGAGCGAGAGCGCTCGCTCGATGGCGCCCGGGAGGCGCGAACGCAGATCGGAGTCGAGCTGGGGGAGTTGCGGCATACGCGCGCGCAGGAGTTGGAGGTCGAAGAGGTCGCGCGCCTGGGTCTGGGGCCGCCCGAGGAGCGCCTGGATCTTCTGGCGGAGCGCAGCCGGCGCCAGGTAGTGCTGGAGGACTGGGGGGGGGATGCCATGCGCCCGGGCCACGGCCGCGTCGATCGGCTCCGCCGCCCGCTCGCGGCCGGTCTCGGCGCCTCGCCGGGAGAACTCGACCTTGGTCCGGAGCGGGACCGAGCCGCCCGGGCGCCGGAGCCCCAGCTTCCAGCGCTGGGTGGTGTCCGTCTGCTTCGGCGCCGAGACGTCCTCCACCGCGATCCCCTGGGCTCGGAGGGGGAGGAGGAGGGCGGGAGCCTCCAGAAGCCGATCGACCTTGTTCTTGAGCGTGCCCCGCGGCATCTCAAGGACGTCGAGGTCCAGGTCCTCCGAGTACCGGATGCTCCCGAAGAAGAACCGCAGGTTGCACCCGCCCTTTACCGAGAAGCGCGTCCGGTCCGCGCCCGTCGAGAGCTGGCGGAGGAAGAGCAAGTGGAAGAGCTCGACCCTTTGGCGGTCGGAGACGGCCATGCAGGTGTAAATACTAGATCATGACGCTAATGTCATGATCGTGTATTATCAGCGTATGCCGGACTTCGAGGTGGGCCAACAGTTCACCGTCGAACGGACCTTCACCGACGCGCTGGTGGACGCGTTCACGGAGATCTCCCTCGACCGCGGCCGCCACCACCTCCAACCCGACGCGCAGGGGCGGCGGATCGTCCACGGCCTCCTCGTGGCCTCCCTCGGCACGCAGATCGGCGGGAGCCTCGACTTCCTCTCCCGCACCATGGACTACGAGTTCCTCCGCCCCGTCTACGTGGGCGACCACATCACCTGCACCGCGCGCATCGAGTCCGTGGAGAAGAAGCCCGGCAAGACGCGCCTCCTCATCTCCATGCGCTTCGTGAACCAGCGCGGTGAGGACGTCATCCGCGGGAGCACGCGCGGCGCGGTGCTGGACCCCGGACCCTAGGGCCCCTGCACCGGCCCCAGCGGCACGTCGTGCAGCAGGGTGGGGAGGGCCGACCGCGCGGCGGCGATCTTCTCCAGGTCGACCTCCGCGGTGACGAACCCCGGCCCGTCCTCCCCGGCGTCCGCCAGCACCTCGCCCCACGGCGCGACCACCAGCGAATGGCCGAAGGTCTTCCGGTTCGCGGCGTGGGTGCCCACCTGCGCGGGCGCAAACACGAAGCACCCGGTCTCGATCGCCCTCGCCCGCATCAGCACGTGCCAGTGCGCCATTCCGGTGGGCACGGTGAAGGACGCGGGGATGGAGATCATCACCGCCCCCGCCTTGGCCAGCGCCCGGTAGAGGTGCGGGAAGCGGAGGTCGTAGCAGATGGTCATCCCCAGCGGGCCCCACGGGGTCTTCGCCACCACCGGGTGCTCGCCCGGCCGGAAGACCTCCGACTCGCGGTACCGCTCGCCGCCGGGGAGGTCCGCCGCGAACATGTGGATCTTGTCGTAGCGGGCCACCACCTCGCCGCTCGCGTCGATCAGGTAGGAGCGGTTGGCGCACCGCTCGCCCTCGACCTTGATGTGGAGCGACCCGATCAGGAACCAGGTCTCCAACTCCCGCGCCAGCGCCTTGAACGCGGCGAGGCCCGGGTGATCGCCCTCCGGCAGCATCTTGGCGAGCGTGTCCTGCCGGTCCGCGCCCAGCATGGTGCAGTTCTCCGGCGTCATCAGGAACTTGGCGCCGGCGGCGCGCGCCTTCCGCGCCTGCTCCTCGATGTACGCGATGTTCGGCGCGATCTCGTTGCTGGAATTCGTCTGGATCAACCCGACCGTGAACTTGCTCATCTCGTCTTTTCCTCGGACTGCAGCGACCGCAGCGCGTCCAGATGCCGGCCCACCTTGTGGAAGCACTCCGCCAGACGCTGCATCGCCCGGCCGTCCGGCCGGTAGAAATTCCACACGATCTCCACCGACCGTTCCACCTTCCGCTCGCACGCGGGCAGCGACACCCGCCCGTAGTCCGCCTTCGCCCGCCGCAGTTGCTCCATCCAGAACGGCCGCGGCCCGCGGTAGCCCTTCCACCGCAGCCGCCGCAGCCGGTGGAGCGGTTCCCGCACGTAGACGAACACCGGCGCGCCCTCCGCCTGCAGCGCCCGCAGCATCGCCGCCCGCGGGACCCCCGTCCGCTCCTCCAGGTAATTGAAGGTCAGCATGTGGTGCGAGGAGGAGAACCCCGGCCGGTGCGCCGGGAATTCGATCCACTCCACCCCCTTCATCGCCTCCCGGAACGCCCGTGCGTTCGCCCGCCGCCCCTCGATCTCCGCCGGCATCTTCGCCAGTTGCCCGGGGAACAGCGCGGCGATCAGCGGCGACACCCGGTAGCTGGCGATGAGCGTGTCCGCGTGCGGCCCAAGCTCGGCCGGGAACCCCGCCTCGCCCCGCCGCCCCCAGTGCTGGCACATCAGCGCCGCCCGCCAGTACACCTCGTCCTTCGACGCCAGCAGGTACCCAGCTTCGGAGGTCGCGAGGATCTTCCCGCCCATGCAGGAGAACCCCGCCGCGTCGGAGAACTGGCCCACCGGCTGCCCCTGGATGGTGGCCCCGTGCGCCTGGCTCCCGTCCTCGATCACCGCCAGCCCACGCCGCCGGGCGATCCGCTGGAGCGCCGGCATGTCCGCCGGTTGCCCGTACAAGTGCACCGGCAGGATCGCGCGCGTCCGGGGCGTGATCGCCGCCGCCACCTTCCGGGGGTCGATCAACCCGCTCACCGGATCCACGTCCACGTACACCGGCACCGCTCCCGCGAAGAGGATGCAGGAGGTGGTGGCGCCGAAGGTGTACGGGGTGGTGATCACCTCGTCGCCCGGGCCGATCTCCAGCCCCATCAGGGCCGCGTGCAGCGCCGAGAACCCGGAGTTGAGCAGCAGCACCCGCTTCCCCGGGTGGTACGCGGCGATGGCGCGCTCGGCCTCCTCGACCACCCCGCGCCGCCCGATCACCACCGTCTCCCCGGTATGGAGCAGCTGCGCCACGCGTTCGATCTGGCGCATCGTGAACCGCGGCCACTGGGGCGCCCGCACCTCGCCCACCGGCGCGCCTCCGAGCAACGCCAGCGATTCGCCGCGCGCAGGTCGCGTCCTCACCGCCGCTCTCACAGCTCCCGCCTCCTCATCCTGGCCGCGATGTGGTCGCCCGCGCGCGCGGCCAGCGCCATCATGGTGAGCGTCGGGTTCTGAAATCCAATCGACGGGAAGCACGACCCGTCCACCACGTACAGGTTCTTCATCCCCCAGACCCGGTTCCACGGGTCCAGCACCGACCGGCGCCGGTCGCTCCCCATCCGCGCCGTCCCCACCTCGTGGATGGCGCTGCCGGGCGCCTGCAGCGCCCTGGCCACCTTGAGCACCTTCACGCCCGCCATGGCGGCGATCTCCTCCAGCGCCGAGCCCTGGTGCTTCGCCATCGCCAGCTCGTTCTCCGACCAGCGGCAGCGGATCCGCGGCGCCCGGATCCCCCACGCGTCGCGCCGCCTCGACAGCGTCACCCGGTTCTCCGGCCGGGGCAGCATCTCCCCGAACGCCTGGAGGTTGACCAGGATCGGCCCGCGGTCGCGAGGCCCGGGCTGGTACACGCTCATCTGCACGCCGTAGCCGCGAAGGAAGCCGTGCGGGCTGGCGGCGCCGGACCCGGGCCACGGGATGTAGAGCAACGACTGGCGCCGGCCGCCTCCACCGCGGCGCGAGGGCAGGGTGCCCAGCAGCTTCACCCCGTAGGTGTGGTCCATCAGGTTGCGCTCCAGCTGGCCGGACGCGTCCTCCACGCCCTCGCTGTTGAGCAACAGGCGCGCGGACTCCACCGTGGAGGCGCACAGCACCACCACCCGGGCGCGCACCTCGCTGCGCTTCCCGCTCTCCCGGTCCACGTAGGCGCACCCGCGGGCCAGGCCTCCGCCCCGCTCCACCTCGACGTGGCTCACCACCGACCCGGCGCGGACCGTGAGCCGGCCCGTCCGCAGCGCCGCGTGGAGCGTCGACCCGGGGCTGGTGAAGTAGGGGAAGCCGTCGCAGTCCCCCGCGGCGCCGCAGGCCGGGCAGACGCGCGACGGGCGCGCCGCCGCGGCCAGGCGCGACGAGATGGCGGCGCGCCGGGGCAGCCGCGCCCACAGGCGATCCCGCACGAAGGCGGCGGCGCGGCCCAGGCGCGGCGGCGGGCGGAAGGCGCCGTCCGGGACGTGCTCCAGCCCGTCGCGCCGGCCGCACACGCCGATGAAGCGCTCCACCTCCGCGTAGTACGGAGCCAGCTCCCGGTGCGAGAGCGGCCAGTCCTCCCCGTGCCCGTCCTGGCTGGCGGCGCGCAGCTCCCAGTCGGACATCCGGTAGCACTGGCGGGACCAGGTCAGGGTCCGGCCCCCCACCTGCCGGCCGCGGATCCACAGGAAGGGGGCGCGCGCGGAGAGGTCGTAGGGCTCCTCGCCGTCGTCCACGAAGAAGCGCTCCGTTTCCTCCGAGCACGCCCAGCACGTCGCCTGCACCGGCTTGCGCCGCGCCCAGCGCGCGTCGCCGCGCACCTCGGGCTGAAAGCGCACCAGCGGGCCCGCCTCCAGCAGCAGCACCCGCAGCCCGTGCCCGGTGAGCGCCTTGGCCATCCACCCGCCGCTGGCCCCGGAGCCGACGATCAGCGCGTCGTAGTCGCCGTCGCCCCTCTCAGCCACGCCGCCGCCGCCGAGACATCATGGCCGCCGCGACCAGCGCCGCCGCGAACGCCAGCGAAGACCCGGGCACGGCCGCGCAGCCGATCCAGTAGTACCCGCTGCGGTCGACCACGGTGACGGTGAAGTCCTGCACGTCCGACCCGGCGGCGTTGCTGGCGGTGAGCGAGACGGCGACGTCCCCCACCTGGTCCTTCCGCGGCGTCCACGTCACCAGGCCGGTGGCCGGGTCGATCTGCATCCCCGCCGGGGCGTTCACGCGGCCGCCGGCGGCCGCCTTCCCCACCTCCCACGTCACCGGGAGCCCTCCGATCGCCGTGGCGTGCCCGTCGACGGCGTACACGTACGGCACGCCCACCGATCCCACGGCGACCGGCGTGGAGACGATCTTCGGCGGGAGCACGCCGTTCTTCGTCACCTGGATCTCCACCGTGTCGGAGGCGGTCAGCCCGTCGTTGTCGGTCACCTCCAGCCGCGCCTGGAACGACCCCACCGCGTCGAACCTCCACGACGGGTCGGCGTCGTTCGCGCTGCGGCCGTCCGGCACCGTCCACCGCCGCGAGACCACCACCCCGTCCGGGTCCCCGAACTCGGACACCAGCTGCGAGGTGAAGGGCGCGTCGCCGGAGACGGGCAGGGCGCGCGCCCGGGCGAAGGGCGGGAGCTTGCCGCCCTGGCTCGCCGCCACGGGGGCTGCGTCCCGCGCGACCAACCCGCGCTGATCCAACACCCGCAGCTTCACCGTGTATCCGCCGGGCTGGGCGTAGGCGTGGGACGCGTCCGCCCGGGTGGAGCCGCTGCCGTCCCCGAAGTCCCACGCGTAGGAGACGATGGGCGAGCTCCCCGCCTGGCAGTCGCAGTGGAAGGTGACGGTGAGCGGCGCCGGCCCCGACGACACGTCCATCGCGATGCGCGCCTGCGGCGGGGCGAGCCCACCGGACGTCACCAGCACCGGCCCGGAGGTGCCGGCGGCGTTGAGGGATGCGTTCCGGACGGTGAGGTGGACCTGGTAGCCGCCCGGCGCCGGGTACCCGTGCAAGAGCGTGGTCAGGTCCAGCCCCGAGCGCGTGGGGGAGCCGTCGCCCGGGTCCCACTCGTCGAACAACCGCGAGCTGCCCGGGTCGTTGGAGCGCGACGCGCTCGAGTCCAGCTTGGTGACCAGCGGCGCCTCTCCACTGGCGGGCGTGGCGCTGAACGCGGCGGTGGGGACGGGGAGCGAGACGGACACCACGTCCACCGTCCACGAGCCGCTGTCCTCGCCGGCGGCGTTGGCGGCGGTGAAGGTGAAGGTGAAGGTGCCGGTGGCGGCCGGCAGCCAGGTGAGGATGCCGGTCACCGGGTCCAGCAGCGCGCCCGCCGGCCCGGAGTCCAGCCGCCAGGCGATGGGCTGCGCCCCGCTCGCCACGAGCTGGAGGAACAGCGGCTGGCCGGCGGCGATCTGGGTGGCCTGCACCGGCGACAGCAACGGCGGGTTCGGCCCGGCGACGTGGATGGTGAAGCGCTGGTGGTCCGTTCCCTCGCCGTTGGCGGCCGCCAGGTCCACCGGGAAGTCGCCGGTCGCGTCCGCGAACCAGAAGATCTCCCCGGTGAGGTTGTCGATCTCCATCCCCGCCGGTGCCGCCGCCAGGCTCCAGTCCAGCGGCGCGGTGCCGGTGGCGTCCGCGCGGCCGTCGGCGTCGTACTGGTACGGCTCGTTGAGCTGGGTGGTGAGGTTGGGCGAAGAGGTGATCGCCGGCGCCGCCGCGCGCGCCGCGCAGGCCAGCAGCGCGCTCGCGGTGACCAGCTGGCGGAGGATCGAGAGTGGCGGGAGCGCGCGGCCGCTCATCAGGGCGCGCAGTGTAGCCCGGTTGACAGGGGCAGCGGCGCCGAACAGCGTGCGCCGGATGCCCACACCCGCGGCCAATCCGCCCGCGCAGCGACTGGAGCTTCTGGACCTGCTGCGCGGGCTGGCGCTGGGCGGGATGCCGCTGGTCCATTTCCAGTACTACACGTCCGGAGGTGGAGGGTTCGCCACCGCGCTGGGTCCGATCGCCGCCTTCATGGGGGACGCCTACACGCTGTTCGCCTTCCTGTTCGGCGCCGGCGTCGGGCTGAGCTTCCTCCGCGCCCGGGCCCAGAGCCGCCCCCCCGGCGCTTTCGCCGCGTCGATGCTGCGGAGGATGCTGGGCCTGGCCGCCATCGGCTTCGCCACCGAGACGGTCACCGGGTACCACGTGCTCAACCTCTACGTGCTCTCCGGCTTCGCGCTGCTGGCGCTGGCGGCGTGCTCGGCCCGGACGCTGGTCGCGCTCGCCGCGGCGTGCCTGCTGGCTGGTCCCGCCGCCACGGTGGGGGTGGGGCTCGCCCAGCGCGCGTCGGCCGGGGTGGAGGCGGCGAACGACGCGGCAGTGGCGCGGCGCCAGGCGTACCACCGGATGCTCCAGGAGCGCGACCAGGCCAAGGCCCACGGTGGATTCCCCGAGCTGGTGGCGCTCCAGGCGCGCCAGGTCCTGGGCCGCTACGCCGACCCGTGGAGCTACGTCCCTGGAGAGGTGGCGGTGCTGGCGTTGCTGGGGCTGGCCGTCGCCAAGCGCGGCGCGCTCCCGGCGCTGGCCGATCCCGCCGTCGCGCGCCGCTGGCTGCCGCGGGCGTTCGCGAGCTTCGTCGTCCTGGGCGCCGCGGGCGCCGCGTTCTGGGCGCATTGGCCTCCGGTGGACCTGGGCTTCAAGCCGTTCTCGTTCGCCGCCGGCGACCTGGTGGGAGGCATCCTCAGCACCCGCTGGCTGGGGTTCGCGTTCGCCACGTCGCTGGCCTGGCTCACCGTGGTCAGCCCGCGCGCGCGCTGGGCGCTCTCCCCGGTGGCGGGCGCGGGGAAGATGGCGATCACCTTCTACGTGCTCCACGTCTTCGCGCTGGAGCTGCTGCTGGGAGGCTACTGGTTCCAGGTCCCGCTCACGCCGCTGCAGGGCTTCCTTGCCGCGGCGGCGACCTACGCGGCGATGTCGGCCGCCGCCCACGCGTGGCTGCGCCGGTTCCGGTACGGCCCCGTGGAGTGGGCGTGGCGCTGGGCCGCGGGAACGGCGCCCGCCTGAGCCAGCGTGGGTGCGCTCCGGGTTTGGTCGCGCCCGATGCGCTCGCGCCCACCCCGATCGACCTCAGCGACCCGGCTCCAGCTCCGCCATCCACAGCTCGAAGCGGAGGGCCCGCGCGGCCGCCACGGCGTATTGGTACGCCAGCGGCCGGGCGCCGAGGCGGAAGCGCACCCGGACCTCCGCCCCGTCCAGCGCCTCCCGGGGCGGTGGGACGGCCGACTCCAGCAGCAGCGCGGGGTGCCCATCCTGGGCGCGCACCTGCCAGACCGCGAGCGGCAAGGCCCGGCCCGCGGAGGGGACCCACGCCTCCGCGTCCGCCAGCGCCTGCCAGGGCACGTCCGGCGGCAGCGACACGGTCACCTCCGAGCGCTCGTCGCTGGCGACCTCCAGGACCGTCTCGCCTCGCCCGTACCAGCGCCCGGCGGCGTCCTCCAGCGGCGTGGCTACCCGCCCGGGCGCGGGGCTGACCAGCGTCAGGCCCTGGCGCTGCCGGTCCACCGCCGCCTGCTCCAGCTCCGCGGCGGCGACCGCGGCCTTCGCCTCCCGCACCGCCAGGGGGTCCGCCTCCTCCAGCAGCCGCAGGGCCTCGCGGCGGATCTCCAGCTCCGCGCCCGCATCCGAGCGCGCGCGCCGGGCCCGCTCGAGCTCCATGGCCGGAGCCAGCCCCGAAGCCGCCAGCGCCTCCAGCCGCGCCCCTTCCGCCGCCGCCGCGTCCGCCTTCGCCTGGGCCGCGGCCAGCGCGGCGCGCGCGGCCTGCAAGCGCTCCGGCCGCTCCCCGCGCTCCAGGGCCGCCAGCGCCGCGCGCGCCGAGGACAGCCGGGCGGCCACCTCCAGCGCCCGCGCGTCGAGCTCGCGGTCCTCCAGCCGGCCCAGCACCTGGCCCCGCTCCACCCGGTCGCCGTCGCGGACGGTCAGGGACGAGAGCCGCCCGGCCGCCGCCGCCCGCGCCGGGACCCGCGGGCGCTGCACCGTCCCTGAAGCGGCCACCGTCCACGGCAGAGGCACCGCGAGCAGCCCGCCGGCCACCAGCGCCAGCGCGGCCCGCACCCGCCAGGTGCGCAGCTGCTCGGGGTGCCTCTTCAGGTACCGCAGCGGCCCCGAGAGGCTGAGGACCAGCCCCCTCACCAGCAGGGCGGCGAGGATGAAGGCGGCGGTGCGGCCCACCTTGCCGCCGAGGAAGTCGTAGAAGGCGTGGACGCCCCAGAGGAGGAAGAACAGGCGGAACGCGTACGCCCCCACGCCGTAGAGGCGCAGCACCTGGAGCTTCACGCCCTCCTGCGGCCGCAGCGCCGGCACCGCCAGCGAGGCCAGCGCCAGGTCCGCGTCGCCGCCCAGCTTGGGCGTCCCCAGCAGGTCGGCCAGCATGTAGTAGCCGTCCAGCCGGATGAACGGGATGGAGTTGACGACCCAGGTGCCGACGTTGGTCACCACCACCGCGGTAGCGAAGGCGTGCACCGCCGTGCCGCCCTCGGTGAGCGCCATCAGCGGGTAGGCGAGCGCGACCAGCGACTGGTTCACCAGGATGCCCGCCGCGCCCACCACCAGCCGCCGCCAGCGGTCGGGCACCAGGTAGGTGCCGCTCACGTCGGCGTAGGCGATGGGGAGCAGGAGGTAGATCACCCCCACGCCGATCTTCCCCACCTTCCCACCGACGCGCCGGCAGGCCACCGCGTGCCCCAGCTCGTGCAGGCCCAGGGAAATGACCAGCACCACCGCGGTGAGCGCCGGGTCCAGCGTGCGCCTCAGCTCCATGCGGTCCAGCTGGACCGTCGCCATCACGGTGGCGACCACCGCGCCGGCCGCGAAGGCGATCAGCCAGAAGGGCGTGAGCAGCGGCCGGAGTGCCCGCTCCAGCACCGCGGCGATGGGCTCTCCGTCGAGGAGCTTGCCCAGCTTGAACACCCGGCCTTCGCCCAGGGACCGGAATTGCAGGGCGCTGACCTGCTCCAGCAGCTCCGCGCACTCCGGCGGGCCTCCCAGCGCCAGCGCCTCCTCGAGCGAGCGCGCGCCCTGGACGATCCGCTCGCGCCGGAGCTGGCGGATCGCGGACGCCGCCGCGCTTCGCCAGGGAGCGTCCTCCGGGTGCGCCTTCAGCTTCCGCTCGAACGCCGCCGCCATCGCCCGCGCCTGGCGCGCCTCGGACCAGGTGAGCGTGACCTCCGCCTCGTACGAGGAGAGCGTCATCAGCCCGCGCTGGGTGGCCTCGGAGAGGAAGCTCCGGACGTGGGCGAGCTCGAGGTCCGCTCCGGCGTCGAGGAGCGCGTCGCGGATCTCCTCCGGCGTCGTCTTGCCGTCGGCCAGCGAGAGCACCTCCGCCTGCGCCGGCTCCAGGTCGATGTAGCTGTCGGCGACCGGGTCGTAGGCGACGACCAGGTCCACCCCGTCGCGGCTCACAGGGGTGAGCTGGAGCTCCTGCCGTAGCTCGAACAGGTGCATCGGGAGATGCCGGAAACACGGCGGCCCGCTCCGGTGAGAGAGCGGGCCGGGTCAAGCGCCTTCGGCGAGCAGGCGCTAGCAGGTCTTTTTCGAGTAGCAGTTCCCGTTGCTCGGATCCGGATCCATGTCGATGTACTCGCTCGATCCCAGCAGGGGGGCGATCTTGCGCTCGTTCTTCGCCTTCAGCTTCAGCTTCAGCTTCTGGATGGTCTTCTTGTTCAGCTCGATCTTCTTCTTCATCGCATCACCCCTTGATTGATGTCCTGGTTGGTCAGCAGCTCATGCCGTTGCTGGGGTCGCACGCCGTCGCCGGCGACTGCGTCAGCGCCTGCAGCTTCAGCTTGAGGTTGTTGATCGTCCGCTTGTCGAGCTTCAGCTTCTGCTTCTTCATCGGTGGTCGCCTCCCGGCTAGATGCAGCTCTGGCCGTTGCTCGTTTTTTCGACGATGGCATCGCCCAGGACGGTCGGGGCGACCTTGCGATCACTGAGCTGCTTCAACTTCAGCTTGAGGTTCTTGAGCGTCCGCTTGTTCAAGCGAGGCTTCTTCTTCAT
>Ga0134122_10000997_pt1 | contig 20160 bp, 17 predicted proteins | sample KB302_FD_96461 | JGI IMG/M metagenome (GOLD analysis project Ga0134122, IMG submission 96461) | Terrestrial soil microbial communities without Nitrogen fertilizer from Kellogg Biological Station, Michigan, USA - KB3-0-2 | ecosystem: Environmental > Terrestrial > Soil > Unclassified ... | reverse complement strand
TCGGAGCGTTTTGCGAGGCTTCACCCTCGTTTTGCGTGGTTTGGCGGCCAATGTGCGTGGCTTCACGGAAATTTCTGTGTGGCTTCGCGCGAAGCCCCGCGAGGCTTGGGCCTTCGGTCGCGATTTTGGCGACCCCTTCCAAGAGCCGCTTGGCCGCCGGGGGCACCGAAGCCAGGGTCAGAGCAGGGGCGACACTCTAACCCTGGGGGTGAGGCTCGGAGCGAGCTCTATTCGGCGCAGCACGCGTGCACGGAGTCGCCCGTGCAGTAATAGGTGTTGAACGTCACAGCGCCTTGTACCTCCTTGGCCTGCTGAGCGGTGAGCAGGCGGACCGTCTCTCGGGCCAGGGTGACCTTCTTGGGGGCTCTTTTCTTTTCCATGGACTGCCTCCTTTCTGGAACAGGCATTATATCCGCCGGCCGTCCCAGCCCGATGGGTTCCACCCTGAGGTAGAATCAACCTCAAATTCCTGTTAGAGCTTCGAGAGGCTGACGGTTTGTCGAAGACGGCCTGATCAAGAGGCGTTATCTCGGAACCGACATCCAGCAGGTGGATTTCGATCGATACATCGTGGTCGAGAAGGGGAAGAAGTACCGGTCCTGTCCCCTCGCATGGATATCGACCTCAGCACCGTCCTGCTCGGTGACATCCAGGGGACGAAGACCACCAAGTCCAGGGAAATTGACTGCAAAGAGCTTCGTATCGCATCGATCTCGTTCACCCGCAATGGAAAGATCAAGCCACATCGGACGACGAACCTCGAAACGGAGATCACGCTTTCGATTCCGGCGGGTGAGGACCAGCTGGTCGACCTCTCGCTTCAACTGACCCAAAAAGAGACGGTCCTTACGAAGGTCCATAAGAGGCTCACCGTGAACGAGGGAGAAAATTCGCTCGTCACGCTGGTCTTGAGCTTCTCGGGAGAAAAGCTGGACCTGGCAGGACCGGCTCCCCATCTTCTGCTGCAGTTGGTGAGTCAAGATGCCGAGCGGGAAATCGAAAGAGGCGGCTTCTTCTGGTGGTTCACCATTCCGATAGGGTAACGGTTGCTCGTATCTGACGTTCCTGGAGTCGGGTCCGGCAGCGGCAAGCTACCTAACAGTCAACGGAATGGGCCGTCCTACTACATCGAGAGGGCCCAGGAGTCGCCAGGTCCCGTAGCTTGATCCCTAGGTTGGTGCCCAGGAACTGGCGAAATTGCGCTCAGGACCAGCTCTGCGTTCTCCGGGGTCGGTTCGATGAAGACATCCAAATCCTTCGTCGCACGTGGACGGGCGTGAAAGGCGACGGCGTGGGCTCCGACGACGAGGTATCGGGCCTCAAGTCGATTTAAGAACTCGATGAACTCTTCGTAGTCGCGGGATCTCACGAATCCCCTTTGTCTTCAGGGCGGAGAGTAGGCAGTCCTGGACCGCGTTGACACGCTCTGCCGGAGTAAGCCCTTCATACCAGAAGCGGAAATCCGCCTCCTCGGCTTCGGCTTCGGTGACCACCGTCGCCGTCCAGGTTCTGCCATGCCGGTCGATCGCCTGCCCTCGCTGTTGCATTGCCGAGACGATAACACCTCGGGTGGCGGGACAAGGTCTGCCACTTTCGGCCAACGTCCAACGGGTTGCTGTCGGCGCCTCACGCGGGCTACGCTCGCGGGATCAGCAGCTGAATATCGCGGCGTGAGGCTTGGTTCACGCGAGAGAGGGAAGCTAGTGGGGTCGGGCCGCTGCCGAGAACGTGATCGCACGGCGCAAGTCGTACGGTTTCTGTAGTTTGACTCAGGCCAACGTTTCCCTGTACGGGGCAGACCCGTTCCTGCACCGGGCAAGAGCTTCCCTGCATCGGGCAAGCACTTCCCTGCATCGGGCAAGCACTTCCCTAAGCGGGGAAACGACTTCGTGCCCAGACCAGATAGGTGCTGCCCTAGCTAGCCTGCACTACCAGGCGATCCTCGTGAGCGACGAGGAGGCTCAGGGGGGGGCGCCTGGTGTACATCCTCTCGCACGGCTGCAAGGAGAATCTGGTCGCCCGCCCTCAGGACTGGCCGGGGGTCACTGTGTCACCGCGTTGCTCAATGGCCAGCCGATCGAGGGAACCTGGTTCGATCGCACCCGGGAGTGGGCGGCGCGCCAGCGTGGCGAGGAGTTCGGTGCCCGCCAGTTCGCGGAGACCGAAGTCGTACAGTTCGCCCCCTTACCCTGCTGGCAACATCTCTCGTCAGTGCAGTACCGGGAGCGGATCGCGGAGTTGGTCGAGGCGATCATCGCCATGGCCGCCGCTCGGCGAGCGGCGAAAGGAATCGAGCCTCTGGGCGCCGCCGCGATCCACCGGCAGCATCCGTTCTCCCAGCCGGCGAAGACCAAGAAGTCGCCCGCGCCGCTCGTCCACGCCGCCAGCAAAAGGGTGCGCACCGAGATTAAGATCGCCTACTCCTGGTTCGCCCGGGCTTTTCGAGAGGCGGCGGAGTATCTGCGGGCCGGCGATCGGCTGGCTCGGTTTCCGCGAGGGAGTTTCCCTCCCGGTTTGCCGTTTGTCCGAGCGGGTCGGTTGGCGATCAGCCCGGCGACGTAGGCAGGACCCGCCGGTTAAACCCAAAAGCTCTCAAATAGGTTACGACCGCCTGTCCTGGTGGCTGCGGTTCCACGTTCCGACACTTGGTTCGATACTCCCGAAGGCCTCGCGGGCTCCGGTCTCGACCTGATTTCCACCTAAGACCGGCTGCAGCTCGCGCTGCCGGCTGCCATTTTCGGCCGGGAGCGGTCGTTCTGATCTCTTTCGCCGCACGAGGCTCAGTCTCGTCCTTGGGTTAGCCTGGCACCTATTCGGCAGACCGAGATCAAGATCGCCTACGCCAGGTTCGCCAGGGTTTCGAGAAGCGGCGGAGTATTTGCGGGCCGGGGATCGGCTGGCTCGGTCTCCGCGGGGGAGCTTTCCGCCGGGGTTGCCGTTTGTCCGAGCGGGCCGGCTGGCGATGTTCTCGGCCACGTAGGCTGGATAGCCGCTTAAACCCAAAGCCTTCAGATAGTTACGACCGCCTGGCCTGAGCTCCGGATCCGCGTTTCGACTCCTCAGTTCGACGCCCCGAAGGCGCCACGGGCTCACGATCTCGACCTGATTTCCGCCTAAGACCGGCTGCACCTCGCCCTGCCGGCTGCCGTTTGGACGGGAGGGGGCGTTCTGACCCCTCTCGCCGGTCTCGTCCTCGGGTTAGGCTGGCCCCTATTCCCGACCCCTATTCCCGGCAGATACGATACGAGACACTATCTCACCGTCGTTCCTTGGAGGAATTCCAATGAAAAGTGTCACTAGGAGCACCCCCTTTCAGAAGGCACTGAGACTTCTCTCGCTGGTAGCCTTCTTGGGCTGCGCCATGTCGTCGCGTGCCGTATCAGGGCAGACCCCGCCGGGCGCGGAGTGCGATCCCGTGATCGACCCTGACTGCCACGTCCTCTTCTTTTTCGACACCTCCTCGGACACGATGTACTTGTTCATCGGATACGACGTCTCCTACACGGTCACCTTCGTGTCCGAGCCCGACCCGCCGACCACGACCCACCAGCACTTCGTCTACGAGGCCTGGGGCCGCTCCTTAGGCAACCGCACGCAGGGCAACGGGAGCAGCCCGGCCACCTCCTACCAGAATACATGGTGCGAGATGGTGGACGACAACAACAACACCATTGTATCGACGGGCTATGTAGACCCTGAGCAGCTCATCATAAACATCAACTGCAAGTGTCTGGCTATGATGACCTGTCTCAACCACACCCCTTCCATCAGCTGCCGGCCTGAGGATCCCAACATGCCCACCAATATCGACTCGCAGATCTTCGCCCCGCACTGCGGTTAGGCGAGGCGCTCGCGCCCCAGACCGTAGCCTGCGACCTGAGGTACGAGCTACCGGAATTAGGATGGAAATAGGTGCCCAGCTGCTAGCCAGCTGGCCAGGCGCATCGGAACGCGGCTTGGAGGCGCCAGTTTCCTGTGCCCGCCACCTGGGTAGGCTGGACCGTGCGCACCCTGCCAATCCTCTCTTAAGGAAACGCGAGGACCGGAAAGACCGCCCTGCGTCCGTCAAGGAGATAGGGGGGCAAATCTCTATCTGCCCTAGCAGCGCTGTGTTGATTGTAGAAGGTTTAGCCTAATGAGCTTAGGCCATAGAGCTATAAGATAAGGAGGCAACATGCCTGACGTAACAGTGAACGCAACCTCTACCGTGAGGACAGGAGAGCTTCCTGTCGATTCGGTCTCCTTAAGCCCCGCTGTCCCGGCATGGAACTCGTATACGGCTGGAGGTTGTGACAGCAAAGGGAGAAAGATTGCGTTAATATACTCACATTTTGCCAGTTATGTTATATATGAAGCGGAAGGTGCTCTCCAGATAGAGGGAAAAACCGATCCTCTGGATCGTAGCTCTGATGTCAATAATTGGTTGGCTGAGATTCTGTCTAATACTCCTCAAGATACAAGATCTAAGCGGCGAATCTTCTACCAGTTGGCTGTAGCTCTTGATATTTGTATGGCAGGGAATTGCGAGGGCTCAATTCTCATCCTAAAAAATATATCGATGCGAGCGAAGAGATTAAAGATCTTGAAAGGGCAGCTTTGGTACCTGTGGGGATGTATCTTAACAGCCTCCCTGATATCCTCGATTACTGCCTTAATAATAATCATGTCCGCGGGACATATATCGCTCAGGCTGCTGCTTTTCATGGCCAGCCTTGGGAGTATGGGCGGCGTTCTATCGGTAGCTGTAAGTCTTAGAAAAATTGATATCGATACAGAGTCGGGACCTCTGTTTAACTACTCGGCGGGCGCTGCACGGACGATTATAGCTTGTATTGGCGCTATTTTTTTACACTTCGCTGTCACCGGGAATCTTCTGTTCGGCGTCGTTGGACAGAACCCTTCATCCGCACCTCTCTATGCTTTGGCGATGTTAGCTGGCTTCAGCGAAACACTGGTCCCGAACTCATTGCGGCGGCTCGAGAGTTCAGCAGCTAACCCGACTACTGAAGCGGATGGCGCCGCCGCCGCTTAACAGCACTGCTAGCCAAAGTCGAGGACAGCGAGCGCCTCGCCCGCTTCATGGGCTATTTCAACTCGAAGCTCGCCCGCGAGGTCGCCCGATCGACCGGCTGGCGGGACAAGGTCTTCTCGCGCCGATATCAGGCGATCCTCGTGAGCGACGAGGAGGCCCAGGTGGGGCGCCTGGTGTACATCCTCTCGCATGGCTGCAAGGAGAACCTGATCGCCCGACCTCAGGATTGGCCGGGGGTGCATTGCGTCACTGCGCTCCTCTCCGGCGAGGCGATCGAGGGGACCTGGTTCGATCGCACCCGGGAATGGGAGGCGCGCTTGCGCGGCGAGGAATTCGGCGTTCGACAGTTCGCGGAGACCGAGGTCGTAAACTTCGTCCGCTTGCCCTGCTGGCAACACTTCTCGGCCGAGCAGTACCGCGAGAGGATCGCCGAGTTGATCGAGGCGATCATCGAACAGGCCGCTGCTCGGCGAGGGGCGACGGGAATCGAGCCCCTCGGCGCCGCCGCAATCCTCCGGCAGCATCCGTTCTCCCAGCCGGCGAAGACCAAGAAGTCGCCCGCGCCGCTCGTCCACGCCGCCAGCAAGAGGGTCCGAACCGAGGCCAGGATCGCCTACGCCTGGTTCGCCCGGGCTTTTCGAGACGCGGCGGAGTATCTGCGGGCCGGCGATCGGCTGGCTCGGTTCCCCGGGGTTGCTTTCCTCCTGGGTTGCCGTTTGTCCGAGCGGGGCGGTTGGCCATAGGGCCGGCCACGTAGGCCAGAACCCGCGGCTTCAACACGAAATCCTTCAGATAGTTACAATCGCCTTGCCTGGTGGCTGCGGTTCCGCGTTCCGACTCCTCAGTTCGACGCCCCGAAGGCGCCACGGGCTCCGATCTCGACCTGATTTCCGCCCAAGACCGGCTACAGCTCGTGCTGCCGGCCGCCAATTTGGGCCGGGATGGGTCGCACTGACCGCATTCGCCTGACGAGGATCGGTCTTGCCATTGGGGTTAGGCTGGCACCTATTCCACCTATTCTGCGTGGATCCGATCAGTCCAGATGCGCCAAAGGTCGCGAGATCCTACCGAGGCTTTGAATGCTTTATTTTATTTAAGTGCTTCTGGGCTTCATCCACCTTCTCAGCAAGGGATTTTGTTGTGCTTGAAGGAGCTCCAGCAGCTGAAAAACCGAAGTAATCTGCTCGAGCTGCCCAAACATTGAGCTCGGCCTCATGGAGTTCAGCCTTCCATTCCGATTCTTGGCGGTAGGCGTGACTGTGAATAAAACTAAAATCAGGGATGGAATCAGTATCTAATATCATCACTCCCCATGCCTCCAGCGAGTAGTCGCACAGCTCGCGATCGGTGTATTGACACTTCGGGTGTGACAAGAAATCATCTACCGCGGCCTCGGCCCGTCTGAGGGCGAGTTCATGATTCCCTAGGGCCAATGCATCGTCTAGATGTAGGTTGGTTCTATGCAGCCAGTGCATGAACTTTCGCTGTTCCTGGGCAGCTCCTTCAGGATCAAGTATTACGTACAAAATCCAACTTCCCTTGAAAAAAGAGAAGGCAGATAGCGCTCCGTGCTGTGCCGCGAGACTTTTTTCGGCTCTTTTCCATGCTTCTAGGGCCGTCTCAGCCCTGTCAAAGCAATTCAGAAAATTTTTCGCTGCGTCGGCAGCGCTCCTGATGACTCCCTTGCTCATGCATTGTCCTCCTGAAAGAGGTAGCTACTGTTTTAGCTCAGCCTGGTTACGAGGACCTACTTTAGTCTTCCCGTGGGCGCTACGCAACAATTCTTATTGTGTCGCCGTGCAAACATGCTCAGTTGCAGCAGAGGCTATTTCAAGCGAAGAGACTGTCATTCGCCAGGATGGAATGGCAGAGGAGAACTTCAAGATCTTGCTGTAATGCTGGCTTCCAAGTGCGTATCTCCTCGCCCTGCCCCGTCTTTCCTCCGACGAGATCATCGTCGGCGCCCTCGGGCGAGCGCGGCGCCTCTATCCGCTCGAGATCTGCGCGTTCTTCTTCGCCTCGGGGCACTTCCACCTCCTCGTTCGAGTAGAGGACAGCGAGCGCCTGGCCCGCTTCATGGGCTATTTCAACTCGAAGCTCGCCCGCGAGGTCGCTCGATCAACCTGGGGGCGGCATAAGGTCTTCTCTCGCCGGTATCAGGCGATCCTCGTGAGCGACGAGGAGGAAGCTCAGGTTGGGCGCCTGGTGTACATCCTCTCGCACGGCTGCAAGGAGAACCTGGTCGCCCGCCCTCAAGACTGGCCGGGGGTTCATTGCGTCACCGCGCTCCTCACCGGCCAGCCGATCGAGGGGACCTGGTTCGATCGCACACGGGAATGGGAAGCACGTTTGCGCGGCGAGGAGTTCGGCGCTCGCCAGTTCGCGGACACCGAGGTCGTGAACCTCGCGCCCTTGCCCTGCTGGCGACATCTGGCGGGAGAGCAGTATCGTGAGCGGATCGCGGAGTTGGTCGAGGCGATCATCGCCAAGGCCGCCGCTCGGCGAATGGCGACGGGAATCGAGCCTCTGGGCGCCGCCGCGATCCTCCGGCAGCATCCGTTCACCCAGCCGGCCAAGACCAAGAAGTCGCCCGCGCCGCTCGTCCACGCCGCCAGCAAGAGGGTTCGCACCGAGATGAAGATCGTCTACGCCTGGTTCGCCAGGGCTTTTCGAGAAGCGGCGGAGTATCTGCGGGCCGGCGATCGGCTGGCTCGGTTTCCTCGGGGGAGCTTTCCGCCCGGTTTGCCGTTTGTCCGAGCGGGCCGGCTGGCGATCGGGCCGGCCACATAGACCAGGACCCGCCGCTTAAACCCAAAAGCCTGCAAATTGTTACGACCCCCTGGCCTGGTGGCTGGGGTTCCACGTTCCGACACTTGATTCGACGCTCCCGAAGGTCCCGCGAGCTCCGGTCTCGACCTGATTTCCGCCTAAGACCGGCTGCAGCTCGCGCTGCCGGCTGTCGATTTCGGCCGGGAGCGGTCGTTCCTACCCCTTTCGCCGCACGAGGATCGGTCTCGTCCTTGGGTTAGGCTGGCACCTATTCCGCCCCGTTCCGCTTCTCGACGCCACGATTCCACGCTCCGAAGGCCCGACAGGCTCCGATCTCGACCTGATTTTCTCGTAAGACCGGCTGTAGGTCGCTCTCCCCGTGCCGTTCTCGGCCTGGAGCGGTCGTTCTGACCTCGTCGTCGTACGTGAATCGCTTTCGTCCTCGGATTAGAATGGCACCTATTCCGGCAGCACCTATTCGGGGCCCTCCGGTCGTTTCCCCACCCCACCCCACGGCCCGGAGGGCCCAAACTCGTGGGTCCTCAGAGGCCACCTGCAGTGAGATTATCAACACCGGAGTGTCCTTTCGGGTGGACCGACGTTGGGGAGGGGCTGGGGGAGAGGCTAGCAATGTTGACAGACATAAGCCCGCATGAAATGATTTGTGTACAAACTTATGATGCGCGCTATTGTCCGACTTGCATGGATCGGTGTACTTCTCTTTCCCTTGGGTATTCGAGCCGAACTCTTTGGCGTACCGCTCTCAGACAGCCTCTTCACGTTCGAGATTAAGGCACCCGGCCACGAAGGTTGTCTCAGTGCGACCGAAGCCGACCGTGGTGGTTCGCGCTTTGTCAGTCAAGAGAGGTGCCCGCAAGTGTCGGGGCGCGAGGGAACCTTCTTCCAAGTTCAAGACTCGACGAGAGGCTATTCATACGCGTTTTTTACCGCCAAGAATGCCGAAGGCGAGGTGACCTTGATGGAGATTAGGCTTTCGTTCGATAAGAAGATCGGTTATGCCGTAAGCGGGATCGGGCGGAGCGCTGCCGTCAGGCTCGGTGGTCCTGAGATCGATCTGGGAGTGAAGATCCGATTATTGGGCCAATCCATCGGATCTTTTTCGAGGTCGCCAGCATATACCGAGGCGATTGACCCCAGCAGCTCCGAGCAGGCGGAATTCCTTGAGCTGATGTACGGGGATCCGATGGAATCGAATTGCTGTATCGGGTGCGGATCTCTCCGGCTCTGTGGAAACGTCGTTGAAGTGCGGGGTTGCGGTCGCTGTCACGGCGGGGAGTAAATTCCATGGAATCGCGAAATGTTGAAACCCGCCGCGCGCAGGATCGTAAACACTCGCTTGGCATACGCCGCATCTATTTTCGGCGATTTATTGTAAGCTATGGTAGGCGATTGCTCTTTGCGGCGGGCTTTATCACGATCCTCTCGTTGCCGTTGATTCTTTGGAGATATTTCGTTGTAGGCGGACTTGGAGAGGCGATCCCAATCGATATAACCGGAGAGCCGCTGCAAGAACTTTGGTTCACGCCTTCTGGAGAATTGGCGTACGTAGCTATGAGTGGAAGCATGTTGCGTTTGACGATGTACGATCCCATGCGAAAGCGACGAGAGGTGCGATTCCTGGACTTTTATCGCAAAGAAGGCAGGGGAATGAAGCTGTCGTCGAACATTCCTTTGCCAGAAAGGAGCCGAGGCTATAGCGATGGAATAGGAACAGACTCGTCCGATCAAGTGATCTATGCGGTCTCCGATGATGCCAGGTCCATAGCTTGGGCACGGAACCGGCTATTGAAAGTTCAAGCTGTCGATCGTTTTAGTGCAAGCGACCTTCAGTCCATCATAGAATTAGATGACGAAGTATATTCCATTACTTTGACCAACGGCGCAGGCATGGTTAGTATACTGAGCGCTCAAGGAACTTTTTTCACTTACATTTCGGGTCAGAAAATGAAGTGGAATTTGACCTTGCCGCGAGGCAGGTGGCGTCTCAATTCGCGAGGGCCAAGCATCGTGGCCACTGATATAGAGAACGCAGCAGCAGGCCTGATCGTTTTGGCTCATAGCCCTTTTTTGACTTCCGAAGCCGCGGAATCTCCTCTCAGCTTCGTTAAGAGTGGTTTTGGATCTGGGTCAGATCTTAGTCTCGTTACATCGGTAAACGGCGACTCCCTATTTGTGGGTACTGAGAGTGGATTGATTGCTCAACAGGGCGGGGCGCCGACGATCCTTCCCTTGACGGCTGGAGAGAAGTTGAGGGCGATTAGTCAATTTCGCGAAAAACAGCTGATTGCTGCGGGAGACTTTCGTGGTATTTATTTGGTATCGAGGCCAGGGAAGGCGACGTTAATAGCGGATACCCTTCCTGGTATTAATTTACTCGCGGCTAGGGGAAATTTTGTGGCCTATGCGACAGATCATGAAGTTGTTTTGATGTCGAGGGATTTTTTGTCCGTCAAAACCACTGCCGAAGGCGGGTTGTTGACCGGATTGGTGGGGTTGATTTTGGCGGCTCTCGGTCACTTCCATAACCTTGGGCAGAGGCATGAGGACAAAACTAAAATCGACGAAGAAGAAGATCTTGTCGGGCGAGGTCGCGAGTCTTTTGAAGGAACGAATGGTGATGTGCAGGACGCCGCTGATTTGAATTGGACCCGGTACTCCACTTCAACCAAAGGTGGCGTTGGTACCGTACTTGTGATATTGGTGGTTCTTGGGTATTTGTTCTTGCCTCCATCCAGGCGCAGCAGGGTATAATTGAATTTTCTCAGTGGAGGTTAGTCGTCGGCGCGCGCTAGCAGGCCGCTGAGAAACGATCATTTGGTACGGATTTGAGTCGTCGAGAGGGTTGGTAACAGCGCGCAGGCGGTTCAAGCGGATTTTGGCTGCAACAAAAGAGCCTTCTGGATGCGAGTGTATTCGTGAACGATCTTCGAGATTCGGTCACGACGAGTGTGAAGGACCACACTAATCTTACCGTTAGGCACCGGAAGGCCCCTCATCTGCTACGCCGCCTGCGCCTCGCTGGTGTACAGGAGGGTCTCGTCGCCCCTCTCGAATCCAGCCACGTTCAGCACATCGGACTCGATTTCCTTCGGAGCCATTCGGGCCAAAACGAGCGCCGAATCGCCAGCCAGCCTTGCCATCTCGTCCATCACGGTCGAAAACCCCAGCTGGCCGAGCGGCCCCGGAGCCAGACCCGCCAGGAAAATCTGCCACGGCTCCCCGAGTACCGCGCTCGGCTCGTAGAGCGCCCAGGCTTCAATCCGTTCCTGAGAATGGAAAGCCAACCCCTCAAGCGCCCGCCCGGGTTTCGTCAGAGCCGGCAGGTCCCGCTGCCAGCAGCGCAGACCGTTCCCGACCAACCCACTGGCCTGAAGCCCCTCAAGACTCACCGGCCCCAACGCCTCGCGTGCTCCAGAGGAGGAGAGGCCCTTCGATCCCCCTCCCGCCCGCCGCCAGTCACGAAAACTGCCCGCCAGCGTCCACCCGCAAGCCTCGAACACCGCTCCAGCCACCGCCCACCGTTCCGCCGGAACTTCCGCCAAGAGCCCAGGAGGCCCAAGGATCGCGAGTTTTGAGCTAAGCGAAGTCAGCAGATGCCGCGCATGCCCCCGCCGCCGATGTTCAGGATGGACGCGCAGCCCATAGACCAGGGTGGTCGTAGCCCGCTTCGCCCCGAGCAGTACGCCCACCGCCTCTTTTCCTTCGAAGGCCACCATGCAGCTGCTGCACCAGAGGTCGAGGTCGCGCACCAGCCGCTTGAAGCCTTCGTTGTCGAGCGGCGGCTCGCCCTCGTCCTCTGGGCCGCGACAGCTTTCAAAGGCGGCGACCAGGAGGGCCCGGTCGTCGGTGCGGCAGAAACGGTACGCCGTCATTCAGGCGAACCGGCGCGGCTTACGCCGCGCCGTCCAGCTCGGGGTGCGGTCCGGCGCGGCGGGCCTGGAGGGCGGAGGGCGAGCCGACCTCGTTGATGGGCGGCTTGCGCTCGTCGATCGTGAGAGGCGCTGCCTCCACTCCGTTCGCCGTTCCGTTGGCGTAGGCCCCATGGGCGCTCTCTCCGTTGGCCGAGGTTCCGTTGCCTTCCGGATGGGGAGCCGCGGCGGCCTTCGCCGCCACCTGGTTTTGGAGCATCTCTTCCATCATCTGGCGGCCGATCGCGATGCCATCCTCGACCAGGGCGAGGGTGATGGCGGAGCTGGCCCGCTCGGCGGCGAGGGCTTCGATCCGATCCTGGGTGCGATTGCGCATGAAGCCCGAGGGCACTCGCAGGATGCGCTCGACCGCTTCGCCGGCCCAGGGGAAGGGGGAGAGGAGGGGGACGTTCTTGCTGTCCCGGGCGATCAGGCGCTTTTCGCCGTCGAGGGTCGGGGCCGCGGCGGGTGCGTCGCCTTCGAGCGCTTCCGGTGCGTCGTCCATCGAGGCGGTGACCGGTGCGTCGCCCGCGGCGGCGATTCCGTCGGCCAGGGGCACGCCGGTTTCTTCCTCGACCACCTGCTGCGCCAGCTCCAGGGTGATGGTGGGGAGCTTGCGGGTCCGGGCCGTCTTTTCGATCCGGGCCTTGGCGCGCCGCCGCTTGTAGGCGTCCTTCAACGTCCACAGCGCCCGGCGCGCGCTCTCGGTCCACTGGAGCTTCTTGCCGTCGTAGGTGACCTCCTCGGTCAAGCCTCCTTCGGCGCGGGCGATCCGTTCGAGCATCTCGCGGTCGATGCGCTCCAGCTTGTCGCTGCCGCAGACGCCGCAACGGACCGCGTCCGGCTCGCTCGCCGCGACGCCGCAGCTCTTGCAGATGGCGACCGGCTGGCGCGAGGCCAGCTCCAGCGCCATGCGCTCGGCCAGCTCGAACGTCAGGTCGCGCGACTGCTTGGGCATGAAGCGGTCCATCGCCTCGTCGATCACCGAGTTGGTGACCACGCTATGCCCCTTTTCGAGCGCCAGGCGGAGGATGCCGGTGCGGGCGATGCCCTTCACCTGGGGCGGTACGCGCTGCATGCGCTCTTCCGCCTCGGGCGTCCACTTGATGCTCTCTTCGGCGCGGACGTCGATGTCCGGATAGGCGAGCCGGGTGGAGAGCAGGATGTCGCACGGGCAGCGGCGCAGCAGGTTCTCGGTGTTGCTGCCGAGACCCATCTCTTCCGCCCCGCTGTGGACGCCGATCCGACCGACGATCAGCAGCCAGGGGTTGGTCTTCCGCGCGTGGTCGAGGATCTTTTGGAACGCCTTGCCGTCGAGCAGGGTCTTGCCGACGATCGTGCCCTCGTCGAGCGCCATGCGCTCCGCGACGTCCAGGTGCGACTGGTAGATCTGCGCGAGGCCGGTGTCGATGATCTCCTCGTGGAGTTGGTTCTGCTCCTCGAAGCGGAAGACCTTCGAAGCCTTCTCGGAGAGGACGCCGACGATGCCGTGGAACACCGAGTAGTGGAGGTACGGGTCGTAGACGCCGATGATCTCCACCTTCTTGTCGAAGCGCTTGGCCAGCTCCAACGCGGTCTTCAAGGCGCCGAACGACTGCGGGCTGCCGTCTACGCCGACCAGGATCGTGTCGCCTTCGGGCTCGTCCTTCTTGTACAGGCGCTTCACCACCCAGACGTCGCGCTTGGCGCTGCGGGTCACCCGCTCGCAGACCGAGCCGATCTCGCTGTCCTTCACCCTGCCGATTCCCAGCGCGCCCATCACCACCAGGTCGCAATCGACGTCCTCGATGTCGCGCACCAGCTCGGTGTGGTGCTTGCCGTCCATCATCCGCGGCTCGAAGGGGAGGCCCTGGTCGCGGCAGAGGTTCTGCATCTGATCGAGATAGCTCTCGGAGATCAGCTTGAGCCCCAAGGTGATCAAGCTGTCGTGGATCTTGCGCTGCCGTTCGAGCTCGACCTCGTCGAGGTACTCCTCGGGAAGGGTGTACTCCATCTGCTTGAACCGATAATCGTGCATGCGGGCGGCGTAGACGTGGCTCCCGACCAGAGAAGAGCCGAACGCGTTGCCGAGCGCCACGCTGTTGGCGATGGCCCGATTCGAGAAGTCGGAGTTGTCGACCGGAACGTAGATCTTGCTATACATGAGCCTGGACCTCTCCGTTTTGGCTTACTCGTTGTCGCCGCCGCACCCACAGTACCAAGAAGATTTCGACCACCAACACCGCCAAGGCGGCCTCGATCATCGGGCCGATCGGCGAGGGTGCTTCCTGCGGCATGGTGTACAGGTACATCCACTGCGTCAAGCCCCGCTTGCTGCCCCGCTCCCGATCGTAGCCGTCCCAGACCGAGAACGCGACGGGGACGAACTGGCCCGGCTCGAAGGATACGCTGCCGCTGCCGCGCAGGGCGCGCTTCATCACCACCGACCATTCGCCATGATCGTAGCTCGCGATGGCCGTCACGTCTTCGCCTTCGACCACCGTCACACTGGAGCTTCCGGCGCCGGTATAGCGCTGGACGGCCTTGGACGCGAGATCGATGAACCAGAGATCGACCGGGTTCTGCGAGTCGCCGAAGATGAAATACGGCTTGCGGATGCCGGTCGGAAGGGTGACCGGCAGCTGAATCGCCAGCGCGTCGGAGAACTCGGTGTCCGGAGTGACCGCGGCGGGCGCGCCCGGCGCGGCTTCCGCCTCGTCGCCCCAGACATCGCCGCCTGAGGCAGCCGGTTCGGCGGCCGGCGTGGCGGCGGCTTCCTCGACGCCCCAAACGTCGCCGCCCGCTTCGGCGGCCGTAGCTTCCGCGGCTTCCGCGGCCTGTTCTTCCTCGGGCGGCACCACCAGGTCGGGGGCGTTGTGGCCCACCGTGTCGGCGCGCAGGTCGTGCCAGGTGACGCGGAACGCGATCTCCCGGGCGTTATAGACCGCGCGAACTTCGACCGCCGAGGCGGAGGGGTGGAAGGCCCGGCCGGGCTCCGTCACCTGGCCGATCACCGGGAAGAGCGCGGGCGGGGCGGTCGCGAACAGCTCCTTGGCCTTCGCGAGGTCCAGCTCTTCGTTGCTCCACTGCACCTGCAGCAGGTTCGAGTAGCCCGGCGCGTCGCGCGGGTCGAGCGAGGCGATGTAATCGACCAGTTGCCAGCGCTCGGCGTCGGTGAGCGACTCGGCGAACGAGGGCATCGGCGTGCCGTTCAGGCCGGTGGTGAAGGTCCGGTAGATGTCCTCGCGCGTCGGCCCGCCGCGGAACGTCCAGCGCATGGTGAGGTCAGCCGGCCGGATCGGGTGGTTCCAGTCGTCCTTGAGCGTCGGAGCGGAAGTTCCGTCGCCGCGCCCGACCTCGCCGTGGCAGGAGGCGCAGCCGATCTTGGCGTAGACCTCTTTGCCCTTCTTGATCGAGTCGGCCGAGGACGCCGGGGCCTTCGGGATCTCGATCGCCTTCGGCTTCTTGGCGGCGTCCGCGAAATCCGGCGAGAACGACTTGACCGCCGCGACCAGCGTCTTGATCTCTTCGTCGGACAGCTGCTTCCAGGCCGGCATCGAGGTGTAGGGCATCCCCTCGCGGATGACGTGGGTCAGATCCTCGTCGGTCGGCAGCGAGCCGCTGGGCGTATGGCGGATCTTGAACTTGCCCGCGGTGAAGTCGCGCGGACGCGGCATGAGGCGTAGCGCCGCCACACCTTGACCGTCGCCTTTTTCGCCGTGGCACTGGGAGCAGAGCTTCTGATAGAGCGGTCCGCCGGGAACGTTCGCCGGGGTATCGGCAGCGCGCGCCGCGGGTGAAAGAGAGAGCGCGGCGGCGACCGTTACGGCCGCACCCACTCCGACGAACTTACCGCGCGCCCTCACTTTTCCACCTCTTGGCGCGCGCGCGGGGTCTGGCCCGAGAAGTCATAGAGGAACAGGATCACGTCCCACATCTCCTCCTCGGTCAGGAACTTCTCCCACTGCGGCATGGCGGTGTCCCAGGGGCCGGCTTCTTCCGGCAGGCCGGGGCCGCCTTTGGAGATGCGCCAGAACAGGAACGATTCTTGGAGCAGGGCGATCGCGCCGGCATCGGCGAAATTGGTCGGGATCGGGTTCAAGCCCCGGGCGTACATGCCGTCGCCGCGCATCGCGTCGCCGTGGCAGTAGACGCAGTTCTGGTAGTAAACCCGCCGGCCGTTGGTCAGATGGGCGGCGAACGCCGCCGGATCGCTCTTCTCTAGAGGCCGGTAGGGGTTGTCCAACTTGACCAGGTCGAACGGCTTGTCGTGCACCGAGATCGAGTCGGGCGGCGCCGGATGGATCGTTCGGCCGAACGCGGGCGCTTCGAGCTTGACCGACATCTTCCGGTAGACCCCGAACGCCACGAGCGCCGGAATCAGCAGGACGACCGCGTAGAGGATCGGACGTCGGCGTGGCTCGACGCAGAGTCTGACCAGCGGCCCGGTGAACGCCTGCAGCCGTTCGCGGCTGGAGGTCACATAGGCAATCGTCGCGAGCGTCACGATCCCCATGTAGAGCGTGATCACGGACTGGGGGATCGGGACCTTGAAACCGAAGCGCAGAAAGATCCAGACCGAGATCCAGGTCACCAGGGTCCAGAGGAACGTGCCGGCGCGGCGCTGGCGCAAAATAAATTGCACCGCGGCGAGCGCCAGCACCACCCACAAGACGATCGGCAAGCTCATCGCGTCATCCCCTCGGCCGGTCCTTTCCTCACTGACCCGAGCCCGGGGCCGCCGGAGCGGGAGCAGGCGCCGGGGCTTCAGAGGTCGTCGGGGCCGCGGCCGGCGCGGCGGAGTCGGTGGCCGCGGGAGCCGCCGGTGCGGCATCCGCCGGGGCCGCCGGAGCGGAACCCACCGCGGCATCGCCGCCGCCACCCGCCTGCCACGGCAGCTTGGTCTGCATGGTCACGGTGGTCGTGCCCCCGAGGCTCTGGAGATAGGCGATCACCGCCAGGATCTCCTCGTCGGTCAAGCTGATCGGCGGCTTGCTGATCGGCGGCATGCCCGGGTTGAAGCCGGGAACGATGAATTTCTCCGGCTCGTACATCGATTGCGCGATGTACTCGACGTCGCTCAATCCCGGAATCCGGGTGGCGGCTCGGGTGCCGATGCCGCCCAAGTCGGGGAAGCGGAACGGTCCGGAGGTCTTGCCGATCGTGTGGCAGGTAAAGCAGAGCCCCTTGCCTTCCATGATCTGGCGGCCGACCTTCTGCATCTCTTCCGGCTTCATGTCCTTGGCGAGGACGATCTCTTCGGGAGGATGCACTTCCTTCTGCGGCACCAGCTGGCCGACGTAGGTGTAAAAGCCGGTCGTGGCCACCGCGAGAGCGGCGATTCGCAAACTCACCGGGACCTTCACGCGGCAGCTCCTTCTTCGGCGGCTTCGACGGCTTTGGCTTTTGGCTCCCAGTCCTTCTTGCCGCCCAAAGAAGCGAGCCAGAACACGAAGCTGATCAGCAGGAAGAAGATCAGCACGGTGACCGAAACGATCTTGGTGGCAAACCCGAGCGTCGGCGTGAAAGCGTCCACCGAGGTATCTCGCATGACGCCGTAGACGTGCCAATGTTGGCGCAGCCCGGAGCGGACGTAGCCCATCAGGCCCATCAGCCAGGTGAACGTGACGGCGATGAAGATCAGGACGTATTGGGAGATCGGAGCGATCTGACCCCAGCGCGGCTCCCCGGCCTTCTTCGCGTTCCGGAACAGGAAGACGTCGATCACCGTCACCGAGATCATGGCGGCCAGCACCGAGAGAACCTGTGGAATCGAGAACGCGATGCGCACGGCCGCCTCGACGAAATAACCGTAGACGCCGAGGAAGATGACGATCGACGCCGCGACCAGGAAGATCGCGAGCTGCGCGCGGTTCCCGGATTTCGCCCATTTGACGGTCGGCGTCTTGCCGCTGCGCCGATAGAGCAGGAAGCTGATGTAGGTGGTGAGGATCAGGATATTGACCGCGGTGTTCTTCGCCGACATGACGCCGAGGAAGCCGAGCGCCGGATGCGACGAGCCGCCCATGGCGCGCACCTCGGAGACGGTCGAGATGATCGAGCGCGGCGTCGCCCAGACCGCGAAGCAGATCGCCACCAGGATCAGCAGGTACTTGATGTACTTTTGGAACTGCTCGGCCCCGGCGATCCGGCCCATGCCCAGCCACAGGTAGTAGTTGGCGGCGAGGAACAGGTTGCCGATCAACACCGCCTGGATGATGAACAGCCAGGAGAACGCGCCGCCCATCATGGTGAGGCCGAGGGTCTGCGAGTAGGCGTAGATCTCTTTCGCCAGGTAGTAGCCGGCGAAGGGGAGCGGCAGGAAGGCGCAGATCGCCACGAAGTTGCCGATGTAGCCCATCCAGTCGTAATGGGCGCGATCCTCGTCGGTCTTGGCGCCGAGGAACTTGAACGCGGCGTAGGCGGCGGCCACCGAGCCGCCGAACGCGACGTTCGCGATGATCCGATGGATGTTGATCGGCATCCAGGTGTAGTTGTGGACGGCGTCCCAGGTGCTGATCAGCGCGCCTTTTTCCGAGATCCCCGAGGGCGAGGTCATGAACGTCAGCCAGGCGTTGGCGATCAGCATGATCGCCGTGCCGACCAGGTTCAGGCCCAGTCCGAGCAGCAGGTGGACCCGGGGCGAGAATTTTCCCCAGCCGTAGTAATAGGTATAGAGGAAGAACGCCTCGGCGAAGAACAGCAGCACGTAGGGCAAGAAGGTGATCGAGAAGACGCTCACCAGATACGTGGTGAACTTCGGGTACAGGATGATCAGCATGAAGGTGAGGAAGGCGCCGAACGTGCCGGTGAGCGAGAACGACACCGAGAGCAGCTTGGTGAACTCGTGCGCCAGCCGGTCGTAGCGCGGATCCTTGGTGCGGTAGCCGATGAACTCGATGATCAGCGCAAACAGAGGCACCGCCAGCACGAACGCGGCGAACAGCAGGTGAAGCTGCGCGACGATCCAGATCGCGACCCGGCTGCCGATCTTCGGGAACGCCCGGTACTCGACCTCTTGGTAGGGCTTGTCCTTGTCCGCCTTCTCCTGTTCGGCCTTCTGATCGGCGATCCCCTGATCTCGAGGGGTCTCAGCCACGGCCGAAGTTTCCGGCCGATAGGGCGCGTGGTACTCCCGGTGCATCAGGAACTTGACGGTCCCGGCCGTTACCCCGAGTCCCACGACGGCGGCCAAGACGGCGAGCAGCGTCCGTTTCTTCATGGAGTCCCCGAGGTGGCAGGAGGCGAGGGAACCGCCGCGGGTGCGTCAGTCGCGGGTGCGCCGGCCTCGGTGGTTGCCGGGGTCGCCGCAGCCGCCGGCTGACCGCCTTGGCGCTCCAGGCGGTGCGCCTGCAGCTCGCGCAGATGGACGATGATCGCCCAGCGATCGGCGACGGGAATCGGGTACTTGTACGAGGCCATCAGGCCGAACCCGTTGGTCACGGTGTCGAAGATCTGACCGACGGGCATCTGGCGCAGCCGGTCGCTGTGGAACGTCGGGGTCGGCACCTTGCCGCGCTCGAACAGGATGCCCTTGCCGTCGCCATGCGTGTCGTGGCAGGCGGCGCAATAGATGTCGAACCGCTCTTGCCCCCGGGCGCGCACCGCGTCGGTCACCTCGAGCGGCACGTCCGTCGCGAACTCCCCTTCGGGAGTCATGCCGGTCCAATACGGGCCGTCGTGGATCAGATCGCGATACTCGCCGCGCGCCACGGTGCCGGGAACCGGCGGCCGCATCACCGCGCCGTCATAGAAGAACGCGCTCCCGGCCTGAGGCTCGTAGCGGGGCTGGATGAACATGTTTGGGTTCACATGGATCGGCGGCCGGCTGGAGGTGCAGCCTCGGGCACACCCTCCCAAGGCGAGCAGGACCAGCGCGAGCGAGGCGTGGTGTCTACGCACGGCTCAAGCCTCGGCTTTCCCGGTGTTTTCCGCCAGGTCGGGATGCGGATTGCGAATGCGCGCGAGGTAGCTGGTGCGCGGCTTGTTGCCCAGCTCTTCGAGCAGCACATAGTTGCGGCTGTTCTTCTTCTGGACGTTCACCTGGGTGTCCGCCGGATGGATGTCGCCGAAGGAGATCGCCTGGGTCGGGCAGGTCTGCTGGCAGGCGGTGCGCACGTCGCCGTCTTTCAACGGCCGTTCGGCCATCTTGGCGTCGATCTTCGCGCGCTGGATTCGCTGCACGCAGTAGGTGCATTTTTCCATCACGCCGCGCGAGCGCACCGTGACGTCCGGGTTGGCCGCCAGCTTCAACAGCTCCGGCGTGTCCTTGGTGTAGTTGAAGAAGTTGAACCGCCGCACCTTGTACGGGCAGTTGTTCGAGCAGTAGCGGGTGCCGATGCAACGGTTGTAGACCATCGCGTTCAGACCCTCGGCGGTATGGACGGTCGCCGCGACCGGGCAGACCTGCTCGCAGGGGGCGTTCTCGCACTGCTGGCAGGGCATCGGCTG
>Ga0134122_10000994_pt1 | contig 20175 bp, 22 predicted proteins | sample KB302_FD_96461 | JGI IMG/M metagenome (GOLD analysis project Ga0134122, IMG submission 96461) | Terrestrial soil microbial communities without Nitrogen fertilizer from Kellogg Biological Station, Michigan, USA - KB3-0-2 | ecosystem: Environmental > Terrestrial > Soil > Unclassified ... | reverse complement strand
CGTACGCCTCTGTGCGCGCCGTTGGAGCTTTTGGGAGCGGGGACGAGATGACGCAAGTTCTGGCAGCGACGGGCGCCTTGTTCCGCGACCGCGACCTGTTCGTCCACGATGGCTCCAAGCTTCGCCGCTTCCGCATTTCCGCCCCCGTCCAGGGGGTGTTCTTTTTGGTGCTCCTGGCGCTCGTCGCCTGGTCGAGCTACGCCACCGCGCGCTTCGTGTCGGTCGCTCCGCCGGCCTCGGCACCTGACGTCGCGCTGTCCGCGGACGATTATTCGGCCCAAGTCGCCAAGCTCGCCGCCGAAACCGAGCGGCGGGTCCAGGCCATCGAGCAGCGCCAGCTTGCCCTCGCCGAGGCGCTGGCCGGCCAGAATGTCGACGCGGCTTCTCTGAAGCGCCTCGGCTTCTATCCCGCCAAGCCCGGGCAGCAGGGCGTCGGCGGACCGTTCGAGAGCGCCGGAAACCCGACCTTCAAGGCATTGTTCAACAGCTGGAAGAAGCTCGATCAGCTGCAGGACGGCGTGATCGCGGTTCCGTCGGACAAGCCGGTCCAGGCCGCGGTGACGATGATGTCCGCCTTCGGTTTCCGCTCCGACCCGTTCAACCACCGCGCCGCGATGCACCCGGGAATCGACCTGTCCGGTTCCTACGGCACGCCGATCTACGCGACCGCCGACGGCACCGTGCTTCGCGCCGGCTGGAACAGCGGCGGCTACGGCAACCTCGTCGAGCTCGACCATGGCCGCGGCATCACCACCCGCTACGGGCACATGTCGGCGATCCTGGTCAGCCCCGGCCAGCACGTCACCCGCGGCCAGCAGGTCGGCCGCATGGGTTCGACCGGCCGGTCGACTGGCAACCATCTGCACTACGAAGTGCGGATCGACGGCCGCGCGGTGAACCCGATCCCGTTCATGAAGTCGACCGACTATGTCCTCGCGATGCAGCGCCGCTCGGGCACCGCGTCGATGGACGCGCTGGCGATCGGCGGGCCGGCAGTCGGCAAATAAGCTTGTTCGCCCCCCGGGCGCTTCCTATCTCCCTCGCGTGAGCGAGCCCCAGATCAGCCTGACCGAGAATGCGGCGAAGCGCGTCGCGTGGATCGCCGAGCGCCAGCACAAGCCCGCCATCCTGCGCCTCGCGGTCGACGGCGGCGGCTGCGCCGGCTTCACCTACACGTTCGAGCTCACCGACCGCGCCGACAGCGCCGACGCCGTCGCCGAGACCGCCGGGGTCAAGCTGGTCGTCGACCCGGTCAGTCTCGAGCTGGTCAAGGGATCGGCGGTGGATTTCGTCGAGGATCTGGGCGGGGCCGCGTTCCGGGTCACGAACCCCAACGCCCAGTCGGGCTGCGGCTGCGGCTCGAGCTTCAGCGTCTAGCGCGGCTAGAGCGCGTAGCTGTGGGCCCGCGGCCGGGGAATGCGCCGCACCCGCTCGAGCACGGTCGGTCGTGCTTTAGCCTTTTCATCGACCAGCCCGCGCTCGACCGCATTGGCCCAGGCCGCCTCGGCCAGGTCCGCGTCGGACCACAGCGGGCTCACAGCGGGAACGCCTGAATGCCGGTGGCGAGCTGCATCGCGAGCAGCACGCCGGTCACCGCGAACAATCCGCCAAGTCCGGTTCTGATTCTCAAGCCGAGCATCTCTTGCACCCCTGAAATCGAACGTGCCTCTGCGCGCTTGCCGCCGCGCCCGCCATGGGAAAGTCCGGCAAATGCCCGCCATTTGTCCGCCCCGTTCGAAGCCGGTTGACGAAATGTGCGGATTTGTGCGGAGATGTGCGGACCGGGCGCCGAGTCCGGAGGGGCGGATCCCATGCTCAATGAGCTAAGCGTCGAAGGCAGCCAGGCGGTCGCGCTGATCGTGCGCGAGGAGCTCGCCCGCCGCCGCCTCTCGCGCCAGTGGCTCGCCGACGCGGCCAGGGTCAGCCTGTCGACGCTCGAGAAGGCGCTCGCCGGGAGTCGGCCGTTCACGCTCGCGACCGTGGTCCGGCTCGAGGGCGCCCTCGGCACCAGCCTCCGCCACCGGCGCCAGGCGGAGTCGGAAGTGCGGCCGTTCGCCCCGGAAACGATGGGCGCCTACTCGCGCCCTGCAGTGCAATGGCTCGAAGGCTCCTATCTGACGCTGCGCCCGTCGTTCAGCGAGCCCGACGCGGTGTTCGCTTACCTGACCTCGATCGCCTGGGACGACGCCCAGGGCCATCTCGTGTTCAGCGAGGCGGCGCGGACCGACAGCCAGTATGAGCAGAAGGGGTTCGTTTCCTTCCCCAGCATCTCCGGCGCGATCTATTTGGTGACGATCAGCGAGGGCCAGTATCGGGTCGCGATCCTCAACCGCCCGGTCGGCGGCGGCGGAATGAGCGGCATCCTCCTGACGCTCGCGGCCGGCGAGGGGGCCCAGTTGACCCCCGCGGCGGTGCCGATCGCGCTGGTCCCGACCCGCTTGAGCGCCGATCCGCAGGTCGGCGTGATCCGCGCCGGCGACGAATGCTTCGCCGAATATCGCGAATGCGTCGATCGCGTGACGCAGCGGGGGTATGCGCGCTTTCCGGGGTGAGCCCGGCCCGCTAAGCGGGCCCCATGAAGATCGCTTCCTACAACATCAACGGCATCCGCGCTCGGATGCCGCGCCTGCTCGAATGGCTCGATCGCGCGAAGCCCGATGTCGCCTGCCTGCAGGAATTGAAATGCGCCGACGACCAGCTGCCGATCGCCGACATCGAGGCCGCCGGCTATGGCGCGGTGTGGCATGGACAGAAGGGGTTCAACGGGGTCGCGATCCTGGTCCGCGGCGGCTCGCCCGAGCTGCGCCGGGTCGGCCTCCCGGGCGATCCCGACGACACCCACAGCCGCTACATCGAGGCCGAGGCGAACGGGATGATCGTCGCTTCGCTGTACCTGCCCAACGGCAATCCGATCGGCACCGAGAAGTTCGACTATAAGCTCAACTGGATGGAGCGGCTCGGCTCCCACGCGGCCGAGCTGCTGCGCGAGGAACGGCCGGCGGTGCTGTGCGGCGACTGGAACGTGGTGCCGGAGGACCGCGACGTCTTTTCGGCGCGGGCGACCGCGCGCGACGCGGTGATGCAGCCCGAGACGCGCGACGCGTGGCGGCGGATCGTCAACCAGGGCTGGACCGACGCCTTGCGCGCGCTGCACCCGCGCGAGGAGAAGCTCTACACCTTCTGGGATTACACCGCCGGCTGCTGGCAGCGCGACCTCGGCTTCCGGCTCGACCATCTGCTGTGCTCGCCCGAGGCGGCGGATCGACTCGAGGCGGCGGGCGTCGACAAATGGGCCCGGGGCGAGGAGAAAGCGAGCGACCACGCGCCGACGTGGGTGGAGCTGGCGGCGTAGGTTCCTCCCTATCCCCGCCTGCGCGGGGGACCGGGAGGTCCTTACGCGAGCGCTTTCTCGTAAATCCGGTAGCGGTGGTTGACCGCGGCGCCGGGGAGCTGGGCGATCGACAGCATTCCCTTATTGTCTTCGAGGATCCAGCCGAACTCGCCGTGGGTCGCGCCATATTTGGTGGTGCCGTCGCGGCGGGTGTATTCGATCATCATGAAGGCGAGCTGGCTCGCCAGCCGGCTGTGGTGCAGCTTCTTTGCCACCCCCATCAACGGCACCCGCAGGCGCCGCGTCCGCGGCTTGCGCAGCCGCCACAGCAATTTGATCCAGTTGAACGGAAACAGCTCGCCGTTGAGGTCCTTCAAGAGCTCGTTGATGTCGGGGATGGTCAGCATGAAGGCGACCGGCTCGCCGTCGATTTCGGCGATGCGCACCAGCTCGTTGAAGATGATCGGTTTCAGCTTCTTCCCGGCATATTTGATTTCGGCCTCGGTCAGCGGGACGTAGCCCCAATTGTTCGACCAGGCGTCGTTCAGGAGGTTGAGGATGATCCGCGCCTCCTCATCGAACTTCGATTTGTCGACCATGCGGATGCGGATGTGCGGGTTGCGCTCGCCCATCGCGATCAGGCGGTCGATCTTCGGGTCCTCCCAGTGGGTGATGTCGAGCGCATAGGTGAGGAGGTCCTTGGCCTTGCTGTAGTCGGCGCCCTCGATCCACGCCTGATATTCGGGCCGGTGATGGCCCATCATCGCGGTCGGCGGCTCGGCGAAGCCCTCGATCTCGAGCCCCGGCTCGTCCCAGATCGACAGGCTGATCGGGCCGAGCGCGCTGGTCATACCCTGCGCGCGAAGCCAGTCCTCGGCAGTCCTGATCAGCGCCGCCGCCGCTTCGCCGTCGAGCGCGTCGAAAAAGCCCCACTGGCCGATGCCCTGGCCCATATGCTCCTGGACCAGCTGGTCAACCTGCGCGCTGATCCGGCCGACGACCCTGCCGCCGCGCTCCGCCAGCCACAATTGCGCCCTGGCATGCTCGAACCACGGGTTCTTGCCCGGGGTGATCAGGCCGTGGACCTCGTCCTTGAGCGGCGGGACCCAGACCGGGTCGTTCTTGTAGACTTCCCATGCGAAGTCGACGAAGGCCTTGCGGTCGGCCTTGGTCTCAACCGGCTGGATGGTGACTGGGGCGCTGCTCATGCGCGCGTGGCTAGCCGGTCATTGGCCCAAGCGCCAGTGAACCCCTACAATCGCCACGATGACGCCACTATCTCAAGGCAACAGAGACACTTCCGGAGACTCATGACTGAAAGCGCGACCCTCGAGCGCAACGCGAGCGACGCTGCCCCTGCGCAGCGCGCGTCGGCGCGCGCCAGGGACGACGCGACCATGCTCAAGGCCGCGGCGAACCTGACGCGCGACCTCAACGTGCCGCGCTCGGCGATCTACTGGGCCGACATGCTCGGCTCCGCGGTGCTCGGCTATGCCGCGCTTTTCGCGACCATGGCGCTCACTTGGCCGGTGGCGCTTGTCACCGGGCTGGTCGCGGTCCTCGCGCTGTACCGCGCCGGCTCGTTCATCCACGAGCTGACCCACATCAAAAAGGGCGCTGTCCGCGGATTCCGCTTCACCTGGAACCTCGCCGTCGGCGTGCCGCTGCTGGTGCCGAGCTTCATGTACGAGGGCGTCCACAACCAGCATCACGCCAAGCGCTATTACGGCACGGTCGACGATCCCGAATATCTGCCGCTGGCGCTGATGCACCCTTGGACCCTGCCGCTGTTCCTGGTCGTCGCCGCGCTGGCGCCGGTCGGGATGCTGATTCGCTTCGGGATCCTCGCCCCGCTGTCGCTGCTCTTCCCGAAGCTGCGCGCCGCGGTGGTCGGCAAATATTCCGGGCTGCAGATCAACCCCAAGTTCGTGCGCCCCGCGCCCGAGGGCGAGTTCGCGCGCGACTGGGCGTGGCAGGAGGCGGCGTGCAGTGTCTGGGCCATCGCGTTGCTGACGCTGGTCGCGACGGGCGTCGTCCCGCTGCGCGATTTCCTGATCTTCCTCGGCGTCGCGTCCGGAGTGATGTTCCTCAACCAGGTGCGGACCCTGGTCGCGCATTTGTGGGAGAATGAGGGCGAGCCGATGAGCGTCACCGCCCAGTTCCTCGACAGCGTCAACGTCCCGCCGCCGGCGACCCTGCCGGCCCTGTGGGCGCCGGTCGGCCTGCGCTATCACGCGCTGCACCATCTGCTGCCGGGCCTGCCCTATCACGCGCTTGGTGAAGCGCACCGGCGGCTCAAGAAAGAGCTCGCGCCGGACTCGGTCTATTTGGAGGCCAACCACCGCGGCCTGTCGCCGCTGGTCGTCCGGCTGGCGGCCAGGAGCTGGCGCGGGCGCTAAACGAGGAACTGTCCCTATCTTTTGCAGGGATATTTGCGTTGGAGGACGCGGATCATGCCGTCCTTGAGGCTCATCCGCGCGCGTTCGGACGACGGGATCGCGGCGAGGCCGTCGATGAACTCGAAATTGCCGAGCTTGGCGCGCGCCGTCGGCGAGCAATAGAGGATCGGCTTGCCGGCGCGCTCGGCCGCGATGCGGTCATCGCCGATCGCCTTGCCGACCGCCGTCGCCTCGGCCTTCAGCCGGCCGTAGTCGCTGTCGAACAAAGCGAGCGGGCCCTTGGCCTTGAGCCGGTTGGCGCGGTCGAGGAAATTCTGTGCAGTGCCGGGCGGCGCGGCGAGCGTGGACGCAGAGACACAAAGTGCGAGCAAGAACAGGATTGCGTTGCGCATAAGAAAGGTCACTCCGCGAGCTTAGTGCCCTGAAGCGACCGTTCGGTTTGAACCGCCGGTGAACTAGGTGGCGATCGCCGGGCCGCCGATCGACCCGGGCTTGGGCCGCTTGGCCTTCGGGATCGACGAGCCCGCGGCCGGGATGGCCGGGCCGCTGACCCCGCCGCGGTCGATCGAACCGCCCGCCAGCACGGTCTTGATCTCGTCGCCCGACAGCGTCTCATATTCGAGCAGCGCCTTGGCCAGCGTCTCGAGCTCCTCGCGGTTGACCTCGAGCAGATGCTTGGCGCGGTCGTAGCCTTCGTCGACGATGCGGCGGATTTCCTTGTCGATCGCCTGCGCTGTCTCGTTCGACATGTTGCGCTGGCGGTTGACCGAGTAGCCGAGAAACACCTCTTCCTCGGCGTCGGCGTACTGCAGAGGGCCGAGCGCGTCCGACATGCCCCAGCGGGTGACCATGTCGCGCGCCAGGCCGGTCGCATAGCTGATGTCCGACGAGGCGCCCGACGACACCTTCTCGTAACCGAAGATGACTTCCTCGGCTACGCGCCCGCCCATCGCGACCGCTAGGTTCGCGTACATCTTGTCGCGGTGGTAGCTGTAATTGTCGCGCTCGGGCAGGCGCATGACCATGCCCAGCGCGCGGCCGCGCGGGATGATCGTCGCCTTGTGGATCGGGTCGGACGCCGGCTCGTGCAGCGCGACGATCGCGTGGCCGGCCTCGTGATAGGCGGTCATCCGCTTCTCGTCCTCGGTCATGACCATCGAGCGGCGCTCGGTGCCCATCATGACCTTGTCCTTGGCCTCCTCGAACTCGTGCATCGCGACCAGCCGCTTGCCCTTGCGCGCGGCGAGCAGGGCTGCCTCGTTGACGAGGTTGGCCAAGTCGGCGCCGGAGAAGCCCGGCGTGCCGCGGGCGATCACCCGCGGGTCGACGTCGGGCGCCAAGGGCACCTTCTTCATGTGCACGCCGAGGATCTGCTCGCGGCCGTCGATATCGGGGCGCGGCACGACCACCTGGCGGTCGAAGCGGCCGGGGCGCAGCAACGCCGGGTCGAGCACGTCCGGGCGGTTGGTCGCGGCGATGATGATGATGCCTTCGTTGGCCTCGAAGCCGTCCATCTCGACCAGCAGCTGGTTCAGGGTCTGCTCGCGCTCGTCGTTGCCGTTGCCGAGGCCGGCGCCGCGGTGACGGCCTACGGCGTCGATCTCGTCGATGAAAACGATGCACGGGGCCGACTTCTTGGCCTGGTCGAACATGTCGCGCACGCGGCTGGCGCCGACGCCGACGAACATTTCGACGAAGTCCGAGCCGGAAATGGTGAAGAAGGGAACGCCCGCCTCACCGGCGATGGCGCGGGCGAGCAAGGTCTTGCCGGTGCCCGGAGGGCCGACCAGCAGCGCGCCCTTGGGGATTTTGCCGCCGAGGCGGGCGAACTTGCCCGGGTCCTTCAGATATTCGACGATCTCCTGCAGCTCCTCGCGCGCCTCGTCGATCCCGGCGACGTCGGCGAAAGTCACCCGGCCCTGCTTCTCGGTCAGCATGCGGGCGCGGCTCTTGCCGAAGCCCATCGCTCCGGAGCCGGCGTTCTTCTGCATCTGGCGCATGACGAAGAAGCTGATCCCGAGGATCAGTAGGAAGGGGAGCGAATTGTACAGCATGTAGAGCCAGATGCTGCCAGTCTCCTCGGCCTTGACCTGGACCGCGACGCCCTTCTGGATCATCCGGTCAGCGATGTCCGCTCCGGCCGGCGCGATGGTGTGGAACTCCTCGCCCGAGTTGAGCTTGCCGACGATCGCCGAATCGCGGTTGGCGCTGGTCATCATCGTCACCGACTTGACGTTCTGCTCGTCGACCTGGCGGACGAAGTCGGAATAAGCGATCTGGTTGCCGGCAGTGCTGCGCGAGCCGCCGTCGATCATCTGGACGAACAGGACGAGCGCGAAGAGGATGCCGACCCAGATCAGCAGGCTCTTGGTCCACGGGTTGCCGGGCTTCTTTTCCTTGTCGTTCATCGCTCGTCTTTCGCGGGCAAAACACCCATCGCCTTAAAATAGGCGCATGGCGCTCAATAACAATGTGCCGCTTAGAGAGTGATGAACGGACTTAGACGTGCTCGAGCGGGCGCTCTTCGATCCAGTCGAAGGCCGGGCGGCGCTCGAGGTCCTTGAGGCGGTCGAGGAAGATGCCGGCCAGCAGCATCCGCCGTTCGCGGGCCTCTTCGGTCACGGCACGGCCGGCGGCGGCGATCTCCTCATTGGCCCGCCGCCGATAGAATCGGGCATCGGATTCCACGCGCTCCTCCCCCGGTGAAGCGTCGATTCGACGGGCGGACTTTAGCGCCGGTAATCCACGGGTCGAGTCCGCTGCGGGTCCGAAACGAAAATATTCTCCGGGGTCAGCCGCGACGGTCGGGCGCTTTGGTCAGGCGCCACCTCGCTCCCCCTTCGAGCTTGAGGCCGCAGAGGGTGGCGGTGGCGCCCGTCGCGAGCGCGTCGAGCGCGCGCTCGAGCTCCGGGCCGCGCGGCTCGGGCGCGTGGAAGCGCAAGAAGGCGACGCGCACGATCCGCCGGAGGATTTCGCGCGGCAGCCCCGCGGGATCGATGCGCAAGGCTTCGGCGTCGTCGCTGACCCGCGCCGCCGCGAGGCTCTCCGCGATCCAGTCCAGGGCTTCGTCGGCTTCGCCGAGATTGCGCGCGCTGCGGGCGGCCGCGGCCCCGTCCAGGACGCCGGTCCTGGCCAGCGCCTTGCGGACGCGCACCCGCTCATACTGATCGTCTGCGTTACTCGGGTCGGTCGCCGGGTCGAGCCCGGCGTCGGCGCAAATGCGCTCGAGCTCGCTTCGCCGCCAGCCGAGCAGCGGGCGGAGCAACGGGAATCGGCTGCCGGGCACGGTCGCGGCCGGGCGCATCCCGGCCAGGCCGCGGACTCCGGAGCCGCGGTTGAGGCGCATGACGACGGTCTCGGCCTGGTCATCGGCATGGTGCGCGGTCGCCAGCGCGGCCAGGCTGCGCTCGGCCAGCCAGTCGGCGAGCAGCCGATAGCGCATGTCGCGCGCCCGCTCCTGGACGGCCGTCGCCGGCGGCTCGGCCCAGTCGGCGGTGAGGATCGCATGCGGCACGCCGAGCCGAGCGCAAACGGCCGCGACCATGTCCGCTTCGGCCCGGCTGTCGGGCCGCAGGCCATGGTCGATGGTCGCGGCCTCGATCGCGCCCGGCCGCGCGGCGGCCGCGAGCAACAGCAGCGCCAGGCTGTCGGGCCCGCCGGACACGGCGATGCCGAGACGCTGCGCTGGATCGCTCAGCGCGTCGAGGTCAACGCGGAATCGTTCGAGGAGGGCATCCTCCATTCGTCACCCTGAACTTGTTTCAGGGTCCATTTACGAGAAGCTCGCGGACGTCACCACAATGGATGCTGAAACAAGTTCAGCATGACGACGGTCAGCTGCACCGGGCGTCGGTCTTGGCGGTGGCGAGCTGCTTCTTGAGGTCGGCGCGGACCTTCGCGCCGTAGACCGATTCGAGCTCGGCATAGGCCTTGCACGCCTGGCCGGGCTGGCCGAGCTTCATCAGCGCCTGGCCGAGGAAATAGAGGCTGTCCTGGGCGCGCGCGCCGTCGGGATCGTTGCGGTAATTGGCGAGCAGGGTGGCGGCGGCGTCGCGCGCGTCGCCCTTGTCGAGCTGGGCGCGGCCGATCAGGTTCTTGGCGTAGCTGAGCCGGCGATGCTTGGGATAAGTCGAGGTGAAGGACTTCAGCGAAACGATCGCCTGGTCGTACTGGCCGGCCTCCCACAAATGGAAGCCCTGGCTGTAGGCGTCCTCGCCGGGGTCGGTTTCCGGCGTGGCCTCGGACGCTCCGCCGGTTCCAGTCGCCACCGTGATCTCGGGCTTCGGCTTGAGGATCGCCGCCGTCTTTGGCGGTGAAGCGGCGGGGGTCAGCGGAGTCGCGACGGTCGGGACCGTGGCCGCGGCAGCAGCGGCGTCAGTGACCCGCTGTTCCAGCGTCGCGAGCCGCTGGTCCTGATCGCTCTTCGCCTTGGCCAGGTCGATTTCGAGGGTCCGCAACTTGTTCCCATTCTCTTCCGACTGGCGGAGAATGTCGGCGGTCTGCCGCTCGAGCGCGTCGAGGCGCTGGTCGAGCGTAACCACCGACGATTGGGTCGCCGCCGGCTCGTCCGAGAAGCCGGCGGTGTCGGCCGGCCGGCCGCGCGGGAAGACCTGCCGCTGGACTTGCTGGAGCTGGCGTTCGAGCCGCTCGATGCGCTGCTCGGGCGTCGGCGCCTGGCGCTGGGCCAAGCCCGGCGCCGGAAGGAGCGCGATGGCGGCGGCGGAGGCCGCGATCGCAGCGAAGGCACGCGTGACTGTCACTGAACTTTCCCCAACCCTTCGAACTGACGTGAGTGTGACTCGCCGCGGCTTTCCCGGCGATGAATCTTCAGGTGGCTGCGGCATTATTGGTCGGCTCGGGTGGCGGCGCGGACGGCGGCGGAGCGGGCTGCGGCGCGGCTGCCGCCGCGGGCGTCGAACGCGGCGCCGGAGCAGCAGCCGGAGCGGGCGCGGCCCGGGTCCTAAGGAGATCGGCCGGAAGCAGGCTGACGTCGCTCACCCGAGTCGCGGCTGGGCCGACGGGCGGTGCAACCGTGGTGCCAACAGTCACGCGCAGCGCCTCGGGCTTGCCGGTTTTCAGCACCGGCGCGGTCGCGGTCGCCGGAACGGTATAGGACTGGCCGGGCTGCAGCATGCCCGAGAAGAGGGTCGCGCCGCCCTTCTCAGAAACCTGAAGCCAGACCGCATCGGTCGCTGCCAGGACGACCGGCCCTTGCGCGGTCGGAGTGGCCGGGGGAGCCGCAGCCGGCGGCGGGGTCGCCGGCGCAGCCGGAGCCGCGGTGTTGGCCGCGGACTCGTCGGGTTGTTCGAGCGAGCGGCGGCTGAGCCAGCTCATCACGAGTATGATGACGATCACGGCGAGGATCGCGCCGATGACGAGGCCCTTGGGCATGGTCCGCGCCGGGTCGGCTGGCTCGAACACCTCGGCCGTGGTGGTGGCCCGGCTGCCGCCCATCTCGCCGCGCAACTGATCGGCGACGTCGGCGCGGTCGAGCCCGACGACCGAGGCATAGCTGCGGGCAAAGCCGATCGTGTAGGTGGGAGCCGGAAGCCGGTCCCAGTCGGCCCCTTCGATCGCCTCGAGATGGCGGCGCGGAATGCGCGTCTGGGCCGCGATATCCTCGAGGCTCAGGCCCTTTTCCTCGCGCGCTGCGCGCAGGCGCTCGCCGACCGAAGGAACGTCCGTCTCGACCAGTTCCTCGTCCATCACCCCGCCTTAGATTTCGCGTGAAGAAAGTCCACTGTTTGAAGGCTGGCGCGGCACTGTCAACCGCCGATCCTAACCAACGACGATGCCGTGCCGCCGGGCCCAGTCGCTCAGCGCCTTGCGCATGTCCCGGGGCGGCTTCCGCAGCAGCTGGTCGAGCCGGCTGCGGGCGGCAGCCGCATCGAGCGAGCGGATCATCGCCTTGACCGGGCCGACCCCGGCCGGGGTGATCGAGAAATTCTCTGCGCCGATGCCGATCAGCGCCATCGCCTCGAGCGGCCGGCCGCCCATTTCGCCGCAGATCCGCGCCGGGACGCCGGCGGCCCGCGCGGCGTCGAGCACGCGCTTGAGGAAGCGCAGGATCGCCGGGCTCAGCCAGTCGTAGCGCTGGGCGAGCCGCGGTTCGGAGCGGTCGGCGGCGAACAGGAACTGGGTCAGATCGTTGGTGCCGATCGAAATGAAATCGACCCGCGGCAGCAATTGATCGAGCATCTCGGCAAGGCTCGGCACCTCGAGCATTGCGCCGAACTCGATCCGGCTGGGGACCTTGCGGTGGGCCTTGCGCGCCCACTCCACCTGCTCCTCGAACAGGCTCCGCGCTTCCTCATATTCCCACGGCTCGGAGACCATCGGGAACATCACTCGGAGCACCTTGCCGCCCGACGCCTCGATCAGCGCCCGGGCCTGCGCTTTCATCAGCGTCACCCGCTCGAGCGACAGGCGCAGCGCGCGCCAGCCCATCGCCGGATTCTCCGCTTCATCGTGCACATCGGTCAGATAGGGCAGGGCCTTGTCGCCGCCGATGTCGACGGTGCGGAACACGACCGGCCGGTCGCCGGCCGATTCGAGCACCTTGGTGTACAGCCGCTGCTGGCGCTCACGCCCGGGCAGGGTCGCCGACACGAGGAACTGGAACTCGGTGCGGAACAGGCCGATGCCGTCGGCCCCGGTCATCGACAGCGCAGCGGCGTCTTCGGCGAGCCCGGCATTGACCATGACGCTGACCTGCACGCCGTCGCGGGTGACCGCGGGCAGCGCCTTGACCGCGGCGAACTCGGCGCGCCGCTTCTGGCTCAGCGTCATGCGATGTTCGAAGCTTGACTGAAGCGGGCGGTTGGGGCGGATGATGACGCTGCCGTTGTCGCCGTCGACCAGGATCGTCTCGGCTTCCGCGACGCTGTGTCGGATGTCGTTGAGGCGGCCGATCACCGGCACGCCGATCGCCCGGGCGACGATCACCATGTGCGAGGTCAGCGATCCCTCCTCGAGCAGCACGCCCTTCAAGCGTCGCCGGTCATATTCGAGCAGCTCGGCCGGGCCGAGGTTGCGCGCGATCAGGATCGTGTCGCGGGCGAGGCCGGTCTGGGCGGCGGTTCCCATCCGCCCGGACACGATCCGCAGCAGGCGGTTGGACAGGTCCTCGAGGTCGTGCATCCGTTCGGACAGCAACGGGTCGTCGATGTCGCGCATCCGCGCCCGCATGCGCTGCTGGACCCGCTCGATCGCCGCTTCCGCCGTGAGGCCGCTGTCGATCGCCTCGTTGATCCGCCGCGACCAGCCCTCGTCGTAGGCGAACATGCGGTAGGTCTCGAGGATCTCCTGATGTTCGCCGGCGGTGCCGAATTCCGCCTCCTTGGTCATGTTGTCGATCTGCTCGCGCATCTTGCGAAACGCGCCGTAGACCCGCTCGCGCTCGGCCTCGATGTCGTCGGCGACGGTATGCTCGACGACCACCCGCGGCTCGTGGAACACCGCTTCGCCCTTGGCCATTCCGGCGACCAGCTTGAGGCCGGTGAGGCGCAGCGGGCCCGCGCTGCGCAGCCGCCCGCGCCGCGCCCCGTCGACCAGCCGGGCGCCCGCGATCATCTCGGACAGGACCATGGCGACGGTCTGCAGCGCCTCGATCTCGACGTCCTCGTAGCAGCGCGGCTCGGCATGCTGGACGGCGAGTACCCCGATCGGGCTTTCGAGCCGGACGATCGGCACTCCGGCGAAGCTGTGGAAGCTCTCCTCGCCGGTCTCCGGCCGATAAGCGAAGGCGGGGTGCTCGGCGGCTTCGTCGAGGTTGAGGATGCGCCCTTCGGCGATGGTCCCGACCAGGCCTTCGCCCATGCGCAGCTTGGTCACATGGACCGCCTCCTGCCGCAGGCCGTGGGTCGCGAACAGTTCGAGCTTATTGTCGCGCAGCAGGTAGATCGAGCAGACCTCGCTCTGCATCTTCTCGGCGATCAGGTCGACGACCTTGGAAAGCTTGGCCTGAACCGAGCCGCGCGCCGCCATCACGTCGTGGAGACCGGTCAGGATCTCGCGGGCGGAAACGGCGGCGGAGGTGGGCATGGTTCGCCGCTATCAGATGGGCGGCTTCCATGTCACGCGACGACGTTCGGTTGCGGGCGTTTATGTCCGCTTCGGGTGGAGAGCGATCAATTAGGTGCGTAGTCGGTAATGAAGCCAAGGCCGATAGCTGCCCAGATGGCCATTACGATCAGGAACGGCACCAAGGATGCAATTGCCATGGCCGGACTCACCCTTGGCCGGCGATGTAGAAACCCTCTCCTCTAAATCCTCGAATCGCTTTGACGACGACAAACCCCGCACAAACGAAGACGAAGACAAGGAACCAGGTCGGCGGCATGACGCTCCTGCGCTAAGCCCGGGTTACCTTCATCTGACCAAATTCTGCAATGGGTCGAAAGCGCACGCTAGCCCCGGCTCTCCAGCGCGGCGGCGGCTTCGTCGACCAGCTCCTCGATGATCGCCGCGACGGGCTCCTCGCGGTTGACCATGCCGACCGACTGGCCGGCCATGATCGAGCCGGTTTCGACATCGCCGTCGATCGCCGCGCGCTTGAGCGCCCCGGCCCAATAATGCTCGATCTGGAGCTGGGCCTCGGCCATTTCGATCGCGCCTTGGTCGAGCAGGTTGGCGACTTCGCGCTGCTTGGCGGCGAAGCGCTCGGTTTCCTGGTTCTTGAGCGCGCGCACCGGGATCACCGGCAGCCGCGGGTCGATCTGCACCGACAAGACGGCGTCGCGCGCCGAGGCGCGGATGAACGCCTTCTTGAAGTTGGCGTGGGCGATGCTTTCGTGGGCGCAGACGAAACGGGTGCCGAGCTGGACCCCGACCGCGCCCATCTCAAGGTAAGCGGCGATCGCCTCGCCGCGGCCGATTCCACCGGCGATGAACACCGGGATATCCTTGGCGACGTTGGGCAGGATCTCCTGCGCCAGCACCGAGGTCGAGACCGGGCCGATATGGCCGCCCGCTTCCATGCCCTCGATCACGAGCGCGTCCACGCCCGAGCGCATCAGCTTCTTCGCCAGCGCGAGCGCGGGGGCGAAGGCCATCAGCTTCGCGCCGTTGGCCTTGATCCGGTCGAGCGCCCAGCCGGGCGGGAGCCCGCCGGCGAGCACGACGTGGCCGACCGCATGTTTCGCGCAGACGTCGATCAGCTCCGAGAGCTGCGGGTGCATGGTGATGAGGTTGACGCCGAACGGACGGGTCGTGCGCGCCTTGGTCTCGGCGATCTCGGTGTCGAGCAGTTCGGGGGACATGGCGCCGCAGGCGATCACCCCGAACCCCCCGGCGTTGGAAATGGCGGCCACGAGGTTGCGCTCGGAGACCCAGCTCATCGCGCCGCCCATGATCGCGACATCGCAGCCGAGGAACTCGGTGCCGCGGTGCATCAGCTCCTTGAGGCGCGCATGGCCGGCGCTGGCGTGCACCGCGCGCGGCTCCGCGATCAGTCCTTCCCCGCTCATACGTTCTGCTCCTGGTCGAGGCCGAACGCGGTGTGGAGCACGCGGACGGCGAGGTCGAGCTGGTCCTCGGCGATCAGCGCGCTGACCTTGATCTCGCTCGACGACACCGCGAGCAGGTTGATCTGGCGCTCGGCCAGCACCTCGAACATCGTCGCGGCGAGCTGCGGGTTGGAGCGGATGCCGACGCCGACGATGCTCACCTTGGCGACCGCGTCGTCATGGACCAGCTCGGCATAGCCGATCTCCGCCTTGCGCTGCTCGATCACCGCCATCGCCTGGGCGAGGCTGGCGCGCGGCACGGTGAAGGTGAGGTCGCTGGCGCCCGTGTCGGGAGTCGCAGCATGGACGATCATGTCGACCTGGATCCCGGCCTCGGCGATCGGGCTGATGACCTGAGCGACGGTCCCCGGCTTGTCGGGCACCCCGGTCAGCGTGACCCGCGCCTCGTTGCGGTCGGCGGCGATGCCGGCGATCAGATTGCGTTCCATTCCATCTCCCGTCAGCTCGGCGACGATGTCGGTGCCGGGCTTGTCCTCGAACGCCGATAGCACGCGCAGCGGCAGCTTCGCGCGCATCGCCAGCCCGACCGAGCGAACCTGCAGGACCTTGGCGCCAACCCCGGCCAGTTCGAGCATTTCCTCGAACGTGACCTCGGTCAGCTTGCGTGCCTTGGGCACGATGCGCGGGTCGGTCGTGTAGACGCCGTCGACGTCGGTGTAGATGTCGCAGCGGTCGGCCCTGACCCCGGCGGCGATGGCCACGGCCGACGTGTCCGACCCGCCGCGGCCGAGCGTCGCCAGGCGGCCGTCGTCCGACACGCCCTGGAAGCCGGGGATGACCGCGACGATCCCGCCGCTCAGCGCTTCGTCGAGAGTGGCCGCCTCGATGGTTTCGACCCGAGCGTTGCCGTGCACGCCCGAGGCGCGGACCAGCTGCCAGCCCATGAAGCTGCGTGCCTTCGCGCCCATCGCCTGCAAGGTCATCGCCAGCAGCCCGGCGGTGACCTGCTCGCCCGAGGCGACGACCACGTCATATTCAGTCGGGTCGTGGAGCGGCGCGGCCTCGCGACACAATTGAACCAGCCGGTCGGTCTCTCCGGCCATGGCCGAGACCACGACAAGCACCTCGTTGCCCGCCTCGGCCTCGCGCCGGACCCGCGCGGCGACGCTGCGGATCCGCTCGATCCCCGCCATCGACGTTCCGCCGAATTTCATCACGATGCGCGCCATCGGCGCGGGTCTTAGCTGCTGCCGGGTTCCGCGCAACCGCCCAACCACGCAGGCATTCGGTCGGCGGCGATCAGCCGGTCGACGTCGATGCGCGGACGCACCACTGCCCAGCGGTCGCCATCGACCAGCACCTCGGGCGTCAGTGGACGCGAATTATAGGTGCTCGACATCGCCGCGGCATAGGCGCCCGCAGTGCCGAAGACGATAAGGTCGCCGGCCTCTACCTCGTCCATGTCCCGGCCGGTCGCGAACGTGTCGCCGGTTTCGCAAACGGGCCCGACGACATTGGCGGTTCGCCGGGCGCCGGACGGACGCACGGCTTCGATCCGGTGCCACGCGTCGTAAAGCGCAGGGCGCATGAGATCGTTCATCGCCGCATCGACAATCACGAACGGATCGGTCGCGCCCGGCTTCACTCGGATCACCCGCGACAGCAGGACTCCGGCATTGCCCACGATCAGGCGCCCAGGCTCAAGCACCAGGCGGACGTTCCAGTCCGCGGTCACGCGGCGCACCATCGCGCCATAATCGTCGGGGCTGGGCGGGGGCGGATGGGACGGATCGTAGGCCACGCCGAGCCCGCCGCCGAGATCGGCGACGCGGATGTCATGCCCGGCAGCCCGAAGCTCCGCGATCAGCGCGCCGACTCCGGTGAAGGCGAGTTTCAGCGGATCGAGGCTCGTCAGCTGGCTACCGATATGAACTGCAACTCCCCGGACTTCGAGGCCGGGCAGCTCCCTGGCGCGCGCAAAAGCCTCGGCCGCCTCGCCGATCGCAACTCCGAACTTGCTTGCCGCAGTTCCGGTCGTGATCTTGGCATGGCCGCCGCCAGCGACGTCAGGGTTGACTCGGAACCCAACGGGGGCGGTGATTCCCATTCCGCTCGCGACGCCCGAAAGCATTTCCGCCTCGGCAAGCGATTCGATGTTGAATTGATAGATGCCGCGCTCAAGCGCGAGACGCATCTCTTGCTCGGTCTTGCCGACGCCGGCGAAGACGATCTTGGCCCCGGGCACGCCGGCCGCTCGCGCCCGGCGATACTCACCTCCCGAGACGATATCCGCGCCGAGGCCAGCTTTCGCCAGGGTTGCGATCACCGCACTGTTCGGGTTCGCCTTCACCGCATAAGCGATCAGCGGGTCGTCGAGTCCCTCAAGCGCCGAGCGCAGCTCGGCGGCGCGTCCGAGCATGGTCGCGGTCGAATAGACATAGACCGGCGTACCGACCCGTTCGGCGATCTCGGCCAGCGGCACGTCCTCGCAACGCAACTCGCCGTCTCTCAGCTGGAAATGATCCATCGCCGACGTCCCAACGCACAGCTGCCTTTTCCTTTGCAAGGCTTGGGCGCATGAAGCGCGCCATGGTCGAGACAAGCATTGCCCCCGACGAGATCGCGCAGTTTGCCAGCCACGCGGGGGACTGGTGGGACCCGAACGGCTCCGAACGGATGCTGCACAAGCTCAACCCGGTACGGCTCAAATATATTCGCGACCAGATCGATCAGCACTGGCAATGCGACGAATGCAGCCGCCGGCCGCTCGACGGACGGACGGCGCTCGACGTCGGTTGCGGCGCCGGGCTGCTGACCGAACCGCTCGCCCGGCTCGGCGCCAGGGTCAGCGGGATCGACGCCTCGCCCGAGCTGATCGCTGTCGCGCGCGAGCATGCGGCGGCGATGGGCCTCGCCATCGACTATCACGCCGGCGACGTCCAGGAGCTCGACGGCCGGTTCGACCTCCTCACCTGCCTCGAGGTGATCGAGCATGTCGCCGACCCGGCGGCGTTCGTCCAGGCGCTGGCCGCGCGCCTGGCGCCGGGCGGATTGCTGATCCTGTCGACGCCCAATGCGACCGGCTGGTCGAAGCTGCTGACCATCACGCTCGCCGAGGGGCTCGGCCGGATCCCGAAGGGGACGCACGACTTCGCCAAGTTCATTGCGCCGGACCGCATGAAGCTGCTGCTGGCCGACGCCGGCCTCAACTGCCTCGACGTCGAGGGCATCGCCTGGTCGCCGACCCGCGGCCTGCATTTGAGCGACGACCTGCGCCTCAATTACCTGGTCGCAGCGGTCGAAGCCTGACGCCCGCTCGGCGAACGCGCCGTCGCTTGACGACGAACCGTGCATTTTCATAGACGAGTCGAGTGAGGGTCCGACGCCACTCCTCAGGAAATGCTCAGGGTTAGCTCATGACGGTCATCGCCCGCTGCAGCAGGCTCGGCTGACCAAACCAACAGGGAGACAAGCTCGTGTACAGAAGTGACGGGGCTCGCACGCCGGGTTTCAAACTGTTTCTCGCCATCGTCGTCGGCTTCGTGCTGACTATTCCGTTGGTCTCGGTCTATATGCTGGCCTACGACCGCGAATCCCAGTCGCGCGAGGCGGCGCGGTCGATCACCGCGGGCTGGGGCGGCCCCCAGACCATGTCCGGGCCGGTGCTGGTCATTCCCTACACAGCGACGACGACCGAGACCGAGATGGAGAACGGCAAGAGCGTGACCCGCACCCATGACGTCGCGCGCGAGCTGACCCTGGCCCCCGAAGCAGTCGAGCTATCGACCGACATGCCGCATCAGTTGCGCAAGCGCTCGATCTACGAAGCCGTCCTCTACAATGCACAGGTCAGCGGGCGCGCCCGCTTCGCCTTCCCGCCGGATCTCGCGCGCACCGGAGTCCAGCCGGCGCAGATGGACCTGACCCGCGCCGAGCTGCGCTTCGGCTTGAGCGATCCGCGCGGCCTCGGCGCCAACCCGCAGGTCAAGGTCGGCGGCCGGCCGCTCCGCCTCCAGCCGGGCGGCGGAAGCAGCGGCGGGCGCGGCTTCTTCGCCTGGGTCGACGCGACCGACCTCGTCGGGCAACCGATGGCGGTCGAGTTCGCCTATGAATTCCGCGGCAATGCCTCGCTCGCGCTCGAGCCGGATGCGGGCGACACGCGCTGGACCGTGCATTCGTCGTGGCCCAGCCCGAGCTTTGCCGGCGGCTTCATCCCCGATGGGCACAACGTCACGCCCAAGGGCTTCAGCGCCAACTATCGCATCGGCAACCTCGCGCTCGGGCAATCGCTGGTCAGCACCGGGGATGCGGCCGCGGCGGCGTCGGACTCGTCGGCCCGCGACGCGATTGAGGTCGCTGCGGTCGACGGCGGCGCCTCGGACCAGGCGGCCTCGATCAGCCTGATCCAGCCGGTCGACCTCTATTCGCAGGTCAACCGGGCGATCAAATACGGCTTCCTGTTCATCGGCTTCACCTTCCTCGCGTTGCTGATGTTCGACGTGATCGCCGGGGTCCGGGTGACCCCGGTCGAATATCTGCTGATGGGCGCGGCGCTGGTGCTGTTCTTCGTGCTGCTGCTGGCCTTCGCCGAAGTGATCGGCTTCACCCCGGCCTATGTCCTCGCCTCCGCCGCGATCGCCGGCCTCAACACGGCCTATTCCGCCGCGGTCCTCGGCAGCTGGCGCCGGGCGGCGTTCATCGGCGGGCTGCTGCTCGGCCTCTACGCCGTGCTCTACATCCTCTTGAGCCTCGAGGCCTTCTCGCTGCTGATCGGCTCGCTGCTGCTGTTCGCCGCGCTCGCCGGGGTGATGTACGCCACGCGGCGCATCGACTGGGGCGGCAAGCGCGATCCGGAGGAAGCGGCGGCTCCGGCCGCCTGAGGGAGCCGATCGATCTCCCTTTCGCGGCGCCGATCGCCGGCTGCGGGCTCACGCTCGCAGCCGGCATCGCCGTGGGTCCACCAAAGCGACGTGACGCT
>Ga0134122_10000992_pt1 | contig 20192 bp, 12 predicted proteins | sample KB302_FD_96461 | JGI IMG/M metagenome (GOLD analysis project Ga0134122, IMG submission 96461) | Terrestrial soil microbial communities without Nitrogen fertilizer from Kellogg Biological Station, Michigan, USA - KB3-0-2 | ecosystem: Environmental > Terrestrial > Soil > Unclassified ... | reverse complement strand
TGACGTTGTCGATGTCGAGGAGGGCGCGCGCCGTGTCCTTGATGCGCCAGACCACCGCGGCCGCGATCTCGATCGGGTTGCCGCGCTTGTCGTTGACCTTCAGTTTCTCGCTGTTGAAGTTGCGCAGGCGCACGCTGACTTTCATCTTGTTGAAGAAAGGGTTCGCCCAGCGCAGGCCGGTGGAATAGTCCGTGCCGCGATAGGAGCCGAAGAGCATCAGCAGCGCCGACTGGTTCGGCTGCAGCATGTACATGCCCTTTACCATGACGATGAACAGCACCACGCAGCCGATGACTGCCAGCACGGGCACGTTCTTCTGGCCGTACTCGTCGATGGAAGCCCTGGTTATCAACACGGGGATCGCCACCAGCGCCACGAGCGCAACCAGGAGCGCGAGATAGCCGCTGAAACTCTTGAATTGGATTTCTTCGGTACCTGCAGACGCGTTCATGGCGAGCTCCCTCGTTTGTGTGTGAGCCTGATACTAAAGTGATATCACTTTGAAAGCAAGCCAGGCGCGAAGCGCCGTGTACAATGCGCGCCGGTTGGGCCTGTAGCACAGCGGTTAGTGCAGGGGACTCATCTATATAGGTGCCTGCGCAGGGGAACCTGCGCAGTGGACGGGATGAATTCAGGGAAACCTTCGTGTGACGAATGCACATGGCAACCCTGAGCCAAGCCGGGACTGCAGTCCCGGAAGGTGCAGAGACTACCTGGGGGCTTCGAGCGCCCTTGATGACAGGCTAGAGCGTCCCGCACCCCACCGGGTAGTTAGATACCCGAGGGTGAAGAGATAGTCCGCGCGGGGAGGAAACTCTCCGGTAAAGCGAATCCCTTGGTCCTTGGTTCGAATCCAAGCAGGCCCACCAATTCCATGCGCCGACACAGCGGGGACCCAATTCCCGCGCTCGACTCCCAACTATCCGCGTTCGAGCGATTTCCGTCGCCCGAATGAGGCCCAGTTCCTAACGTGGCGCCTCCTAATCCAACAGGAGCCCGCCATGCTCAAGCCCGTCCTCATTCTCACTGCAACCAGCTTCCTCGCCGTCGCTGTGTTCGCCTCCTCTTCCCAAGATCAGAAAATTCTGGCCAGCGCCCGCCGCACGCAGCTCGAATTTCGCGCCGGCAATCTCGAGGTCGCGAAACCGCTCGTGAAAATGCTGGAAGACGCCACCGCAAGATCACGCAAAAACGCCGAACTCTGGGAGGCGCTCGGATTCGCCTACATGTCCTTGCAAGGTTCCATGTACGCCGGGCCGCCGGACATGCCCTCCTTGATCTCCGCCGGCGAACACGCGCGTCACGCATTTTCCCGCTCGCTGGCGCTGAACCCGAAGAGGCCGCTGGTGCGTGCCGGTCACGGCATGGCGCAAATGGTCGTATCTCAACTCAAGGGCGATGGGCCCGGCTTGATGGCCGGCCTCGAAGAAATGAATGCCGCGGTGCGCGAGGCACCGAAATCCACAGGGGTCCGGTTGACGCGCGGCCTGACCATCGTTCACCTTCCGCCAGACATGCGCGACAACAACGCAGTGACCGAAGACTTTCGGCACATCCTGGACACGGCGCCTGGTGGCCGTCCGGAGGATGTTCTGCACGTGTTGCTAGGTGACGTCTACGCCGAGGTGGGCGACCTCAAGGCCGCGCGCGCCGAGTACGAGCAGGTGACAGGCGCATCGGCGTTCGCCGCCGAGCAGGCGAAGTTGCGCCTGAAGGGCGACCCGGTCTCGCCAGAGGCGATCGCCGTGGTCCGCATGGGCGCCGGCACCCAGTGCGCCATGTGCCACGCGCCGGGAACTGACAATTGACCCTCGACGCGATCGCATTCGCCGCCGGCGCAGCACTCTGCGCGATGCTGGGACTGATGCAGCTTCGCGTGGATCGCGCCGGTGAGCGTGCGAGCGGCTACCTGCTCCTCTGGGTGCTCGGCTTCGTCTGGACCTTCGGCACCTTCCTGCGTTGTGCGCTGGCGCTGGCCGGCACCAGTCCGGATTCAGTCGGCGCCAGGTTCGCGGAGTCGTTTGCCTGGACCTGCACCTTCATAGGTCCCATCGCCATCGGGCGATTGCTGCAGGCAAGTATCGGAGTGACCAGCCGCGCTTCGCGAGGCTTCCTTGCCTTTACGATCGGCGTATCGCTGTTGAACCTCGGGTTGTTCATTCGCGCAAACCATCTCCATGCATGGCATCTCGAGGCCAGCGACTATCCGACCACTTCGTTCTTCATGGCACTTGTCAACGGCGTCATCGCGATACTTCTCTACATACGACTGCGCCCGGATTCGCCACAGCGAACTACGCCGCGGTGGTTCGCGCCGGTAGCCTTCGCGTTCGCAGCGATCCACACTTCCGCCATCCTCTTCAGCATGATCTTTCCGAACATGCCCCGGGGTCTGATGTCCGCCGCCGAATTGATCGGCCGGCACTGGACGATTCCGTGGTCGATCCTGATCGCGGTCTCGCTCGCCCAGGCTCACTACGCGGACGTCGTGCTGAAGCGCGGCCTGTGGCTGCTGGTCAGCGTCGTGACAGGAACGCTCACCAGCATGTACGTGATCGAAGCGTCCGCGGGGTTGCCATTGCTGATCACCGCCCTGGTGACGGCCGCGCTGATGCTGGCATCACCATTGCTGGTCCGTGCGCTAGAGGCGGTCGTGGACAAGGCAATACTCGCGCGGCCGGACTACGCACAGGCGAACCAGCGGCTGGACGAAGCGTTTCGTCGCGCCACGGATTCCGACCAGCTCGTCAATGCCGCGCTCGAGTCCCTGCGCACGACGTTGCACGTCGAGCCACGCTGGGTCGAGTCGTCGCGTCGACTGGAGGTGAGTGTCAGCCACCGGGCGCGTACGCTGATGCAACAGGAACTGGCATTTCTCGACTCCGTGCGTCTGCAACTCAGGCACCGCCTCGACGCCAGGCACTTCGAGACGGAACAGCGTGCGCTGCTGCTGCGTGAGGAGCGACTCAAGCGGCTGCTCACCGAGGCGGAGTTGAAGGCGCTGCGCACTCAGGTCGACCCGCATTTCCTCTTTAACACGCTCAACACCATCGCGGATCTCATCAGCACGAATCGGGAGCAGGCAGAGCGGATGACCGAGCGTCTAGCCGAGTGCTTTCGCTACGCGCTGGCGAAGCATTCGCGAGACCTGTCCACGCTCGACGAGGAGTTGGATTTCGCGCGTCACTACCTTGCGATCGAACAGGTGAGGTTCGGAGACCGGCTGCGCGTGGACCTCTCGCGTGGCGACGCGACGGGCTCCGAAGCCGTGCCCTCACTACTGCTGCAGCCACTGCTCGAAAATGCGATTCGGCATGGACTGGCGCCGGTTCGCAAAGGCGGCTGCGTAAGCGTGCAAGCGCACCGTGAAGGCGAGCGGCTGCACCTTCGCGTCGAGGACGACGGCGTGGGACTGCGCCAGACCAATAGCGCCGGCGTTGGGCTTCGCAACGTGCAAGAACGTCTGCGCACGATGTACCCGCAAGCCGCGGAGTTCCTCATCGGCGAACGTCCCGGCGGAGGCACCGTGATCAAGATAGTGATACCCCTGCATGCCCATTAGCGCACTGATCGCCGACGACGAAGCATCGGCCCGATCCCGGCTGCGCAAGCTGCTCGCGCCGTACGCTCTCGAGCCGGTGCACGATGCGCACGATGGCCTGGCGGCGCTCGAGGCTATCCGCACGCACCGGCCCCAGGTGGTGTTTCTCGACGTCGAGATGCCGGGGCTCGGGGGATTCGATGTGGTCGCGGCGCTGACGCCGGAAATCATGCCGCTCATCGTGTTCGTCACGGCCTTCGACGACCATGCGCTCGCCGCGTTCGATGCAAATGCCGTAGCGTATCTGCTGAAGCCTGTGATCGAGGACCGACTGAAGTCCGTGATGTCAAGAATCGAGCAGTTGGTCGGGTCACCCGGCGGGGCATCGACCGAGGCATCGACCGAGGCATGGATATTAGCGGCCCGCGCCAGCGCCGTAGCCGCCACGAGCCCCAAGCCACTGCATCACGTGCTGGCCTTGCAACGGGAAGGCTATTTGCTGATCCCCCTGGGCGAGGTCTGCTTCTTCCAGGTAGAGGATGGCGTAACGCATGTGAAGACCGCGACCGCGTCCTATCGAACCAACTACGCCATCGGCGATCTCGAAGCCAGACTCCCGATGCCGCCATTCTTTCGCGCACATCGCTCGACGATTGCCAACCTCGAGAAGGTTGCGACCATCAGTCCGATGTTCAAAGGCGCGTTGATGCTCACCATGAAGGACTCGCAGGCCAGCGAGATCCAGGTGAGCGAACGGCAGGCGAAGCACGTGCGCGAACTGCTGCAGCTTTGAGTCCGGCGCCATACGATCACCCTGACCTACAAACTTGGATTTTTCACCGAACATTTTCCGTATCCTCGGAATGTCTTTGGCCTTCACGATTTTGATCTGCCTCGCACTGTGGCAGGACAGACAAGCGTCTGCGGCTCGATAGGAGCATGGGAGCAATCGCAGTGTATGAATATGTATCGCCGGACGCTGCACGTAGCCGGTTTCCGGGCCTGGCGTGACCAGACATTGTTAGGAGTGCGATGCAGTTCCGGCTGACCCCGGTGTTGCGTCGCTAGGATTGCGGTTGGCCAACATGCAGGGAGTACAGACCATGCGCCGCACTGTCACTGTTCTCGCAACGCTGTCACTGGTTGCCGCTGGGTTCATTGCCAGCACCGCAAGCGCCACCGAACCGGCGAGCAAGCCTGCCGAAGCCCAGCCGACCACGCCTGCCCCGGAACAGGCCAAGATCACCAAGTCGCGCTCCAATATCCAGAACAATCGCGAGACCACGCCGCCCGCGACCACACCACCTGCGACCACGCCCGCTCCGGCTCCCGAGGCACAGGGCGTCGTGAAGACCAAGACCAAGTCGAACCAGTCCAACGACTGATTCTTTCAGCTCCGGTCGTAGTCAGGCTCCAAGCGCAAGCAGCTCGTCCAGCTGCCCGAACGTCTCGCGCAGCCCGTCCGCGAAGCCGAGATTGTCGTCGAGCGACTGCTTCGACACATGGAGCTCCGTCAGGACCAGCAGTGTCTTGCCGTTCTTTTCCGTGAAGGTCACCGTGGTGATGGGGCCACCCTCGCCATTTTCTTCATTGGTCCATGAAAGGCGCGAGCCGGGGATCACCTCGAGATACTTGCCGAAGAACGCGAACTCCCCGTCGCCGTGGGCGAAGACGAGCCGGTAACCGCCGCCGACCCGAACGTCCAGCTCGCAGGACAGCAGGTTCATGCCCATCGACTTCGGTACCCACCAGCGCTTGAACAAACCGGGCCTGGTCCATGCCTCGAACACGATGCGCGCCGGAGCGTCGAAGGTTCGCGTGATCGCGATCTCGCGATCGGATTTGCGCTCAACCACCGTCGGGTTGGCCACCGGGGAGGGATTACTTGCCCTTTTTGCGTCCATCGACCTTCTCCTTGTGCTTCAGTTCCGCGACGATCTTGTCCAGCTCGACGAAGCGTGCGTCCCAGAGCTGGCGATATCTCTCGAGCCATTCCGATTCCTGGTCCAGTCGGTGCAGGCCCAGCCGGCAGGTGCGCACGCGCCCGATCTTCTCGGTGATGACGAGACCCGCCTGCTCGAGCACGCCGACGTGCTTCTTCATGCCCGTGAGGGTCATCTCGAACTTCTCGGCCAGGTCCGTGATCGAGGCGTCCGAACGCACCAGGTGCTCCAGCACGCCGCGGCGCGTGACGTCCGACAGCGCGGCGAAGGAGGCGTCGAAGCCGGGATGTGTATACTGAACCATATGGTTCAGTATGTATCACACCGATCCGGGGCCTGCAAGTGACCGCCAGGTGGGTCGGCGCAGGGCCAGCCGGGCGCCTGGATGCTCTCCAGTGCCGGGGGAGTCGGCCCAATCAACGATCGTCGGATCGGTCGGAAAATGAACTGAATTCCGCTCTTGCACTGCAGCGGCCGCCGCGATTTCAAGTGGTTAGGTTGATGTTCGCGGCCCCGTAACATGAATCTCCGTTCGTATAAGTGATCTCCGGCGGTAGCGCTACCACCAGGTCCTGTGGTAGTAAGTCCCCCGCCTAATCCACGCACGATCAGGGAGATCGTCATGCACAAGAAGTTAGTCAGCGCCATCGCGGCGCTGGTCACGCTCGCCTGCGCGAACGCATTCGCGGAAGACCTCGCGACCTACGTCGGATCCTGCCGCACCGAGGTGGGATTCACCAACGCCGAGCTGCCGGCCTCGATCAACTGTTACGACGGCTACCTGTTCGCCGGTCCGAACGACGTTCCCGGCGAGCCCGACACCAGTGACTACGTGGTCTACCGGCGAGTCAACGAGAAGGTGGATCTCGCGATGGCCTGTCGCTGGCTGTTCGGCAGCAAGACGGCGCCACAACTGGCCGCCAGCATCGAGATGCAGGTGCACAACCGCGAGAACGGCAACACCTGCTTCTTCAGCGCGAAGAAGCAGCCGGTTCCGCCGGGGCAGGACGGCACGCACGCGGTGCCGCCGAGCATCGTTCTTCCCACCGCCAGCAACGGCTCTACCTACTGGCATGCGCCCGACGAGATCAACGGCCAGGTCACACAGTGTGTGAACTGCCACGCGGCCGGACCGTACATCGCCTCGCCGCGCATCGGCGCCACGCTCGCGCGCTACGGCCTGCTCAACAACGGCCACGACACCACCGGTTACAAGTTCCGCGCCGTGGGCCAGACCTTCGCGCAGTGGAACCCCATCATCCAGGGTTACCTCAACAAGACCGATTGCTCCGGGTCATGCCATGCCTTGTCGACGTCGACCGTGAGCGACGTGAAGATCGGCTTCGGCGTGTTGCTGCCGTCGATCAACACCGTCATCGGCAAGATCATCGATGCGGGGCTCATGGCGCCGAGTCCACCCGAAAGCGACTACCTCTGGATCAATGGCGACAACCCGACGAAGTCGGATGACGTCGGCGATGCGGAGCTGTTCGCCAACCACAAGGCCGAGTTCCCCGGGATCATGCGCAACTGCGAGACGCCGACGGTCATCGACGCCCGCATGGAAGGCAGCTTCGACTGGTTCACCACCGGCACCTTTCCGGACAAGCTCGCGACGTTCAACCTGCGCGATGGACTGCGCTGCGTGAATACCGACCAGGCCGACGGCACCTGCAACGACTACTCGGTGTCCTATCTCTGCAATGGCGGATGGATTGGACCGACCAGCATCGACACGCCCGCAGGCACCGGCGACGACGAGCGACGTCCCGCAAACCAGGCCTGCTCGAATCCCACGGCCATGCTGGCCTTCACCACCGTCGGCGGCGTGCAGCGTTACTCGTACGCGCCGGCCGATCGCCTCTCGCAGTGGAGCGCCGACGGCCTGGTGTGCCGCAACGCCGACCAGGGTGCGGGCCAGCGCTGCTCCAACTACATCGTGCGTTACCGCAGCTGCAACAGCACGATCCAGACGTTCAACCTGTCGAGCTCCTTCGGAGGACGCCGCCTCACCGCCACGAGCACCAGCAACGACGCCGAGACTCGCGCGCAGCCCGACAACCCGACGTGGAACAGCCAGGATTGGGTCATCGAGCGCACCGGTAGCGGCACGACGGTCCGGCTGCGGAACATCTACAGCGGCAAGTATCTCAACGTGCGGAGCCAGGCCGAGGACGCGCGCATCACCACCTACGATTTCGTCGACGGCTGGACCAGCATGCAGTGGTATGCCGAGCACGCCGCCGGCACCAACGATGTCCGCTTCCGCAACGTCTGGTCGGGCAAGTACCTGACGGTGGTCGACCAGAGCGACTACTCGGTGATTCTCGCCAAGACGCTGAACACCACCTGGCCCAGCCAGCGCTGGAGCATCGTCAAGTAGGTCCCTGGATCAACCCGCGCGCCGGCCAGCGGCGCGCGGGAACGAGGCGGCCGTGACGGCAGCGCACAGGCTCGCCGCGAATCGTCCGTGACGCAAGGCGGGGCAGCATGCGACTCCGTCAAACTGCGACATATTCCCGTGTGCATCGCGATTGCCCGCGACCGCAGTGGCGCGCGCACCCCCGCGCCACTTCGTCGACACATCATATATGCGAGTCGCAAGTAGCTAGTCGCTGACGCGACTCTACGGCCCGTGCGCGGACGGCGAAAGCCGCCTGGTCCTGCATTCGCCGGCAATAAGTCGCAGATCCGGATCTCCTGGCGCGCGCTCCCGCTTGTGCGGCGAGACGACGAGAGTAGCTTCGCGTGAACGAACTCGCGCAATGGATCGCGCATGCAAGCCTTCGCTGCCGCACTGCGCGGCGCAGCTGCTGCACTGTTCAGGAGGAACGATGGCTAGATTGGTCGGCACGCTGTTGCAAAAGGAAGAAGGCGCGGGCGGGACGGGCCCGAAGACTCTTCCGAACTGGACCACCTATCGCGTGACGCTGTACTACACGGCGAAGGTATTCGACGAGGAACGACTCATCGAGTCCGAGGCCAGCGTGTTCGCCGACGGACGCTACGAGTTCATCGCGAACGGCAACGAGCGCAAGGACGAGAACGCGCGCATCGCGGTGTTCGCGCCTTCGGGAGAATCGCTCGCTGCGACGAAGCTCCGCGACCTGCTCGACGGCGACACGGTGCTGAAGCCCATCGAGGTGCGCAGGCCCGCGGCGGATTTCCAGATCGATCCGATCGCGGCCGCAGCGTCCAGCGCCGTCAGGTTGAGCGGCCGCGTGTTCGCCGCGGAGGGTGGGCAGGCTTCGGTGGGTGGACTGCAGGTTCGAATCGTCGGCCGCACGAAGGACGACGAGGCCTGGCTTCCCATCTGGTACGGCAAGACCGATCGACAGGGCTACTTCGCTGCCCCGGTAACGAAGATCGCGCTGAGCGAAGCGGTGGCCGTAGTGGGCGAATCCGCAGGTGGCGCGGCCCAGCCGATCGCGCTGGGCGACGATCAATGGCTGCCGACACCGGTGATCCTCTTCAGGCGCGCTGCAGATCCTGGCGCCGACACGGCGGAACATGACTGCGCCTGCGACGTTGCGCCCCCGTCAACGCCAGACGGTACTGAACTCGCCGTCAACGGTGCCAGCTTCTCGAGCGACCTCGGCGTGGGCTGCCAGAACTTCACGGTGCCCAATCGCACGCTGGAGGAGTTCGACTTCTTCAAGATCGCGCGCACCACTGATCCCGCGATCCGCGGGCTCACGTTGCCGGATTTCCAGCCCCGCAAGCTGGACCTTCCCGAAATGGACGTGGCGGTGTTCGACCGCGGCACGCTGGCGCAGGCCACGCAAATGTCGAGCGTAGTGGTGCGCAACACTGCCGGCCTGTCACGCACTGCCGCCGAGCCCGATGCCTCGGCCGCTCGCACCCTGGCGACGTTCTCCGGTGCGCTCGCGTCGTTCCAGCCGGCGACGCCCGGCGTGTCGGCGCAGAAAACTCTCTCCGACTACGTCAACCTCGCCCCGCTCAGCGCCACCGGCGTGAAGACCGCGGCCAGCTGGCGACTGGTCACGGACGATGAGGCAGCGATCGCCGCGCTGCGCCAGGCCACCGCGCGTATCCCCACCGAGGCGCTGCGCGCCGCGGTCGAAGACCCGGATGGCTTCACGCCCGAGCGGATCATGACCCTGGAGCGGCGCGCCTCGGCGCAGGCCCTCACTAACTACCTTCATTGGCGCGCCAAGCCGGTAACCGGCCGCGGCGAGATGAACGAAGGCAACCCGGTGGACTGGGACGCAACCCCGGAGTTCTACCAGGCCACCTCGATCGCGCACGGGCACCTGCTGCAATTCAAGCAGGTGTGGAAGGCCGACGGCTACTCGCTCGGCGGATTGATCAAGAGCGTGCCGCTCGCCCCGGGCCAGAAGAAGCTCATCACCGTGCTCGACTGGGATCGCTCCGATACCGCGACGCGCGACGAGGAGACCATCAGCACCGAGCAGCTCGCGGCCAATCTCAGCCACGATCGCGACATCAACGAGATCACCAATGCCGCGTTCCACGAATCGTTGCGCGGCGGATCGAGCGCGAACGTTTCGGCGGTCGGCGGTGGACTGGGACTTGCGATCGGGCCGCTGGTGATCGGCGGCGGCGGCGGCTCTTCCTGGGCGAGCTCCGATGCCTGGTCCGACAATTCGCGCGACTTCAGCGCACAGACCCAGAACGACCTGCGCGATCGCACCTCGCAGGCCGCCTCGTCGGTGCGCAACCAGCGTTCCACCGTGGTCGAGACCGTCCACCAGCAGGAGCGGGTGGTCGCGACCGTCGAGGTGATCGCCAATCTCAACCGCTGCCACGCGCTGACCATCCAGTATTTCGAGGTGCTGCGGCACTTCGCGGTGCAGGAGCGGCTGGCCGGCGTGCGCGAGTGCCTGTTCGTGCCGCTGGAGATGACGCTGTTCGACGATGCCAAGGTGCTGCGCTGGAACGACATCCTGGAGCGCGCCTGTGATCGCCGCGACCTGCTGCCGGGCTTCGATTCGATCCGCAGGCTGAACTCGCCCGACCAGGTGCCGCCGGATCGCCGCTTTGCGGATGACCCGGTCGAAGAGATGTCGGGCATCCTCAAGCTGCGCGTCGCGATTGCGCGGCCCAAGGATCCCGACGAGGCCACGCAGGCGGTGCTGGAACAATCGCAATGGAGTTTCCTCGGCATCCTGCTGCGCGTGAACCCGGAGACGGTTTACGAGAAATACAGCCGCAACGCCGCCAAGCGCGACGAGATCTTCCGCAACGAAATAGCACCCGACGTGGCGCGCGCCTTCCTCGAAAGCCTGAGCGTGGTGCTCATCGACAGCGACGGCCAGGAGCACGACGCGGGCTTCGACCTGACAGTGCTGTCCCGGTACCAGGAAAACGGCATCATGGAGCTGGCGCTCAACGACGCCGGCGTGGGGCCGCGCCTGACGCGTGCCGAGATCGCCGGCGTCTCGATCCGCTCAAACTACTCGCTGCCGGAATTCTCCAAGGTCATCGTCGAGGCGGCACAGGTCGACTATCGCACCGAGCGCATCAGCCACAACCTGTATCGCAACGAGCGCGTCTTCGACGACGTGCAGGACGGCGATGCGGCGTTCCTGTCCACCGCGGCGCTCGACTGGCTCGAGGAGCGCAACCAGCTGACCGAGGATCGCGCGCGCCGCAAGCGCCTGCTGCGCCACCTCAACGACAACCTCGAACGCTTCCACCGCGCGATCTGGCTCGGGATGGATCCCGACCGGCGCTACATGCTGCTCGACGGGTTCGAAGCGCCGAATTCCGGCGGACGCTCGGTGGCATCGGTGGTCGACAATCGCCTGATCGGCATCGTCGGCAATTGCCTGGTCATGCCGGTGGCGCCGGGATTCCAGCTCGATCCGCTGCTGGCGGAGGCGCTCAAGGGCAAGAAGGACGATCCGCAGGCGGTGCTGGAGAGCCTGTACGAAGTCGCGCCGTCTCCACCGCGCCGGCACAGCGTGCCAACGCGTGGCGTGTTCGCCGAGGCCATGACCGGCACCTGCAAGAGCTGCGAGCTCATCGAGGAGGATCGCTTCTGGCGCTGGAAGAACTTCCCGCTGCCCGATGCGCCTCCACCGATCGCACCGCTATCTACCGATACGCGCTTCGCCGCGGCAGGCTCGCTGACGCCGACGGCGCTGCCTGACGCGCTGGTCAAGTTCCAGACCGTCCCGGATGCGCCTGCGCCAACCGGGATGGCAGCCGCGCTCGAACTACTGGGCAAGGACGTGTTCAAGGACCTCACCGGGCTCACGCAGAATCAGAAGAATGCGCTGGCGGCATTCACCAGCACCCTGTCCTCGAGCGAAGCCTTTGCCGGCGAGGCTTTCAAACTGGCGATGGCGCAGGATGCGGCACAAAGCATCGACCGCACGCTGGGCCAGATCCAGTCTGCGAAGTCCGCCGGTTACCTGTCGGATGCGCAAGCCAGCGCGGCCGCGCGCGATGCGTTGAACCGCGCCGTCGGCGCCGACAGCAGCGGCAGCGGCGACAATATCACCACGCTTCCGGAGGTCGAGGAGGCGATCAAGAAAGCTGCCGGCAGTCCCGAGGGTGAAGCCACGGTCACGCGCAGCAACGGCGACAGCAGCGAGTCGGTGTCGTTCAAGAACGAGACCAGCGACCTGGCGATCGGCGCCAAGCCACTCGAGCCGGTGGTGCGGGAATTCAAGATAAAGAACGCGGCAGGCCTCGACGACGACATCTGGGTCGATGTGCCGCTGATACGGGACCAGATCACCAATGCCGGCGTGTACGAAGACAGCATCCGTCACGACGTCATCGACCAGGCCCGATACCACGGGCTCGTCCTGGGCACTGCCGGCTCCGAAACCGTGTTCTACGACATGATCGAGTCGGCGTTGGCTGCGAACTTCCTGCGCGAGAACCCACTCGACAAGACGCGCTTCCAGATCAAGGTCAAGGCCCAGATCGCCTATCCACCCGTATCAAAGGACAGCCCGAAGCTCGCGGTTCCCAAGAACGGAACCAAGTACCCATTCGTGGCCATGGTGCACGGTAACTCCGGCGCCTGGGAACTCGCGGGCTCGGCGGAGGATACCGGCCGCACCAGCAGCGCGGTTCGGATATTCAAGAGCGGCTTGAGTGATCGCGAGGACTATACCGGCTACGACTATCTACAGACCGGGCTTGCCAAGCTGGCTACGCCGATCGTTTCGATCAGCTTCTCGCATGCGTTCCCGAACATGACCGATGCCTACGTCGAAATGCGCTCGGAGATGCTGCTCGAGGCCATGCGGGTGGTCATTGCCGAAGCGGGCAAGCCTGGCGGCCTGCTCGAGAACGTCGATTTCACCAAGACCGGGCTGTTCGGGCACTCGCGCGGCGGCGAAGCGATCGTTCGCGCGTACGAAGCCCAGAAGGTCAAGGCAATCCCGGGATTGCGCTTCCGCGCAACCTGCTCGCTCGCGCCCACCGACTACCGCGGCGCGACCAACGCGCAGAAGTTGTCCATTCCCGCCGAGGCAGACGGCAACTACATGGTCATGTACGGCACCATGGACGGCGACGTGAGCGGCTTCCGACTTCCGGGCGTCATGGACAAGGGCACGGGGTTCCGGCTCTATGACCGCGCTGGCGGGCACAAGACGATGGTCACGGTGCGCAACGCAATCCACGATTTCTTCAACAAGAAATGGCCCGAATCCGTCGAGTGGAAGAGCGGCGTCCCGGCTGGATCGCTCGATCGCGACGATCAGCAGGACCTGGCGATCGAGTTCATGGGTGGCTTCTTCGACCTCGTCCTCAACGGCAACGCCAAGTTGCAGCCCATGTTCCGCAACGAAGTCGTAAGCCCGGCGGCAACGCGGGTTGCCACCAAGTACAAGCGGAAAGTGCCGTTGCTCGGCATGCAGTGGGAAATCAACACCAGCGAAAAGCTCATCGACAGCTTTACCAACGCCAACGCGGAAGTCGGTACGCGCAACGCGCCGGCGGGTGGGGCACCGGTAGCCTTCGCATCGATAACGCCGCCGACCTCCATCACCACATTCAAGGACTACGAATTGCGTGTGCCTCATCAGGACACCGCCTTTCGAATCGACCGGGCGGCGGTGGCAGCGAGTTCCTACACGCTCGCGTATGACCTGGGCAGCATCGACGTCGCCGCTTTCGACTCGCTGACCTTCCGGCTCGGACAGCTGTATCCCATCGACGACCAGCCGGCCATCGAGGCGGCCGCCCAGCCGCAGTTCAAACTGTTGCTGCAGGACGCCGACGGCGTGACCGGCACGGTAGATAGTGCGGTGATCTATGGCAACCAGAAGAACGGCTGGGCCAAGCCTGACAAGAAAGAGCTTGCGCCCAACGTGGATTGCACGTTGATGTATCTCCAGACGTTGGCCGTCACCCGCAAGCAGCTGCAGGACTCGGCCAAGCCGAAGAAGCTGAACCTCGCGAAGCTCAAATCACTGAAATTCGAGTTCGTCACCGACGCCACGGCGCAGGACGAAATCTGGCTCGACACCATCCTGTTCGCACGCAACTGATCAAGAGGAGCACCCGCATGGCACTGACAAGACTGGTGGTGGTTCAGGCTCCCGAAGCTCTGCGTGCCACGGAGAACTACGAGGCGCGCATTTTCGTTGCCAGCGACCTCGCCCTGCGCCGGGAAGCATTCGTGTCCGCGCGGCTCGGCGCTCAAGCGATTGACGGCTGCCGCGTGGATTCGCTGGGCGCGAGCCTTACCGGCTATATCCGCGAGATGCCCCAGGAGGGCGATGAATTGAGCGTCGCCATCGACAGCGCGGAGCTCGTTCCCACCGGGCTCACCTACCAGGAATCCGACGACGGTCCCGTCATCGTCTGAACGTCACGGAGAGACACAATGCAGATTGCTGGCAAACTACTCGGCGCCAACAAGGGATACCTCGGACATCGCGTCGAGGCGCTCACGGCGGTCACGGGCGTTGAGGCAGCGGAGCGCGCCAACACCAACGTGCTGCTGGTGCAGGCCGACGTGGCCGACGACGGCAGCTTCGAGCTGGGCTTCACCGATCCGCTCAAACCGCAGGGCACAGCCGAAGTCAGCGTACGCGCGCCGACCGGCGAGCGCATCGCGCTGGTCGATTCCGCACTTGCGAAAGACAAGCCGCTGCGCATCGAGGCCAAGCCGCGCGCCGCCGTGCCGGTCGATGTCGAGGTCGACCCGTTCGCAGCCTCGCTGGGCCCGGTCGTTCTCAGCGTGCAGCTCGTCGACAAACACGTGGAGCGCAGCGGCAACCAGCTCGTCTCGATCTGGGGCGTGGCGCGCCCGGAGCGGCGCGCGCGTGGCGAGCCGCCGCGCGTGGTGCTCGGCGCCGGCTACACCGACGCGCGCGGACTGGTCAGCATTTCGATTCCGCGCCGCGCCTACGAGAAGGTGGAGGCGGTGGTACCGGCGGACCTGACAAATCGCGAGCCGACCGCATTCTCTCTCGATGAAAACAATTTGCCCGGCGGGCAGGTGACGGTGGCAGTCAGTCTGCCCGAGAGCTCCCCGGCAACGACCGACACTGGATCCCCCGATGCCGCGGCCGATACTGAAGATTGCAGCTGCAAGGACGGATCGGTCACGCCACGCACGCCCGATCACGGCGCGCTGGTGGGGGCGACCGGCGTCTATGCCACCGATCTCGGCGTGGGCACCTGCCCGAGCCCGGCGATACCCAATCGCACGCTCGAGGAATACCGCTACTACTCGCTGGTGCGCACCACCGACCCGGTGCTGTTCGGCACGCGCTTCAAGCGGCCCAAGGTGCTCTCCGATCTCGGCGTGCAACTCGCCGGTGAGCTTGCCTACGGCATCGGCGCGTTCGACACCGCCTTGATTCCGAAAGGCGGTGACATCAGCCCGGATGCCAGCGTGGGCCGTGCCGCTGCTGGTCGCAGCGTCGATGCGCTGCGCCTGTCGAGCCCTACCTACCGGGCCTCGGGCCTGATCAACGCGCGCGCGTGGCGCGAGACCGGCGATCTCAACGAAGTGCAGAAGGCCATCCAGGCGCGGGCCGGCTCGCTGTCCGAAGACACATTGCGACAGGCGCTCGCCGATCCGGACGGATTCACGCCGATGACGCTGATGACCGCGGAGCGCAGCGCGGCATTCGAATCACTGGGACGCAAGCTCGATCTGCACGCGGGCATCGTCGGCGGGCGCAAGCCCGTCAGCGCCGACAACATGCCCAGCTGGGATGCCGCGCCGCGCACTTACCAGGCCGCGACGATCGCGCACGGACACGTGCTCGAGTGGCGCCAGGTGTGGCGCGCCGACGGTTACTCGCTCGGCGACCTGTTGTACTCGCTGCCGCTCGCACCCGGGCAGAAGCGCAAGATCGTGGTGCTCGACTGGGACCGGCGCGAATCGGCCATCCGCAGCGAAAGCCGCAGCGTCAGCGAGTCTTTCAGCGCGGACCTGAGCCGCGACCGGGCCGTGTCCGAGATCGTCAACTCGACCATCTCGGAAAGCATCCGTGCGGGATCCAAGACCAACACCTGGGCGGCCGGTGGCGGCCTGGGACTGGGCATTCCGTTCTCGGGCGGATTCTTCGGGCTGGGCGTGGCCGGCGGTGGCGGCGGCTCGAGCTCCACCGCCTGGCAGGACTCCGCTCGCTCGCTCGGCGCCTATGCGGGCCAGCAGCTTTCCGACCGCACGCAGCAGGCGTCATCGGCAGTGCGCAGCCAGCGCGCCAGCGTGGTGGTGGGCCAGGAGCAATCCGAGGCGCTGACCGTCACTTCGGAGGTCGTGGCCAACTACAACCACTGCCACGCGATGACGGTGGAATACTTCGAGGTGCTCGAGCACTTCCGCGTCGACATCGAGCTGGCCGCGGTCAGCGAGTGCCTGTTCGTGCCGCTGCAGATGACGCGCTGGGACGATCTCAAGGCGCTGCGTTGGCGCGATTGCCTGCAGACCTACCTGCGAGACCGCGGTTGGCGTGGCGGCTTCGACGCCGCGGAACGCATCATCACCGGCTACGCCGACACCGATTTTCCGCCCGGCCGCTATGCCGACGAGCTGGTGCGCGAGATGAGTGGCGAGTGCCGCATCGAGCTCGACATCGTGCGGCCACGCCCGGCGCACGAGGAAGAGGACATCGATGCCTACCTCGACAGCAACTGGAAGTTCTGGGAGCAGATCTTCGGCGTCGATTCCGCTGCGGCTGCCTACAACGACTCGGTCGAGGACCGTCAGCTCGCCGACCGCATTTTCGCGCGTGAGCTCGCGCCGCGCGTGGCGCGCGGCTTTTGAGACCGGCTCACGCTCACGTTGCTGATCGACCGTGGCGGCGCCGCGCCCGCCGAAGAACCTGCGGTGTGCGATTTCACCATGGTGTCCGACTACTACCCGGGGCGCGAGCACCTGGTCAGCTTTCGCGTGGTCAGCCTGCCGGCGGCGCCGTTCACGCGCGCGCAGCTCAAGGGCATCCGCATCGGCACGACACTCGAGGGGCTGGCGCCGGGCTCGCGCACCATCCTGCGCTACGCGCAGGTCAACTACCGCAACGACTATCGCAACTTCGCGTTGGTGAGCGGCCGGCGCCTGCGTGACGACATCGACGTCGGCGACCCGGCCTTCATCTCGACCCGCTCGCTGTCGCGTGGCGAGGAATTCGATCCGCGCGCCAATGACCTGCGGCTGCGCGACGGCCTGATCAAGCATCTCAACGAGTTCATCGAGCACTACCACCACGTCATCTGGTGGCGCATGGACCCGTGCCGGCGCTTCATGCTGCTCGATGGTTTCATCGCGCCGCATTCGGGCAATCGCTCGGTCGCCACCGTGACCGAGAATCGCCTGCTCGACATCATCGGCAACAGCCTGGTGTTGCCGGTCGCGCCGGGCTTCCACCTCGATCCGAACGTGACCACCAAGAAGGAAGACGAGCCGATCGACCTGCTGGAAGCCTACCGGCCGAAGATCCCGTTTCCGCCCAAGCGCATCAGCATCCCGACGCGCGGCGTACACGCCGAGGCCATCCTCGGCGAGTGCAACAGTTGCGAGAAGGTGGACGACACGCGCTTCTGGGACTGGGCTTCGGAGCCGACCGGCGACGAGCCGCCGGAGATTCTCACCACCAGCACGAGTACGCGGCGGCAGACACCGGCGGATACCACGCCCAGCACGCTGGCGACGCCCATCGTCGCGATCCAGAACGCACCCGCAGCGCCGGATCCCTCGGGACTCACGGGAGTCGCTGCGCTCCTGGGGCAAATGAACCTGTTCAAGGATGTCACCGGGCTCGAAGGCAACCAGGCCAATGCCATCGGTGCCTTCCAGCGCGCGCTGCAGACCGCGAACTTCTTCGGCAAGCTCGCCGCGGGCGGCGCCAAGGCGGCGCACGCCAACCGCCAGGGTGACCGCGTGCTGCAGAAGCTGAAGGAGTCCGAGAGCAGCGGGCTCATCAGCAAGGACGACGCGAAGAAAGTCGCCGGCAAGTTGTTTGGCGTGATGAACAGCGACGTGGGTGGCGGTGACAAGCCGCTGTCGCAAGAGACTTCGGTGGCCGATTCGCTGCGCTCCTTCCTCAGCGGCTCCGGCAAGAAGACCATGAGCGTCAGCCAAGGCACCGGAAACCAGAAGCAGACTGTCGATGCGAAGTTCGACAACGGCAGCGGTGAGACCCCGGAGCCGGCCAAGCCCGTGATCGACTCGGTAATCAGCGGCGTACCCGCGATCAACCAGGTGAAGTCGAAAGGTTGCTGGGCTGCCGCGGTGACCATGCTGCGGAGTTTCCAGGACAAGCAGACGCTCGACATCGCGGCGGTGCTCGACGAAGCCGGCGCGCCCTATCCGGACATGTACGAGAACAACACCGGCCTGCAACCGAGCGACATCGCGGCGTTCATGGAAGCGTTCCATCTGCAGGATGCGACGCTCGGCGCGTTGACCGCCGAGGCGTTGGCGGCACAACTGAAGGATCGCGGTCCGCTCTGGGTGGTCGTCGATGAAGACCCCGCTGCGACATTTTCCGTGCACGCGCGCGTGATCACCGGGGTGCGCGGCGGTGGTGAGCCCGATGACACCAACGTGATCTACAACGATCCGGCCACTGGAACCGAACAGAGCGAGACGCTGGCGGCGTTCATCGCCAAGGCCATCCAGCTCGGCAATGGACTGAACAGCGCCTTCGGCGGCTATTCACCCATGATCCTGTCACTCTGAAAAAGCAGAGGGGCCAATCCCTGGCCCCTCGTGCGTGACACTTCGATCAGTTGTTGTCAGCGATTGCCCGGTCCCGGGTCTGCGCTCACGCGCGAGCAAGGGATCGGCGAGCCCACGATGCTGTAGGGCGTCGTGGCGCCAGTGACGGTGTTGTACAGGTAGTAAGGCACGCAGCCACCACCGAGGTACAGCCCGGTGGTCATCCCGCTGACCACCGAGTCGCGTACGAACGCGACCTGGTCGCCGGAGGTGTTCAGGTAGATGCCGGTGGAGTTTGCGCGGTTGATGGCATTGCGGACCGTGTTGCCGCCCACCTCGGTCAAACTATTCGCAGCGAGCGAGGCGATCTGGATGCCGGCCGCCTGCTGGAACGGGTTCGGATTCGCGCCGCCCGAATACACCTCGGTGATCACGTTGTCGTTCACCAGGGTCTCCGCGCCGCCATCGACGATGATGCCGACGGCATTGTTGCCGGCCGACGCGGTGAGGCGATCGATGCGGTTGCCGGTGATCACGATCTTGCCGGGAGCCGGAATCGTGGAACCCGTGCCGTGGGTCAGCATGCCGAGTGCCTCGGCGCCGCTCAGGTTGGTGATGGTGTTGTTGGTCAGCGTGAAGCTGCTGGCCAGCGCGAAGATGCCAACCACGCGAAAGCCAGGCGCATTGCCCTGGTCGATTCGCATGTTGGTGACCACGAAGTTGCCCACGTCGCTGGTCGGCACGCGCTCGCCCAGGTTGATGCCGATGACGTAGCCCTGGATGGTGCCGTTCTTGATGGTGATGTTCTGGTTCTGGGCCGCATCGACGCCGGTGGTGATCGCGGTCGAGCCCGGGATCGGCGTGGTGCTGAGCTTGTAACCCGCGAAGTCCACGGTCACGTTGTCGGCACGGATCACGAGGCCGCTACCGTTGGTGGTGGCGACGTTCCGGGCGAAGCAATACAGGCCCGGCTGCGTGATCGGCTGTGACACGCCGAAGATATATCGGCAGGTCGCCGCCCCTGCGATGTTGGGCAGGACGACGCACGCCGCGAGTAGCAGCGCAATTTGCTTCAGCTTCATGGGAGAGACCTCGCCTTTAGTTGATTTAGTAGTTAGCGCTCGTCCTGAGCCGCGACGTTCTACCAGAGAAATCCCGGAACAGCCATCCCGTCGGTGCAACGTGAAAACGCTTTCACGCGAATTTTTCCGGTGTCAGCGCGGGATTCCGCATTCCCGCGGAGTCCAACTACCTGCGCCGTCGTCATCTGGCGACAGCGCCGCCCGTTTTGTTAACTGCCGGTCGCGCGTCTCCGGCACTCGAGATCCCAGGCCGTGAAGCATTGCGAATGAACGCGGCAGCAGCGCGACGCGGTAGTCGTCTCGATGAATTCCAGTTCGAGCTCCACGTCATCGGCCGAGATCGCGAGCGCACACAGCAGGCACGACGCGCCCGTTCCCTTTCCGGCCCACGTGCGTGCCGGGCGCACGGCGGGCAGGCGCCCCGTTTCGATGGCGTGGCGCGCGTGTTGACGCAGCGGGTCGTCGTATTCCATGTCGGGCTCCTCGACCGAACTACG
>Ga0134122_10000991_pt1 | contig 20232 bp, 8 predicted proteins | sample KB302_FD_96461 | JGI IMG/M metagenome (GOLD analysis project Ga0134122, IMG submission 96461) | Terrestrial soil microbial communities without Nitrogen fertilizer from Kellogg Biological Station, Michigan, USA - KB3-0-2 | ecosystem: Environmental > Terrestrial > Soil > Unclassified ... | reverse complement strand
GGTCGAGCACGCGCTGGAGGACGCCGGCGGTGTGGAACTTGATGAGCGACACGTCATCGCGGGCCGCGGCGGCGCCCTCGCGATCGATCCGCCAGGCGGTGCGCAGCACGAGGAGGCGGGCGGCGTCGATCTCGGCGCGGCTTTCGGCGATCCATTCCTGGACGATCTGGCGCGAGCCGAGGGGCCTGCCCGGCGAGAGCTCGCGCGTCGCCGCCCGCTCGCACATCAGGTCGAAGGCGCGCTCGCAGATGCCGAGCCAGCGCATGCAGTGATGGATGCGCCCCGGCCCCAGCCGCTCCTGGGCGAGGGTGAAGCCGGCCCCCTCGGCGCCGATGCGGTTGGCGGCCGGCACGCGCACGCCGTGCAGTCGCACCTCGGCGTGGCTCATCCAGCCCTCGCCGCGCTCGCCCATGACCGGCAGGTTCTGGACGATCTCGAAGCCGGGAGCGTCCGTGGGCACCACGATCTGGCTGGCGCGGGCGTAGGGGCTCGGAGCCTCGGGGCTCGTCACCGCCATGACGATACAGAAGGCGGCGCCGTCCGCCGCGGAGGTGAACCACTTGTGGCCGTCGATCACGTAGTCGTCGCCGTCGCGGCGGGCGGTCGTCCCCAGCCGGACGGGGTTGGAGCCGGCGAGCTCAGGCTCGGTCATGCCGAAGCAGCTCCGGACATCGCCGGCCACCAGGGGACGCAGCCAGCGCTCGCGCTGCTCGTCGCTGCCGTGGTGGAGGAGCAGCTCCATGTTGCCGGCGTCCGGCGCCTGCACGTTGAAGACGTAGTGTCCGATGATGCTTCGCCCGAGCACCTCGGAGAGCGGCGCCAGCTCCAGGAGCGACAGGCCGCCGCCGCCCCACTCCTTCGGCATGTGAGGCGCGAGCAGGCCCATGCCTCGGACGAGGGAACGGAGGCGCTCCATCTCGATGCCGGCGGCGCCGAAGCCGCGCTCCAGCACCATCCGCTCGACGGGAAGGATCTCCTCGTCGAGAAAGCGGTGGACGGCGGCGGTCAGATCTTGGATTCTCTGCGGGCTGTTGAAGTCCACGGGCTCCTTTCCGACTGTCATCAAGCCTGTGGCGAGCCGCGTCTTATCGCGAAGGGATCGAGAGTTCTGACCTCTAAGACCGAGAAGTGACGGATGTTCCGTGTCACTACGACAAGATGATGAACGATCGCCGTGGCGGCGATCAGCGCGTCCTCCAGCAGGTCGTCCGAGCGTCGGTGCATGAGCTTTGCCCAGGTGCGAAAGGTCCGCCCGTCCACCGGCAGCACGTTCCAGGTCTGCGCCACTTGATCGATCCACGCCTCGATCTCCGCGGCCTTGTCCGAGTCCTGTTCACGGGTGAGCTCGACGCCGGCCTGCAGCTCGCCCAGGGTGACGGCCGAGAGATGGAGATCCTCGTCGGCGGTCTGCTTCAGCCATGCCACGACGGCGCCGTGAGGCTTCGGCTTGCGCAGCTCCGAGATGACGTTGGTGTCGAGAAGGTACACGACTTACTCGAATGCCGCAGGCACTCGCCGGCGCCGGCCTCTGCGCAGAGGCAGGGGGATCTCGGCCCGCGGCGATTCAGCGAGCAACAAATCTTTGAGCCTGGGTCGCGCCGCCTGCTCCAGTTGCCGCCACTGGTCGACCGGCATCAATACAGCCGCTTCTACTCCTCGCCGGGTGACGATTTGCGGACCTTCCATGAGGCTCGCTTCCAGCATCTCACTGAAGCGCGCTTTTGCGTCCTGCACCGGCCAACGCCGCGCGGCATTTTTCGCAGCCATGTCCATCTCCTTCAAGGCTAGTCATCTAACTAGTCAGTCTATACTAGCACGAGCAGCGCCGGCGTAGAAAACGCGTTTTGCCCTCGTCCATGGGCTCGTCTCACCTCATCTCCGGCCCGCGCAGCGACTCGCGCAGGTCGGCCACGGCGGGGTCTCGATGTGGAATGTCGTACACGTCGAGGATCAGATCGAACGCCTCCGCGAAGTAGGCGTCCTCACCACGGAAATCTCTATAGACCCGGCCGCGAAGGAGGGCCGGGAGGGATTCGGATGCCTGGCCCGCAAGCAGAACCGGCAGCACCGTGCGCTTCTGAGCCTCTGTCGCCAGCAGACGGATTCCGGCAAGGTCCCATTCCCCTGCGGCCACGCTGCCCTCGTCAGAGGCCACGTTCTTCACCTTCTGCCGGTAGAGGGGTGTCCCGACCACAATGACATGCCCGCAGTCTTCAATCCGTTCCACGAAGCGCAGAATGCTGGACCCGGCACGGCTGTTTTCCCACCGGTCCAACACCACGCCGATCCCCGCCTTCTGCAGATCCGTCGCGAGCCGTTCGACCCAGCGCTCGTGCTCGGGCACGCCCCAGGCATAGCTGATGAAGGTCTCCGGCGGCGTGATCTTCTGCTCGGTCACGTAGGCGCGCACGCTGAAGACGGCCTGCTCGAAGAGTGTCCGTTGCTCGGCGGCGCGGCGCTGCGTTTCCACTTCGACCTGCGCTTGCCGGGTCAACTGGATCGGCTCCGCCATCTTTGGCAACGCAAGCTCCTTGCCGCAGTCGTTGCAAAAGGTGAAGGTCTTTCCCTCCTTCATCCGCTGGCGCACGACCGACCGGTCGAGCAAATGACCGCATTCCACATTGGTGCAGCGCACCGGTTCGTAGCGCAGCACCGTCAGATTCCGCCGTGCCAGGAAGCTCTCGAACAATCCTTGGAAGAGCGTTCGCACCGGCAGGCCGACCTTCGGGCCGAAGCAGAGCACGAAGTCCAATTCGCCGTCGCGTTCGGCCTCCTGCCGGAATCCGCACACCAGCCCGTCACCCACCTCGTAGCGGGCGTTGTTCTGCCACTGGGCCGTGCGCGTGAAAGTGTGCGTGTAGCCCAGGAGAACCACCAGCGAGGCGAAGACGTTCTCCGTCGGGCCGCTCACCGTATAGGCTACGCCATCCTCGGTCGCCTGCTCCTCCTCCGGCGGCTTCTTCAGATTGATCAGCTCCGGGAAGACCAGATACGGCTCCATGCGGAGCGGGTCGGTTTCGCGGAAACAGACGTTGTGCTCTAGGAACAGCAATGCCGCCGAGTCCAGGAGCACGTCGCGCTCGCCCTCGCGCAGGTCCCTCAGCTCCGGAAAATCGTAGCCGCCGGTCAGCAGCCGTTTTTCCTCCAGCGCACCCAGGCCCTTCGGATTCCGCCGCGCCTCCAGCACGAAAGACGACGCCAGGTTGTTGAGCCGTTCCGGTTGAAGCAGGATGCGCTGCTCGCCCTTCGAGGTCCGCAGGCGTTTCACGTAGCCATAGTTTTCCAGGTGGCCCACGGCGGTCAGCATCTCGGCGTCGGAGAAGCGCCAGCCGGCATCGGTGGCCTCCAGACGGCCGCGGAGCTCCTCGGGCGTGACGATGGTCTGGGCGGCCGATTCCGCTCCTTTCAGGCCGAGCACGTAGTCCTTGATCCGCTTGAAGGTCGTGGTGGTGACCGTCGCGGCCTTGTCCTCCCAGGGGATCAGGGACTTCATGCGCTCGACCAGCTCCGCAAGCCCCAAGCCCGTGGCGGCGCTCGTCGCGATCGGACCCACGATGCCGTGCCTTTGGCAGAACGTGCTCAGCTCCTCCGGCGTCAGCGCAGAGCTCCCGCGATCCGTCTGAGCGGCCACGAGGATGATGGGGCAAGCGCTTTGCTCCGCTTGGAGCTGTTTGAGCCAGAAGCCCACGCCGTGCAGCGGGTCGCGGAGGTCCGAGGAATCGAACAACACCAGCGCGAGGTCGGCATTGTCCACGAAGAGCGCATGGACCAGCCGGTAGTCAGGTTGGCCCGCGAAGTCCCAGAGGATCGCCTCGCACTCCGTCCCGTCCGCGCGGCGCTTGCCTAAGGCGGGAAACACCCAGAACTGCTGCCCGTGCGTCGAAGCCTGCTCCTTGAATTCGCCGTGGATCAGGCGATGGCCCAGCGCCGATTTGCCCACGCTGTGATCGCCCACCAGCACGATCTTTCCCGTCATGTGATGGACCGCGCTCGCGGCCGCCACCCCGGCGCCCCGGACCAGTAGCACGTCGTAGTCCAGCTCCCAGAGGTGGATCAGCCGGCATAGCTCGTCCTCCGGCGCGCCTAGCTCCGGGCCGGCGGTGGCCAGCAGCGGCAGTGTGGGATGAAAGGCGAGCGCTGAAGTCCATAAGTTCGAGTGTGTTGGCTCCGGGATGACCGCGACCGTCTCCCACGTCTCGCAGTTCCACAGGCGGATCGTGCCATCGTTGCTCCTCGAGGCTAGTAGACGCCCGTCTAGGGAGAAGGCGACACGATCAACATGCGAAGTGTGCCCTTCGAGCGTACGACGCAGTTTGCCGCTCCATGTATCCCAGAGCTTCACCGTTTGGTCACCACCCCCGCTGGCCAGCGTCTCGCTATGCGGATCAAAGGCCACACTCAAGACCGGACCCTTGTGCCCTTGGAGCGTGTGGAGCAGCCTGCCTTTTAGCGTTTTCCAGAGCTTGGCGGTTGCGTCGTAACTTCCACTCGCCAGCACTGCACCCTGCGGACCAAACACCAAGTTTCCTACCACGTTTCGGTGCCCTTCGATCGCGCGGAGCAGCTTGCCGCTTCGCGTATCCCAAAGCCTCACCGTCTTGTCGCCACTCCCGCTGGCCAGCGTCCCGCCTCGCGGATCAAACGCCACACTAAGGACCGAATCCCGGTGCCTTTCTAGCGTGTGGAGCAGCTTGCCGCCTCGCGTCCTCCAGAGCTTCACCGTTTTGTCAACACTCCCGCTGGCCAGCGTCCCGTTCTGCGGATCGAACGCCACGCTAGTAACCGCGTCCTGGTGCCCCTCGAGCGTGCGATTCAGTCTGCCGCTTCGCACATCCCAGAGCTTCACCGTTTTGTCAACACTCCCGCTGGCCAGCGTCTCGCCCTGCGGATCGAACGCCACGCTCAAGACCGCGCCCTGGTGCCCTTCGAGCGTGCGGAGCAGTTTTACGCCCGGCGGCAGCTCCGGCTGGAGCTCTTCGTTCGTGCGTGGCCCTTGAGGCTCCTTATTTGCCATAACGGTCAAGGTATTCTATGCGTTGTAGGGCCAATCAAGGGCGGCCGCCCGCCCGGCCATCAATGGCCGGGCTACGATTGCGGACAAGTCGGCTGAAGCCGACTCCAACCAACTGATGAGGGTTGTTCTGCCGGAGTCGGCTTCAGCCGGCTTCTTCGCACTTGTAGCCCGACCATTCATGGTCGGGCGAAGGCGGCAGACCGCGAGCAGGGCGCTGGTCAGGCACGGGGCGAGGGGTCCTGGCCGGCCCACGCATCGAGGTCGTCACGGAAACGGTCGGCATCGATGGCCGGTGCGGCCTTGAAGAGAGCGGGGCGGTGCCAATCCGGCCCCGTTGCGCTGGCGAACGGCGCCGGAGCAACGTCTTACGGGCCCAAAACACGTTGGTCTGGACCCAGAACAACGTCGCCCGGGTCCGGAACACGTTGTTCCCGAGCCAGAACGACGTCTTCAGGGTCCAAAACATGGCGCTCCGGGCCCGGAACACGTTGTTCGGGAGCCCATGCACCTTGTTCGGGGTCCGGAAGACCGTGTTCTGGAGTCCTCCCACCGAGCTCCGGGTCCGTAAGACCGAGCTCCGGAGTCCGTCGGCCGTGATCCCGAGGCGTTGCGCGAAGCAACGGCGCCGTTGCGCGTCCACGTGGAGGGGGATGCGCGCCGCCGGGAAGGGGCCGGCAGGGCTCGTAGCCGGCCTTGCGGCATTTCGGAGCGATTCGCGGCAAAGATTGAGGAAAGCTGGCAGGCCGAAGCGTCCAGCGCGGGTCCTCAGCCGGTCGCCCGGAGGCCCTGGATGAGGGTCTTGAGATGGTCCATCTCCTCGCGGGGGATGGGCCGGGCGGGCACGCCTCCCCAGGTCTCGCCTGCGCCGACCCGCGAGCCGGGCAGGAGCACCGAGTGGGGCAGCACGGTGGCGTCGGGGCCGACGACGACGTCACCCATCACCGTGGCGCCGAGGCCGATGGTGACGCCGTCGCCGATGGTGACCGGGGCGATCACCAGGTGTCCGCTGCCGCCGTAGTGGGCGAAGATGCGGACGCTGCCGCCCAGCGCCACGTCGTCCCCCAGGGTCAGCAGGCGGGGGTCCGAGATGTATTCGGTGTTGATGAAGGCCCGCTGCCCGATCCTCATCCCCATGGCCTTCAGGAACCAGAGTCCGAAAGGCGTCATGGTCACGAAGGGCAGGAAGGTGAAGCGCACCAGATAGAACAGCCCGTTGTGCACGAACCAGGGCACCACCGCGAGGGTGAAGTAGCCTCCCTTGTAGGGCTGGATGCGGGTGGGAAGCAGGCGGTCGAAGATCGGCACCACCACCAGCAGGGTGAAGCCGAAGACGAAGAAGGAGAGGCCGGCGGCGGCCCCGAGCGCCGGCCAGCGCAGCCACCAGGAGATCGCCAGGGCGGCCGAGCCCAGCCGGTAGAGCACCCACAGCGCAGGAGCGAGCGCCAGCCCGAGGGCGAGCGCGGCGATGCCGTAGAGAACGAGCACCACCAGCAGATAGGCCGGCAAGCGAAACGTGCGGACGAGGCGATCGAGGAGACCGCGCGCCGGTGGCGTGCGGGCGTCGCCATCCCAGGAGCTCCGCCTGCCGGAGAGGGGTGCATCCATACGCTTTCGAGCTCCCTGCGCGCCGGACCGGGACGCGCGAACCACGAACCTGTGTGCTGGCCACCTCGCGGTCTCCTATACTATATTCCCTTTACTGGCGAAAGCTGGGCTGGCTAAGAGGCGCTTGGCGTGCCCGGCAGCGCCATTGACGGGAAGCTTTGCCGCAGTGCGTCGAGCTTCCGAGCCGCTGGGAGGACCTGGGTTGATGGTGGAGGATTCACTGCTTCGCGCGTTGCGGGCCGAGGTTCGAAGGCGCGGCTGGCACCGTCCGCCGGCCGGGCGGATGGCGGTGGAGCTGGCGAGCCACGTGGCGTTGGCCCTGGGCGGCATCGCCGCCTTCGTCGCCGCGCCGGGCCTGCTCGCCCGCGCCTGCGCGCTGGTGATGACGACCGTCGGCTCGCTCGGCATCACCACTTTCACCCACACCGCTTCGCACTACGCCGCCGTGCGCAGCCGGCGGCTCAACGAGCTGCTGACCTACTTCGGCTACACGTTCTTCTGGGGCGAGTCGGCCACCTATTGGTGGCACAAGCACGTGGCGGGGCACCATCCCGTGCCCAACGTCATCGGCAGCGATCCGGACGCCGACCTCTCGCCCTGGTTCGCCCTCACCGAAGGCGAGGTGCGGGCGAGCCGCGGGTTGCTCCGCTTCTACTACGAGCGGCTGCAGTGCTGGGTCTTCCCCTTCACGCTGGCGGGAATGGTCTTCGGCATGCAGGGGGCCGGCCTGCGTTTCGTGCTCTCCGCCCTGGCCGATCCGTCGCGGCGCTCGCGGCGGCACTGGATCGATCTCGGCGTGCTGGCGCTCCACTGGACGGTGTGGCTGGTGCTGCCCATGTTCTTCTTCCAGCCGCTCGCCGTGCTCGGCCTCTACGCCCTGCGCGCCGCGGCGCTCGGCTATGCCGTCGTGGCGGTGGCCGGTCCCGGTCACCTGCCGCTCTACGCCGTCTGCATCGGCGTCGACGAGCCCAGCGAGGACTACCTGCTGCGGCAGGTGGCGACGACGGCCAACTTCACCACCGGCTGGCTCGGGCGCTGGCTCTGCTCGGGCCTCGAGTACCAGATCGAGCATCATCTCTTTCCGCAAGTCAACCATGCCTACTACCCACAGGTGAGCCCCCTGGTGCAGGAGCTGTGCCGCCGGCGGGGCGTGCCATTTCACACCTGTTCCTGGGACCGGGCGCTGTGGAGGACCTACAGCGTGCTGGCCACTCCCAAGCGGCTGGAGCCGGACCTCGAGGCGTTGCGGCAACCCGTGCCGGAGGGGCTCGCCGCGAGCTCGCCGGACGCCGCCGTGGAGCTTCGCCACCAGAGCGCCTGACGCTGGAATGCCAAGGAGACCGAAATGCGAGAGCTCGACTTCAGTCCCAGCCTGATGGAGCACTACCTCCAGGATCCGCTGCTGCACGAGATGTTCGAGCAGGTGCGGGCGGCGGGTCCCGTGCGTTCCATTCAGATGGACATCACCCACAAGTGCAATATCCGCTGCCAGGGCTGCTACTTCTTCGCGGAGGAGCTGGACCACAACAAGGCCCCCGAGGACGAGGCGGAGTTCGACGCCTTCGTCGAGCGCGAGAAGGCCCGCGGCACCAACTACATCACGGTGGTCGGCGGCGAGCCCAGCCTGATGCTCGGCCGGCTGAAGAAGCTCTACGACAACTTCTGGCTGGTGGTGGTGACCAACGGCATCCGCAAGATCCCTTATGAGGGCTTCGAGAACCTGGCGGTGGCGGTCTCCGTGTGGGGCGATCACGACACCGACAAGCGGCTGCGCGGCAGCGGCAAGATCGACGTCTTCAGCCGTGGCCTGGAGCACTACCGGGACGACCGGCGCGTCGTCTGGTACTATACGACCACCCCCGGCAACGCCCAGGAGATCGAACCGGTCACCGAGCAGTGCGTGGCCAACGGCAACTTCATGGGCTACAGCTTCTACGGCGACATCGCCCACCTGGGCGGCGCGCACGACCAGAAGCGGGGGTTCGGCCGCGTTTGCGACGAGATCGACCGCATGATCGAGCGCTACCCCGACCGCGTGCTCCATCCCTGGTACGTGCCCAAGGTGGTGGCCGAAGCGCGGCTCTACGACGACGTCTGGGGGTTCAACGTCTGCTGCACCCTCTCCGACGACAAGCCGAAGAACCAGGAGCGGTTCTTGAACGGCAAGCCGGCCAACCCCCACTTCCGGGTCTACAACCCCGACCTTAAGTCCACCCGCGGCTGCTGCCGCAGCGACAAGTACGACTGCGAGAACTGCTACGACACCTGGGCCCACGTCGCCTGGATCATGACCAACCTGGAGAAGCACCTGGGCTCGGAGGGCGAGTTCACCAACTGGCTGGCCACGGTCTTCATGTTCTACCTCACCAACCGCATCATCGGCTTCGAGCGCAACGTCAAGCTCGTTCCGGAAGTCCACGAGCGGCTGGCCTACTGGCGCCGGCGCGACGAGATGACGGCCGGCGTCCCCCTGGTTGCCCAGGTCCGCGCCGAAGACCTGCTCTACGAGGCCCTGTGAGGCCGGCCGAGGAGCGCGCCGGGAGGGTGAAGGGGACGCAGGAATGACGATGGCAAGCGCAAGCGAGCTCGATCCCATCGCCGGCGCCGCGACGCTCTGCGGCGTGCTCCGCCGGCGGGCCGAGCGCGAGCCCGGCTGGCGGGGCTACACGTTCCTGCTCGACGGCGAGGCGGAAGAGGCCGCGCTGACCTACGGCGAGCTGGACCGCCGGGCCCGCGCCGTGGCCGCGCGGCTGCAGCACCTGGGAGCGGAGGGAGAACGGGTGCTGCTGCTCTATCCGCCGGGGCTGGAGTACGTGACGGCGATCTTCGGCTGCTTCTACGCCGGCGCGGTGCCCATCCTGGCCTTCCCGCCGCGCCTCAACCGGCCGACGCCGCGGGTGCAGGCTATCGTCGCCGACGCGCGGCCGAAGGTCGCGATGACGGCGGGCTCGATCTTCTCCACCCTCAAGGACCGCTTCACCCACGTTCCCGACCTGGCGTTCCTGGAGTGGCTGGCGAGCGACGCCGTGGCGGCGGAGGAGGCGGCGGCGTGGCGCGAGCCGCGGCTCACCGCGGAGAGCCTCGCCTTCCTGCAATACACCTCGGGCTCCACGGGCACCCCCAAGGGGGTGATGGTCAGCCACGGCAACGTGATGCACAACCTCGAGCTGCTGCGGCTGGGCTTCGACATCGTGCAGGGGCGGGACCGCTCGGCTCTCTGGCTGCCCATCTACCACGACATGGGGCTGGTGGGGGGCATCCTGGAGGCCGCGTACTCCGGTATGCCGGTGACGCTGATGTCGCCGGCGGCCTTCCTGCAGCGGCCGGTGCGCTGGCTGCAGGCGATCACCCGCCACGGTACGACGATCAGCGGCGGCCCCAACTTCGCCTATCAGCTCTGCGCCGACCAGGTGACGCCGGAGCAGAAGGAGGCGCTGGACCTTAGCGGCTGGCGCTCCGCCTTCTGCGGCGCCGAGCCCATCCACGCCCGTACGCTGGAGAGGTTCGCCGAGGCGTTCGCCGGCTGCGGCTTCGACCGCCGCGCCTTCTATCCCTGCTACGGCATGGCGGAGACGACGCTCATCGTCTCGGGCGGCCCGGTGGGAGCGGGCGCCGTGGTGCAGGAGGTCGACAAGGCCGAGCTGGAAAAGGGTCGGATCGCCGGCGCCGCGGGAGGCCACGCGCTGGTGGGGAGCGGCCGGGTGCTCCCCGGGCTGGAGGTGGTGATCGCCGATCCGGAGACGTGCGCCCGCCGCGCCGCCGGCGAGGTGGGGGAGATCTGGATCGCCGGTCCCAGCGTCGCCCAGGGCTACTGGAACCGGCCCGAAGAGACGCGCGCGACCTTCCAGGCCCATCTGACGGATACCAGCACCGGCGCAGGCCCGTTCCTGCGCACCGGCGACCTCGGCTATCTCCACCGGGGCGAGCTGTTCGTCACCGGCCGCTGCAAGGACCTGATCATCGTCCGCGGCCAGAACCACTATCCGCAGGACATCGAGCGCACCGTGGAGGCGAGCCATCCGGCGCTGCGCCCCGGCTGCGGCGCGGCGTTCGCGGTGGATGCCGCCGGCGAGGAGCGGCTGGTGGTGGTGCAGGAGGTGCAGCGGGAGCACCGGCGGTCGAACGCCGACGGGATCTTCGCCGCCATCCGCACCGCGGTGGCGGAGCAGCACGACCTCGCCGTCGACGCCGTGGTCCTCTTGCAGCCGGCGTCCATCCCCAAGACCTCCAGCGGCAAGATCCGCCGGCACGCCTGCCGGACCGACTACCTCGCGGGGGATCTCAAGACGGTGGCCGAATGGCGCCGGGACGCCGAGAGCGCCGGCCCTGGCGCGGTCGCCTCCGTGGCGGAGCCGAGGACCGCGCCGTCGCCGGCCGCCTGGTCGCCGGCCGCCGCGGAGCTGGCCTCCTGGGTGACGGCGCGGCTCGCCGAGCGGCTGGGGATCGATCCGCGGGAGATCGACGTCCGCGAGCCCTTCGCCCGCTACGGGCTGGATTCGGCGCGGGCCATGGCGCTCGCCGGCGACCTGGAGGTCCACCTCGGCCGCCGCCTGGAGCCCACCCTGCTCTACGAGCACGCCACGGTGGAGGCCCTGGTCCGCCACCTGGTGGGGGGCGAGGTGGAGCCCGCGACGGCGCAGGCGATGCGTCCCGCCGGCGCGGCGGGCGAGCCGGTCGCCATCGTGGGCATCGGCTGCCGCTTCCCCGGCGCCGACGGTGCCGAGGCCTTCTGGGCGCTGCTGCGCGAGGGCGTGGACGCCATCAGCGAGGTGCCGGCGGAGCGCTGGGACCTGGCGCGCTTCTACGATCCGGACCCCGAGGCGCCGGGCAAGATCAACACCCGGTGGGGGGGCTTCCTGGAGCAGGTGGACGGCTTCGATCTCCACTTCTTCGGCCTCAGCCAGCGGGAGGCGGCGCGCACGGATCCGCAGCAGCGCCTGCTGCTGGAGACCGCCTGGGAGGCGCTCGAGGACGCCGGGCAGGCGCCGGACCGGCTCGCCGGCAGCCGCACCGGCGTGTTCGTCGGCATCTCGACCAACGACTACGGCCGCCTGCAGTGGAGCGATCCGGAGCTGATCGACATCTACGGCAGCACGGGCAACGCCTTCAGCATCGCCGCCAACCGGCTGTCCTACACCTTCGACTTCCGCGGCCCCAGCATCGCGGTGGACACGGCCTGCTCGTCGTCGCTGGTGGCCGTCCACCTCGCCTGCGGCAGCCTGGAGCGCGGCGAGTGCGACCTGGCGCTGGCGGCGGGCGTCAACGTCATCCTCTCGCCGGCCGTCGCCATGAGCTACACCAAGGCCGGCGCCATGGCCAAGGACGGCCGCTGCAAGACTTTCGACGCCGCGGCGGACGGTTTCGTGCGCGGCGAGGGAGCCGGCTGCGTGGTGCTCAAGCCCCTGTCGCGCGCGCTCGCCGACGGCGACCCGGTGTACGCCGTGATCCGCGGCAGCGCCGTCAACCAGGACGGCCGCACCAACGGCCTGATGGCGCCCAGCCGCCAGGCCCAGGAGGCGGTGCTGCGCGAGGCCTACGCGCAAGCCGGCGTGCCGCCGGCGGCGGTCCAGTACGTCGAGGCCCACGGCACCGGCACCCTGCTGGGGGATCCCATCGAGGCGCGGGCCCTGGGCGCCGTGCTGGGCGCCGGCCGGGCCGCGGAGTCACCGCTGGCCGTGGGCTCGGTGAAGACCAACATCGGACATCTGGAAGCGGCGGCGGGCATCGCCGGCCTGATCAAGACGGCGCTGGCGCTCCGCCACCGCGAGATTCCAGCCAGCCTCCACTTCCACGCGCCCAACCCGCACATCCCCTTTGCCGAGCTCGCCCTCGGGGTGCAACAACGGCACGCACCCTGGCCCGCGGCGGACATCCCCGCCCGCGCCGGCGTCAGCGCCTTCGGCTTCGGCGGCACCAACGCCCACGTCGTGCTGGAGGAGGCGCCCGCCGCCGCGCCGGGACGGCCGGACGACGGCTCCGCCTATCTGCTGCCGCTCTCGGCCCGCTCGGCGGAGGCCCTGGCCGCAAGGGCCCGCGCGCTGCACGACCGGCTGCTCGCCGGCGAGGCGGCGCCGCTCGCCGACCTCTGTTACTCCGCGGGCGCCCGGCGAGCCCACCACGATCATCGCCTGGCGCTGGTGTGCGACAGCCGCGAGGATCTGCGGGAAGGCCTCGCCGCCTTCCTGCGTGGCGAGCCCCGTCCGGGTCTCGCCACGGGACGCGCCGCCGGAGCGCCGGCGCCCGTGGTGTTCGTCTACGCCGGCCAGGGGTCGCAGGTGTGGGGCATGGGGCGGGAGCTGCTGGCGTCCGAGCCGGTCTTCCGCGCCGCCCTGGAGGAGGTCGCCGCCGCCCTCGCCGGCCATGTGGACTGGTCGCTCCTCGACGAGCTGGCGGCCGGCGAGGAGCGTTCCCGCCTGGCCGAGACGGCGATCGCCCAACCAGCGATCTTCGCCGTGCAGGTCGCGCTGACGGCCCTGTGGCGGCACTGGGGCGTCGAGCCCGGCGGCGTGATGGGGCACAGCTCGGGCGAGATCGCCGCGGCCTGGGCGGCGGGCGTGCTCACGCTGGGGGAGGCGGCGCGCTGGGCCGCCGAGCGCGGGCGCCGCTTGCAGGGAGCCACCGGCAAGGGCCGCATGGCCATGGTGGGCCTGCCGGCGGCGGAGGCGGAGCAGGCGATCGCCGGCTACGGCGACCGGCTGTCGATCGCCGCCCTCAACAGCCCCACCTCGACCGTGCTCTCGGGCGAGGCGGCAGCCCTCGAGGAGGTGCTCGCGGCCCTCCGCGCCCGCGATGTGCTCTGCCGGCCCCTGCGCGTCGATTACGCGTTCCACAGCCCGCAGGTGGAGCCTTTCCTCGCGGGTCTCGAAGAGGCGCTGGCGGGTATCGAGCCGCGGCCGGCCGCCCTGCCCCTGGTCTCCACCCTGACCGGGCGGACCGCCACCGGTCCTGATTGGGACGCCTCCTACTGGCGGCAGCAGATGCGGCAGCCGGTTCGCTTCATGGCGGCGGTGGAGACCTGGCTGGAGCGGGGATACCGCACGTTCGTCGAGATCGGTCCCTATCCCGTGCTGAGGACGGATCTGGCCGAGTGCCTGCGTCATCGCGGCGAGCGTGGGAAGGTGCTCGCCTCCCTGCGCCGCGGCGAAGGAGAGCGGGCGTCGCTGCTGGCCGCTCTGGGTGCGCTCTACGCCGAGGGGCAGCCGGTGGCCTGGGAGCGCCTGGCGCCGGCAGGGGCGCGCCACGTGCCGCTTCCCCCTTACCCCTGGCAGCGCCAGCGCTGCTGGCTGGAGGTGACGAGCGACGGCTCCGGCTGGGACCGCGCGAGCGCCGGGCGCAACGGCGCGGCCGACCATCCGCTGCTCGGTCATCTGCTTCCCCTCGCCCATCCGCGCGAAGAGAGCGTTTGGAACAGCGAGCTGACGGTGCGCCGCCTCCCCTATCTCAGGGACCACCGCGTCGAGGGCTCCGTGGTGCTGCCGGCCACGGCCTACGTCGACATGGCCCTCGCCGCGGCCGGCGCCGGCGGGGCTCAAGCCGGCGGCCTCGCCGAGGTGCGATTCCGCAGCCCGCTGCTGCTGCCCGACGACGGCTCGCGGCAGGTGCAGGCCGTCCTCTCGCAAGAGGGGGATGACACCGCTTTCCGTATCTTCAGCCGGCCGGCCGCGGAGACCGCCGCGGACGCGTGGACTCTGCACGCCAGCGGCAAGGTGCGCTACGTTCTCAACGGCAACGGCTATGGCAGCGCGGAGGAGGGTGCGGCCGGCATCGAGGAGATCCGCCGCCGCTGCCGCGACGAGCTGGCCGCCGAGGACTATTACGCCCAGCTCCACGGCCGCGGCCTGCAGTACGGCCCCGCCTTCCAGGGGATCGCCCAGCTCTGGCGAGGGCGCGGCGAGGCCCTGGGCCGCATAGAGGTACCGGCGGCGCTGGCGTCAGAGCTCGACTCGTATCAGGTCCATCCGGCCGTCCTCGACGCCTGCGGCCAGGTGCTCATCGCCGCCGAGGGCGACCGGGTGGTGGGCGGCGGCCGCTCGTTCCTCCCCATGGAGATCGGCGAGCTCAAGGTGCACGGCCGGCCGGGGCTGCGCATGTGGAGCCACGCGCGGCTGCGGGACTTCGGCGCGCCGGGCGCGGACTCCCTGGTGGGCGACGCCCGCCTGCTCGACGAGGACGGGCAGGTGGTGATCGAGGCCCTGGGACTGCGCCTGCGCTACCTCGACGGGGCGGCCCGCCACCGCGCCGCGCCGGGACCCGAGGACTGGCTCTACGAGCTCCAGTGGCGGCCGGTTGAAGAGGCCGCCGGCGCCCCGGCTGCCGCGCTCGACGGCACCTGGCTGCTGCTCGCCGACGGCACGGGAGTGGCCGCCGGATTGGCGGTGCGCCTCGCCGCAGCGGGGGGCCACGCGGTCCACGTCCTGCCGGGCGCCGCCTACGGGCGGCTGGGTGACGGCCTCTTCCAGATCCGGCCGGGCGAAGCCGAGGACGTCCAGCGCCTGTTCGCGGAGGGCGTCGCCGAAGGCTCGTTCCTGCGCGGCGTCGTCCACCTCTGGGCGCTCGACGCCGCGGCCGGCGCCGTCTCGGCGGCCTCGCTCCAGGCGGGCGAGCCGCGGGGCTGCGGCACCGTGCTCCCCCTGGTCCGGGAGCTGGCGGGCCGGCCGTGGAACGACGTTCCCCGGCTCTGGGTGGTGACCCGCGGCGCTCAGTCCCTTATGGAGGAAGAGGCGGAGGAGAGCGACGGACCCGCTCCCGTCGCCCTCTCCCAGGCCAGCCTCTGGGGCCTCGGCCGTACCGTCGGCCAGGAGCAGCCGGCGGTGTGGGGCGGCTTGATCGATCTCGAAGCCGGCGCCGCCGTGAACGACGACGCCGGCCGCCTGCTGGACCGCCTGGCGCGCGCGGACGGCGAGACCCAGGTGGCCTGCCGCGGTGGCCGGATCCACGTTGCCCGGATCGCCCGCGCCCGCCACCTCTCCCGCGCCGCCACTCCCCTGCGCTGGCGGCCGGACGCGAGCTATCTGGTGACCGGCGGCCTTGGCGGCCTCGGCCTCGAGGTCGCCCGCTGGATGGTGACGCAGGGTGCGCGCCGCCTGATCCTCCTCGGCCGCAGCCAGCTCCCTCCCCGCGCGGCGTGGGGCGATACCGATCCGGCCAGCCGGGTCTACCGGCAGATCGCGGCCATCCGCGAGCTGGAGGCCCTGGGGGCGAGCGTTCACCTGGCATCGGTGGACGTCGCGGACGAGGCGCAGGTCGGCGCCTTCCTGGAGGGCTTCCGCCGCGAGGGCTGGCCCGCCATCCGCGGCGTCGTCCACGCCGCCGGCGTGCTGCAGGACCAGACCCTCCTCGAGCTCGACGCCCGCGGGCTCGACGCCGTCTTCCGCGCCAAGGTGCTGGGCGCCTGGCTGCTGCACCGCCTGCTGGGTGGAGCACCGCTCGACTTCTTCGTCCTCTTCTCCTCGGCGGCCTCGCTGCTGGGCTCCGCCGGCCAGGCCAACTACGCCGCCGCCAACGGTTTCCTCGACGCTCTCGCCCATCACCGGCGGGCCGCGGGCAAGCCGGCGCTGGCCATCAACTGGGGTCCCTGGGCCGAGGTCGGAATGGCGGCGGAGGACTCCCGGCGAGGTCAGCGCCTGGCCGTGCGGGGCATCGGCAGCATCCCGCCGGAGCAGGGGCTGGAGGTCCTGGACTGGCTGCTCAAGGGCGACGCGACCCAGGTGGGTGTGCTGCCCATCCAGTGGGCGCAGCTTTTCCAGGTGCTGCCGCAGACGCGCAGCTCGCCGCTGCTTTCGGACCTCGTCCAGGAGGTCGAGGTTACCGACGTGGTGGACAGCGAGGTGGCCGTCCGGCGGCGCGCCCTCCGCGAGTCGCTGCGGACCGTCGCGCCGGCCGAGCTGAACGCCCGGCTGGAGGCGCTTCTCGCCGAGCAGGTGGCCGGCGTCGTGGGTCTCCCGGCCTCGCGGCTCGATACGCACGTCCCCCTCAACACCCTGGGCATCGATTCGCTGCTGGCCGTCGAGCTGAAGAACCGGGTGGAGAACGAGCTGGGGGTGATCGTGCCCGCCGTCAAGCTGCTGGAGGGTCCGAGCATCGCCGACCTCGCGTCGGTGGTGCGCGACCAGGTGGCCGCGGACCGCTCCGGCGGCCGCGCCGAGCTCGAGGCGGGCGCCGCCGTGTCGCGGGTGCCTGTCACGCCGATCCAGCCTCGCGGCACGCTGCCGCCGTTCCTCTGCGTCCACCCGGGCGCGCTCGACGTCCATTGCTACGACGAGCTGGCGCGGGCCCTCGGCGAGGATCAGCCGTTCTTCGCCCTGCAGCCTCCCGAGCTCGACAACTACCGCAGCCTCGGCGGCGGCGGCGGTGCCGCCGCCGACGAGAAACCCCTGGAGGAGGTGGCCGCCGCCTGCGTCGAGGCCGTCCGCGCCATGCAGCCGCACGGCCCCTACTATCTCGGCGGCTGGTCCATGGGCGGCATCCTGGCCTTCCTCGCCGCGCAGCAGCTCGAGCGGGAGGGGGAGGAGATCGCTTTGCTGGCCGTGTTCGACAGCCCGGCGCCGCCCAGCGGCGAGCAGCGGTCCGATCACGACGACCGGGAGCTGATCTCCGTCTTCAACAGCTTCCTCGGCGCCCGGCGCGGCCGGGAGCCCCTCCTCCACCCCGGCGAGCTGGAGGGGCTGGACCTCGACGCCCGCTTCGCCCTCCTCCTCGACAGGGCGAAGGAGGCGCGGGTCATCCCGCCCGACTCCGGCCAGTCGCAGATCCGCTTCCTCTTCCAGGTCTTCAAGAACGGCCTGCTGGCGGCCGTGCGGCAGCTCGGGGCCTGCCATCCACCGGTCTACCCCGGAGGCGTCACCCTCTTCCGGGTAGGCCAGGTGCTCGACGCCTTCGACGAGATCTTCCCCGACATCAACGTGCAGTGGAGCAAGTTCACGGCGCAGCCGCTGAAGCTCCACGACGTGCCGGGAGACCACTACACGATGTTCCTCGATCCCAACGTCCGTGTGCTCGCCGAGCGCCTGAGCCAGGAGCTGGCCGCGGGCCGCGCCGCCTCGAAAGCAACGGCCGGATGATCGAGACGACGCTGCACCGTCTGCACGAGAACGCCCGCCGGCGGCCGGGCGACCCTGCCTACTTCGTCAAGGCGGACGGCGCCTGGCGGCCCACCTCCTGGGCGGACCATCTCGCCGAGGTCCGCCGGGCCGCCCGCGCCCTGGCGGCCCTGGAGCTCGAGCCGGGCCAGGCGGTCGGAATCCTGGGGTTCAACCGGCCGGAGTGGGTGGTCATCGATCTCGCCGCCATGCTCGCCGGCGGCGCCGCCGCCGGCGTCTACGTCACCAGCTCGCCCGAGGACGTCGAGCACGTGCTCGGCAACTGCGAGGCCGGCATCGTGCTGGTCGAGAACGAGGAGCAATGGGAGAAGGTGCGCCGCGCCCGCGCTGGCCTCCCCCGCCTGCGCCACGCCGTGCTGATGCGCGGCTGCCGGGTGGACGACCCCATGGTGCTCGATTGGGAGTCGTTCCTGGCCCGCGGCGAGACGGTGCCGGAAGCGGAGATCGACGCCCGCCTGGCGGCCTTGCGCGGCGAGGGGCTCGCGACCCTCATCTACACCTCCGGAACCCTGGGACCCCCGAAGGGCGTGATGCTCTCCCACGCCAACCTCTCCTGGACGGCGGGGTCGGCGCTGGAGGTGGCCAGCCTCTCGGCGAGCGACTCGGTCCTCTCCTACCTCCCCCTCTCCCACGTGGCCGAGCAGCTCTTCAGCATCCACGCACCGATCTGGGGCGCCTATCCCGTCTACTTCGCTGAAGCCGTCACCCGCGTCGCCGAAAATCTCAAGGAGATCCAGCCGACCATCGTCTTCGGCGTGCCGCGGGTGTGGGAGCGCTTCCACGAGGCCGTGCGGGCCAAGCTGGGGGCGGAGACGGGGCTCAAGGCGAAGATCCTGAGCTGGGCGCAGGGTGTGGGCCGGCGGGCCGTGGCGCTGCGCAACCGCGGCGAGGAGCCTGCGGGAGCGCTGGCCCTCCAGCACCGCCTGGCGGACCGCCTCGTCTTCTCCAAGGTCAAGCCGCTCCTCGGTCTTGCCAACGCCCGGCTGTGCTGCTGCGGCGGCGCGCCGGTGGCGCGGGAGATCCCGGAGTTCTTCGCCGGCCTCGACCTCGTGATCTATGAGATCTACGGCCTCTCCGAATGCGGCCCCGCCTCCTTCAACCGCCCCGGCGCCACCCGGTTCGGCAGCATCGGCCCGGCCTGGCCGGGGGTCGAGGTCCGCATCGCCGAGGACGGGGAGGTGCTGGTACGTGGGCCGAACGTCTTCCTCGGCTACCTCAACGATCCGCAGGCCACCGCCGAAGCCCTCGAAGATGGCTGGCTCCACTCGGGGGACCTCGGCCAATTCGACGACGAGGGTTTTCTCACCCTGATCGGCCGCAAGAAGGAGATCCTCATCACCTCCGGCGGCAAGAACGTGGCGCCGGCCAACATCGAGATGGCGCTCAAGCGGTTCGAGCTGGTGGCCGACGCCGTCGTGGTGGGCGACAGCCGGCGCTACATCGCTTCGCTCCTCACCCTGGAGCCCCAGGCCGCCGCCCGCTTCGCCGAGCATCACGGCCTCGAAAGCCAGGCTCTCCACGAGCATCCGCTGATGGTCGCCGAGGTCGAGCGGTGGATCGCCGAAGAGGTCAATCCCCACCTCGCGCGCGTCGAGCAGGTGCGGCGGTTCCGCATCCTGCCGCGCGGCCTGACGATCGAGGACGGCGAGCTGACTCCGACGCTGAAGGTCAAGCGGCGGGTAGTCTGCGAGCGCTTCGCGTCCGAGATCGAATCGCTGTACGCCGAGCCGTAGAAGCGACAGTTTCGACATCTTCGGCGGCCGGTGGCGTAGCCGCTGCGCTGGAGATCCAGCGGCGGCTGGCGAGGGACGGCTGTTGAATAATTGCGCTCTTTGATTATTGCAATTGACTTGGTTTGAAGGCACGTCTAAGATAGGCGGATAGTCCTGAGCAGGGGAGGAAGCGATTCTCCGATCTCGATCGAGCATTCGCGAAAAGCAGTGATGCTATCCATAACGGATGCCCGGTCTGTGCTGCGCTGGAGCCTCCGCCGAGTCTTTGCCGAGCCGCTTACTGCTCTGGCCATCGTCGTCTCTTTGGCGGTTGGCATCGGGATTACGACCGCGGCGTTCGCATTCCTGGACGACCTAGTGCTTGCCCCTTCCACCTCTTTCTCGGAGCCGGCACAGGTCTTCCTGGTGACCTGGCTCCGACCTAAGGCCGGCAACGGTCCTTCTCGACTCCCGCTCTCGTATGCGGAGTACCTGGATCTCCAGCACACCGGGCCTTTTTCCACCCTTGGTGCGACGCAGCACGTACGTGTGTTGTGCGAGTGCAACGGGCGCCCGGAGAGGGTCGACGGCGAGATGGTGAGTACCGACTTCTTCCGCCTGGCGAGGACGCGCATCGCTCTCGGCCGCGGTTTCGGGCCCGCTGAGGAGGGGGCTCCAGGCTCCGCACCCGTAGCGGTGCTCAGCCACGATTTCTGGCGCAGCCGGTTTGGTGGGGATGCGGAGGTCCTCGGGCGCCGGGTCCGGCTCAACGGCCATCCGTTCACGGTGATCGGAGTGGCCG
>Ga0134122_10000990_pt1 | contig 20234 bp, 11 predicted proteins | sample KB302_FD_96461 | JGI IMG/M metagenome (GOLD analysis project Ga0134122, IMG submission 96461) | Terrestrial soil microbial communities without Nitrogen fertilizer from Kellogg Biological Station, Michigan, USA - KB3-0-2 | ecosystem: Environmental > Terrestrial > Soil > Unclassified ... | reverse complement strand
CTGCGTTGCGCGCTCAGTGTGTATGCGTTGTTGGTCCAACTTTTGATTGCAAGCTTGGACTTGCCGGTATTTGTGTACTGAACATCAAAAAACGCCATGCTGGGAAAATCGTCATAGATGGTGACATTGACTTTCTTCGTCAACGTTCCGGCCTTTCCTTCAATCGTGAGTTGAGTGCCCGCCCCAAAAATATCTTTCGTACGTTCCTGCTTTTGGGACGTCAGAAGAAAATCGGTCTGGGCTCGGTCGCTTGTCAGAGTTTCAGAGGCAACAAATGGCCCCATCACCGTTTCCTTGTTGTCGAAGCGAGCGACTACCCGGCTACTTAGGTGGTTATCAAATTCAATGCGAAGATTGCCGCCTTGAATCTGAGGCTTGCCGGTGGCCAGGCCCGCCGCAACCGCGGGCGGCCCCGACGCAAGCATGATGGCAAGGGACAATTACAAGTCTGGTCATAGTCCAGCTTTTAGAACGAGCTATTTTCCATCTCGTGCCGCTCAAACGAAATAAAACGATATAAATAGTAACAATTCGATAGTAACATGACGGAACACCCCACCCGGGAGGAGAGCCACCCATGCGCCGTAGAGACTTCCTGAAAAACTCTGTCGCAGTCGCTGTAGCCGCCGAACTAGGAACCGGCCAAGCGCAGGGGAAGGTTCCCGCCCATGACTGGGGTAGCTACGACTTCGGCTCCGGTCCCACAGTGAACGACCGCCTCAACCAGGGGCCGTTTCCCCAATACCCGCCCGACGCGGTGATTCCCACTGACGATGTAGTGATGACCACCACTCCTTCGGAAGACGTTGTGCCGAACTATGGCAAAGGACTGGTCACCTACGTCACAGCTGACAGTGGCACCGAGGAAATCAAGTCAGACAATATTCCCCTTGCGATCCAAGAGCTGGTCCGCTTCCCTTTGGGTCAGCTGCTCTACATCCGCCCCACATGGAGGGAAGTGCAGCCGCGGCCAGGGCGCCTGCAAATACCTGACTATCTAAAGCTGGTTTTTGATCTGGCGAAGAAGACCAACAAACGGATTGGATTGCGCATCCAGATGTGCGCTCCCGACTATAAGCAAGAAGCCGCCCTACCGGATTTTGTCCTTGAGAAAGTGCCAAAAGTTGATCTAGTGGAGCCTGGAGATCAGGAGAGCATCGCTGCAGGAAAAAGATTTTTGGCGAACCAACACTCGCGCTACCAGCCGCGGTACGACCATCCTTTTTTTCAGCAGGCGTTCAAAGAGCTGGTTGGCCAGTTGGCGGCCGAGTTCGATGGCAACCCGCTCATCGAGTTTATTGACACCTTTATGTACGGATTCTGGGGAGAAGGGCATACCTGGCCATTCCCCAACAATCCCTTCCCTGATTACCTGACGGCAGAGCGTACCTGGATGAATATGCTCGAAGTCCAGCTCGAGTACTTCAAGAAGACCCCTCTGCTAACCAACACTCAACCGGACTACAGCCGGGTTGGCAATTCGGAGCTGGTAGAACGCACGGTACGCAGCAACAATTGGATTCGCAGCGACACCATCTTTATCGAGAACGAGCAGATCGAAGCGCTCAGCAACCGTCCGCCGTGGATCGCCGCGCTGCTGGAGCAAGGGCTTCCCGGGAAACCTCCAGACCCGCACGCCGGATTTGAAGGAATATCCCCGGCGGAGAACATGATCGCGCATGTGATCGATATCGGGGCGAATTACTGGTCACTCTGGAACTTCCACCAGATCAGCGCCAAAAATCTAATGAGCTATTACCAGGCTTATCCGGCCGCGTTCGACCGGATCAATCGCCGGATTGGCTATCGGGTGAGACCGTCATTCATCTGGAGCTACAAGGACAGCGGTTACCTGGGGCTGATCATTGGCTTTGCCAATGACGGTATCGCTGGTGTCCCGGGTGTATTGAGAGTGACCGTGGAAACCCAGAATGGAGAGGTACTCACCAGCGGTTGTCTGGACGCCGGCTACCCATTGCCGGGCAAGATTCGGCAGGCACAGTTCGTGCTGCCGAACACGACCGATTGGAAGGGGTTGAAACTTAGAGCCGAGATTGAAGTTAAGGGAATGCGCTATCGAGTGCGATGGGCTTGCCACCAAAAGCTGAATGATGACGGATCACTGACACTGCGCCCCAACCTCCGTCAGCAGGTGTAGTGCTGTTGGAGTGTAGCAATCTCGCTCATGACAGGAACCTAGAGAGGGCACACTTATGCGGCGACGCGATCTGCTAAAGAAAGGAGCCATTTTGCAGGTGCAAGCTCCCTCGTGCGTCCGCCGATGTCGGCGGATGTGCCTGACCATCTGATGGGAGGGTATCAACTTGGCTCGCCTCAAGGTTCGAATCGGCTCGACCAAGGGCCATTTGGCATTGACTAGGACCAAGGGTGGTTCACGATCTTCGCTACTCAGCCTTCCCGCGATCACCTTTTGTCGGCTTCCCTTCTCCCGCTTCGTACCAGAAAACTGCGCCCTTAGTAATTGTGGGAAGGGTATAGGATGTGCGGCCGTCGGACTCTTGAACTCCGCTGACCTCCTGCACATCGCCAAGAAATGGGAGAAAGAACGCTTTCCCTTTGCCGGCCTTCGCAATGCGGACACGCACTCCAGTCTGCGGCGTCTGCACGGGATTCACCTTCCCGCGTAATCCGGCAAAATTTGCGAGAAAGATGTGCGGGTTCCCTCCAACTGCTGCAATCGAGGTCGCGATCATGGGTGAAGCCGTCACCTCAACCTCGCTCGCGTTCTTCAGGCTTTTCAGAAATTCCGCTTGCGAATCAGGGTCCGCCCGCTCGAAGTCGCTTTCCATCGCGCTCATGTAGTCCTTTCCCGGGTCCTTCGGGAACCGTAACACGTTGGGCGCCTTCCCCAGTTGCGTCGCATCCGTGCCGGCAATCGCCAGGGTGCGGCCCTTCTCGACGAACTTTCGCAGCCAGTCTTCTTCCTGGTCATGCAGAATCCGGACATCGGGAAGAACCAGCGTCTCGCCCTTGAACTCCGCGAGAGTCCGGGGCGTGACCACCTGAAATTCCCTATGCTTCTGCATCAGCAGAATCAGGATCCCCTGGTAGGAACGGATAAACTCGTCAGCATAGATGTTTCGCGTATCCGGGGAGAAATAAACACCCACCGGATGCACAGGAGCACGCGGCAAGTAGAAAGTCTTCTCGTGAGCTTGAATCCAGGAAAGAATTGTCTTTCGGGTGGGCAGGTCATTCGACCCAGCCATGGAGTGTCCGGGCGCGTCCCAGAAATTCGTTCCCGCCATGATCTCTGACATGGCAAGGTTCTTCATCGGTTCGGGCGGGGCCACGCTCTTGTCACCATCCCACGAATAATTCAGCATCCAGGAGGCCTTGCCCTGGGCAAATGCCCGGAAGGAATGCATACCCACCTGATATTGAAACCAGCCCAGAGGTTGGCGCGCCGAGGCCATGTGCCCGCCCTTGCCAGCCGAGTACTCATGCGCAATCGCGTCCACCACCCCGTACAGGCTGTACACGTCGACTCCTACCCGGACCGCTGCCTCCTCGATGCCCGGGTAAATCTCGGGGATTGTCTTGATCTCCGGGTTCACCGATTTTGCGTTCTCATCAATCTCATGCATAAAGTCGGTGAAAGTTCGAATTCTAAAATCCACCCACTTGCGGAAATTGGGGTCAGAGAAGTCGCCCAGCTTCAAATCCTTCTTCGCATCCAGCCCCGTCTCCTTCTTGAACGCTGCTACCGTTTGGTCATCGAAGCTGGCCCAAGTGTCTTCCCATCCGTCAAAGTGCGTCATCCAGTACGGAATGTCGACGTAGATCCCATCGATCCCCGTGCCCGCGATTTGCCGCACACGTTGCATATAAATCTTGCGCCACTCGCTGGCATACGGCGTTACCCAAACGTCTTCATCGCCTTTCCGAATCCAAAACGCCGTGCCCCCACCGAAGATCGCCGGCTCGCCCGTGATCTTCCTCTGCAACCAGTCCGGATGTTCTTTCGCCAGCGTGTGCGTTGTCGCGTCCGCATTCGCCGTTATGCATTCCGTTCCCGCGATGTACACGAAGGCGTAGTTGCCCGCCCGGTGCGCCTTTTCCGCCACGTCGTGGATTGCTTTGAGCTTCTCCTCCGGATTCACAAAACTTTCGTACCGTCCCGGAATGTCGTTGTCCACCTCAATCCCGAAAACGTTGCTGGCCTCTGCGTCGGCCACTATCTTGTCACTGTTGTTTGGCTGCAGACCGTACGCCCCGATACGCACGTAGTTTGTCCAGTTCTGCCCCGCTGGATAGGAAGCAGCAGCACCCAGCATCATCAGTGAAACTGAAAGTAGAACGAGGGACACAAGTACAACCTGAATTGGTTTCATAAATGCTTTTCGGAAGATGGTTCCGGGAACCGTCACCGCTTTCGCAGACTTCGGAAGTCAGCCTCGAAGCAGAAGCAGCGCAAGAATAAGCAGTTTGCTCTCAGGCTCTCCAAGGTGCGTAAGTCGTGGGGCTTTGCCAACAAACATGTTCAGGCGGGGCGCAAGAAAAACTCTTAACCTACGCCGTCCCCACACCCCGCCTTCAAGGGCCAGACATCTTCCCAGTCAACACCACCCTCAGAACTCGAACCTTATCGCAAGCTGGCCGGTGCGCGGCCCGCCTGCCTGGGAGCTGCTCACCTGTCGGGTGACTTTGCCGAAATCGGTGTCTCCCAGGAACGAATCGGGTGTCCGGAAACGAACCGTGTTGGTGATATTAAAGAACTCGGCTCGCAACTCCAGTTTCATTCCCTCTCGCACCGTGAAATCTTTAAATAACCCCATGTCAATATTCTTGATCCCTTGCCCACGCGCATTGGCGGAAAACCGCGGAGCATTGCCCGGCACTTGGTCATCAGGAATACTGAAGCAATTTCCGTTGTAGTAGCTTGCGTTCGGGTCGTTGGAGAAAGCCACATCATGCAGGCTGAGCCCGGTCGTGAGATTTGAGCAAGTGATATTCGGCCGCTGCTGTCCATCGGCAATCTGGGAATTGGCCAAGGCGAATGGCACGGGTTGCCCGGATTGCAGGGTCAAGAGACCATTCAGGGACCAGCCGCCCACGATCGCGTCCAGGATCCGGTTCATGCTTCCCCCCATCCATCGGTTCCGCCCGAACGGCAGGTCATACACAGCTGCCAGCACAAACCGCTGCGGCGTGTCATTGGCCCCAATCGAGTGTTCCGCTTTCAGGTTATTGATGTCCTGGGGATTCCCCAGCCCTGACCCTTCGAAGAAGATGAAGCTGTTGGCCCCATAGGAAGAGTAGTCAGTCGCTTTTGACCACGTGTAGTTCCCTTCAAAACTCAACCCGTGGCTGGGGCGTTTCTGGAACCGCACCAGCAGCCCGTTGTACCAGGAACTCGCCGCCAGCAGGGGCAGCCCCTCAAAGTCCCCATCGAATTGGGGAAAACGCCGCAGCAGATTGCCTAGCGGAATCGTCGGGTTGTTGTAGATGGAATCAGGCTGGTTGAAGACCGCGTTCGGGCCGGTAAACATCGCCTGAAATGGATTCGGCACCAGCGAAGACTGGCAGGTCGAATCACACAGGCTCCGCGCCGCGGTCGGCAGCGAATCGCGGTTTCGCGTCGCTCCTCCCCAGGGCAAGTGCGTGCTGCGATTCGCTGAATAGTCGGCGGAGATGACAATCCCGGCGGGCAAAAGGTGTTGCAGCCCCAGGTTCCATTGATAAATCTCCGGGTTGCGATCCGAACTGGTCGCCAGATCGTTGCCATTCCCCAGCCCCCACTCGGCCAACGGGCCGTACTTGGTTCCTTGCGCCTGTGGAAGCGTGTTGGGAGGCAGCGTGGGAAATACGTTGTTGAGTGCCCAGCCCGGGGCAAGGGTTACGCCACCGTCCAGAGAGATGTGGAAGCTCGCCGAGTCCTGGAACGCCGTTCCCGGATACTGGAAGTTGGTAGCCGACGAAAGCCCGTAGAAGAGCCCCGCGCCGCCGCGGAGAACCGTGTCCTTCGCGACCTGGTAAGCAAAGCCCAACCGCGGTCCAAAATTATTGCGGTCGATGGGAACGTGCCGATTGCTCGAGCTCGGGAACACCGTGGTTCCCAGCAACTGCCTCGGTCCCAGCCCCAGGCTGCTCAAGTCAACGGGGTTTCCATTGTTATCCACGATCCCGCTCGAGGGCGGTGTCAGATCCACAGTAACCCCGCTGTTTCCCGTGAAATTGCTGAACTGGATGCGGTTGAAGCGCTCCGTGTAGGGCACGCTCCACTCGTAGCGCAATCCCAGACTCAGCGTCAGCCTGGAGGTCACTTTCCAGTCATCCTGTGCGTAGAATGCGGTCTCCTTGGATTTCTCCAGCACCGCCGGCTTGATGTTGATGTGGCCGTCGCTCGGCCATCCCAGTTCCAACGCAGCCATCGCGTCTCCATCCTGGCTCAAAGGGTCAAAAAGGGCATTGGCCGCCGTTGTGGACCCGGAAAAATGAAACAGCCCAGTCGCGTCGTCGGGTTGAAAGAAATTGTTAAAGAAAAGCCGCTGCTCCCCGCCGAATTTCAGCACGTGATTTCCTTTGACCCAATTCAGCGATGAGGAGTAGACGTACTGGGTGTGCCCATTGACGGTAGTAATGCAACACTGGCCACCGTTCGGGCCACCATTCAGCGACGCGTAATTGTCCACGTTAACCTCAGTCATTCTCACGATGTTGTTGGCTTCCGTCAGTATCGACTGAAACCCAAACTGTGCGGGATCGATCGCTTGCGGCTGTTCGTTCTGAAAGTACCGATCCAATCCAAACCGGCTGGTCAAAAGCAGGTTCGGACGCAGTGTCCAGGCGTGCTCGAGGCCGACGTTGCGCGTAGTCAGTTGCGTCGTCGACCCATCCTGGAACAAACCCGGAGTCTTGTCATGAGAACTGTTCTGGCTATACCGGCCCATCAAATGGACATTGTTCGTGAGTTGGTGGTCTAGTTTGATGTCAAATTGGGTTGAGGGCGAGGTTTCGGTGATCGCCTGATTGAAATTATTGCCCGAGTTGTCGATCGGACCCGTGGGTAAGGGAAACGCATTCTTAGCGTTCAACAAGTTCCAGACCGGGCTCATCAGGGACTGGGGAATTACTTCCGTGCTACCGGTGGTTGGATCAACCGGAAAAGGCTGCCGGTCGCCGTAAGTTGGACTCGCTGGATCCGAGTCAACATTGAAGGGGTTGAAGAGTTGCACGGGCACGGTATTCCCGTCGGTATCCTGCGTCAGTGTCTGGGTGAAGTTGCCTTGCCGCTCCAATGCAGTCGGAACTCTCGCGCTGATCAGGTCCTTCGAGATGTTCCTCTGTCTCTCCAAATCAACCAGGAAGAAGGTCTTCCCCTTGAAGATGGGACCGCCCAGGGAAAATCCGTATTGATCGTGTGTCGGCCCGGTCCTCGGTATTCCATTCCGCGCGGCGAAGAAATTGTTGGCGTTCAGCCAAGGCCGCTGCCCGAACCACCAGCCACTCCCGTGAAACTTGTTGGTCCCCGACTTCATCAGAACATTCACCACCGTCCCACCGTTGCTGCCGTACTCCGCCGCGAAGCTGTTATTCTGTACCTTGAATTCCTGGATCACCTCGGTCGAGGGCATGTAACTCAGATTGTTGGTTGCTCCCTCCCCCTGTTCGGGACCGGTCGCCAGACCTCCATCCAGGCGGATTTCCGCCGAGCCGTAGCGCTGCCCGTTGGAAGAAAAGTCAGTTCCATTTGGATAGGCATCCGCGTTGTTCAGCTTGGTGACTCCGGCCGACAGATACACCAGTTGCGTGGCGTCCCGGCCCTGCAGTGGCATCCGGTTAACGAACTCGTTCGTCACATCAGTGCCCAGCGCAGAGCTTCCCGTATCCAGCAGCGGCGCGGCCTCAGTCACAGTGACACTTTCCCTGGTCGCCGACACGTTTAGCACGAAATCCACCGTGGCCTGTTGGCTCACCGCCAGCACCAACCCTGTCCGCACTTCGTCGCGGAAGCCAGGCATCTCCACCTTGATGGTGTAGTTCGCGGGGCGCAGCCCGTTCACCACATACTCTCCACTGGTATTGGTGGTCGCAGTGGTCGAAATACTGGTTGACTCATTGGTCGCTGTGACCTTGGCATTGTTCACCACCGCGTGGGCAGGGTCCGTAACCGTGCCGCGCACTTGCGCTGTGTAACTGCCCTGTCCCAGCGCAGTCTGATGAACGAGGAAAACCACGGCGAGCAGGAAACTCCAGCGACGAAAGGGGAAATCAGCGCGACGGATGGCCATCTTGGACCTCCTAAAAATTACGGACGGTAAGTCTGACAGCGCCCACACGCAAGTAAAGACAAGTATTCGTAATATATCTCTTGTGCCAGCCTCGGCCTTCGATGCGGGACATCACGCAAATGAGGTGATTGCAATGACCGGGCGTTTGGCGACAATATGAATACTCCTTCATTTATTACGAATGATTACGTTCTATTACGATTACTTCTACTTTTCATCTATATCATCTGTCAAGCAATTTCTGGTGATTTCCTTGCCCCGCTTCGGAGGCCAGAATGTAGGCCTCAGTGAAACACTGGGTCGGGCTCCCCCTAGCTGAATTCCTCCTGGTACTGAATTCGGGCGAGAGGGGTCGCGGCGGCTGTAGCCTCTCCCCTGCCTACAAGACATTTGACATCGCCGCCTTTTCCTTAGTATTACGACTATTTGTGTTTGATTTCATATATTTTCCTCAGGTGTACTTGGACTTGGTGAACATTAAGAAGGGTGCCCCGGTGTTTTCAATCAAGAAAAAGATGTTGCAATCTGGCAACAACCCGCGTCGAAAAGTGAAAACCGCGACTGTGACCAGGTTTTGGATCGTGCTCACCGGTATGTTTACATCCTGGTTATTTGCAGCTGCGGGCGTTCCGGCCAGCATGCCTCAGATTCAGGGCGGCAATGTGCGCATTGAATTTGACAACCGCCTACGCAGCCGGGTGGTTGCTTGTTTCGACAAGAAGGAGACGGTGATGGGGCCGTTCACGGCCTCTGAGACGGTGACCACCACCGACAAGCCATGGATCGGATTCCTCCTGACCTCGCAGAAACACGAGCACACCAAAAACGCTTTCGGAGAGGGTGAGCGGCTCACCGTGGAAGGAGAAGCGGGAACGCTTACAAAGAGAGTCTCCGTTACCATATATGACGACTTTCCTGCGATGGCATTCTTCGAGGTGCAGTACACCAATACCGGAACATCCAAGCTGGCGATCAAAAGTTGGACCAACAACGCGTATACAGTGAATGCGCAACGCAATGTTGGCCAGCCAGCTTTCTGGTCTTACCAGAGTGGCTCATACGAGAAACGTCCCAACTGGATACTGCCGCTGCACCCAAGCTTTCAGCAGGAGAACTATCAAGGCATGAATGCCAGCGACTACGGTGGCGGCACACCGATTATCGATGTCTGGCGCCGTGACGTTGGTATCGCTGTGGGACATATGGAGCCACGACCGAAGCTGGTTTCACTGCCCGTATCCATGCCTGATGCCGCACACGCCAAAATCGCGGTGCGCTTCACCAAAACTATCTCGCTCGACCCCGGTGAAAGTTTTCATACCTTTCGCACCTTCGTCGCCGTCCACCAGGGAGACTACTTCCGCGCCCTCGCCGACTACCGGCGCTTCATGATGAAACAGGGCTTCCAAATGGCCACCGCTCCTGACGACGCTTTCGGCGCCATCTGGTGCGCGTGGGGATATGGCCGATCGGTTCAGCCTCAGCAGGTATATGACTCATTATCCACGGTCAAGCGCCTGGGATTTGTGTGGGTCACGCTTGACGACGGTTGGCAGAACAATGTGGGCGATTGGGCGCTTGATCCCAAGAAATTCCCGCATGGAGATGCCGACATGAAGGCTCTGGTGGACCGCATTCACCAGGAAGGATTCAAGGCCCAGCTCTGGTGGTCGCCGCTCAGCGCTGTGCCGAACTCAGAACTGCTGCGCGATCATCCCGACTACGAACTGTTAAACGATGATGGCTCGAAGAGGAAAGTCTCGTGGTGGAATTCCTATTATTTGTGCCCAGCCGACCGCCGCGTCGTGGAGTATCACAAGGCATTGGTGCGAAAAATCCTGGTGGACTGGGGATTTGATGGACTGAAGCTCGATGGCCAGGACATGAACGGAGTTCCAGTGTGCTACAACCCAGCTCATCATCACGCACAGCCGGAGGAATCAGTGGAAGCCCTGCCGGATTTCTTCCGCACAATTTACGAAACCGCACAGGCTGTAAAGCCTGGAGCACTGGTGGAATTCTGCCCCTGCGGCACGGCATTCTCGTTTTTCACGATGCCGCATTTCAATATGTCCGTGGCTTCCGACCCGAGAAGTTCCTTTCAGGTCCGTTCCAAGGCAAAAACGTTAAAGGCCCTGATGGGCGATAACGTTCCATTCTTTGGCGATCACGTCGAAGAGAGCGATGGCGGCAACGACTTTGCATCCACTGTGGGCGTGGGAGGGGTAGTGGGAACCCAGTTTGTCGTTCCTTCTCTTGTTGCGAAAAGGAGCAAGTCCGATCTGACTCCGGAGCGCGAGAAGGAATTTGAAAAGTGGCTTCGCATTTATCGCGAAAAGATGTTGTCAAAAGGACAGTATCTCGGACAGCTGTATGACATCGGCTTCGATGCGCCGGAAACTCATGTCATCCGCAAAGACCAGACTGTGTACTATGCTTTTTTTTCAAAACAGTGGAGTGGGACAGTAGAACTGCGTGGACTCGAAGACCGCAACTACAGCGTGGTGGACTATGTCACAGGAAAAACCTTTGGGACCGTGTCAGGACATAGCGCACATCTGCCGGTTCAGTTCGACGGGCATCTGCTTTTGGAAGTGCGGCCAATCTAAGAGTAAAGATGCGCTGCAATGCGGCAGCGTTCGCGGTTCAATGCAGCAACGAGAAACTGAAGATATCGCTCCCTGCCGCCACGGCAACATACTGCACACCATCGACGGCATAGGTCATCGGTGAGGCACGCATCATCTGGCCTGTATTGAAGTGCCAGAGAGCGCGTCCCGTGCTCGCGTCAACCGCTTCAAGCGATTCGCTATCATCGCCGAAGAACAACAGGCCGCCAGCGGTCGTCAACGTCCCGCCCCAGGACCTTCCGGATCCTATCTGAGGGTAGCTCCACACTGCTTTCCCATCGGCCAGCGACAGCGCCAGCAAAATCTTCTCAGCCTTTTCCGTCGAGGAATGAATGGTCCCGGTATTGTAAAACGTCTCGCCTGCCACAAATTTTCTGGGCTTCGCAAAAACAATATTACAGCTCTCCAAGGCGAGTACATAGAAGAGCCCGGTATCCAGATTGTAGGACGGCGAAAACCAATTTGTCGCTCCGTCAATTCCTGGGCAGATGTAGGTGCCTCCCGGTGTTGGCACTTTCCCGGTGAGAATCGGTCGCCCCGATGCGTCCACGCCTCTGGCCCAATTCAGCTTCTGGACAAACGGCGTCGCGTAAAGAAACTTGCCATTGGTGCGGTCGAGAACATAGAAGTAACCGTTCCGGTTGGCTTGCACCAAAAGGTGCTTCACTGTTCCGTTTTCCTGGGTATCAATCAGGACAGGAGTTTCAGTCGCATCGTAGTCATACAAATCGTGCGGCGTGAATTGAAAGTACCATTTCAATTCGCCGCCATCCGCGTCGATAGCCAGTACACAGGCAGTGTAGAGGTCGTCCCCGGGCCGCGAATCGCCTACGAAATCAGGAGCCGCGTTGCTGGTCGTCCAATACAGCGTGTTGAGTTCCGGATCATACGTTCCGGGCATCCAGGTGGTACCACCGCCGTGCAGATAGGAGTCGCCCGGCCAACTGGAGGCGCCAAATTCTCCTGGTGCCGGAATCGTCCAGCGTTGCCATTTTTTCCTTCCAGTTGCCGCATCGAACGCTGCCAGAAATCCCCTCACGCCGGAGTCGCCACCTGAGGTCCCTACAATTACGGTGTCCTTCACCACCAGCGGGGCGCCAGTCGCACCATAGTGCTTGGTCTTGTCAGCGTATTCCACGTCCCACCGCAGACCGCCAGAGCGGGCATCGAGTGACAGCAGATGCGCATCATCGGTCTCTACAAAAACGGAATTCTGCCATACCGCTACCCCACGATTCTTGTGCGCCGCGGCATCATCCAGCAGCCCGGAACTCACCGGCCGATGGTAGTGCCACAACTGGCGTCCAGTCCGCGCGTCCAAGGCAAAGACATCGTTGGCCGATGTCACGAACACTACGCCCCTCACGACTACCGGTGTTGTTTCCAGGTTCTGGGAGTTACCGGGATGGAAGACCCATGCCGCTCGGAGTTGGTGGACATTTGCGGTATTGATTTCCCGCAAAGCGCTATAACGGCGCCCCGTGTAGTCGCCGTTGTACGAGGTCCAGTTCGTTCCGACTGGACTCGCCAGCAAGTCCTCCTCAACTACGGCGCTGGCGGAGACTACCGAACGTTCCTGTCCCGTCAATGGGACGCCAATCAGCACGGCAAGAACTGCGAACAGCGTTACGCCTGGCACTTTCATTTCAGCGAATTTCTCCCGTCCTGATTGGAACTTCCTGAAGTGCGCCTCGATCCAATCCAACCTGATCTTCCAAATGTAGAGAAATCCGTGTTGGCTTTCCTTGAGGGGCGGTTTCTATATCCAACACGACCAGATCAGTCGGACTCACTTCGGCAAGCGGCAGGGTCTCAGTGCTCGAGCCGTGTTCGTTATAGAAGTGTGCGACAAGCCTACCGGGGAAGAATACTCCAAAAGAACCTGCCAGCCTGACCTTGCCATTCTCCAAACTGACTGCACGAAGCGGCTTGGTCACGAGACCTGCGTCGGTCACTCCATGGAATTTACTATCTGTCCGCGTCGGGAACCAATCGGTTTCCAGTTGGCAGGCTTCGCCCGGACGCAGACGGCACATCGGACTATTGATCTCTGCTTCCATATAAAAAGGAGACGCGCTTTCGGAGGTATCGCTCACCGACGCCACACCGTCGCTGCTCAACCTCAGGTGAGGGCCATTCGTCCAGAAAATCACGGAAGCCTTCCCGGGATAGGGCTTGAGTTCTTGGTATTGAAAACGCTCGACCATGGCGTAGCGGCTGTTGCCATCGACGACCGCTAGCCAACCATCAGTCGAATCTACCCAAAACTCGGCCGCCAAGTGGGAATAGTGCAGAGAAAATAAACCGTCGTCTCCTACGATTGCCGCAGGGTTCTCAGCTGGACCCGTGCGAACGTGATAGCGATTCAAGTATCCACTGGATGGGTTCGACGGAGTGAATCCCCAAATCTCCTGATTGCTGTGTGACGGATCTTTTGGGTTGGCGGCGTCGTACTGCGAAACCGACTGAATGGCCCACTCGACCGTGTGGCCGCTCATGTTTTTCATGGACGCGCGAAAGGAGATATGGGGCGTGTCGGAGTCCAAGCGAATGCTTCGTGAAAGCTGGACCCCAGTCTGAGCATCTGGCAATCCGATGAGTGCGATCCCACACCCCTGCCCATCCGAAAGTTTTCGAAAGTTGAACGGCCCGTCATCCAGCAAGTCAGAATTGCCCCGCCAGTGTTGTTCGTCGTCGTCTCCCTCAGGCAACAACCAAAGCTTGTCCCCGCCGTAGTTGAACCACTGGTCTTGCGATGGTGGCATGTACTTCCCTGCGTACTTCGGATTTACGAAAAGGTAAGCATGCCCGTTGAAGCTTACCTGCATTAGACGCCCGCCATTTTGCGGAACGATCACGAGCTGTACCCATCGGTTGGAAATCTGCTGTGCCTGCCACCCTTTATACTCAACATTCTCCACACGGCACTCCGCGTCTTCCGCGGATTTGGCTTGCGCCGCCGCCTGTGCGGCGGACGGCGAGGTCTTGGCTGCAGCAAGCAGTACCGCCATGACAACAACTGCTCCAGCGATTTGTCGATACCAGTCCATACTCCGCTCCGCCACTCGCTTTTCTGACGAACAGGGTCTACTCGACTAGGCTTACGAAAAGTTGCCCAAAATGTCGTTCATTCGGCAGCGACTAAACGCGTGACTCCCGTGGCTCGAACGATTCGAATGATGAACATTGCGCTTTCTTGAGCCGCCGGTCATACCCGCTCAAACGCCGCGGATAGTGCCACCGGAACCCGGAATATACTCCGCAAACGCAGGAAATGAAATCATTCAATATAAAACGAAATAAAATGATTGGTGTCCAAAAAGTTCTGTGTTAAACCCTAAGAGCCTGATTTGTGGGAACAGACAGGGCAAGACTTTCAAGGAGAATCATCATGGCTGGAAATGATTCTAGTCGGCGCTCTTTCGTCAAATTCTTGGCTGCGGCTCCGCTATTGAGCCAAATTGCTGCCCGCGATCTCTACGCACACGCTGCGACTGCGATGGGCACTGGCGGAAAGCAGAATGTGTATGCCCGGCTCGGCGTAAAGACCGTCATCAATTGCCGCGGCACGTGGACCTATCTTAGCGGCTCGTTGGAGTTTCCTGAGGTTCGCCAGGCCCAGCTGGAAGCCAGTGAATATTTCGTGAACATGCTCGAACTCCAGCGTGCTGTCGGCCGCCGCTTGTCGGAGCTAACTGGCGCGGAGTCGGGCATTGTGACCTCGGGCTCCGCTGGTGCGATGGCTGCGGCATCGGCTGCCTGCATGGCCGGTACGGATGACAAACTAATCTGGCAGCTTCCCGACACCACCGGGTTGAAACATGAGGTTGTCATGGCGGGAGGCCGCAGTGCTTTTGACAGCGCCATTCGACTTACCGGAGCCAAACTTGTTCTCGCGCACTCCCCGGAAGAAATCGCCAACGCCATCAACGAAAACACGGCCATGATCTATACCACCGACCTGGGTAAACAACTCGAACAGGAATTGAAGATCGCCAAAGACCACAAGGTGCCAATGCTGCTCGACGATGCTGCTGGGATTCCTCCTGTCGAAAACGCAAGACTCTACGCCAGGATGGGAATCGATATGTATTGCTTCTCCGGAGGTAAGGGGCTTCGGGGCCCGCAGTGCAGCGGGTTGCTTCTGGGCCGCAGGGACCTCATCGAAGCTGCTCTCCTGAACAGCAACCCGCGCGAAGGAGCCATTTGCCGCCCCATGAAGGTTGGGAAAGAAGAGGTCATCGGCTGCCTGACGGCGCTCGAAACTTGGCTCAAAACCGACGAGAAGAAACTTTATGAAGAATGGAATGCGCGCATCGACCGCATCCGTAAGCTGATCGAGACTGTGCCCGGGGTTACGACGAGCACGTACGTCCCCGAGGACGGAAATCGCTATCCAACTTTAAGAGTGAAATGGGACCAGCAAGGCTGGGGCTTTTCCACTTCCGACTGTGCGCGTGAACTTCGTGCCAGTGATCCCATCATCGAAGTGCTGGGCGCAGACAATCCCAGCCTAGTGACTGCGGTGCGCGAAGGCAATCCCAACCACAAGGAACGCAAGGAACCCGATCATATCGAGCTGGTTTCAATGACGATCAAACCCGGAGAGGAAATGATTGTCGGGCAAAGATTGCGCGCCGTCCTGGGCGCCGCGCAGAAGAAGGCTGCTTAAGCAGCACGAAAGGAAACCCGTGCACCGATCGATTATCGCCGAGGTTCTAAGTCTTTTCCTGCTGCCGGCTTCGCTTCTTACAGCGCAGGATCAAGTGCGCCCTGTGGCTCCTGCCTACTCTGCCTTGAGCAGCAACCGCTTTCTCTCGCCGGGCATAGATGCTGGCGATTATCTCTACATCTCGGGCCAAGGGCCCCGCCGCGCAGACGGCACCGCGCCCTCAGCACCTGATGCGCAATTTCGGCAAGCTCTCGACAACGTCAAGGCCGTCGTGGAGTCTGCGGGATTGACTCTCGAAAACGTTGTGTATGTCCAGGTCTATCTGACGGACGTCGGTTCATATCCGGAGATGAATCGAGTATTCGGCGAGTACTTCCCGAAAACTCCGCCGGCTCGGGCGGTCCTCGGAGTTTATGCCCTTCCGTATCCGCCGGTTCAAATCAATGCAGTTGCGGTCCGCAATCTGGACGGGCGGAAGGCGGTCTATCCTGCAAACTCATCTAAAGACGAGTCCGCATCGCCTGGCATTCTTACCCATGACCGTCTTTTCATTTCCAGCATGGCTGGGATCGATCCCACAACTGGCAAGGTTCCCGATGACCCAGCCGCTCAGGTCGATCTGGCGCTCGATCGGATGCAGGCTGTCGTAAAAGCCGCCGGCCTCGAGATGAGCCACGTAGTTTTCGTCAATCCCTATCTGACATCGGAAATTCCGTCGCGCGTGATGAACGAGCGGTATGCGCGGCGTTTCGAGTTCGGCAATACACCCGGACGCGCCACAATCGAGGTGTCAAGCCTTCCCGGGGGCGCTCACATCGAGTACACCGGCGTGGCGATTCGCGACCTTCAGCGGCGCAAAGCGGTGCGTCCGAAGAACATGCCTCCCAGTCCCACAGCCAGTCCCTGCGTCTTTGCTGGCGACACCTTATATTGCTCGGCCAAGAGTGGCTTCATCCCGGGGCCGCACGGCGGCGTCTACGCCACCACCACCGGCCATCAGGCCCGGCAGACCATGCGGAATCTTCTGGATAATCTCGAGGAAGCTGGAATGGATTTCAGTCAAGTAGTGGCCACCAATGTGTATTTGGACAATCTTGCCGATGCCTCGAACTTTAACGAAGTTTACGGTCAATATTTCAGCATCATGCCTGCGAGTACCACGGTTCAGCAGCTTGCTTCCGCAGAACGTAAAGCTGATCAGAGTGATCACTATCCTGACTTGGAGCAGGTTTCACTAATCGCTGTCCGCAGACCCGCGCATTGAGGGGGTACCTTGGCTTAACAAATGAGAGTTCACGGCCAAGAAGCCAGCGAGTTTTCGGGGACTGGGCGATCCATCCAGCAGCGCGGAGCATGGATTCTAGCTGCGCTTATTTGCGCCCTTGCTGTGAGCCAGGCTCAGACGACTGCTCCCAGAACCGAAGAACAGAACCAGTCCAACCAGGCATTGGCCGCCGGGCGCCGGACGTTTGAATCCACTTGCGCCCCGTGCCATGGATTGAACGGAAAGGGAGGCGAACACGCCCCGGATATTGCGACGAGCCCTGAAGTGGTGAGGCTTTCGGACAGAGAAACTTTAAAAGTACTGCAGGAAGGAATTCTTCAAAAGGGGATGCCTCCGTTCGTCGCGTTGGGTCCTACAAGACTCTCCGGAGTAATGAATTACTTGCGATCCTTGCAAGGCAAGGATAAAACGGCTGCTGTGCCGGCAAGCGTCAAGGAAGGCAAAGAACTTTTTGCAGGGAAAGGCGGTTGTTTAGAGTGCCATATGGTCCAGGGCGTAGGCGGATTTCTAGGCTCCGATCTTTCCGATTATGGAGCGAGCCATTCCGCCGATGACATCCGCAGCGCTATTGTGAGCGCAGACCAAAGACCGGGATTTCGCAAAGGCTTGGCCAAAGCAACAACTAAGGATCGGCAACAAATTTCTGGGTTAGTCAGGAATGAGGACAATTTCTCCGTGCAGTTGCAGGCCCTAGATGGAACCTTCCACTTGCTGGAGAAATCCGGCCTCTCCGAACTTAGCTTCGATTCCGCGCCCGTGATGCCCAGCGACTACGATTCGAAGCTCAGCAAATCGGAGCTAGACCAACTTGTCGGCTACCTGTTGAGTATTGCGGACGCAAAACGGTGAAAAACCAATTCCTGTTGGCGGTGCTTGTGGGGTTGCTGATTTCTGTGACGGGGGCCACCGCACAGCAACGTCCCCGGCATTTCGAGTTGAGTCTGCGTCGCGGCCGATCGAATAGACTTGGCGCAAACTCCTCAGGCGTTTGCCCGGTAAATCCACCCTCTTGATTGACCTGACCGGATGTTGATTCCAAAAGAAAAATGGTGTTATCTTCCACCGCTTGTTGGATGGCGGCTCCGAGAACCCAGGATGGGCGGAGCAAACTGAGTACACGCCCCCGAACCCAGACGGCGATTCTGTTTGAGGACATCCCGCAGTTTGTCCCCGGAACTCAACTTTTGCCGCGAGGCGGATTTCATCATGCTCCCATTTCACTGTCAGATGATTACGTTTACTTACTAATTATTCCATAACGTGCGCTCGACAACCGAAACCAAACGCTATAAAGTGAAATAGAAATCACAACCCCAGGACTCCAGGCAAGAGCGGAAAACCTTGTGATGAATGAAGAACGCAGACGCGCGATTGTCGAATTGGTAAAGCGCGAAGGCCGGGTCCTGGTGGCCGACCTTTCCAAGCAGTTCAAAACATCGCAAGTCACCATTCGCAAGGACCTGGAACTGCTGCATGAGCAGGGGTTGCTACATCGCAGCCATGGCGGCGCGCTTCCCGCGCGGGAAGGTGCGCTTGAAGATCCCACCCTGCGCGAGAAAGAACAGCTTCACCGCAAGGAGAAGTTGCATATCGCGTCGGCTGCCGCGCGTTTGGTCAAAGAAGGCCAAGTGGTCATTCTAGACTCGGGCACGACGACAACCGCCATCGCCCGCACATTGCGCGGGTTTCGCAATCTGACCATTATTACCAACGCCGTCAATATTGCGGCCGAGCTCTCGAATACCACGGTAGATGTCATCCTTACCGGAGGTACGCTGCGCAAGAATTCATTTTCACTGGTAGGCCCGATTGCGGAAGAAACCTTGCGCCATCTGAACGCCGACCTGCTGTTCCTGGGCGTAGATGGCTTTGACGTGCACTACGGTTTGAGCACTCCGAATTTATTGGAGTCGAAAGTTAACCGCGTGATGCTTGAGGTTTCGCGGCAGAGAATTGCGGTTTGTGACTCGAGTAAGTTTGGCCGACGCAGCCTTTCCTTAATTGGTCCTACCTCTTCGCTGCACGGCGTCATTACTGACCACGCGATCCCGAAGTCCGATCTCAGTGCACTTAAGAAATCTGGTATTGAGGTTACGCTTGTCTAACTCAAGAACCAATTCGCACTCTCCCGGCGCTCACAGCCTGGATGAGATTGTTTCTCAACCGCGATGTTGGAGCGCGAGTCTCGAAGATTTGCGGCAAACGAAGACTCTGGATTCTGTCGCTAAGCGTTTCGCCCGCGCCACGGAATGGCTGTTCATTGGCTGTGGATCGAGCTATTACGTGGCGCTCTCCGCTGCCGCGACCATGGCTCACCTGACCGGCCTGCGCGCCCGCGCAGTCCCGGCATCGGAGATATTGCTTTATCAGAATATTGTTCCTGCGGGCCCAGAGCATTGTGTACCGGTGCTGATTTCGCGTTCGGGACAGACCTCGGAAGTAATTGCAGTCGCCGAAATGCTGAAGGCCCGCGGAATTCCGTCGCTCGCTATCACGTGCGCAAGTCGCCAGCCCCTGGAAGAGCTTGCCAGCGAAACCATCCTCCTTTCGCGCGCCGACGAACAGAGTACGGTGATGACGCGTTCGTTCAGTTCCATGCTGCTGACCCTGCAAGCTCTGGCCGCGGTAATTGCAGGCGATTCTGGATTCTTGGATTCTCTTTCCCTGATGTCACAGGCTGTCGCCCCGCTATTGCCAACGGTGCCGGAAACACTTCGCGCATTTGTTTCCGGCCACGATTTTGACGACTACGTGTATCTCGGCCAAGGGCCATTTTATGGATTGGCCTGCGAGGGCGCGCTGAAAGTGACCGAGATGTCGGTGTCGTATGCGCAGTCCTTCCACACGTTGGAATTTCGTCACGGACCAAAGGCCATCGTGGGACCGGAGACGTTGTTGGTCTTCTTGCTCTCCGAAAGCGGATATCAGGCAGAGTGCAAAGCGCTTCAGGAGATGAAGTCATTGGGAACAACGACGCTGGTTGTTACCAACCGGGCGGATGACGCCGTACTCGCGGCTTCCGATTTAGTGATCGAATTGCGGTTGGATGTTTCTGAATACGCTTGCCTGGCTCCATATCTTTTCGTTGGCCAGCTTTTGGGACTGCACACGGGACTGAAGAAAGGCCTTGACCCCGACTCGCCGCGTAATCTCAGCCGTGTAGTCTTGCTTGACGACGACAAGTCTCCAGCCAAACCTGAGCATGCCTCGATTTGACGTCACCATCGCGGGGGAGCTGAACCTCGATCTCATCCTCTACCGTCTGCCGGAGGAACTTCCGCCCGAGCGCGAACTTATCACCGACCGCACGATGCATCTGGTTTCGTATTCTCTGGCCTGATCTGGTGGAACCTGAACTCTCCGGCCAAGTTAGCGGGAGATGTTTGGTTCGT
>Ga0134122_10000989_pt1 | contig 20246 bp, 15 predicted proteins | sample KB302_FD_96461 | JGI IMG/M metagenome (GOLD analysis project Ga0134122, IMG submission 96461) | Terrestrial soil microbial communities without Nitrogen fertilizer from Kellogg Biological Station, Michigan, USA - KB3-0-2 | ecosystem: Environmental > Terrestrial > Soil > Unclassified ... | reverse complement strand
AGGTAGAGCTCGCGCCGGTCGCCGGTCGAAAGGCGTTGCGCCGCCGCGGACTCCGGGGCGGAAAAGTCGAGTGCGACCCCGCGCGCTTCGAGCACGTCGGAGGCGAAGCGGCGGAGGCGGGCGATCAAGCTCGGCAGGTCGTCGCGCCGCGGGTCGAGCGACCAGACGATGTCGCTCATCTCCTCGGACAGTTCGCGCGAGGTCTCGCCGATTTCCGAGAGGAGACCGCCCGCTTCGGCGGTGCCCTCTTCCTTCGTGTCGCCCAGCCGGAGCTTGCCGACCTCGGCCAGGATGCCGATGCGCGACAGGCTCGCGCCCACCTCGTCGTGCAGGTCCGAGGCGATGCGCGTCCGGACCCGCTCGACCGCGAGGAGATTCCCGATCCGGTAGCGGTAGGCGGCCCAGGTTCCCATGGCCAGGGCGAGCCCGGCGGTCGCCAGAAACCAGCCCCGCCGCCAGAGCGGAGGGAGGACCTCGAAGGCGACCGCGGCGAGCTCGCCGCCCGGCCGGGCCGCGCCGGTCACCGCGCGGACCTCCAGGCGATGCCGGCCGGGCGGCAGGCCGGCGAGCAGGACGCTGCGGTTGGCGTTCGGAGGCGACCACTCGGGGGCGAGGCTGGCCAGGCGGGTCTGATAGGACAACCGGACTCCCCGGGAGAGACTGACCCCGGCGAAGTCGATCTGAATTCGGTTGCCTGCCGGAGGCAGGACGAATCCATCGAGGCGCGAGGTCGGCAGAGCGGGAATCGCCTGCGGCACTCCGGCTACGGCGACTCCCGAGATCACGACCGGAACGGCGACGGCCGGGCGCGCGGTCTCCGGATCGAGCCGCGACAGGCCGAGCAGGGTACCCACCCACAGGCGATGCTCGCGATCCGGGAATAGGGCTCGGATGTTGCTGTTGGCGAGGCCATCCCCGGTGGTGAAACTTTCGAGCGCGCCGGTCGCTCGATCCAGCCGATCGATTCCGCGGTCGCTGCCCAGGTAGATCCGCCCCTCCGCGTCCTCGGCCAGCGCCCGGACGCTGTCGCGGGCCAGACCGTCGGCCGGCGCGAAGCGGACGAAGCGCGGCGAAGGCGTAGCGGGCCCGTCGATCCGGACCGCGCCGTTGCTCATGGCGACCCATAAGCTCCCTCTCCGATCCACCAGCAAGTCGTAGACGAAGCCGGAAGGGATCGGCCCACCGGCAGGGAAGCGGCGCACCCCTTCTTTCTCATTCCACCGCACGAGGCCGCCGTTGTAGTACCCGATCCAGAGGTTGCCGGCGGCATCCTCGCCGAACGCCGTGGGCGCCGCATCGAACGGCGGACCGAGAGGCGGGAAGATCTCGAAGACCTCCGTCTCGCGATGCCAGCGCACGAGGGTGCGGGGGGTGTTGAGCATCGAGAGCCAGAGATCGCCACGCCGGTCTTCATACAGGCGGAAGATCTCGGCGCTCGGCAGGCCGTCCTTAGGGGTATAGACGTGGACCGGCCGCGCGAGCTTCAAGCCGCGGGCGCTCGTCGATGGGAAGCGCAGCAGCCCCTCGGCCGAAGGGAACCACCAGGCGCCGCGGCGATCCTGCCAGATCGTCTGGTTCCAGCCCCAGCCGGGTTTGGCGAGGCGAAGAAACGCCTGCGGCGTCACCTCCTCGAAACGCCCCTCGTCGAACACGTAGAGCCGGCGGCTCGACTCGTCGCTCGCGAGCACCAGAAGCTCTCCGGCGCGGTCCTCGAACAGGTTCGCGATCCGCCGGTTGCCCAGGCCGTCCGCCGGGCCGAACGAGACGAAACCGCCCGTGGAGAGACGCAAGAGCCCGCGGGTCTCCGCGCCGATCCAGAGGTTGCCGCTGCGATCGGTGACCAGCGGCGACAGGCTTCGCTCCGGAAATCCGTTCTCGACCGAATACAAACGCCACCGGTCGGCGGAGAGCGCGAGGAGCCCGCCCGAAGTCGTAAACCAGGCCGTGCCGTCGCGCCCCAGGGCGATGCCGCCGGAACAGTTTCCCTTGGGGATCATGGAAGCGACGGGGAAGACCCGAAGGTCCTGCTCGGCGGCGGGCAGGCGCCAGGCGAGGCTCCGCGGGCGGACGTCGTCGGCCCGTTCGATCCAGCTCCGGTCCGAGGCGGCGGTGGCCGCCGGGAGCCGTGCGGCGAACACCCCGCGCTGGTGGGCGACCCACAGGATTCCGCGCGCGTCGAGGGCGAGCGCCCGCACCGGGTCGATCCCCTCGGCGTCGGGCCACAAGCGATGAATCGTGATCCTCCCGTCGGGCAGGCGTTCGATCAGCCCGCGCGCGGTGCCGGCCCAAAGCCGTCCGGAGGCGGTGTCGGCGAGCAGCGAATAGACCTCGGCCTGGCGGTTCTGAGCCGCGGGACCCTGGAGGCCGTTGACACCGAGCGGCTCGCGGCGCACCCGGAACTTAGCGCCCGCACGATCGACCGCCAGCAGACCGCCCGTGGTGCCGACCCAGATCCGTCCGGCCGCTCCCTCGGCCAGGGCGAGGACGTGGTCGGCCGAGGAATCGCCGAGCCCGAGCGTTTCGAACAACGGCCGGCCGGAGACCGGCTCGCGGATACTGTGGGCGAGACCCTGCGAGGTGCCGACCCAGATCATGCCGTCCGAGGCGATCAGCAAGGCATTGGCCGAGGGGTGGGGCAGGCCGTCTTCGGTGCCGTAGCTCGCGAAGGTGTAGCCGTCGAACCGGCTCACCCCGGTCGAGGTGCCGATCCAGAGGAATCCGCGCGGATCCTCGGCCAGGGACTGAATGAAATCGCCCGCCAGACCGTCCGCCGCGGTGTAGAGCCGCAACGGCAGCAGCTCGGCTCGCAGGGCGGGACCGGCCAAGAGAGAAACGAGCAGACCGGCGACCACCCCTCGGTACATGAAAACGTGCGCTCCATAGCAGAAGGAGCGAGAAGTCTAAGGCACCTGCGCGCGGATACGTCGCAGTGCCAACCGCCGGTTACACCCGGGAGTTGCCGCACCAGCCCTCACCCCCGGCCCCTCTCCCAAAGGGAGAGGGGAGAACAGCAAATGCGTCTCGGATTTACTCCCCTCTCCCTTTGGGAGAGGGGTTGGGGGTGAGGACTGAACTGCCGCGATTTGAGGCCGCCGCTCAGTGGCTGCGCAGCCAGCCGAGAATCGGCTGCCAGAACAGCGTCTGTGCGTCGTTCGCCTGAAAGATGTCGGCATGCCCGATGTCGAGAATGCGCGCCGCCGGGGGCGTCAGGGAGACGACGTGGGTCGTCACGTCCGAGCTGCCCAGGAGGCCCAGGGTGTAGAGACCGAAATCGCCGAAGCCGCCTCCGGCGCCGACGTAGAGGATCGGCACCTTGATGTCGCCGAGGTGGTCGTCGAACGCCACGTCCGGCACCTCGAACGTGTCGGAATGCTCGCAGAGCGCGGCGTCGCCGTCGGCCAGCTCTTGGATCGGCTCAAAGGGCGAGCCGAGCGTCAGGAAATCGAACAGGCCCGGCTGGCTGCTGTAGGAGAGGCCGGTCGGTGCGCCGCTCCCGTCGAACGTGCCGCCGGTGAAGTGGTAGTCCGGGACGTTCGCTCCCCCCGGCGGCTGAAGGGCGAACGTCGCCTCGCCGGTCAGAAGGCCGACCTGGAGATTGGTGAAGGTGGGGATGATCGGCGAGGTGGCGCCCGGCGCGGATTTCGCCAGGTTGCCGATCGTGGCGGCGAGGCCGCCGGTTCCATCCGCGATCTCCCCCGCGGCCAGGCGATCGAGCGTCAAGTCGAGGCGCAGGCAGGCCGCGGCTTTCACGCCGGAATCGTTGGTCTTGACCAGAATGTCCACCGGGATGAAGCCCTTCACCTGGCGCAGCGCCTCGGGGATCTGGCTTTCGGCGCCGACGTAGGAATAGCCGATCTGGCCGCCACGGCTCCAACCCAGGAGAGTCAGCCGGCCGATCCCGCTGCCGGTGAGCCCGCGGGTGGTGCGCGCCACCGCCAGGCCGACCCCTAGATCCGCCGTGTCGGTGTCGATTCCCCAGCCGGCCATGAACGAAAAGTCGGTCGTCGTGGCGGGCACCAGAGTCCAGCGGAAATCGATCCCCCAGACGTCGATTCCAGCCTTGGCCAAGAAGATCGGCAGCGCGTGATCGTCGGCGACGGCGGGGGAGGCGACGCTCGAAAGAAACGCGGCGTCGAAGTTCCAGATGTCGCCCGGAGCCATGAACAACCCGCGGGGGGCATGAATCGGCACGAACGGCGCCGACTCCTTCACCACCCGGTGGAGGCGGATCACGTCGTGCTCGCCTCCGCCCACGCGGACCGGGAAGCTGTATTCGGCGACATTGCCGGAGAGCACCCGCCGCTCGACCGAGAGCAGCCGGCAGCTCGGGCAGGCGTCGCGCACGGCGCGCTCGACTTGGGGCCGGAGGGATTCCGGGGCCGGCGCGGCGAGAGAGGGGGAAGGGATCGAGACGGCGAGGGCCAGCAGGCAGGCAAAGCAGACCAGGGCAAGGCGGTTCATGAGATTTGTCTCCTGAAGCTTGAAGGGTTCGAGGTTGCCCGACAGAGCGAAATCTAGCGGGCGCCCTTCCCTTCTCACAGTGCATGAACATGTGTTTTTGGCCTTCGGGCCGACCCTCAATGCCTCGAAAGAAGGGCGCGAAACCGGCCTCGGGCGCGACGAAAATCTTTAAAAAGCGCATGTTCATGCGCTGTCGGATGCCGCCGGGCCCGGGTACCTTGATGTTGCCCGGGGAACGAGCCCCGGCACGAAAAACGGAGAAGGACAATGAACATGCAATCGATCCGCTCGGGAGCGGCATTCGTCTTGGGGTTGATCTTGTTCGCCGGTTCCAGTTTCGCCGCAGCACCCGCCGACGACCTCGGCAACCTCGGTCATCACCTCACCCCGGTCGTCGTTTTCCCCGCGTTCCACTTCACGGTGCTCGAAGCGACCGTGCGTCATCAGACGGTCGCCCCGGGATGCCCCTCTTCGGGAACCTTCCTGGACTTCTTTCCCAACCTCACCCCCGATCCGACGTTCAGCCAGGTCTGCAAGGACAAGCTGATGACCCTGGTGGTCGATCCGAATACGCATAAGCCGATGGCGAAGCGTTTCTCCGACCAGCGCGGCGTCACGGTCCGGATCAAGAACTACGGCAAGACGGAGAGCGCGCCCGCTTATGAGGTGATGTACCAGACCCTGGAGGCCCACGGCTACCAGCGCAACAAGAACATCCGCGTGGCGGGCAACGATTCGCGGCTCACGCCGGACATCGGCGACATCACCCTTCGCGCCAAGCTGCTGATCGAGCAGACCTACTTCGAGAACGGCTTGACCCCGGTCCACCTCGTCGCGCACTCGAACGGACCGTTCTACGTTCAGTACCTCCTCACCCATACCTCCCCGGCGTGGAAGAAAATCTTCATCCACGGCTTCACCTCAATCGCCGGCAATTATCCCGGCCAGGGGCTGTTCTATCCGGTCTTCTTCACCGGCTTCAACGTCAACAACTTCAGTTTCCCGGACAACGCGGCGAATGCCGCGAGCAGCGCCGCGATGTACCTCAGCCACCCGTCGAGCTACATGAGCTCGGCCGATCCCGCGGTCTTCGGCAATCAGGAGGTGGTGGTTGCCGTCCCCGGCACGCAATACACGCCGGCCGACGCTCAAGCGCTGTTCGCGGACGCCAACCTGCCGCTCGCCGCGCAGTTGGCCGCCTACTACATCGGCTTCGTCAAGTTCACCCAGCCCTCGGATTTCCCCAACGTCGATGTCTACGCCGAGAAAGGCTCGGGTCTCGACACGATCGTCGGCTTGGCGCTCCCCGATCTGACCGTCGGACAGGTGGTGCCCGATCTGAACAACCCCGCGAACTTCTTCTCCCGCGACGGCGACAGCAACCAGGAAGACCTCACGAACGACGCCATCCAGGTCTGGTCGGCGATGCCCTGCTATCGCTTCTCGCTCACCAGCAACGGGGGCGTGGGGCATTTCGCCCTGCCCGACGATCCGGCCCTGCTCCAGCGCTTGGTCGATCACCTCGGGCTCGCGCGCTCGAACTGCTGATCCGAGAGTCGACAACGGCCTTCGCAGCCCTCACCCCCGGCCGGGGGTGAGGGCTGCGACTTGGATGGATGCTTTTGTTCCACGGCCGCCGCCGGGCTGTCCAAAGACGCATGCTCGCCTTCTCTCCCTCCGCGCCGCGTTCTTCGAGTAGGCTTCCTGCGCCGTCGGGTCCTTCCCGGTGGCACCCCCGTGCCTATCGCTCCCATCGCTCCGACCGCGCCGATGCCCCGTCCCGCCACCGAATCGATCAGCCGCCGCGGAGCCCGCGCTTGAGCTTCGCCCAGGCGAATGACGAGGAGCTGATCGCCCGGGCGCGGACCGAGCCGGGGCTCGCCGATGCCTGCTTTTCCGAGCTCTATCGGCGCTATCACCCGAAGGTCGCCGCCTGGTGCCTGCGCATCGCGGGGGATCGCGAGGAGGCGGCCGACGTGGCGCAGGACGTCTTCCTGCGCATCCACTCGCGGCTCGATTCGTTCCGCGGCGACAGTCGCTTTTCGACCTGGCTCTACCAGGTGACCCGCAGCGTGGCGCTCAACCGCGCCGAATACCGGTCGCGCCGGAAGGCGCAGTCGCTTGACGAGGACGACGCGCCCGAGGTGATCGATGAGCTGCCCGCCATCTCCGAGGAGCTGGAGGCGGCCGAGATCCACGCCCGGCTGCGCGAGGCGGTCGCGAACGACTTGGAGCCGCTGGAGTCGCGCGTCCTGATCCTCCATTACGTCCACGGTCTCACCCTCGCGCGGATCGGCGAGATGCTTCAGCTGACCAACAAATCGGGCGCCAAGGCCTACATCGTGAGCGGCCTGCGCAAGCTCAAAGGGGGGTTCGCCCGCCGCGAAGCGAGCCACGCCGGAAGGAGTGCGTCATGAGCCGCGACCCGCGGGAAGAAACGTTCGCCGGCCATCTGCGCGGCGCGTTCGGCAAGGATTGCCCGGCGCCCGAGGTGTTCCTCGAAGCCGAGTGGGTGGCGTTATCCGCAGCGGAACGGTCGCGGATCGAAGCCCACGCCGCGACCTGCCCGGCCTGCGCGGCGGAGCGCGATCTCGCCGGCCAATGGGACCTGCCGGTCGATTCCGGCGACGTCTCGGCCGAGGATCTGGCGTACGTCGTCGGGCGGATCGAAGAATCCCAGGCCGAAGCGGCTCCGCCCGCGCGGAGCAACGTCGTGCCGTTCCCGGTCGGCCGCAAAACGCAGAGTGCCGAGTCGATCGCCGTTCCGGAGAGTCGGACGGCGCGGCGGCCGGGCCGGTCCTTCGCGAGCTGGGGGCTCGCCCTCGCGGCGATGCTTGCGGTCGGAATCGGTCTGGCGATCGGGCTGCGATTCCAAAGCGATCTCCCCGATCTGCCCCCTCCGCCGACCGGCGCCGAGACCTACCGCGGCTCGGCCGTCCTGCTGGAGGGGCCGGAGGGAGAGTTGGCGAAGCCGCCCGCGGTCCTCGGCTGGGAGGACGTGCCGGGCGCCGCCTCCTACCGGGTGCGGATCGTCGATCCGCTCGGCGAGGAGATCTGGAGCGCCACCGCGAAGACCTCGCCGCTCCCCGTCCCGGCGGCGACCGTGGCGAAACTCCAAACCGCCGTGGTCTACGCCTGGTCGGTCGAGGCGTTCGACGCCGGGGGAAAGCGCCTCGCGGGGGCGGAGCCGCTCAAGTTCCGGATCGCACCGGCGCCATGACTCGCTGTTTCAGCCCTTGACGGGCCACCGTGACGAGAAGTACGTTGCCCCCTCTATGACTCGAAGCTATAAGAAGCAGCGGCTCGGGCCGCGCCTTGCCCAGGCTGCGCGTTCGGGCGAGCGGTGGCGGGATCTCCACGCGATCATCGGCGGCACGGGAGCGGTCGGGGGCACGGCGCTGCTCCAAATGCTCTCGATGTACGAAGAGATGATGACGGTCGCCAACCCCGGGGCGGACGACGTGCCGATCCTGCTCGCGACGGGGCTGGGGCGCGACGACATCCGCGCCTTCACCCGGCGCCTGTTCCGCTATGTCGAAACGCGCCACGGCGAGGCGCTCCATCCGAAGAAGGTCGGGGCCGGTTATCTCACCGCGAGCGGCGTGTTCGTCGCCTTCGAGCGCTTCCGGCTGAACGTGCTTCCGGGGCTCGGCGCGATCCAGGACGTGGCCATCGACGAGCGCCGTGCCTTCGTCCATTCGTTCATCGAGAAACTGGCGCCGGGAGGCGGGGGCCGGCCGATCGCGACCCTGCTCGAAGCGATCGGCGCGGCGCGGCCGGTGGCGACGTTCCTGCGGGGCTACCTCGAAAAGCACTTCGAGGGCCAGACGCCGGGGCGATTCCGCTCCGTGATCCTGGGGATTCCGATCCCGAGCCTGATCGCCTACCACCAGGACCACCTGAAGCAGGTGGTGAGCCACCTCGACGAATCGTCCGCCGACGCGGGGGAGGAGCTGCAGGAGGCGTTCGTCCGGGCGTTCCGCGACGATCTCGCCGAGGTCCGGAGCCTCGCGGACGAGGTTCTGATCGCCCACACCACGGCGGTCGGCGGGATGTACGACGAGAGCGCGGTAGAGGACGGCAAGCGGCGCAGCATCCGGCTCGGTTTCGCCCACAGCGCCAAGGACGAATTCCTGGTGGACAAGCAGCGCTTCGCCGAGGAGCTGGCGCATGAATATGGCCAGCTCGGGCTGAAAATCCTGATCACCGCCGCCGCGATCGGCATCGACGAAGTCCGCCTGCGCGAGCCGATCCCGCTCCACGGCCGGCCGTCGCACCTGATCCACGATGCCGCGACCGACATCTTCCCTGGAGCCCGGCGCCTCGGCTCCGACGGCAAGCCGGTGCGCCATATGGTGCGCGTGGCGCCGCCGCTCACCCTGCCGCTCGAAGATCCCCCTACCGGGGCGGCGAGCTTCACGGCGGGCGAGCTGCTGCGTCCGGCCTATTCGATCCGCAGCGGTGAGAACGGCTTTTTCAGCGTCGCCAACGCCGACGCGCTCTACCGGACGATGCGGGTGGCGAGTGCCTCCGAGCTGGCCCTGGTGCTCGCCTCGGTGGGAGTGCTGGGCGACGACCGCAACGCCCCCTGGTTTCCGGAAGCCGAGAACAACGTCTGCTACTACACCGAGACCGACAACTCGCGCCAGGTGTTCGACCTCCTGAACCAGCCGCCGCTGCTCGCGGCGCAGATCTCCGGCCTCGAACCGATGGCGCTCCAAGATCTCGGCTCGGCGAAGCACCAGGGGGAGCTGCACGCGCTGTCGCTCCTGATCCTGCTCCATCGGCTGCGCACGGTGGACATCGACGCGATCGACCCGTACGTCGATCTCGACCGCTTCGACCCGGAGCGCTTCCTGCTCGAACGGTCGAAGCCGCTCACGTTCGAGGATCTCGCCCATTGGCCTTTTGCCGACCTCGCGCGCGAGATGCAGATCCTCGTCGGCGCGGACTCGGAGGAGGATCTCGCGGTCTTGAACCCCGGGCGCCACGGCGGGCTGTTCCCGCGGAAGAACCAGGCCCAGAGCCGGATTTTCCGCCGTGCGTTGGAGGCCGTTTGGGCGATCCCTTCGCTCGGCTCGCCGATCGTCTTCGAACGAGACGGCGCGGCTTTCGTGCGCACGGGTTTCTTCGTCGCTCCGTTCGAAATCCTGTGCGACCGGACGGAGCGGATCGCCGAGCACGTCAAAGCGAGTCAAGCCCGGGGGAGCGGCGGAACGCTGGGCGACTTCCGGGATTTTCACCTCGCGACCGGCGGGTTCGTGGACGTCCGGCCCGCGGCGATCCTCACCACCGCGCGGACCGATCGAGAGGATCTTTCGGCACAGGTCTACCACTGCCGCGATGAAGCGGAGCTGTTGGCCGCGATCGACACGATCGAGCCCTATTCGTTCTTCGCCACCTGCGGCCTCGCGGCTCTCACCGCCCGGCTCGGAGCGCTCTACGTTGAGCTGCGCGAGGCGATGCTGGAGCTGGGTTCCCTCCAGGATTTCCGCTGGCAGATGCCGCGCGACGACAACGGCCACATCCTGGTCGTCCCGGGCGTGGTGGAAGCCTTCCGCATGGTGGCCGAGGGCCTGGAAAAAACCACCGGCACCGAGCGCCTCGACGGCCTCTGGGGCTACCGCCGGCGCGCCGTGCCGGTGCGGTGGGATTCGATCCCGGGATTGCCTTCGAACGATCCGGAAACCTAGGGCGACGGCTCGGCGGTCGCGCCGCCATCGGCCCTCGCCCGGTTTCCTGGTAGCATCGCGGTCCCGACCGACCGGCCCCCGACCCGCTTGAGCCAAAATCCACCCCACCGCGGCGAGCTGTTCATTTTGTCGGCCCCTTCGGGGGCGGGCAAGACGACGCTCATTCACAGCCTGCTGCATGGCGGGATGCTGGGGCTGTCGGAGATCGCGTTTTCGGTCAGCCATACGACGCGGGAGGCGCGGCAGGGGGAGCGGGACGGCATCGACTATCACTTCGTGGACGTGTCGACGTTTCAGGGGATGATCGTCGCCGAGGAGTTTTTGGAGTGGGCCGAGGTCCACAACAACTACTACGGCACCTCGATGGCCGAGGTCTTTCCGCGGCTGGAGGCTGGTGTAGACGTGCTGATGGACATCGACGTCCAAGGAGCGGAGCGGGTGCTCGCCCGCTACCCGGAAGCGCACAGCATCTTCATCATGCCGCCGAGCTACGCCGATCTCGAACGGCGGCTCGCGGGCCGGGCGCTCGACGACCCCGACGCCATCGCCCGGCGCTTGGCGGTCTCGCTGTGGGAGATCAGGCGTTACGATCGGTATCGATATGTTATCGTCAACGACGACGCCCGACGTGCGAGCGAAGCGCTCGCCGCGATCCTCCTGGAGAAGCGTCACCGCCGCGAGCGGATGGAAAACCGGCTCCAGGGCATCCTGAAAGATTTCCAAGAACGGGGCGCGCCTTAGCCTGAGGCTGGGGGCAACCTATCCCGGCGCCCGGCGAAAGCCGTTTCGCCCCGTTCGCGAACCTTGAGATCGGAAGTGAGCGACATGGCCACGAACATCGACAGCAAGTTCCGTTACGTCCTGGTCGCCGCGCGCCGCGCGGAGTACCTCATGCGCGGCGCCCGCCCGAAGGCCGACAACCCGCAGGGTAACAAGCCGACGCGGGTGGCGATGGGCGAGATCGACGGTGACATGGTCGCCTGGGGCATCGGTCCCGCTCCGGTGGTCGAGGCGCCGGCCGAAGAGTCGGCCGAGTCCGAGTCGAACTGACGGCCGGCCCGCCCCCCGGCGAAGGAAGCAGGAGCCAGGGTTTGAGTCGCAGTCCGCGGGTTCTGTTGGGCGTCACCGGAGGCATCGCCGCCTACAAGGCCGCCGAGATCGTCCGGCGGCTGAAGAGCGCCGGAGCCGAGGTGCGGGTGGCCCTCACCCGGAGCGCCCACGCGTTCGTTACGCCGCTCACGCTCGAAGTGCTTTCGGGCCAGCCGGTCTACGGCGAGGAATACCTCGAAGGGAACGGCAGCGGCGAAGAGCTGCACATCACCGCCGCCGCCTGGGCCGACGTGATGTGCGTCGCCCCCGCCACCGCCCATACCCTCGCCCGGCTGGCGCTCGGGCTCGCCGATGATTTTCTGACCACCACGGCGCTCGCCTTCTCCGGGCCGCTGGTGATCGCCCCCGCCATGCATTTCGAGATGTGGAGCAAGCGGGCGGTGCAGCAGCACGTCGCGACGCTTGAAACGCGCGGCGTCCGCCTGATCGGCCCGATCGACGGCCCGCTCGCTTCGGGCGAGGTCGGCATGGGCCGGATGGCCGATCCGGAGAGCATCGTCGCCGCTTTGCTCGGGGCGGCCTCCCGGGTCGCGGCGAGAAAGACGGGGTCGCTGGCCGGGCGCACGGTGTTGATCAGCGCCGGGCCGACGTTCGAGCCGATCGATCCGGTCCGGTTTCTCGGCAACCGGTCGAGCGGCAAGATGGGCTTCGCTCTCGCCGCCGAGGCGGCCCGCCGGGGGGCGCACACGCTCCTGATCGCCGGGCCCGTGGCGCTCGGCACTCCTGCCGGCGTCGATCGCATCGACGTCGAGACGGCGGACCAGATGGCGGTGGCGGTGGCGGCGACGGCCCCGGGAGCCGACCTGGTGATCCTCGCGGCGGCGGTCGCGGATTTCCGGCCCAAGGCGCCGGCCGGGCAGAAGATCAAGAAGGACCAAGGGGTGCCGACGTTCGATCTCGAACCGACCCAGGACATCCTCGCCGGGCTCGCCAAGATCGCGCCCACCTCCATCCGCGTGGGGTTCGCCGCCGAGACCGAACGGCTGGAGGAAAACGCCCGCGGCAAGTTGCTCAGAAAAGACGTCCACTTCATCGTCGCCAACGACGTTTCGCGCACCGACATCGCGTTCGGGCGCGAGGAGAACGAGGTTCTGGTCTTCTCGCGGGACGCGGAGCCCGTGACGATTCCACGGCAGGCCAAGGCGGAAGTGGCCGCCGCGCTGCTCGACCTGTTCACGGCGGCGCTGGCCCCGCCGGTCGTCGGCCCTACCCTCGGCGCCATCGCGGGCCGGCGATGAACCGGCCGGAGCTGGACCCCGCGCTCCGCGACCTGCTCGGCTACCTCGCCGACGTCGGCTACGGCGAACTGTACGCCACCGCTTCAGCGGTGGACTCCGGAGCGCCCGCCGCGGGCGAACGGCCGGCCGCGCCGACGGCAGGATCTTCCGTGCCGCCCTCGAACCCGGCTTCCGCCGTCGAGCGCGTCGCCCGCGTCGCTCCGGCCGATCTTGCGGCACGGGTCGCCGAGCTGGCGGAGATCGAACAGCGCGTCTCCGTCTGCACCCGCTGCCGCCTGAGCGAGGGGCGGACCCGCACCGTGTTCGGCGCCGGCAATCCCGCCGCGGAGCTGATGTTCATCGGCGAGGGGCCGGGGGCGGAAGAGGACAAGCAGGGACTGCCGTTCGTCGGCCGGGCGGGCGAGCTGTTGACCCGCATCGTCCAGGCGATCGAGATGCGCCGCGAAGAGGTCTACATCGCCAACGTGGTCAAATGCCGGCCGCCGGGCAATCGCGATCCACAAGGCGACGAGGTGATCGCCTGCCGCGGGTATCTGGAGCGCCAGATCGAGCTGATCCAGCCGCGGGTGATCGTGGCGCTCGGCCGGATCGCGGCCCAAACGCTGCTGGGCAACGAAGATCCGATCGGCCGGATGCGCGGCCGTTGGTTCAAGGTGCTCGGCGTGCCGACCATGGTGACGTACCACCCGGCCGCCCTGCTGCGCAATCCGGCGCTCAAGCGGCCGACCTGGGAAGACATGCAGCAGGTGCGGGACCGTCTGCGGGAAGGCTGACCGCAGGGCAGATTGCCCGGGCCGGGTTCGCTCGCCCCAACAGGTCGGCTCGTGATACCGTCTTCGGAAACTTTTGGACAAGACAAATGCAGGTCAACGATCCAGGAAAACACGCGAGCCCCTTCGAGCAACTCCTGGAACGCGTCGAGCCTCGGCTCAAAGGTCTGCTCTGGTTTTATCGCATTCCGACCGACGATGCGGCGGATTTGTTTCAAGACACCTTCTTCTCGCTCCTCTACAGCGCCCACGAGGTCAACGATCCGGAAGCCTGGCTGCTCGGAACGCTCAAGCGCAAGTGTCTGATGTATTGGCGCAATCGGCGGCGGAGCCTGTATGCCGCGGTGGACGAGACCCTGCTTGAATGGCTGGCCACGCCGATGGCGCCGCCGCAGGAGCGCGAGCAACTGCTCGCCGATCTGGAGAGCTTGATCGAACGCCTGCCGCCCAAATGCCGGAAGGTTTTGAGGCTGCGGTTCCTGCTCGGCTACGAGCCCCAGGAAGTGGCGGAAAAGCTCGGTTACAGCTCGACCAGCATCGGCAAGATCACCCATCGCTGCCTCGCCGCGCTCAGCCACCAGATGTTCCTCTCCCAGCCGGCCCACCGCCCCCGGCCCGGCCCGGGCCAGGGCGCGACCCGGGCGGAGGGCGTCCTTCGACGCTGAATCGGGTCCCGAACGAACGAAACTCGAACCGATCGGCTCCCGTAAGGCTCGTTGGAGGATGCGATGAACCGTTCGACCCCCGAGCTCCTGACCCGCTGGCTTGCCGCCGAAGACGACCTCGATGACGAGGCCGCCGAGGCTGCGCTGGCGGCGTTGGCGGCAGAGCTTCCCGACCGTTCGCCGTCGCCGGGCTTCGCCGCCCGGGTGATGACGGGCGTCCGCGCGGAAGCCAAGCCGCAGGGCGCTTTCGCCCGGCGCTGGGCGCGGGCCTCGGTGCTCGGCGGCATCGCGCTGTCCGGGCTCGCGGCGCTCTGGCTGGTGCCGCTGGTCTGGTGGCTCGCGCCGAGGCCCTCGGCCCCCGGAAGCGTGTCGCTCGCCGCCGGGCTGGTTCGACGGCTCGGCGAAGGGCTGGCGGCGCTCGCCGCTTGGGCCGATGCGTTCGGCGCGATGCGGCGGGCGCTCACGGGTCCGTTCGACCATCCGACGGTGCTCGCGAGCCTGGCCATTCTGGTCACGGTGGCGTACGGCGCTCTGATCCTCCTCCAGACCCTGATCCGACGTGAGAGGAGTTGGTCCTATGTTGATCTTTGAACGATGGCTCTCTGAGCGTTCCGCCCGGCGGTCGGTTCGTTGGGCTTTGGCGTTGATGGTGGCGCTGACCCTGCACTTCGGCACCGTCGGTCCGGCGGCGGCTCAAACGGGGGGCTCGACTCGGTCGAACGCCGCCTCGGCGAACCAGCTTCTCAAGCAACAGCTGGAAAAGAATTACGAGGTCCTGCCCTTGCGCGACGGCGTGTTGCTGCGTCCGCGCGCCGAGCGATCGGGCGTGCGCTCGATCGAGGTGAGCGGTGTCTCGATCGCGGTCAATGGCGAGCGGGTGAGCGATGGCGTGCTGCGCGCCTGGCTGGGGGCGGATGCCGGGCCGCTGTTGGAGCTGCTGGCCCTGCCCGCTTCCGAGCGCCGCGCGATGTTCGGGTTCTCCACTCCCGGCGGCGGAGCGAGCCCCGGGGCGAGCCCGGCCCCGGCGACGCCTTCGAGCGCCGACCCCTCCGCAGACTCCGGCGCTTCGGCCGGAGAGACGGTGGGCGAGTTGCCCGCGGTGCCGGCGCCCCCCGAGGCTCCGGCCGCGCCCGAAATCCCCGCGGCGCAGAGCGGCGACGACGACGAGAGCCATGACGCCGATTCGGCCCAGAAGGTGCGGATCGGCACCCTGATTCGCTTTTCCGGCAGCGGCCACGTGGACGCCGACGAAGAGGCGGAACAGGTCATCGTGATCGGCGGCCCGGCGATCGTCGACGGTTCGGTGCAAGACGAGGTGACGGCGATCGGCGGCGAGGTCAAAATCAATGGCCGGGTCGGCGGCGATGTGATCTCGGTCGGCGGCGACGTGCGCCTGGGTCCGAAGGCGGAGGTCGAAGGGGACGTCACGAGCGTCGGCGGCTCGGTCGAGCGGGAGCCGGGCGCGAGGGTGTCCGGGCAGATCAACCAGGCGGGGGGATTCGGACCGAGAATCCACATCGGCGGCGACCGCGATTTCGATTTCTGGCCCTGGTGGAGCCCGTTCGCCGGGGCGATGCGCTTGATGTGGTCGATTCTCACGCTCGCGATCTTCGCCTTGCTGATCGCCGTCACCGTGGTCGTCGCCCGCGAGCCGGTGGCGCGGGTGGAAGCGAAGCTGGTCAATGAGCCCTGGCAGTCGGGCCTCGCCGGCCTGCTGTCTCAGCTGCTGTTTATCCCGCTGTTCGTCCTGGTGACGGTAATCCTGGTCGTCTCGATCGTCGGGATTCCGCTGCTGATCCTCTATCCGTTCCTCGCCCTGGCGCTGATCCTCGGCGGCTTGATCGGCTTTTCCGCCTTCGCGCTGCGCGTCGGCCGGTTGATCGAGCACCGTTTCGACCGGCACTTCGGCAGCGCGGTGGCGACCGCCCTGGTCGGCCTGTTCGCGATCGAGGTGTTCCGCATCTTCGGCCGCTTGTTCGCCCTCGGGCACGGGCCGCTCGACGTCTTCGCCTGGTTCTTCTCGATCACCGGCTTCCTGGTGTCGTACGTCGCCTGGACCTTCGGCTTCGGCGCGGTGATCCTCACCCGCTTCGGCATGGGGCCGCGCCGGCCGCGGGGAGGCACCGGGGAGGTTCCGATCGTCTACGAGCCGTATCCGATGGCGCCGATTCCGCCCGTGCCGCCGATCGATCCGATCGTTCCTCCGCCGATCGATTCCGTCATTCCTCCTGCGACGGACGAAGCGGAAGACGAGCCGCGGCCGAGAGATCCCTAACCGCGCAGCCGCTCGGCCAGGCGGGAAAAGCGCGGCTCGCTGCGGCGGTTGGCCACCGCCGCGGCGAGCGCCCGCGGCTCGCCCACCAGCACGGCGAGCTTCCTCGCGCGGGTGAGCGCGGTATAGAGCAGATTGCGTTGCAGCAGCAGGTGGTGCTGGCTGTGGAGGGGCACCACCACGCAGGGATACTCGCTCCCTTGCGCCTTGTGGATCGTGCAGGCGTAGGCGAGCTGTAGCTCATCCAAAGTCGCGAGGTCGTACTCGACTTCGCGGTTGTCGAAGCTCACGGTCACCTTCGACTCCTCATCGTCCACCGCAAAGATCCGCCCGAGGTCGCCGTTCCAGACTTCGAGATCGTAGTTGTTGCGGATCTGCATCACTTTGTCGCCGACGCGGAGCGCCCGTCCGCCACGTTCGATCTGGGCGCCGTGGGGATTCAGCCGGGCGCGCAGCTCCGCGTTCAGCCGCTCGGTGCCGAGCAGGCCGCGGTTCATCGGCGCGAGCACTTGAATCTCGGTGAACGGATCGAACCCGAAGCTCGCAGGAATCCGCTCCGCCACCAGCTGCATGACCATCTGGAGGATCTCTTCCGGATCGCGCCGCTCGATGATGAAGAAGTCGCTGCCGGCCGGCGCGGAGAGCGGCATCTCGCCGCGGTTGATCCGGTGGGCATTGACCACGATCGCGCTTTTCTCGGCCTGGCGAAAGATCTCGGTCAGCCGGACGACGTCCACCGCCGCGGAACGGATCAGGTCCCCGAGCACGCTTCCCGGTCCGACGGAAGGCAACTGATCGACGTCGCCCACCAGGATCAGCCGGCCGCGCGGCGGCAGCGCGCGCGCCAGGGCGAAGGCGAGCTGGGCGTCGATCATCGAAGCCTCATCGACGATCGTGATCTCGGCTTCGAGCGGCAGGTCGGGGCCGCGCTGGAACTGCCGCAGCCGGGGATCGAATTCGAGCAGGCGATGGAGGGTCGAAGCCTCCGCGCCGGTCGCTTCGGAGAGCCGTTTCGCCGCCCGGCCGGTCGGCGCGGCGAGCGCGATCTTCATCCCTTTCTTGGTCAGAATGCTCACCAGGCCGCGGACCAGCGTCGTCTTGCCGGTTCCCGGGCCGCCGGTAATCACCAGAAGCTGGCTCGCGAGGCCCCGGCGGATCGCCTCGCGCTGCTGCTCGGCCAGTTCGATCCCTTGGCGTGCCCCCAGCCAGGCGAGCGCGCGCTCGGGATCGATGTCCAACGGCCGGGGAGGAGGGGGGCCGAGCAGCAACTTGCGCAACCGCTCCGCCAACCCCGTCTCCGCCGCGTGGAGCGTCGCCAAATAGACGGCGGTCTCTCCCACGGCGCCCCCGGGGCTCGATTCTTTCTTCGGCTCCGCCACCGCCCGGCCGTCGGCGGAGATCTCCCCGAGCGCCCGGGCGAGCAGCTCCGGATCGGTTCCGCCCAGCAGGAGCGCCGCGTCGGAGAACAGACGCTCTTTCGGCAGATAGAGATGCCCCCGGTCGCTCGCCTCGGCGAGCGCATGGAGCAGACCGGCTTCCAGGCGGCGCGGCGCGTCGGCTGGCAGGCCGAGGGCGAAGGCGATCCGGTCGGCGGTTTTGAAACCGATGCCGAAGACGTCCGTCGCCAGGCGGAACGGGTCTTCGCGCACCACCGCGAGCGCGTCCGACCCGTAGCGCTTGTAGATCTTCACCGCGTGGCCGGTCTGCACCCCGTGGCTCTGGAGAAACACCATCAGCTCGCGGATGCCGCGCTGCTCGTCCCACGCTTTGCGGATGTCGGCGCTGCGCTTCCGGCCGATGCCGGAGACTTCGGTCAGGCGTTCCGGGCTGCGCTCGATGACGTCGAGCGTTTCGAGACCGAACACCTCGACGATCCGCTTCGCCATCTCCCCGCCGACGCCGCGGATCATCCCCGAGGCGAGATAGCGCTCGATTCCGGTGAGGGTCGAAGGGGCGACGGTCTGAAACGAATGCGCCCGGAACTGGCGGCCGAATTTCGGATCGTTGAGAAATTTGCCTTCCAGGCGCAGCGTCTCGCCCGCGCGAATTCCGGCGAGGCTGCCGACCACGGTCGTCGGCTCACGCTCCCCCGAAACGGAGAGGCGCAGGACGGTCCAGCCGTTCTCGGGGTTGTGGAAGACGATCCGCTCGATCGCCCCCTGCAAACTCTCGACGTGCTCGCCGGGGGAAGGGCCGAAGGGGAGGGTCATCGTGGTCGGGAAGTCTACGATACTGCCCGTTCCCGGCCGGAACGTGCCAAAATGACCTCCATGGCTTCAGCACCCGACCGTCCCCTCGTTCTCGTCATCGACGACGAAACCGGCTCCCGCGAATCGATGGCGATCGCTTTGGAGAAGGCGGGCCTCGCCGTCCGCACCTTCGACGACGCCCGAAAGGCATTGGAATTCCTGGAAGAAAACGACGGCGCGCGGCTCGCGATCTGCGACCTGCGCATGCCGCACGTCGATGGGCTCGCGTTCTTGAACCAGGTGCGCGAGCGCGGCTACGAGCTGGCGGTCCTTCTGGTCACCGGCTACGGCTCGATCGAGTCGGCGGTCGAGGCGATGCGGGTGGGCGCCGACGACTACCTGACCAAGCCGGTCGATCTCTACGAGCTGCGCAAGCGGGCGATGAATCTGATCGAGAAGGACCAGCTGCGCCAAGAGGTCACGGTCCTCCGCGAGCAGCTCGACAAGCGCTACGGCTTCGAGAGCATCATCGGCCGTTCCGAGGCGATGGAACGGCTGTTCGAGCAGATGAAGCTGGTGGCGCCCACGCGCTCGACCGTATTGATTCAGGGCGAGAGCGGCACCGGCAAGGAGTTGGTGGCCAATGCCCTCCACCGGGTGAGCCCGCGGCGCAACGAGCGGTTCCTGGCGATCAACTGCGGCGCGATCCCGAGCGACATCCTGGAGAGCGAGCTGTTCGGCCACGAGCGCGGCTCGTTCACCGGCGCGGTGGCGCGGAAGATTGGCAAGTTCGAGCTGGCCCATCGCGGCACCCTGTTCCTGGACGAGATCAGCGAGCTCTACCCGGAGCTGCAGGTGAAGCTCCTGCGCGTGCTCGAAGAGCGGCGGGTGATGAGGGTCGGAGGCAGCGACCTGATCGACGTCGATTTCCGGCTGATCGCCGCGACCAACCGGGATCTCGAAAAGGAGATCGCCGAGGGGCGTTTCCGCGAGGACCTCTACTACCGGCTGAAGGTCGTGACACTGCGCATTCCGCCGCTGCGCGAGCGGCCGACCGACATTCCGCCGCTGATCGAGCACTATCTGAAGGCGTTCGGCCAGGAGCACGGCAAAGAGCCGAAGCGGGTCGCCCCCGAGGCGCTCGAAATGCTGGTTCGCTATCCGTGGCCGGGCAACGTGCGGCAGCTCAAAAACGCGGTCGAGTCGATGGTCATCTTCGCCAGCTCCGGCACGATCGGCCTGCGCGATCTGCCGCCCGAGGTGCGCGATTCCTCCGGCGTGGCACTGCCGGCCTCGTACGGCCCGGGTACGGGAGTTTCGACCGCGATCAGCCCGGCTTATGTGAGCCCGGGTCCCGAGACTTCCTATGAGCCGGCGTCTGCCGGGAGCGCCGCGGGCACCCCCGCGATGATGACGCCCGGGGGACCGAAGACGATGGCCGACATCGAGCGCCAGGCGATCCTCGAAACGCTGGAGAAGACCGGCGGCCACCGGGCGCGCGCGGCCGACCTGCTCGGAATCGGCCTGCGGACGCTGCAAAGGAAGCTCAAGGAATACAAGGACGAAGGTTTTTTCCACGAGGACTAGGGCGGAGGTCGAAACCGAAGCGATGGATCTGCCGGCGGAAGTGTTCATCCACAACGAGCTGTTGGGCCTGAAAGGGCACCTGGGGACGCTGGTCCGCATCTCGGACGGCGGCTATTACGAGGTCAACTGCACCTTCGGCGAGAAGCTGCATCGCACCATGCTGCCGATCGACCAGACGGTGCTGATCGCCCGCGCGCCGGAAGAGACGACCGGCCTGGAGCCGGAGGTCGAACGGTAGATGGGCGCGGAGTCCGTGCGCCT
>Ga0134122_10000988_pt1 | contig 20253 bp, 23 predicted proteins | sample KB302_FD_96461 | JGI IMG/M metagenome (GOLD analysis project Ga0134122, IMG submission 96461) | Terrestrial soil microbial communities without Nitrogen fertilizer from Kellogg Biological Station, Michigan, USA - KB3-0-2 | ecosystem: Environmental > Terrestrial > Soil > Unclassified ... | reverse complement strand
TGTGAGGAGTTGGACCAGTTCGCGGACTTTTTCCTCCGAGGCACGGCTGACGAGAGGTCGGCCCGAGAAGTGGACGAAGAGGACCCGGCACCCCCGCTTCATCATACGATAGGCTGCAACCGGCGAATCAATCCCTCCGGAGATCAAGCAAGCGACCTTTCCGCTGACTCCGACCGGCATCCCGCCCGGTCCCTGAATCTTTCTGGTAGCATAATAGACCTCTTTGGAAAGCAGTTCGAGGTACACCGTGATGTCCGGGTCCGTCAGACTGACTTTTTTGCCTGTTTCTTCACAGACCGTGGCGCCTATCTCGCGCGCGATTTCCATGGAAGTCAAAGTCAACCGTTTATCGGACCGTTTCGCCGATATGCGAAAGGTCGAGAAGGACTCGGATCGGAGCGATTCCAGGATAGCCTTGCTGAGTGTTTTCAGGTCCGGCTTGGCGAGATCAAGCGGTAACCCATGCGCGAGCGAAAAGTTGGCGATTCCGAAGACTCGTGTGAGCCGGTCGATGACGGACTGGTCTGGAACCATGTCAGGCAGGCTGACGCGAATCCTGCTGCGAAGGTTCTCGACGCGCTTGACGCCGAGATCCTTCAACATCCATTGGATATTACGCACAAGTCGTTGCTCGAAGTACTCCCGGTTGCGGCCTTTGAGGGCAAGTTCATGGTAATGGACGATCGCACAGCGCATAGTTAAGGCCGTGAGGCGTGAGGGGTGAGGCGTGAGGGGTTCGCGGATACGTTTGTAGTCGGCAGACGGCTATTCTTTTTGAGGTAACGGAGTAACCCGCTCAGCATTTTGTCGATTCGCTGAATTTGGCCATCGAGCTTTTTCCAGTCTAGATCTGGAAGATAATTGAGGCGTCGGGCGATTTCTAAATGAGTATCCAGTTCGCTCAGAGAACCTTGAGCAATGTGGATATAGTTTGCAAACTCTTTCTTCGTTTGCCGTGCCGCACCTTCGGCGAGATTGCTGGGGACACTAGTGGCTGCTCTGCGCAGTTGACTGATAGGAGCAAATCGCTCTTCTTGGGGAAAGAGTCCCGTCACTTGATAAATGGCCATGACGAGATCGACGGACGAATTCCACGCGTCAAGGCGTCGATGCGGCTTCTCCATTCGATTCCTACCCCTGACGCCTCACCCCTCACGGCTTTCAAGAAACCGTTCGGCGTCGATGGCTGCCATGCAGCCTGATCCAGCCGCGGTGACAGCCTGACGATATTTCGAATCTTGCACATCGCCGGCCGCGAAGATGCCGGGAATGCTGGTGGCGGTGCCGTGATGGGTGATGAGGTAGCCTTTTGCATCCATCTCCAGCTGGCCGGCGAATAGAGCGGTGTTGGGACGGTGCCCAATTGCGACGAAGACGCCAGAACAAGGCACTTCTGTGACCTTGCCGGTTACAAGATTCTGCACTCGCGCGCCTGTCACCATGTCATTTCCCAGGATGTCTTCGACAACGGAGTTCCAGACAAACGAGATTTTCTCGTTCTTCATTGCCCGGTCTTGCATGATTTTGGAGGCTCGAAGTTTGTCGCGCCGGTGAACAATCGAGACCTTGGTTGCAAACTTCGTCAGGAACGTCGCTTCTTCCATCGCGCTGTCACCCCCACCGACGACGATCAGCTCTTTCCCTTTGAAGAAAAATCCATCGCAAGTGGCGCAGGTTGAGACGCCGTGGCCGGTCAGCCGCGATTCATTCTTAAGCCCGATCGTAATGGCCGATGCGCCGGTCGCAATGATGAGCGTCTTGCTGTGAATGGTCTTTTCACCATCGACAGTGATGCCGAAGGGGCGTTTCATGACATCGACCGAGGAGACATCTCCGGTAAGGAAATCGGTGCCAAAGCGCTCCGCTTGCGCGCGCATCTCCTTCATCAGCTCAGGGCCCATGATGCCCTTGGCAAAACCGGGGTAATTCTCTACCTCGGTAGTCGTCGTGAGCTGTCCGCCGGATTGCCAGCCCTCTATGAGTAGAGGGGAGAGGTTCGCCCGCGCTGCATAGACTGCGGCTGTCAGCCCAGCAGGTCCCGAGCCGATGATGGCGACGTTGCGCATAGGCGAAAATTTATCACAGGGGGTGGAGGAATGCACGGCGCTGGTTAAGCGAGAAGGCGGAGGCTTTTCAATAGATGACCGACCTGCTTGTGAAGCGAAGGGCGAGGCAGGGTTCCATCTAACAGGTGGTCGGCTCGTCGGATCTTCATTGACAGGGGCATTTGGCTGTTGATGCGGCGGATCGCCTCAGTCTTAATAAGTCCGTTTCTTTTCTTAAGGCGCGCAATCTGGGTTTCGCGGTCGGCGGTGACCACGATGATTTTGTCGACACGTTTGTCTATGCCGGCTTCGAAGAGGAGGGGGACATCGTAGATCACGACGGCATCGGGATCCTTGCGCACGGTTTGTTTTGTCATCCGGGCCTGTTCGCGCGAGACGCGCGGGTGAATGATTCTCTCAAGGCGACGCAACTTGGCTCGATTTCCAAAGACAACGACACCCAGAGCTCGGCGGTTGATAGTGCGATCGGGGTTGAGGATGGATTCACCAAATGTGTCTATGATCTCTCGCCATGCCGGTTTGCCTGGTTTGACGACCTCCCTTGCAAGTTCATCGGCATCGATAACAACGGCGCCACATTCCTTGAACATCTTGGCGACGGTGCTTTTGCCAGAGGCGACACCCCCCGTGAGGCCGACGACAATCATGGGCGCGGAGCATAGCACGAGGGTCCGCGCCTCACAATCACCGGCCCTGATTGACTTCCGCCACGGAAGGTCTGTATGAAATCACGCATGAAAAGCCAAATTGTCCTCTGCCTCCTCGCGGCGACCTGGTCGGGGATCGTCGGCTCGGTGTGGGCTGAAGAGCCGTTGCCGGCCCCTCGAACCCTGGTGGTTTCGTTGGATGGGACCGGGGACTACAGCTCTCTTCAAGAAGCGGTGGATGCCGCGAAGAAAGGGGATATCGTCTTCGTCAAGGCAGGTCACTATCCACAGGATGTGACTATCCATAGCAAGGAGAAGATTAGGTTCATTGGGGCTGGCAGGGACCAGGTAACGATTCTCGGGCGCGACACCATGGTGGGTGCACTGCATGTCGGCAAGTGGCCCTACGGGGCAACGAACATTGAAATCAGCGACATGACCATCAATGACCGTGGCGGCCATGCTGTCGGTCTGTTCAATGGGCAGGGGATCGTCCTCCGTCGGATGAAGATCAATGGCATGATGTTCAGTCAGCAGGTCCAGGATGTGCGGATTGAGGATTGTGTCATCGGGGGGAGCGAGACGACTGGAGCTCAGTTTGCCGATTCGGAGGCTGTCCTCATCGGGAATGTTATCCATGATAACGATCATGGGGTCTCGATTGCCGGTAAGTCGACAGTGCGATTAGAGCGAAATGTCATTACTCGAAGTCTGTTTGAAGCCATCGTGGTCAGCGATCATGCCAGAGCAGTCCTGGTGAGCAATACATTGGTCAAGAATGATGGTGGCGCATCGTTTCTTGGGCAATCACAAAGCGATGTCACCGGCAATGTCGTCGGGCTCAATCGTGTTGGGTTTGTGATCGCCTCATCCACCCAGACCAGCACCGCTTTCAATGCGTTCTACAACCGGGAAGGTGATTATTTTCGTGCGGGTAGCCCAAACCAACCAGCCCCGGAACTCAAGGCCCGGTCAGATATTACCGGTGACCCGTACTTTGTTGACCCAACGCATGACGATTTTCGCCTGCGCGTCGATACACCGCTTCAAAAGATCGGCCATTTCCCATACCTCGGGGCCCTTCCACCTGCCTCGCCAGCTGCACGTCGATCAGCCGAAAAGTAGTATCGAATCAATAGGATGTCCAATCTCACCGGCATGCTGATTTCCATGTGCTATGCTTCCTGTACGCCGATAGTCAGAAGGTGATGATTTTCTGGCGTAGGATTTGCTGGACTTTCCAGACAAACAGGAGGCAAGCGTGGCAAGTTATCGACAAGAGCTGGAAAAACGTGGACCTGAAGGGATTCCGTCGCTTGACGATGTCGAGTCAGGCAAGCTGGTCGGCGCTGTCCTTCCCATGTCTGAAAAGGCGCAGACGCAGATGCGCAATAGCATCGAAGTGATCGATTACCTCCTCAATCAAGAGCGCGTCGTCTGGAGCTGACGACCGCATTCCTCGTCTCCTGACTCCCCAAGAATTCGACCCTTGACAGTCCTGTCAGGGCTTCGTACCCTCATTCCTGTCTAGAATTCTTCTACAGGGAGATATCCCCATGGCTCGTCTTCGCCTACATCCTCAGTGGCATTCTGTCCCCCTGGCCTTTCAACTGATAATCGCGACAGCTCTGCTGCTGCCTTATACAGTCCAGGCGTCTGATGACTTGTCAAGAGAAGCCGTGTTGCCGATAGGGAAGGCCACCAAGGCAATCCAGGCATCGCTGGATGCTTGCAACAAAGATGGTCACAGGGTAAGTGTGTCGGTTGTGGACCGAGCCGGTGTCCTTCGCGCTATGGGCCGAGCCGATGGGGCCGGGCCCCATACGGTCGATAGTAGCAGGAAAAAGGCCTATACGGCCGCGAGTCTCCGGCGCCCTACGACGGAACTTGCTGAGCTGGTCAATAAGGTGCCGACCCTACAAGCCCTTCGCGAAATGAACGATCAGGTGCTGATACTTGGGGGAGGACTCCCGATCGAGATTGGTGGTGAGATCGTCGGAGGGATTGGAGTTGGGGGGGCACCAGGTGCGCACCTCGACGATGCCTGTGCTCAGGCAGGGCTGGAGGCGATTGGCGCCGTGCCGAAAGTTTCAGCAACCAAGTGAACAGGACGTATCCGGTAAGGTACGTGGCCGGCCTATTGCTATTGTTGGCCGCCTGTAACAGTGATGAACCGGTGCCAGCCACTGTTGAATTCCCGGCTGATCATATCCGCCTGACGATCACCAGGGTTGCTACGGATATGTTCCTCTCCCGACACAACCTTCGGCTCGCGATCGAAGGGCCTGATGGCTGTTCGGTTGAGGAGACGCTGTTTCCCAATACGGGTCATGTGAGTCGACGGAATCTCTATCAAGCGGGAGCGGGCCTGCTCTATGTGGTAGGGCAGTTTGATGCACGCGTCGTCGACACCCTACACTGCACCATCACGCTCGCGGAGTTTCGCACCCTCAATCGATACGTGACATTCCTTGGTAGCTTCGATGAGAACGAGCAGAAGCAATGGGCGTACTTTCCCGCGAGTCAGAGGTCAGAACTTCCCTTTGAGAAACGGTGAGGAAGCATCCTGCTAGTGCGAGCTTCGGTCTTTGAAGGTGAGTTCAGAGATGGCGGATTTGTCCAGCTCGCCTTTCCCAAGTGCAGCCAGCCGCTGGTATTGATCATAGGTCGCTTGAGCTAATGGGGCCCTGACCTCGGCCGCCTTTGCCAATGAGAGGGCGATGCCCGAGTCTTTGGCTGCATGGGCAGCGGAGAAGTAGCAGTCATGTGCGCGGTTCTGCATATCCTCGCCGTCCGTCTCTAACACGCGCGACGCTGCTCCCGTTTGAGCGAAGATATCTCGCAACATCGTCAGATCGAGGCCGAGTGCCGCTCCAAGTCCGAGCCCTTCTGCCAGTGCAGCCGTATTGCAGTTCATCACCATGTTGACCAGGGCTTTGACCTTCGCTGCTTCTCCTGACGTCCCGATATAGCGGAGGTGAGCACTCAGTTTCTCCAACAGCGGTTTTGCCGACTCGAACACATCCGGACGTCCGCCGCACATGAGGTAGAGTGTGCCTTGACGTGCCTGCGTGATGCTGCTGGCCATGCAGGCTTCGAGGCTCCGGCCTCCATATTGAGTCACCAGGGTTTCGACCTCGACGTGCACAATCGGTGAGAGAGTGGCGCAGTTCACGAAAAGTCGGTCCTTGGCGTGGCGGAGAAGACTCTCCGTGCCCGTTGAGGAAAATATTTGACGCATCGCAGCGTCATCAGACACGACTGTGAATATGGTGTCGGCGAGTTCTGCAACGCGGGCTGGGGTTGCAGCCGCTTCACAGCCTAACTCGGTTGCAAGGTCGGTGGCCCTCGCGTGAGTTTTGTCATAGACGGCCACGACGGCTTCCTGTCGATCTCTCAAGCGCCGGGCCATGTTGGCCCCCATACGCCCGACTCCCACAAAGCCGACCCTCGTAGACGTTCCCATCACGATTGCTCTTCCGTTCGTGGTAGCATGCGCGCCAGTGTAGCATACCTCGAAGGAGTCCATAACAGAGATAGGGAAGAGGTCATGGATGCATCAACCGATTGTTGGATATCACCTGGATGAATTTGGCGATTGGGTGGCCGATCTCCAATGTGGTCATGGTCAACATGTGCGTCATCAGCCGCCGATGACGAATCGGCCCTGGGTTCTGAAAGAAGAAGGTCGGAAACAACATCTCGGTGAGACGTTAAACTGCAAGAAATGTGACGAAGCGGGTGCTCGATCTAGTCGATGAAAGTGACGTTCGTGGGATGTGCTGCTTTCATGTCGAGGCCGGGGTTTGACCAGGGTTGTAGGCGTGGTCCGTGATATTGATAACCGCCTGTCACGGGATCGCTGATCAGTAAGAGCGGGGTATCGAGGTCGAGGACGTCGAAACCGCCAAGGCCTAGAACCAGGCTAAAAGAACAGCCCATTGCGATACGGGTTTCGACCATTCCACCGATCATCAGCTTGAGGCCTGATGCTTTGGCGAAAGAGGTGATTTCCACCGCTTCAACTATGCCGGTCTTCATGATCTTAATATTGATATAATCAGCTGCCCCCCTGGCGACGACCTCGTGAGCATCTGCAAGCGAGCGGACCGATTCATCTGCTGCGACAGAAATACCGGTCTCTCGACGGATTGCCGCCATACTATCAAGATCCTCTCGCACGACCGGCTGCTCAAGCAGCACCATTGTCCCGCCGAATGCCCTGACTCCCCGGGCAAACCTCAGGCAGTCCCGGCGCGAGAAGCCCTGGTTGCCATCACCGATGAATGAGATGCCTGGAAGTACGCGATGCACTGCTTCCAGACGCTGAATATCACTCTCGACATCTTTGCCGACCTTCATTTTGAAGAGACGGAATCCCCGTTCATACCATCCGCGCGCCAGAGCAACGGTCTTGTCAAGGTCGGCGATGGGAATGGTGATGTCTGTCTCCCGTTCTCGCACTTCCGCATTCCCCCAGAGCTGCCACATCGGGATATTCGACGCTCGGCAATAGGCATCAATGACGGCAGTTTCGAGTGCGCAACGTGCGGCTGGATGAGCGCCCGCCAGTTCAAATAACTTCAGCCCGATTTCCTTGTAGTCTGCAGCTGAGTGACCAAGCACTGACTTGCAAAGCTGAAGGAGAGCAGTCAGACAACCTTCGCGCGTTTCTCCTCCGACTTCAGGAAATGGCGCCGCTTCGCCGTATCCCTGTGCGCCGTTTGCCAAGGTGACACGCAGGAAGACATTCTCTGCCACGGATCTTGCGCCGGTTGCGACAACAAATGGGTCAGTAATGGGCACGTCTACCGGCCAGAACTCTACATTACATATGGTGACTGACATGTCCTGTATCGTATGGGTCTGTCTTATTGATTTGGTTGGACCTGACTAACCGGATAAGGCTCGTCTCACCCATAGCGATCGTTCTTCCAAGGAAGCGCGCTGTTCGAGTAGCCCCGTACTTCCCAGAACCCCTTCTCATCCTTATCCGAGAACGTGATCTCCTTTACCCACTTGGCTCCTTTCCAGCCATAGCGTTTTGGGACAATCACGCGGACCGGGCCTCCATGTTCCTTCGTGAGGGGCTTGCCGTTCCATTTGTACGTCAGAAGCACGTCATTATCGTCACAGGCAGCAAGCGGCAAATTGGTGGTATAGTCGTCGAACGATTTGAAGAGGACGAACTTTGCAGAAGACAGTGGCTTCACGACGGACAGGATGTGCTGGAAACTGACCCCTTCCCATTGGTTGTCGAATCGGCTCCAGCTCGTCACACAATGGAAGTCTGAGATATCTGTGAATTGGGGTTGCGCCAAGAATTGCTCCCATGTCCAGGTAACAGGGGTGGTCACAAACCCCCCTATGGTCAGGCTCCAGTCGGTCAAGAGAATGTCAGGCTTAAATCCCAGATCCAGCACAGGAAATGTCTCGACGAGGTGCTGCCCCGGTGGCAGGCGGGCATCTCCTTCGTAAAATACCTCACGTTCTTCACCCCCTCGACGCGCCTTGGCCCATTGCTCTTTCGTCTTCGTCAGTCTGTTGGGGTCGTCCATGGTGGCCTCCTCATCACAGACTACGCGAGCCAAGGCCTTTCTGACAACTGGCAAGATCTCTGGCAGTGTGTTGACAGACTACTCGAGCAAAACAGACACGAAACATCTGGATGCTCGCAGGTTCAGACCCATCTCAGGCTGTTCAGCAAGGCCGCAGCAAGCGACTAGGCGACGCGTACTCTCTGTAGTATGTTGAGCCTCAGCGCGCAGCGAGAAATCCCCTGGCGGACTTTCTCAACAGCCTGCTAGAAAAGTGTGCCAAGGAGGTCTTTGGACAGGAGTAGGAATTCACTTAGGGAATCAGGGGTCTATGAGGCATCATAGGGCCTGATACACTTGAAAGGCTTTCGTGAAAGTCGGCTGAGGAAGGATAGTGTTACATCCATTTGCAAGCTGGTTTCTCCTTGTAGGGATCTTTGTGCCTCTGAGTGGTTTCGGAGGGTTGGACTCCCTTGCGTTGGCTACTTCTGCCAAGCAACCAGTGGTCCATCCGCTCGCCCCAGAACGCCATGGTTCGTCAAAGTTACCCAAGGCAAATGCCAAACCACAGGCCGGGACTGAGTCAACCAAGATGCTGCCTACGGTGGCACAGGGACAGAAACCCTCCAAACAAGTTCCCCGGAAGATCAATCTCCACAAGAAGGCTGTGGTAGAACGGCCTTCCCCACCCGTCGTCGAACCAAAGCCGGACCTCTCATACCATGGAATACTCGAGAAGCGGCAACGGTATGACCCGAGCAGGGAGCGCCGAGCCGGTCGGCCGCCAAATCCCCAGGCTGACGAGATCCTGCACGATCACTTTCAGGAACTCGACAAGAACCATGACGGATTGATCGATCCGTTCGAGCGCGCCTTTGGCCGGCTCGATATGAATCGAGATGTCAGCAACTATCAATGGGAATATTCCCCCCCTCCACGTAAATCTCCCTTAAAAGGCTCCTCGAATCGACTCAGAAAAAAAGCAGTAGCCAACATATTCCCCACAGGCTCCTATACGAACTGGTCAAGCTGTCATGCCCTTCTTCAGTTTCGGGTGGTCCAAGCCGGGAAATCCTCACCCTCTCAATATTGTGGAATCCCAAAGCAATACCTATCCTTCCCACTATCTGCTTCCTGAAAAGCGCCTTGCCGCACGAGAGAGGTGCGCGTTCCTTCTTCATGCTCACGCATCGAGGCTGTCCTCCCTGAAAAGTCTCCCGTCATACCTTTTTGATCGAGAACCTCTTGTAAGCGATCGGCGCCAGCGCGAGGAGCCCGAGGAGCACGAAAGCGGCAATGATCTCTGCGCAAAATCAGTATAGGCATTCTCAACGATCCTCCCAACCGGCGCACGCCTGTCCCAAATGTAATTCAACGCGCCTTAATGACCGACAGGGACAACACGAAGGAACGGGCCACTGCCTATTATGGCGACATCCAGTTTGTTTCGGTTGGGAATAGCCCTTCAAGGAAGAGGAACAAAGAAGAGGCCGACCTGTTCAGGGCCGGCCTCTTCATGGACACTCCCCGCGCGTGAGGTGGGTGCGCGGTTTCGAAATGGGAGTTACTGAATGGAATTCGCGAAGCCGCCTCGCGTAATTTCCGCGCGGACCGTGTCTCCGACCTTTTTGTGCTTCAACTGTTTCGTGCCTTGACCCACATACAGTTTGACGCGGTTGCCTTCGTAATCCTCCACGGTGTAGGCGTTGCCCTCGATCTTTTTGACCGTGCCGCCGAGCGTCATCCAGGCTGGTCCCGGCTTGTCATCATGATGGTCGGCTTTGGGCGCATCGCTTTGTTCCGGGACATATCCAGCCGCTTCCGCCGCCGTTTTTGCAGAAGATTGGCTGGACTTCTTGGTTTTCAAATCCTTGGCAAGCGCCGGAATGACTGCCAACGCAACAATGGCCAGAGCACTGACCAGGACCGGGAGAACCTGCTTTTTCGCTTTGCGCATTTCGAAACCTCCTTCCGGTGAGGGGAAATATTTCAACCCAGAACCACTCAGCAAGCTGTATGCCTTAGTGTGGGACGAAACTGATTAGGAAAATTCAGGAGATGAGAGGAGTTCGTAATGGAGGGTTAATGAAATACCAAGGTCGCAGGGAAAAAACGGCATGAGTTTGTCCAAATATGACCGTATCGTTCGTGATGAGCGGAGGCAATGGCGTGCTTCCCATGGTCCTGAACCGAATGCTCACGCCATTTGCTTGAGCCATAGGGTTGGCTATTCTGCGCGCGCGCTTCTTTTTCCCAGACGTCGAGGCCAGTAAAATTCCGGCATGACAAGATAGGTTCCCGCGGGCTCCTAGCCGGTTCATGCCGAAAGTAACCGATATCTCCACAAGAATACTCGAGCTATCGCGGCTTCATAACTATCGGCATACTGCTTTAATAAGGTTTAACCCCCAGTGGGGGTCTTGGCGGGGGCGACCACTAATTAATTTCCATATTCTTCTCTTTTCTTTCCTTTCCTCAAAAACCCCGTACAGTACTGGTGTCGTCTAGAAGGCCTGTGTGTCAGGCCGCTCTTCGCCTTGTCACGTCTTGAGGGGTCGCGGGTGACTTGATGCAAGGAGACATCACAACCATACACCAGGAGGTCACGATGAAAAGAGTATTGTTGACAGTCACGGCGATGACGTTGCTGATGACCGGAATGGCCTATGCGGAGACTGAAACCCCGGTGATCGACCAGAGACAGGCAAATCAGGAACAACGGATCGATCAGGGGGTTGCCAGTGGGCAGCTGAACAAGCGGGAAGCCAACAGGCTGAATAAGCAGCAGAGGCACATCAACAAGGTGGAAGGCAGGGCAAAGTCCGATGGCGTCGTGACAAAAAAAGAGCGGGCTAGGATTAACAAGACACAGAATCGTGCCTCGCGCCATCTTGCCCGAGAGAAGCACGATGTCCAAGGGAAGCGGCCTCAGTAACGAGAAGTCTGTCGATGAAGACAAGAAAGGGGGCTCACGTCCGGATCGTGAGCCCCTCGTTTCGTTCAGCCTGATGAAATTACCGCCCGTGCCCGCCGTAATCTTCGCAATGGCCCGCTTACCGATCCTGTTGTCTCGAAGGAAACATTGTTAGAACGTCCCGGTAAGTAGGACAGGGCTCTTGCCAGATGCTGTGTCGGATACCATCTTGGCCTTGAGCCGGACTCCTTCTCCGTCGTCGCCACGCTCGGCGAGGGCTAGTCGATAGAGCCATCAGGCCCAGGAAAAGTGCAGTGCCGACTGAAACCTTCATGATAGAAGGAGCCCTGCTGAAGCCTCCCTACAGAGCTGTCCTGGCTGAAGTGAGGTTGCTACAATGTCGACGATAAGGACCAGATGAAGAAGAGCATTTCGTTGAGCAAATTGCCTATGCAGCAGCAGCATTTATTAAAGCAAATCTGCAGACTTGCAGATGAGCAAGATCTGCCCGTCTACCTTGTCGGCGGAGTTGTACGCGATCTCTTCCTGAAGCGGGAGAATTGGGATCTTGATCTAACTGTGGAGGGAGATGGAATCGCCTTCGCGAGGCTGGCGGCAGACCGGTACGGGGCTGGGCTGGCGGTATATGTACAGTTCGCAACGGCGCGGCTTACGTTTCCACATGGCTTCAAGATTGATATCGCGACGACCAGGCGAGAGTCCTACGCGCAGCCAGCCCTCCTGCCGACGGTTCAGCATTCGTCGATTGAAGAGGATCTCTCCCGGCGGGACTTCACGATCAATGCCATCGCGGTACAACTCAACCAACGGCAGTTCGGTCGTGTGCTCGACCCCTATGAAGGGCAGCGCGATCTGCGGACTCGCACCATTCGTGTGCTGCATGCAGGAAGTTTCCTGGACGATCCCACGCGCATCTTCAGAGCGATCCGGTTCGAACAACGATTCGGCTTCCGCCTTGAGCGGGTCACCGCGCGCCTGATTGCGCACGCGGCCTCCACAAATTTGATCCAGCGACTCTCTGGCCCTCGATTGCGGAATGAAATCTTGTCACTGTTGGCTGAGCGAGATCCTATGCGCGTGGTCGCACGGCTAGAGCAACTGAAGCTGCTGCGCTTCCTCCATCGGCATTTGCGATACACGAATAACGTGCAGCAGATCATCGCTGCGGTTCCCAAAGCGCTCGCCTGGTGGACACGTCAATCCCCTGATTCTGTAATCGACAGGCCGATCCTATATCTGATGGCCCTGTCGAGCGAGTCAAGCCCGCTCGTGTTGGCCACGATGATCCGGCGACTTGCGCTGTCACGAGAGCAGGCCAAGAAGGTGATTGTGAGAGGAAGCCGGATCGACCACGCAAGGAAGAGACTCACGGCTAGAGGGGTGGTGCGCGCATCGCAGGTCTATCACCTCTTGGCAGAATTCTCGGATGAGGCCCTCGTGCTGCTTCTAGCAAGGCAAGCCACGATGCAGAGCGAGGGACGTCTAGATCTCATGAAACGATACCTTGCAGCCTATGTGAAGAGCAGGGCTATCAAGATATCACTGACCGGTCGAGATCTTCAGTCTATGGGCTTGAAACCGGGACCGCAGTACAAGACCACCTTGGGGAAATTATTGGATGGGCGTATTGATGGAATAATCACAACCGAGGCGGAGGAACGCGCATTTGTTAAGAAGCGGTTGGGTTAGCAAGCAGGGAGGCCGGCTGGAGGACTTTTCAGCATCCGTCTAATTCAGTGAGCTGATCGATAGCGACACTTCGCTCGACAACAAGAGTGTCACGTTCGCTTGATAGGTGGGGTCCGGTTGAATAAGAGCAAACAATGGCACCGGTTGTGGAACCTTGTTTGGCGGCAAAGCCAGCAGAGCTGGAAAGTCGAGCAGCGGCGGCACAGTCGTCAGACTGGCCAGGCGCAGACGAAAGGCCATCAGAATGTCGCGCAATCGTCCGGTTTGATCTTCTTCCGGGAGTGGTTGATTCGTGACAATTCCCATTTCCCAAAGCGGCCTGGTCATCGTGATAGGGAAGGTGATACCGAGTTGCTGGGCGGCCGATGACACGTCGATCAGGATTCCGGCTTGAATTGCCGTATCACGGTCGCGAATCGTTGAAGGTATCACAGCCCCCTCTCCCGTCCCCTCTTGCAGGCCGACCTGTTCTTGAGCCAGAGGCTCAAGAGATTGCAGAGATTCGCTCTGAATGGGGGGAGCCTTAACTGACGATTCGAGAGTGGAATGATCGGGAGCCTCGAGGTCTCTGTGAGGTAGGGCCTTCATAAGGCCGTCATAGACCGCCCTAGCTGAAGCAGACCAAGCCTCATTGAACGGGCGGCCACTAAAGGCAGCGTCCGCAGCTTTCTTCTGGTCGTGGGTCAAGGCTTTGGGTGGTGGTGTGTTTGTCATGATTTAGTACATAAGCCGCTTTGCCGGGATGTCAAGAGTCGTGGACCGTTTCATGGCTGCGTCAGGCGGGATTTGTTCGAATGAGGCGTCAAGGTGAAGCCCTTCGAAGCCCCATGCTATAGTTCCTCGCCATGGGACGAATCGATTTCTACCGGGTGCTTGGGATCTCGCGCGATGCGTCTGACGATGCGATCAAGAAGGCCTATCGGAAGTTGGTCTTTCAGCACCATCCCGATCGCAACCCTGCTAGCACACAGGCCGAAACCAGGATTCGTGAGATCAATGAGGCCTACGAAGTCGTCGGCGATCCGGAGAAGCACCGGAGTTACGATAGGCTCACGTGGGGGGATGAAACGATACGAGATGAAGCGGCCGATCCAGCTGTTATTCTCGACGAGATGGAGCAGAAACTGTTCGATGAGGGGCGCAAGGAAGTGTTCGCAGTGTTGATGAAAGATGTGAAGCGGGTCAAGGCTGAGCTCGCCGTGATTCGCAAGCGAACCGTGGCGGATCAAGGGTACGACACATTTAAAGAAGAAATAGTTCGGAAGCGGGCATCGGAGGTGATGGAAGAGCTGGTGAATGCTGAGATGGAGGGACGCAAGCAGCGACTCATTGAAGTGGCGACGGAGATGTTGCTGTCCCAAGGCGTCACAAAACGCGGCGACGAAAGCGGTGTCAGGTTGCTACGAGGACAGCTTGACGAGGTGTTCCGCACTGGACGGATCAAGGGCTTCGCGGCCGCGCTGGAGTTGTTCTATGAGCGGCGATAGCGCCGCTCAGCGCGTAAAGTTGAATGTTCAATGTTGAAGTGATGAGAAGCCGTCTGTTTTAGTCAACATTTATCATTTAACATCGAACATTGTCAGACGTCCGAGAGAGGCCCCGCCACGAATCGTCCTGCTTGCATTACCCCGATAATTCGGCTGCGGTCTCGCAGCAGATCGATGCGACGAAGCGGATTTCCCTCGAACAACAGGAGGTCTGCCAGTTTCCCCTTCTCGACGGTCCCCACCTGGTCCTGAATCCCGATCAGACGCGCTGCAGCGGAGGTTGAGGCAAGAATCGCCTGCATCGGACTCATGCCGAACGACACCATCCGTTCGAGTTCCTGAGCGTTCTCACCGTGAAAGTTAAAGGGCGTTCCAGCGTCCGTGCCCATCGCGATCGGGATTCCGTCCCGTACCGCGTTCTTGAAGCTCACCGCATGACGTTTCGTCATCGCCTTGGCCTTGTCCAAAGCATTTTCCGGGACACCGCACCCTGGCCGGCAAGCGGCGGTGGTGGCGAGAGCAGAGAGAGTCGGCACCATGAAGACACCTTGCCGTTTCATCATAGCCGCGGCCTCCTCGTCCATAAGGGTGGCATGCTCGATCGAGTGGACTCCCGCACGGACAGCATTTTTCATCCCCGACGATCCGTGGGCATGGGCAGCAACTTTTCGCCCGGCTCGTTGTGCTTCCTCCACAGCAGCCTGAAGCTCTTCCTCTGTCATTTGCGCCTGATCTGGCGAGGTGCCTGGTGTCAGTACGCCACCGGATGCAATCACTTTGATGACAGAAGCCCCGGCGGCGATTTGCGCTCGCACGACAGCTCGTACCTGTTGGACTCCTTCCACTTCTTGGCCGATAAATCGCGCATGGCCACCGACCATGCAAATCGCCAGGCCTGCCGCGACAATACGAGGTCCGGGAACGATTCCTCTGCCGATCGCCTCTTGCAACGTAAAAATAGAATGGTCTCGTGATCCTACGTCGCGTACGGTCGTGAAGCCTGACTCCAGGGTCTGTCGCGCAGCCCTGCTCGATTTGAGCAAGATGAGAGAGGACGTCTCTTTGGTGATTGCGTCGACGACATCCGGTTCGGCTCCGAGGCAGAGATGCACATGACAGTCGATCAATCCCGGTAGGACGGACAGGCCCCTGCCATCGATCTTGGTCGCTCTGCCTGAGATGGAGAGGTCTCGATCCGGTCCGACCGCGACAATCCTGTTACCACGAATGACGACCGTAGCCCGTTCGATCGTCCGCCCGGTCCCGTCGATGACGCGCGTTGAGCGAATGATCACGGACTTCATCATACTCTGCGGCTATAGATCCGTGAGGCGGCCTGGAGCGCAATCCCCGGGGTGGAAAGCCACCCGCCGCGGATAAAAAGTGTCTCCAGCGCATTGAGCAAGGTCAAGACGTGAGCCTCAGTTGATGATTCCCCCATCAAGCCGATGCGCCACACCTTACCCTTGAGGGGGCCGAGCCCGCCGCCGATTTCAATACCATAAGTTGAAAGCAGATTCGCCCGCAATTCAGATTCAGGAATATGAGGGGGAATCGTGACACAGGTCAAGGTTGGCAATCGATGTCCTATCGGAGGGAGGGGAGGAAGCCCGAGTTCGGTCAAGCCGGCGATCAAGGCCTCACAGTTGCGCTGATGGCGAACGAAGCGGCCAGGTAATCCCTCTTCTTCAACGATTCGCAAGGCTTCCCGTAGAGCATAGAGCATGGAGATAGGCGCTGTATGGTGATAGGCCCTCGTTCCTTCGGCCCAGTAGTCAGCGACCAAGGCCATATCCAGATACCAACTCTGGCAGGGAGTCCGTCGGGCTTTAATGGCAGCCCACGCATGATCGCTCAGGGTAAAGGGAGACAAACCGGGCGGGCAGCTGAGACATTTTTGCGTGGCGCTGTAGCAAACATCGATGTTCCAGTGATCGATGTTGACCGGTATGCCTCCCAGAGAGGTGACGGCATCGACGAGGAAGAGAGCGCCATGTTTACGGCAGAGTTGGGAGATCGGTTCAAGCGGCTGCCAGACGCCTGTCGAAGTCTCGGCTTGCACGATCGCCACGGCCTTCACCGGGCCTGATTGGCGCAACGCCTGTTCAATGGCCTCCGGCTCTATGGTCTGTCCCCATGGGGCTTCCACCCGAATCGCTTTTCCGCCGCACCGTTCGACGATGGAGGCCCACCTCGTCCCGAATACGCCGTTGACCCCGACGATGACCGCATCGCCCGGCTCAACGATATTCACCATCGAGGCTTCCATGCCGGCTGAGCCGGTGCCGGACACTGCGATGGTGAAACGGTTTTTCGTCTGAAAGACGAAGCGCAACAGGGCTTGGACCTCGTCCATGATTGCAAGAAAGGCGGGGTCTAAATGGCCGAGCAGGGGAGTTGAGAGCGCGCGCAGAACTCGCGGATGCACCATGCTCGGCCCTGGGCCAAGCAGCAGCCTGTGTGGAGGGGAAAATTTCTGAACGGCCATATTACCCCATGTGAGATGCGCGTGACTTGCGAGACAAGCGCGACAGGCTGAAATTTGCGATTGATTAGTATAGCGGACTGTGGGGACTTTCAGCCACGTGTATTACAACGGCACTCTTTCGTTGCCTTATACTCCGAGGGGTTTCGAGGTGGAAAAACAGCATGTTATAGTCCACACGATGATGGAATCAGCCTCTGTGCCTCTCAACGATCCGCCGCAGTCCAAGTCCTGGTGGCAAGCGGCAAATGTGCCGCCTGCGATCGGGGTCTATACTGGGTACTTCTCGCCCACCATTACGCTATTGTCCGCGCTTTTCCTCGTGGCCGCTCTGGCATCGATCCTCTGGCTGTCGGCATCGGCGTCCAGGCTGGATCAGCTGGAGTCGCCTGAGCAGGCACTCAATCTGATGGTCAGTCGGACCATGGATATGCAGGAAGGACTGAAGCATGCGCCAAGGTGGGAGCAGCAGCTCTTTGCTTGGACCTCCGATGACAGTGAGACGGAACTGGCCCATGAGATCGAATGGTATCGAGAAATGGCAGAGATTTCTGAGGACCCCTTGGTGCCTCTGCAGTTGGCGATTCTCCAAGCCGAAGCCGGTCATGTCTCGCAGGCGATCCTCTCAGCCCATGAATGGGCCAAGGCGGAAGACCCGCTTCCCAAGTTTGCCAATCTGGTGATGGCAGCCTACGGCGAAGGGCCGGTTCAAGAGGCGGAGCAATACGTCTTGCTGCAGGCAGAGGTGGCAGAGACGTTGCCTGCCGGCTGGTTCTATGATCGTCTCGCCGAACGCCTGGCACATCGTGCCAACGACACCGGGCTTGTAGCCAGGATTCAGGAACAGGCGGCTGAACGTGTCGATCGCCAGTTCCTCTGGGCACATCTCTTGACGCTCGTTGACCTCGTGGCGATGGCGACCGGCACGGTCGTGTGTCTGCTTCTCTGGATCCGAAGGAATGAGCCTTCCAGTTTCATCCGGCTGCATGAGCCGGGCGTGCCGCCTCCGTGGCCTGGCCATATCGGAGCGGCAGTCCTGTTGCGAGGAGGGGCAATCGGTGTGGTGCTCACGGGACTGTTCACGATCGTTGCGCCCCCCGACAATATTCCATTCCGGGCGTTGGCCATTCCGCTCACGAATGCGCCGCTGCTCTTCTTGGCCTATCGTTATCTCCTCCGGCCATCCGGTATGACCTTCGACGATGGATTCGGGCTGGAAATCGGATGGGCCAATGCCGGTCGTCTGGTCGCTGCTGTGTCGGCAGTGGTGGCGGCCGGGTTGTGGGGGGGATGGGTGATGGAACGGTTGGCGGAACCTTTCCACCTGACGAGTCACTGGGCCGAATGGTTTGACGCAGACCTCGTCTGGGCTTCGCCCTCCATGACGGCCATAAGTTTAATCGAGTACGTGGTCTTTGCGCCGCTATTCGAGGAGCTGGTATTTCGGGGATTGCTGTTCGCCATTCTCCGCCGCAAGTTCAGTTTTCTGCCTGCGGCGCTGATCAGCGCCGTCATCTTCGGAATCGCCCATGGCTATGGATTGATAGGGTTATTGAGCGTCTGTTGGAGTGGCCTGCTCTGGGCATGGATCTATGAGAAAACCGGAAGTCTGCTGCCAGGCATTCTGGCCCATGCGATTAATAACCTACTGGTGTGTCTCGCCGTCATGACCCTCCTCCGATAATGGGCTTGTGAAAACGGCCCCCAACTTCGTTCTCGGCTCATCGAAATCCTCAACGTACCAGAGAGGGTACGCCTCCGGTTTCGATTCGCCTGCGGCCTCGTTGGATGACCGTTTTGACAACCCCGCCTATGATTGTGAATGTGTCGATTCAAGGAGATCAAGCGCTCCGTACAACTCGGGATGTTGAAACTGATAGCCGAGTTCTGATCGAAGTTTGGCATTGTTGATTCGTTTTCCTGGTGAAGGGTTTGGACTTATTGCCGCGGCGGTCACACCCCAACGCTGATGTGCAGTTGCGCAGATTTCATTCCAAGTACGGGGTTGGCCATCACTGACGTTGTAGGCTTCGTCTGGTTTGCCTGTCCCCAGCGCTAGCAGACAGATGGCGGCCAAGTCTTCGACATGGATCAGATTTACATACTTTCGAGATGGACCGACTCGACCTTGTCTGATCCAATCTAACGGATTTCGCTCCGGCCCATAGATCCCTGCCACGCGCAGCACAATCGCCCCGCAGTCCTTCCGTAGGAACTCTTCTCCCTGCACCCGCTGCTTGGTCAGATCGATGGAGGCTGATTCGTCTGTCCAAGGCGGCGGGTATTCGTTGGCGCGATCCGGCACTTCATAGGCAGACGTACTCCCTAATACCACGATGCGTCGAGATGGTCCTTCGAGCCTGCGAGAGAAGTCCTGCACTTGCTTGAGTGCGGTGGCCGGAAAACACCAGATGAGATCAGCGCTGATAGGAATATTCGCCCAGGTCGAGGGCTCTTCCATGTCGAATCTCATGCGCCTGTCAGTCGGCACATGGGGAAGGTTCCTGTCCGGATCTCGGCTCGTGGCAAAGAAGGGATGTGATGTATCAGTCAGAGCTTCAGCGAGGTGTTTGCCAGTATAGCCGGCACCAAGAATGATGATCGGATTCGTCATGGTGGGGTTATTGATTGGGTGAGCCTCCGCTGCATAAATTCAACTACTTATAGGCAAAGTCGCCGACCCGAGGTTACTATAATGGCATAGGTGGTGTAAGGAATGCTTCAAAGAAGAATTTGTAGGAAAATGATCCGCATGAAATCCATTGCGTCAGCTTTGTCCATCATGGCCCTAGGGTTCGGACTCTTAGCCTGCTCAGGCGGTGGGGGCGGAGGCGGCGGAAGTTCTTCAGCCTTTGCGGTGTCGACAACCTCAGCAAATTTCGGTGTGGTCAACAACGCTTATACGTCTACACTCGCGACTACAGGTGGAACGGCTCCATTCACCTGGACTCTGTTTGGCGGCGCATTGCCGACCAACCTGACCATAGATCAAATGACGGGTGTGGTGAGTGGTACGCCAACAACCGCGGGCAACTTCACCGCGACATTTACTGTAACGGACAACATGGGCCAGACCGCCAACGGTTCGGTACTGTTTGCCATCCATCCGAGGACGGACAGGGTTTCGGTCAATACGTCAGGCAGTTCAGTCATCGGCTCCAACACCAAACCATCCATTAACCAATCAAACGGTCGTTTTATAGCCTTTATTTCTACAGGCAATCTTGTAGGAGCAACAGGCCAACAAATCTATGTTCATGACCGGCAAACTGGCCAGCCAAGCCTTGTATCCAAAGATAACAACGTAGCTGGGATTCAAGGGAATGGAACTAGTAATACCCCTTCCATTAGTTCAGACGGACGATTCGTCGCCTTTGTCTCGCAGTCGACTAACCTACTGGTCCCGA